>JAAUYK010063890.1_pt1 | contig 11976 bp, 12 predicted proteins | sample 7278021 | NCBI WGS metagenome assembly JAAUYK01 (sample SAMN14350223, study PRJNA611818) | marine sediment metagenome | isolation source: surface marine sediment (1.8m) | place: French Polynesia: Moorea | collected 2018-08
CGTCGCTCCTGCGGGAAGGGCGGATCGTGTTTGGATCGATCTTAAACGCGCGCAATTGACATATCGTTGAACTTACCTGGGCGCGACTGGAGTCCAAAAGACTAGTTTCTTGTACTCCTCGTCGAGCAGGAGCGTCGCGAACTCCCTGGGGAACGTTGAGCCATCGTACTCGTGGATCTGGTCCATGATGTAACTCGCCAGTATAGCAGCATTGCGCGGGTTGCTCAGATACTCCCTGATTGCCTCGGAGCTGGCGAACGGGAGAGGCGGAGCGCGCGCGGGTTCCTCTGGATAGACGGGAGGCTGTGGCAGTGGACGGTTCTCCTCCATGGCGCTGAGCGTGGTCTCGACGTCTCCGATCATGGCGTGGATAGACTGCACCTTGGAGCGGAGGGCGTCTATGCCCGCAGCATTGCCGGCATAGGACCAGTCTGAAAAACAATCGTAGCCACAATGAAATTTCTTAAATCAGCTAGTGGTACACGTGTGCCACGTGCTCATATCATGTACATGCTCATATCTTACCAACACTGTACTGCAGCGTGCCGGCGGCCGGTTCCGTGCGCCTGGACTTGGAGGGCGTCGGGTGCTCGTCGTCTCCGGACATCAACTTGCTTAGACGCCTCTTCATTTCGGCATCCAATGCGAGGAGGTTGCCAACTTTGGCGGCGGTCGCAATGCGCTGCGCTTCCTCCTCAGTGATGTGTCCCCCGGGAGCACGAACCCTGCTCATGGCATCGGAGATGCGAGCAGCGGCCGCCCGATCACGTTGTTCCTGCTGCCTCTCGAACTCCTCTAGTGCTTCAAGTTCGCGGCCACTGTCTGCTGCGTGTTGCTGCTGTAGATGGTCGCGGACGTTGTGGAGGACTGCCTGGAGTTGGGCTCTTGTTATGCCCTTACGACCCGCTCCCTTGGTCCTCAAGCCCTTCGAAGACTTCATGTACTCGTCCATGAGTTTGGCTCCTTGGGGACCAAACAACTGCTTTCCAGCCGCAATCATCTTCCTCCTTACAATGTTCATGGCGACCTCCGGCGTGGGGGAAGGCACACTGAAGGACAGCTTCTTCTTGGCTCTGGAACGCGTACGCGTCGACGCAGCTGCCGACGTGGTAGACGCCGTAGCGGCCGTAGACGCCGTAGTGGCAGTAGACGCCGCAGTTGTCGTGGAAGCTTGAGATACGTCCTCGTCGTCGGTGCGGCCACTGCCCTCCTCTTGGAGCGGAAGTAGTTGGAGTGCGTTCTGAACGTAGACGAGCCTCTCCTGAGCCCTGCGAGATAAGCGCCCCGCGTTGCGATGAGCTTCGGCGGCTTCGTAGGCTGCGTCGTGACTGAGGATGGCATCTCGCTCGGCGTTGATCAGGGCGTCCATGGCCTGAGAGGATTCCCTTTCGTACCACTTGTGCCGCTCTCTAACGGATTCAATTTCTTCGGCGGTCATAGCGGACAAGTCCTTGAGTTCCTCAAATGCATTATCGCGCATAGCCTGTGCCACGTTTAGCGTCTCCTTGGCCTTCACGACGGCCTCGGCGTCCCGCATCGCGCTGTAGTCGGCAGCCTCGGCCGCAGCTGCCCTCCTGTCCAGATCTTGATCTGCGCGATCTGCAGCGGCGATTGCTTCGGCTCTCTCAAAGAGTAGCTTAGCCTTTCGGTTGGCTAAGGCAGACCGGTGACCCTTCTTAGCTGCAGCCTCCTCAGCCCTCCTGGCGTCTGCAAAGGCCACTTCCTGAGGATCGCCGGCGCCCTCGTCTATGGCTTCCTCTATCGGATGCGCATCGGGCTGGCCTTTGCGCGCCCGGGCTGCGTCCAGCAGACGCCTGGCTTCCCGCCTCGCTCTATCGGCCCTCGTTAGACCGGCCTCGTCGCGGGGTTGGACGGCTGGATCCTGCGCCTCGGAGGACAAGGCCGATAGCCTTTCAGCCTCCTTGCGTCTTTTGGTCTCTTGGCCGCGCCTCGCAGCCTCCTTCCTTTTTTCAGCCTCCCTTCGTTTGGTTTCGGCTCCACGCTTGGCCGCCTCCTTGCGCTTTTCGTGCTTTTCCTCCTCGAGTTTGCGCCTCTCCTCCTCGGCGCGCCTCTCCTCGTCCAGCTTGCGCCTCGCCTCCGTGGCGCGCACCTCGTCCTCGAGCTTGCGCCTCACCTCCGCTGCACGCTTCTCGTCGTCCTCGAGCTTGCGCCTCACCTCCGCTGCACGCTTCTCCTCGTCCTCGAGCTTGCGCCTCTCCTCATCGGCGCGCTTGTCGTCCTCGAGCTTGCGCCTGGCCTCCGGATCGGCCGCCATCCTTGCAGCCTCGTACCTCTCCCTCTGCCTGGCGCGAAGTTTCTTGAAGGACTCGTTGTAAGCCGCGTACCGCTCCTGGAGCTCCTTGTGTAAGTCGGCGTCCGCTCCTCCGGCCACGGGGTCGGAGAGAGTTGGAGGACGCAGGATAGGACGAACAGGGCTGCCAGTCACTGCAAAATGCAAAGGATCTTTAGTTAAAATTGACGTCCGTAGGAGTCTATACGTAGCTTCGCCTTACCTTGTGTCTGTCGTCCTCTAGTCCCGGGAGGAGTTGTCCGCTCCTCGTTGCCCCCCTCGCCGACCGGCGTGGCGAAGCCGTATCCCGAGGGCTCCTTGCCTTTGGCCGCGGCAGAAGTGGCTGTTGCGGTTTCGGAGGTCGACGGCTCCGTCTGTGCGGCGAAGTCGCGCACATAAGGCCTGGATCTATCTGGAGCCTCGCGCACGAACTCACGTGCCATCTGCCGAATGCGCTCACGGTAGTGGCCGTAGTAGCCGCCGGGGGCGCGGAGGCCCCTGTGGGCCTGCTGCAGAGAGACGACGACGCGGGCGTTGCCGGACGCAATCACCGTGGGGGTTGAGAGTCCAGCGCCGGGACCGGGCCTCTGAACTTCAAGGACGGAGTGCGGAGGCATAGTCGTCCCGTGTTCAAGAGCGACCGCTCCGTCGTCGGCCATCTTACGGGCGAAAATGGCCTCGTTCTCCGCAACCTTTGCGTACTCGTTGAGACGCCTCAGCTGCTCCACTCTGAACTCTTCATCGTCCTCAGACTCGGTCTCTTGAGCTCTTCTTTGGGCCTCCGCTTCCTCCTTGATCTTCTTCTGACCGACCTCGGCGGCGGCCCTTACGGGGACTTTCCTGTGTCGCCTCCTAGCCCTCTTCGTCCTCAGCCAGGCCTTGAACTGCGCGACGCTGTGTCCCTTCTCGGCGAGATACGCCTTGATCTCCGGGTGCTTCAGTACTTCCTCCAACTTTTCGTCGTCCAGGTTGAACGGGAATTCATCCTCGGGTGGGAGATTTTCCTCGCCGGGCTCGCCGGCGGAACGCTTTTCCGCCATCGTGACTTGGTCGTCTCCAGAGACGTCTGCTCGCGCCTGACGCTCAGAGAAGACTGAGTACGGAACACAAGAAATCCAGTTGGCGCAATGTCGCGCCAAGTTAGGAAAAATTCTCCGCCGACCATAGCATTCCCAAAGTAACGCATCGGGGTCCCCATATCTATGCAATAGACGTGAAACCTAGACGATGTCATTGGGTGCAAATAACAAAACGTCAGTCTCAACACCACTAAATAATACTGCATGGTCAAGACACGACGATCGAAATGCCGGCATAGTTTTTATTTACGACTCTTCAATAAGTTACATACAACTTGGGGGATTTACAGAGTAGGGGGTCGAATGTGGTTGGGGGCAAGTAATGAAGCAACTAGTCTCAACACCGTACAATACATGTAATTGTACGGATTGCAAATGAAATTTCTTGCATTTCCGTCGAGCGTCACGAAAGCCAAAGAAAAGGGGTTTGCGAAAGTTTCTACAGACAATTAGGCTTATCCTTCCTAAATTTATCTGTTAGAACGCGATAGTACTTGAAATATGTGCAGTATTGCCGGCACGGAGGCGGACGCAAGGCGAACTTTAATCGACGAGACTTAGCGTCCTGGCCTGCTGAGAAGTTTGCTTCAGTCTTTGTCACGCTGCAGAATATTTTCCACTGCTGTGCGCTCTTCCTTGCTCATTGCAGCCATCTCGGCTGGCGTGGGCCCCGTCCCGCTCAATGCGCTGCGGACAACCTCCAAGTCGTCGGCCGTGTGCTCGAATGGACTGTCCAACCCTTCCACCGCGACATGGTCGGCTGTGTCGAAAACAATGATTTGTTCCTGCGAGCCAAGGGGCCCCGATGAATCCGTGCTCAGAACAGCGAAAACTTGGCCATCGCGGGCGGGAGCGTCATCGTGCACAGTAATGGGATCGACCGACTGCGTCAAGGAATCTCCGGCTGCTGAAGCTTTGAGGGGGCTCGTTCCCAACAACTTAGAGGGAGAGGGATAATGCCCAGCTCCTTGAGGCGGCGCCTGCTGTACTCCTGGAAGCGGCGCGTGCTGTCCTCCTTGAGGCGGCGCCTGCTGTCCTCCTTGAGGCGGCGCCTGCTGTCCTCCTTGAGGCGGCGCCTGCTGTCCGCCGTGAGGCGGCACCTGCTGTCCTCCTCGAGGCGGCGCCTGCTGTCCGCCGTGAGGCGGCGCCTGCTGTCTTCCTTGAGGCGGCGCCTGCTGTCCGCCGTGAGGCGGCGCCTGCTGAGGCTGAGGGTGGAGAAGGTAACCATTCGGCGCCTGCGGAGGATAATGCGGCGGAGGCTGCGCCTGCTGCATGACGGAAGGCGTCTGTTGCGGCGGATACGACATCGGCTGCTGCTGACCGGGTTGGGGGGGATACATCGCCGGCGGAGCCTGTTGTCCTTGCGGAGGCTGCAGTTGTGGATAAGGGTGCACGTGACCAGGCGCCGTATAATTGGGATACGGAGGCGTCGGATTGTACGGAACTGCCGGCTGATGAACGGGATAGGGAGGAACATGACCTCCTTGAACAGGAGGTTGTTGAGGTACGTACGGTCCATTCCTCGGGGCGTAGGGCGCGTGATGTTGATTGTACTCAGCTGCCATTTGTCCCGGCCTCGGGGGATGATACATTGATTGTTGCGGCGGATACGGCGGCGGAGGTAAGTAAGTTTGCTGTTGCGAGGTGGTAGTCGGTGGCGGGTAAGAAGACTGGGGAGCAGGCGCCGGCTTTGGAGGGTACGAAGGCGGCACCTGATGAGTGGTGGGATCAGAACTGGCCTTATTGGGAGTGGACTTCGGCGAAGGATGCGGAGTTTGGGCCTGCGGCTCTCTCGGACGCTTAACTGCAAGTCCCGTTTTGGGCGGGGACTGGAGAGGGTCCGCCTCAGTCTTGACGCCGTCGCGCAGCACAGGGTTTGTAGCGATCCACGCCGGCTTCCCTCCATGCCCAGTTGCCTTCGCCGTGGGCCCCGACTTGTAGGGAGATGAATCCGCCGCTCCGCTGGATACGGCAGGCAAACCGATGTTGTCGAGGCCGGCACTATCCACTTCAGAACTCTCTGACGAGCAGTTCAGTTCAGTGGGGCGCTGCATAGTCTTGCGAGGTGCATACGGGTGATGACGCTTGCCCGGGTTTTGAGCGGCGGCGTTAGCTGCGGCGTCGTGGATGGCTTTGCCGCGGGCCATTGCCGCCCTGACCTCGGGATCCTAAATCATACTTAAGATCGTTGTAATCTTTATGAACGCGCAAATAGCACGATCAGCCACTTGTACTTACAGAGTCGCCGTCGGAGACCTCGTGCTCGGCCTTAATTGTGCTATCGTTAGCTGGCCCCCTACCCAGCTCCTCCTTGGAAACGTCGTGACGAGGTCGGTCGTCGGGGTAGAAGCTTCTCTGCAATTGACGCACTGTTGTAGCCGGCGTGTTCTGGTCTTTGCCATGCGACGCAACGTCGATGAGCGCGGTCATGAAAGTTCTGTAGACATCGGGCACGACCTCTATGTTCTTGTCTCTGGAAATAGAAAAGGGCCGCGTCGTACCGTTAAGCCGCTCGGTGCGTTTTTACATAGCCGCATCGTACTTGTTGCTCCTGCTCCACCTAGCTGTCGCCAAGTACTTGGGATGGAGGATGAGGTCGCGCACACGAGTCACGAAATTTGTGCCATCCCATGGGATATTGGCCAGTATGGCCACGGAGAGCTTCTGGATGTGCCTCTCCACGGATAGAACGTACTCGATGTCCCGGTTGCACCGAAATGGAATGTGCGGGACCACACGCCCGCTCCGCAACTGGTGGGCCGCCATGACCCTCGCGACCACGCGCTTGGACTCGTCTTGAAACCCGTCCGCCGCAAACCTGGTCTCTAACATGGCAAACTTTTCGGCCATGATAGCCTGGCCAAGGATCAGTAGGTCAATCTGCTGCGCGACTCGACGGCTGGCTTCGACGCAAGCGTCCGAGTTCGCATGCGTAGAAATGTCCATCTCCAACTTGAGCGAGCGGCCCTGCTCGGCACGGACGGCGTCATAGTCGATTTTGGCTCCCGCGTGAGGAGGATGCAGGAACTGCAGATAGCGAGCGCTGTATGCATCTCGAAGTAGCTCCTCGTGCGTCAGCGGGTCATCGTTCTCGTTCAGTTCCTGCGGCAGGAGAACGACAATATTAACATTAACGGTTGTGGTAAGGCACGACCACAGACGGCTGATATATATAGGTACGATTACTCACCTTTAATATCTCCGCAGCGTCGAAACTATCCGGGTTCAACTCCTTTAGGCGCACCTCGTCGTTCACGGCTTCCACGACCATAGCGACGTAATCGGAGAACTTCGGGTCGTTCACGCTAATCGGGTGATAAACCTTCTTCGGCTGCGACTTGGGCTTCCACGCGGGAAGATCTTCAGCACGTTTCTTCCCCTCCTTGCCGCGATTCTGCTTGTCCTTGCCCCGGTCGCGACCCCGGCTGTCCGCATGCTTGGTTCGTTTCCTGCTCGGTGGCGACTCGCCGCCATCCACCTGCGGAATGCCTTCGCCACCACATTCGTAGGCCGATGAATCGCTGTGGGCGTCATCCGAGCGGTTTGGCTGGTCCAGCTTCGCAGCGGCCTCTCCGAGCAAGGTCCTGCTCCTCTGCATGGCGTCGACCATCAGCTTCGTTGTTCCTGAACGCGCGACCGATCGGTCCGCGCGAGATTGTCTGAGTTGCCGACCGGTTTCGACAGTCAGGAGGGCAGACCGGGAGTCGTTTGCACAGACTAAACGGTCGAACTCGGATTCCATGCACTGGCGGAAGAGACCGTGGACATTGCCCGCCGCGCCTGTCAATAATATGAGGATAGTCATGTTTTGCAGCGACCTAATATGAACGTATAAGTAGGACGTTACATTCATTTAAAGTACCTGGATGGAACGTATTGAAGAGATCGCTCGGGTTGGTGATCCTATACGGGTGACCAGGCACGCCCTCGTCTCCGGGTGGGGGATGTGGAGCAAGTCGACCGAGCTCATCGCCTTCGACGGGCCGAAGTGTAGGGAATGGACGCTGCCGCTTCCCAGCTGTGGATGGTTCAGGCGAGGGTGGTGGAGCTGGCGGAGTTCCCTCTTTCTTGGGCATGGTCGCCGGGAATCGCGACTTCTCCAACAATGAATAACGAGGGAGATGAAGGTGAGGGGATGTCAGCGACCAAAATGGCGGAGTGCGCAGATACGTCAATGTAGGGTGGACATTTCCATCTGGACGATGACGGGCAAAAGTAGATGTCAGCTGAACGCGTAAAACAGATAAACGATAGAAACAAAATAAAATTGGCAACCCTACAGGTGGCTACTCCGCGACTCAGGCCAGTGCGTTGTTTACTATATGTTACTTAGGGATATGACAGAGCTAGCTGCCGCGCTATTAATTAATAGAAGAAACGTTAACAAATATAACCTTATATATCTGTGTTCAGTCCGAGTGAATGTGAAGTTATAAATTCACCTTTCGCGCAATACTGACAGGGGAATAAGTGAGACGTATCCCTTGACGACACAGCCCTTGCCAACGACGTCGTCCTTGGTGAACTTCACGGCTTTCGGGTCGCGTACGGACGGCGCCAACCGGTAGCTGTGAACCTCCGTGAAGTCCAGGTTTGGCAGGGGATAGTTTGTCGGCTCGCAGCGCACGACGTCACCTTTGATTTCGCCGTTACCGTCGATGCTCGTGACCCTAACTAGGCCGTGCTGACGGAGGAAGACCAGGGAGTCGTCGCACCGCTTGGATGTGGTTGCTGGACGCACGCGAATCGACCGCTCGCAGGTGTGGCCTCCGAGGTTTCGCACGCAGCAGTCTTGCATGGCTTGAAGCCCTGTTGAAGGTGTTCCGGAGGTAAATCGCCGTTTCATTTCATGGTAATGACCTTCCAGAACAACTGCGCTTGTGTCGGTGAGGCGGCCAAGGTTACGGAGATGGCAGATGTGACTAAGTGCGTGTACATTGTAGCCGCACGCGCTCGCCCCGTACGCCGCTGCGAACTTCCTTATCCAATCGCGTACCTGTGCGCTGGCAATGAAACCGTTCTCCCTCGTCATGAGGCCGCGCGCGAGGTAAACGAAGTGAAGCCAGACGGCCCTTGGAGCCGGCTCGAGGGCCTCCGCGATGAGCGGCCAAAATGCGAGGTACAAGTTCCGGTACTCCTCTGCTTTCCAGTTGCCGTAGTTCAGGTCTCGTGTGCGTCTGGAGAACTCCGACGGGACCTTGACAAACTTTGCTCCCTCGTCGAAGGCTGATGGCGACACCGGTCGGTAGACGGACCCCGTGCTCCTCTTGGTGGGGGCGCCGATCTTCCCTCCGAACATGTGGCGGCAGAGTTGCCGCGTGATGCCGAGATCAAGGAGATGCATCCGCTCCTGGACGACGTTGGAGACATAGTCAAAGCCCGCGACTCGGCGCAGCAGGGAGCTGCCTTTAATGCCTTTGCAATCGGGCATGCCATAACGCTCGGCGTCATTTGCGCACTCCTCAAAAGTCGCTTTGGTGCGTGGCTCGCTTAATTGGCCTTCCTGTTCGGGAGGGAAGCATACAGCCCCGTCCAAGTACGTACCCTTGATGTGGCAAAATTGGCAACTCAGATACCCACTATGGCTTTTCTGCGCCAAAATTTTTGCACGCTTTGGAGCATCGCATATCACGAACCTGAGCGACACCTTGTTCACGGCTTTCAGAGTTCCGGCGCACAGTGACGCGTACTCGTCCAACGCCATCTTCAACGTGATGGAATCGCAAATCTGAAGTCCGGTCCTCCTTGGCCGAAGGACGGCTAGGGTATACACAGATCTGCACCCGACGAAACGCACAGTTACGACGTCGATGGAGACGCCGCCGGAGAGTGACTCGGGCACTCCGTCAATACCCATGTCGAACTGCAGCATGTGATCGGGGTTGTTGTGAGTGTTGTGAATGTGGCTGTGCATAGCTATAATGTCCACTAGCTTCGACGTAAACAGAGTGTACCGGACTTCTATCCCTCTGTCGTCGACTTCCTTTTGCGGGAACGCCTTGTATGGCCCGAGTTCGACGGGCACGCCGTCGTCGCAGGCGCCGACTACCCTGATCTCCACGCCCGGCACCAGGGACAGGACTCTTCGCCGTGCCGACCGGAAAGTACCTGTCCAGTCTTGTAGGTGGGCAGACAGAACGTGCGAGTTTCGTTGAAGCAGAGAAAAAACGCGTTGACAGGCAGATTTCGACATCTCATTTTCGGTTTGCAGTCGGACCATCTCTCGCTCGAACTCGGTCATGTCCCTGATCTCGGTCACGTAGGACCGGCCCACCGACACGATGTTCCTGTCGGCTAAGTAGTCTACTGGACCTGTCGCGATGATATTGTCGGAGGACTCGTCTTCGTCGTCGTTTGCAGCGCCGCCGCCGCTGCCGGAGGACTCGTCTTCAGCTTGGTTTGCAGCGCCGCCGCCGCTGCCGGTCGCGATGGACATAACGCCGTCAACGCTGCCGTCTGAGTCATCCCAGTTGATGCAAAGGCCGGCGTCGGCTCCTGCTGCGAAAGAGCCCTCGGACTCGCTGTCGTCGCCGCTTGCATCTCCATCGTGGGCAGTCTCGGAATCTTGGTGCAGGAGGGATCCGCCAGTTCCTTCAGCATCACGATGCCCGGCATGCGGGTCGGGGTAGGTTTGCATGCGCCGCACTTTGGCCCCGTCGTCGGAGCTCTCACTCTCCGTGTCGTTGGGACCGACACGGCAATACTGCCATAGCCTTTTACGGCGATATTCGGCGAATTTTAATGGTCGTTTCTTCCCCGTCATGCCAACTAATTGGACACGTAACTGACTGTTAGCTAAGTTTTAACTTTCAACAACATTACCGCACGTAGTTAGTTCGTCCATCCATCATTCTTTCGAAACCCGGTTTTGCTTGCCTTCAGCCAGTCACCCGCTCAGCTAGCGGCGCCGCCTCCCCCTCACCGCTCTCCGACTCTGAGACTCTCAGTCGGATACCAAGTCTCGAGGCGAACGGACGCTTGCGCGTTGGCTCCGCCCGTAAATTTTCCTCGCCGGCAACTACCCATTGCCGCGGCAAAGAAGTTTTCCCCCCCGTACGCCAATTTTCCACGCCGAATCTCTAAAAGTCCTAGCGGCCAAGGAAAACTTACAGATTTTCGTCCCCTTATAATTCACTGCTTCCTTTCCTTCTGTTTAACTATCGCAAGGAAAACTAAGCCTTAATCTGTTCTAAGTCAATTCCCCTTAAAACTAAGCTCCTCCTTCGTTTTATCCTTGACCGCTTGGTATCACAAAGCGCATGGATTACGACGTCCCTCCCACCGACACCCAAGACGCCGGTGGCAACGATAGCGACGCGAACATGGAGCCGCCACCCGCCTCCAGCGTCCCTGAGACCGCCACGCCCTCCGTGAGCGGCCGTGACTCGCAGCGCGTCATCTACAATCGCCTGATTCTCCACGACGTTTCGCCGCACGTCCCAGCGGCCCGCGTCTTCGTCACCACGGTCAAGAAGTCTGGCTTCACCGCCGACCAGGTCGACGGCATGGTCATGTCCACGGCGAAGCGACTCAAGCAGGTCAAGCTGCCGATTTACGAGCCTCCTAGGTGGTTTCAAGTCGTGGCCAAGATCGAGTCCGAGTGCACGCACAGAGAGGCCATGGACGCGGCAAACGTCATCTCGGGCAGGCTAGTCGCGCTCATCAAAGCCGGAAAGTCCGTCGACGAGGCGTACGAGAGGGTGGTCACGGACTTCCCGGGCCACGTCCAGAGGGGCGTTCTCTACCAGCTTAAGTCTCTGCCTCCCAAGAGAACCATCACCAGGTTTGATCGTGACCGACTTATCTGGTCTGAGTCCGACGAGCGCGCCTTCTCCGACGGCGCCAAGAGAGCGCTCAACAAGCCCGGAAAGGCAGCAAGCAACAAGGCGCCTGAGGGAGCGACCAAGACCAACAAGACGGCGGGCAAGTATGCGAACGGTCTGAACGCGAGCAAGTCGTCGACTGGGCAGCAGGCCAAGAAACTTCTGCCCAATCCCGTCTTCGGCAAGGGCAAGACGGACAAGAAGGTGGGAGGAGGTCAGCAGGGGGAGTCCGAGAAGAGGAAGGCCAACAACGAGTCCAACAGCCAGAAGTTGGCGCCGCCGGCGAAGAAATTGCGGCCGGATCCCGATGCGACCAGTCACCGGCCGCCGAGTAACCCGCCTGCTCCACCGTTCATGTCTCCGAGGCCAAGAACGCCTTCGCCGCCGGGCACCCCGATGCCGAACGAGACCAGCGGCAAGCTCCCTGACGACGACGCTCTGGACGCGAGCTTGGGAGCGTGGTCGAATGAAGACGACGACGATGAGGTAAAAGTTCTGCTATACAATCTTAATAATACCTATCATGTCAGTCGCTTCCTTGCGCTAGCCCGACCTGGGAACGAAGGATCGGCACGAGGGCACGGCCGTAGTCGCCCGCACGACTTCTCTACAGAAGCAGGTCTCTCGCCCCTTCGGTGTGCCCGAGGCCAGCAACAACCACGTCCTCAAGCACCTCAGGGCCCTGGAAGTCCAGTTTGGCAAGTGGCAATTGGGAATTTACGTTACATAAGTACTGTTAATCATACTCGACTTCATAGATTCCGTGCTCGTGACAACAAGGAAG
>JAAUYK010077769.1_pt1 | contig 11972 bp, 11 predicted proteins | sample 7278021 | NCBI WGS metagenome assembly JAAUYK01 (sample SAMN14350223, study PRJNA611818) | marine sediment metagenome | isolation source: surface marine sediment (1.8m) | place: French Polynesia: Moorea | collected 2018-08
TGTCAATTTATCAACCAGTTCTCAAACTTTCTCAGCTGTCTAAGCTCATCTAGGCTAATGCCAAATAACTTTCTGAGTTCTGCTATCTTTTTGTTGTAGTAGAGCTTAAAATCTATCTGATTAATATTTTTAATGATACCGGGCTTTCTGCCATAGGCAACTCCTAAATCAAAGACCTTGAGGTGTTCTCGATTAAACTGATATTTTTTGGGGTAAAGGAATCTTGAAAAAAACTTAAAAATTGCCAGGTGAACCCAGTTAGTTTTGACATCGCTTCCCATGGTAAAGCCAACCACAAAAGCCTCGTCTTCCAATGTTACACCACGACCCAAAATTACATGGATACAATCGTGATTTGCAAGGCTGATTTTACCTGGCAAAGCTATTGGACTAATAGGGTTTTCTAACAGACGAATTATCCAGGGTATATCGGATTGTTTATCTATCTGCACACTTTTGACAACTTCGCTGACAGTTATACCTTTGACAGCTTCGTTGAGAGTTAAATTCTTTATGCTTAGACCAGCAACCATCTGTAAATCCCCATCAGATCGACAAATAAAAATAGAGAGGCAGAATAAACTATCATGCTTCTGTCTTGAATTTGCAAGCTAGCTAAGAGCAGTTGACCTGAGCTAAATGCTAAAAAGATAAATCCGTATCTACTGACATCAGTGTTAGATGCGAGTAAAATTCCCCCGGTTAAAGCAAAAGCACTGCTTGACCATTTGAGAAAATTAGGTAAATAGGATATTTTCATTGTTGTTATCTTCGTGCTCTTTAACATAAAACTATAGATATCTCCAGAAACCCCAATTTTTACACCGCAGCATAAGAGTTATAGCATCATTATTGGAGATATCTTATGCAAACCTATAACCATACTAATCCCTTTAAAAGGCAATCGTAAATCCGAAAAATTCCCTAATTAATCTATAAAGTTAATGAAAACTTTATAGATTGAATGTAAAGTAATAATAAAGCCTTGTTTGAAGAGAATAGTTCTTGAATTCTAAAAACTGGCTTTTACTATAAAGAGCTGTTTGTCAGTGATCTCTGTCACTGTATTACTGTAATTTAGCTAGTTTGTCTCTCACAGATAAATAATCTAAAATACAGTTAGTTTGTAAACATTTTTAAAGCTCTTTTTTGACTCTGGACAGAATTTAATTTTCTGCCTCTCGTCTCTACATCCTTAAGATGATTACGGTAATCAATTTTTGATTAATTAGTCATAATTCAGTCATGTGTGTAAACATCCCTAATCTAATTGTTGATTTTTGCTATACCTACATCGCACCCGTCACATCCACCCAATGCATCCAAGGCTCTACTGTGCCAATAATGACCAGTAGCCGGATTGAACTTCATCAGTTTCTTAGCTCCCTGACAAGCCTTTTCCCACCACCTCCGACTAGCCCCATCATCTCCTAGCGCCTGATAACTCTCCCCTAGCCACATCGCAGCAGGCACAGAGCGTAAATAATCTCCCTCTTCTGGTAACAAATGCCATCCTTGTTCCAACGCCTCCAACGCCTCCCGATCTCTCCCCGCCAGTGCCAATACCCGCCCATGTCGGAACCAAGCATCAGCCAACTGGGGCTGAAGTTGCGGACCTTTGGCAGAGACGGTACAACCCCGCTCAATATCCTTAAAACTTTCCACCAGCACCCGCCCCGCCGTCACCCAAACACTCCAGCGTTGAGGAAAACGGGACCGCATCTCTTCCACCAGGGGACGTAGTTCATCGAGTCTTCCCGCAGTCGGCAAAATCTCGCACAATGCCCGATAGATTTCACAATCATTGGGGTACAGGCGATAAGCGTTCAGAATCGCCTCAGCCGCTCTCTGGTTTTCCCCTGTATGGAACAAGCACCGAGCATAGTGATACCAGCCGCCGGGACTGTTTGGGTACTTCTCGGTAAACTGCTGGAGTACGGCTACCCCTTTTTCCTGCTTCCCTCGAAAAATATAGTAGTAAGCTAGCAACTCGTGGGCATCAGCAGCGTCGGGAGTCAGTCGCAGGACAGAGCCAATTATCTTTTTAGTCTGCTTACCCTCTTCACCCGATACTAATCTCATCTTGCAACGACGAGCCGCCAGTCGTTTGAGTACCTGGAAATCATCAGGGGCTAACTCTAACAATCTGCGCAACCGCTGCCCAGCTTTCTGAAAGTCACCTACTGCGATCAGCGCATCATAGCTGTGAATCAAGGCTATGATCTCATCCGGGTTAAGTGACAAGACTGCATCAAAAGCTCGCAAAGCCGCAATAGCATTCTCTATCCCCATCTGAACCTGCCCCAAGGCAAGTCGGTGAGCTGGGTTGTCAGGTTCTAGGGAAGCCGCTGACTCAAAAGCCCCTATTGCCCTTTGAATCTCACCTCTACAGACTTCAATCAATCCACCAATATGGTGTTGAGTCGCCTGATTGCGGATCAATGGCAAGGCACTCTCATAAACTGCGATCGCCTCAGCTTCTCTTCCCATGAGTTGTAAGATCTTCCCCAATTTCAACTGCACGTCAATCAATTTGGGTTGCCGCTCAATCACTTGGTGATATTCCTCAACCGCCTGTTCCCAGCTTCCGATCGCGTAGAGCAGATCGGCTAATTCCAACCGTTTCTTCCATCCTGATGGATACTTCTGCACGTACTGACTTAATGTTTTCAGTTTTTGGTCTTGTCTAGTTGGCTTTTGGTCTAAAACTAGTTGGGCATTCAACTCCACCCCTGAAGGCTGGGCGAGTTGTACCAAGCATGTGGCAGTGTTTCTAGACATGTGGCTGTTACCTGATAATTAATTTGCTCAACATTGCGTCCCGTTGTCGTCGGCACTGGAGATTTGGAGGGCGCTGGTTCCTCGAATTGAGGCTTTTTCACAGCAGAGCTATCCAACCCTGACAAATACCTGTTCAACTGCTTTTGCAGAATTGCTCGCGCCTGTTGAATGCGTTTGTAAACGTTATCCTGAGAGAGGGCGAGTTGTTGGGCGATGTCTGTGTAGGACATCTCCTGGTAAAAACGCAGGGAAAAAGGCTCTTGCAGTCTGGGAGGCAGAGCATTAATAGCGTGGCGGATGGTCATCCCCAGTTCGCGACGGAGAATCGCTGACTCGGGAGAGTCGTCGCTAGAAGCAACTGCTTCGTGCTCTCCTACTGCGATCGCTTCAATGTTCTCTATACTCCTTGCTCCTCTTTGGCGTTCTCGATGTATATCAACACAGAGGTTATGAGTCATTTGAGTCAGCCATGCTTTGGGGTTGTTAATTTTCCCCGCGTAGTCTGGCAATTTATCCCACGCTTTGAGAGTTGCCCGACTGAATGCCTCTTCCGCATCCACAGGGTTGCCTCCCATCCAAGTCCGGCAGCGACGGTAAAGATAGTCTTGATGTTGCTGCCATAACTGCCAAAAGGCAGTGCGATTACCTTGAGATACACTTTTTAATAGGCTCTTCTCTTCTGAGGATGTCTCGGTTTCTACCTTTTTAAAGGGAATGGAGCGAACTCGGTAGAGGGTTTCCCTATCAGTACAAATCCCTGGGGCTAGCATTAGTTTCTTCCTTTAACGTTTTCAAATAAATGCTTAGACCTATTTCTCTCCCATCCATACTCAAATCCCTAACTGAATCTGAGTTCGACCTAAGCGACTCTCCTAGAGCCACCGGGGACACATTCTTTCCGATTTCAACCTATAAGCACGACTACTTCCCTCTCAAAAATAAATTCACCGTAGTCTGCTAGGTTATCGATTCCGAGAAAATTGAGGAAAATTTCGGTTGCTAACCAGACGATTGTTATAACTATCAATTTTTTCCATTGCACGTTCATTAGTGTCAATCTCCTCGTCAAATAGACTTTAAAAAGTCTTTTAATTGAACTAAATTAGCTTTATATAAAATATATAATTCCTAAAAAGCAGGAGGACAATAGGAAAAAGTCAGGAATTTATTTTCAAAGAAAAAATCAGGGTGAATATTAAGTAGATAGAAAAAATCAGGTAATGTCAGTAAGGGATTAAAAAATAGGAAAAAATCAGGTAGCGCCAACAAATAATCAAAGAGGAATCAGGCAATGGAAGCATTCGTAAATGGTCTCAAGCAGAACCTTCGAGGAGAGGTGCGCTTTGGGGAAATGGATCGAGTACTCTACAGCACCGATGCCAGCTTCTACCAAATCAAGCCAATAGGCGTTGTTATCCCTTTTTGTGAAGAGGATGTAATCGCCACGGTTGAACGGACAAGAGCTGTTAAGCTACCAGTGTTGCCTAGAGGGGGAGGTACTAGCCTGGCGGGTCAGACTGTAGGTGAAGCGATAGTAATCGATTGTTCAAAGTATATGAACCGAGTCCTTGAACTCAATCTAGAAGAAGGATGGGCTTGGGTAGAGCCAGGATTAGTTCAAGATACTTTCCAACGATACTTACAGCCCTATGGCTTGCGCTTTGCCCCTGAGACTGCCACATCCAGCAGAGCAACTCTAGGAGGAATGTGCGGCAATAACTCCGCTGGACCTCGTTCGATTGTTTACGGGAAAACCATCGATCATATTCTCGCCTGTAGAGTAGTTCTGTCTGATGGCTCAGTAGCAACATTCAGTTCTGTATCGGAAGACGAACTCAAAGCCAAGTCTCGCGGAAGCTCTCTAGAAGCCCAGATATATCGCAAGATACCCAGTATTATTGAGCAAAACCGAGAAGAAATTCTCGCTCGATACCCAAAGATACTGCGTAGAGTTAGCGGCTACAACCTTGATGCCTTACTGGAGGACTTCCCCAATTTATCCCCCATGCCAGACCCCGACTCAAAGTTTAACTTGGCTAAACTGTTGGTTGGCTCTGAAGGAACTCTGGGGGTAGTGACAGCCCTGAAAGTACGTCTTATTTCCAAGCCTAGGGCTACTGCTTTGGGCGTTGTTCATTTTCACGATCTAAACCAGTCCATTGAGTCGGTAAACTCGATTCTGGAGCTAAATCCGGCAGCAGTGGAGTTGGTAGATGATAATATTTTGTCCCCGGCAGCGCGATCGCGCGATCTCCAAGATAAAGTTGGCTTTCTCAGTGAAAACCCCGCTGCAATTCTGATTGTGGAGTTTCACGGCGAAAGCGAAAAAGAAGTAGCCGATCGGGTTGAGCTACTGAAAAAACTTAAGCTTGGCTACCAGGGTACTCCCGTACTGGATAACCTAGAACAGTCCAACGTCTGGGCGGTAAGAAAGGCGGGACTGGGTATGCTCATGAGCATTCGCAATCAGCGGAAGCCCCTTGCCTTCGTAGAAGATCCAGCAGTACCAGTAGAAAGACTACCGGAGTTCTTGCGGGAGTTTCAGCGAGTAATCGCAGCTCATCAAACTACGGCTGGATACTACGGTCACGCCTCGGTGGGATGCCTGCACATTCGCCCAGCCCTAAATCTGAAGCAGCAAGCGGACATTGACTGCATGAAATCCATGCTTCATGAGATTAGTGACTTGACTCTCTCCTTCGGCGGCTGCATGAGCGGCGAGCATGGAGATGGGCTAGCGCGGGGCTGGCTGAACGAAAAAATGTACGGCTCACAGCTTTATCAAGCATTCAGTGCGCTCAAGCGAGCATTTGACTTTGAGAACCGGATGAACCCAGGCAAGATAGTAGATTGTCCGCCTCCAGACCGGAATCTGCGCTACGGTACAGCCTATCAGACAATCAATCTGCCAACCACCTTTGACTTCAGCCGAGAATTCGGAATTGCCCGGAGCGTGGAAATGTGCAACGGCAATGGCACTTGCCGCAAGCTCTCTACAGGGACAATGTGCCCATCCTATCAAGCAACTAGGGATGAAAAACACTCTACCCGGGGTCGAGCTAATGCTTTAAGGGCGATACTGTCTGGGCAAACTGAAGTCAGCTTTACCAGTAAAGAACTCTACGATGTCATGGATTTATGCTTGCAATGCAAGTCTTGCCAAACCGAATGCCCTTCGAGCGTAAACATGGCTAAACTCAAATCAGAGTTCCTCAGCCACTACCATGCTAAACACGGCACTCCCTTACGCGATCGCCTGGTGGGAAGGATTCACTTAATCAACCGTCTCGGTAGCGCAACGGCTTCTGTTTCCAATTGGCTGATGAAAAGCTCATTAGGATACTGGGGCAAACAACTACTGGGAATTGCCCCGCAACGCCAGTTACCAGCCTTCACCTCAGAGCGTTTCAGCCAGTGGTTCCGCCAGCACGCTCCCCAAGGAAAAGGCGATCGCACTCAAGTGGTCTTATTCCACGACACTTACATGGAGTACAACAATCCAAGTATTGGTCAGGCTGCCACCAAATTGTTGGAAAACTTAGGATATGAAGTTATCCTTCCCCAGCGCCTTTGTTGCGGTCGCCCGATGATCTCAAAGGGCTTGCTCAAAGAGGCTCAGGGTCATGCCCGTTATAATGTAGAGCAGCTTCTGCCCTACGCTAGAGCCGGGATTCCGATTGTCGGCTGCGAACCCAGTTGCATATTAACTATTAGAGATGAGTACGTGGATTTAGTCCCTGGGACAGGGGCTAAGGATGTGGCAGAGCAGACGCTGATCATTGATGAATTTTTGGACAATTTGCGATCGCAAGGAGAGCTGGCTCTGAACTTTAAGGCGACAAACCAGTCTGCTTTAGTACACGGTCACTGCCATCAGAAAGCCCTGATCGGCGCTCGCCCAACCCTGGAATTACTCAGCCTAGCTTATCCCACTCAGGAGATAGACTCGGGATGCTGCGGCATGGCAGGAGCATTTGGCTACGAAAAGGAGCATTATGAACTCTCTCTCAAGATTGGTCGAGAGCGGCTTTTTCCGGCAATTGAGCGGTCAGATCAAGACACTTTGCTAGTGGCTAATGGAATATCTTGTCGGCAGCAGATCGCTGATGCAACTGGACGAACTGCTCGCCATTTGGTGGAAGTTCTCATCGATGCTCTAGAAACATAAGCTGGATTTCAGAGCGATCACACTCCCACACAGCACAGGCGATCACTCTCCTATGACTTATTGAATGGTCGTCGTTTGATATCAAATCCGGATAATTGACCATAATTAAGCAACCCAACCAAAATACTTCTCCCCTTGCTCCCTCTGCTCCCTCTGCCGGAAAGGGGGGAAATATCCCCACAGATAACCTGCGTCAGGAGACAGATCGCTTAAAGTCCCCCCTTCCCGCCTCTGCTCCCTTAACCATTAAGTATGGGTATTCAACCGGATCTGATATCAAGAGCCTGTAGGACGAGAGTGATGAATCGGTGCTTTGCCATGAGGCGAACCATCTCTGTTGACTACAACCTCCCAAACCTCTTCCCAGCGAGATTCAATCATGCTTCTTATTTTTTCTGATTGCCGAAGAGAAAGACGATTTCTGCGATTCTGATTAGGTATATTCACGATCAATTCTCCTGGTAGAACTTAATAGGATTAATTTTCATTAACTTCCGACCGAGCTGAGGAAGTGAAAAGTAAGCTGATGGGTAAGGACAAGGCGCATCAGAGTTGACAACAATATACGGTTGATCCTGGAAATCTTGTCTGTGAGGTCGTTCTCTAGCTTGTAAATTTACTTGATTCTAGTACACAGAGATAATAAGCTCAATTTTTCCACCACAAAAACAATCTACCATTTTTGGCGGATTATTACAATTATTCTCAATAATTTCCTAGGGAACAAATTGTTCCCGTCATAACTGCTACGCCGCGGATAATCCAAGCCAGAGAAGAACCTGGATGCTGAGAAAAGGTGGCTGCTTGGTAAAACAGCGTCCCACTCCAGTAAGCAAGTCCGGTGGTCCATCCGCTCGCGAACAGCATTCACCCCAGATTCAGTAGAGGGAAAAGTTTTGTAAGTTGAGGAAATCATGAGGGTTTGGGCCAATGCTGTTGGAGGTTTTTCAGAGCGATCGCCGCCCAGTGCGATCGCTGCCCGATTGCCACAAAGCTGATCCTGCGTAATTTTCAGCCAGGAGCGCCTCTTTAAAGATTGCTTATACTCAGACAGTTTTGATGGATGCACTCGCCCGACGACTTCTTAATTGGCTGGGGGAACAGGAGTTTTTCGCGTCATTGGTTTCCCTTGAAATGTGAATAGCTTTCGACCTTCAGGTTACGCTAGATTCTGGGAGGACTCCTGTCAATTTTGCCACAAATTGACAAAAAAGAAATGAGTAAGGCACACTCAGATAATTTAGGCTGCCCTAGCTGCGATCGTGACCACGGACACGACTACAATCAAGAGCATCAAGGAGAATTCAACCTCAAAAAAGAACTCACTCCTATTATTTTGGTAATCATTCTCTTTGGACTTGGTTTAATCTTTGAGGAACAAATTCACGCTACGCCTTACTCTCTTGGCGAATATCTAATTTTCATTCCTGCCTACCTTTTAAGTGGCTGGAAGGTTTTAACCAGTGCGGGACGAAGTATTCTTCGAGGTCTGCTCTTCGATGAAAACTTCCTGATAACCATTGCGACCTTGGGCGCTTTAGCGATTCACCAACTCCCAGAAGCAGTTGCAGTGATGCTGTTTTTCCGAGTCGGGGAGTTATTCCAAGAATATTCTGTCGGACGTTCGAGGCATTCAATCAAATCTCTTTTAGAAATCCGTCCCGATTATGCCAACCTCAAAGTTGGTGGGGAGGTTAAACGAGTTGCTCCGACAAAGGTAAAAGTGGGAGAGCTGATCGTAGTCAAACCAGGGGAAAAGATTCCCTTAGACGGTGAGGTTATTCAGGGAAGTTCAATGGTGGATACCTCTTCATTAACTGGAGAATCTGTCCCGCGTCCTATTGAAGTAGGAAAAACTGGATTAGCAGGTACGATCAATCAAACTGGCGTTCTCACCATTCGGGTGACCAAGTTATTTGCTGAATCTTCAATTGCCCGAATTTTAGACTTAGTCGAAAACGCCAGGAGCAAAAAAGCAGAAACCGAGAAGTTGATCACTCGGTTGGCGAGGTACTACACCCCAGTTGTTGTCGTTATTTCTTTATTAGTAGCTTTACTTCCCCCTTTAATTATTCCTGGGGCTACACCTGAGCAATGGATTTATCGCGCCCTCATTTTGTTAGTTATTTCCTGTCCTTGTGGACTGGTAATTAGTGTTCCTCTGGGTTATTTTGGTGGGGTTGGCGGTGCAGCTAAACGGGGAATTTTAGTCAAGGGTTCTATTTTCCTCGATGCCCTAAATTCAGTAAAAACCGTTGTTTTTGATAAAACGGGAACCCTGACTCAAGGAAGATTCAAAGTGACAGAAGTTTTTCCCTACAATGGTTTTAAGCAAGGGGAGATTCTCCAGTTAGCAGCCGCAGTGGAATCCCATTCTAATCATCCCCTAGCTCAATCTATTCGAGATGCTTATGGGGATAAATTTGAGAGCATAGAAGTAACACATTCTCAAGAAATTGCTGGTTATGGCATTCGCGCTCAAGTGAATGACAAAACTGTTATTGTTGGCAATGACCGTTTCTTAGCTCGGGAAAATATCGACTATGACACCTGCCAAGTTGAAGGGACAGTGGTTCATCTGGCAGTTAATCGCCAATATGGAGGATATATCCTAATTGCCGACGAGGTTAAACCTGATGCAATCGGGGCAATTCATGCCCTGAAAAAATTAGGGGTAGAACAGGTGATGATGCTCACAGGAGATAATCAAAAAGTGGCTGATAAGATAGCATCTCAACTGAATTTAGATGCTTATCAAGCTGAGTTATTACCTGAGGGCAAAGTGAGTGCCATTGAAGAAATCATTCACCAAACTGGAAAGGGAGAAAAAGTCGCTTTTGTGGGAGATGGAATTAATGATGCGCCTGTAATTGCCAGAGCAGATGTGGGCATGGCAATGGGAGGATTAGGCTCTGATGCAGCCATTGAAACAGCAGATGTGGTGTTGATGACCGATGCCCCTTCTCAGGTAGCAGAAGCGATTCAGGTAGCACGGAAAACCCACAAAATTGTCTGGCAAAATATTGGCTTAGCTTTAGGGATTAAAGGCTTATTTATCCTGCTAGGGATTGTCGGTGTTGCCTCCTTATGGTCAGCAGTTTTCGCCGATGTGGGTGTGGCTTTGCTAGCGATTCTCAATGCGACCAGAGTGTTGAAATGAGATGGTTCTGAGTTTGAGAAGATCCTTAGTTAATCAGGCTATCGACTTAAGCCGGAACAGCCAACACTATCCAGACCTACTCCGACCCCTTCTAGGAAAAACATGACTGTTTCCAGATGGAAACAGTCATTTGACCAGCTAAACTATAGGATTTTGCTAGCTTGGCTTATTAAAAAATTCTTGTGCTTGTCTCAAAGCGACAGCACCAATGTTGAACAATGCCCAACTTGCCGCTACGATGAGGGGAAGAAGAACTATTAGTAGCCGCCAGTCCATCTCTTTGTCTCCTCTTTGAATTCTTAAAGTATTTTAAACTATTCTCATTTTTACACTTAATAGTCCAATTCGCAAAGCATTCTCTCCTGCTCCCCCTGCTCCCCTGCTCCCCTGCTCCCCTGCTCCCTCTGCTCCCTCTGCTCCCCACACTCCCCACACTCCCCACACTCCCCCTGCTCCCCTCCCAGTTAAACATGGCTATTCAACTGCATCTCTGATATTAGTGGGTAGCACGAAATCCCAAATCTGTTCCCTTTCCAGCGTGAACTAAGGCTAGCTTTTCATAGCGCTGGGCATGTTCGATTAATTCTTCCGCTTCCGACTGAGAAACTTCTCGCAGTCGTTTAGCTGGAACGCCAACCATCAGCGATCGCGGCGGGACATCCTTGGTGACAATGCAGCCAGCCCCAATAATGCTGCCAGTTCCCACCCGCACTCCATCTAAGATCACCGCTCCAATGCCAATCAGACTGCCCCTTTCAATGTGAGCAGAGTGAACGACAGCGCGATGACCAACGGTAACGTAATCTTCTAAGATGGTTGGCTTGCCCGGATCGCCGTGCAAAATTGCCCCGTCCTGAATATTGGTATGTTCGCCAATTTCAATCCGTTCTATGTCCCCCCGCACCACAGCAGAGTACCAGACGCTAGCGCCAGCAGCCAGAGAGACTTGACCGATCACTACGGCGTTTGGGGCGATAAAGGCAGCCTGGGATAAATCGGGAGGAGACCAATAGGAGTTGACAGAAGCTAAAATTTCTCGTTCTTTGCTCACGTTAACTAATTAACCCAAGTTGCTAGTTACTAGCATAAATTGTAGTTCTTAATCCAAAAACGCTGTTGAACCGCTGATAACTTACTGCTTGAGTCTAACTATCCCCTTCTTGCCCCTGCTGCATGTTAGTGAGTCTGGATGAAACTGCCATAGACGAAATGAAGCTGCCAATTGATTTTTCCCGACTACTCGGCTTGCTGTTGGAGCTTCTCTAAAAGCCTTTGCCAGATTCTCTGTTGCGGAGGTAGAATCATGGTTGAGGTTTAATAGAATAGTTCAACCACAATATATTCAGCGATCACAAAGAATTAAAAAAAAGACCCTAGTCCAAATAGTCTAGGTGTCAGCATCAGGATGGTATTTATCAATATTTAGTCAATAAATTGCAATATTTTAAAGTAAAGCAACAATGTCTGATAATAATTATTTATTTCAGCAAAGAACATGGATTATTCCACTTTTGCCCAAGAAACTGAAACTTCCTGGAAAAATAATAAAAACTTGGGGGAAAGGACATTACAATATTGAATGCCTAATTAGTGGATTACCTTTATCAGATGGAAGTCAAGTAACGTCATTTATTGCATTTGGACATGATCTTAAATTAGTTAATCACAATGCACCCTCTCTAAATGTTGGAGATCACGTTTTATTTGTGTGGGATTCTCCGGGCGAACGCTCTAAAGACCAAAATGGAAAAGAAAAAGATCCTAAAGCTGTAGAAGTTGAATCTACTAATCCTGAAGATGCTGAAAAAAGAGCTTTTGACATCAGAGAGAAGATAGGAAAAAATTTAAGAGATAAGATTATAA
>JAAUYK010124239.1_pt1 | contig 11970 bp, 10 predicted proteins | sample 7278021 | NCBI WGS metagenome assembly JAAUYK01 (sample SAMN14350223, study PRJNA611818) | marine sediment metagenome | isolation source: surface marine sediment (1.8m) | place: French Polynesia: Moorea | collected 2018-08
CGTAGCTGCGTGTTCGGTGCAGTTTCCAAAGTCCAATGCAATGGTGGCGGCGTCGCGTCTGATAAGATCGGCGGCGGCGGCGACGGCACCGAACGGGGGTTGACAAATTGAGGTCATAGAGCTTTAATTCGTGTCTATCGAATAATTTTAAGCTTTTGACAGCTAATTAGATCGAAATTAACAATATAAGTGTCTACCCACTCCTCTGTGCTATAAAATGGGACGGTAGTAAGGGGAATGAGGGGAAGGCGGTGGTGATTACGTGTGGCAGTTAGACAAGCATTAAAAGGCCAGAACAGCACATTTCAGTACGAGTTCTCCTCGAGCCAGCCGCTGTCCCGCCGTCAAAATGTCGCCAGCAACCCTGGCGGCGGATTTGATCCCAAACGAGACAGCATCATGCCACCGTAGCGGCCGTTCTCATCTCCTAAAACACGCTCTCACCCTCCCTAAATTTTGTGGAGGAAGCAATCTCGGGATGACGTCCGCTTAGTTTTTGGTCAAACACGCCCGACCGCCTGGCTTTAAAAAAAGTCGGGCATGCATTGAGGAAGGCGGTGACCGTGTCCGTGTCCGTCCGTGAGTTCGATGAGCGGGGCAGATAACGCCGCCGAAATTTGTCCAACGGAGAACAAACGAGCAAGGACAGACGCGTAAGGAGACGAGGGAGGGGGGACGCGACGCTCCTAACGATCTCTCGGCCGGACAAACGATTGGTTCGGCTGGCCAGCCGGTTAGGCGGTCTTGTCTCTGCGAGGTCAACTCCTTCGTTCCGCGTAGCACGTTTCCTGCGTATATACGACTCGAAAGTGGAGAGTTATTTCCGCGTACACCGAGGTATCAATTTTGTGTATCAGTACAGTGGACCCACGCCCAAACTGTGTGTTTACAAAAAAGTGCGCAGAGTACTAGCAAGTGCCATTTTGTTTTTCTCGTGATGTGATTGACGTAAGATCCTACCACTAACAATTCGCTTGTTTCCACGTATGCTCGTAGTATTACAGTCCACAGCGACCGGAGTAGAAAAGCAAGGGAGAGAGAAGGGGTTGAAAATACCCAGCCGCTTGATATCTTGATGCTGATGATTTTATCTCGCACGGGATTGCCGCAGGGCCGGAGAAATATTATACTCGTGGGGGCGAGCTCATGCCATGGCAAAAACGAAATAACAAAATACGCATTAGATTTCAGCCCTCGAATGAACGGGAAGTTCGTGTAATGCCGCAGAAAGTGGCTCGATCACAGCGGGAGGGAGGGAGCGAGGGAGCCGGAGCGAGGGACGCAAGCGGGGCGCGTAATTAAAATCCCCGGCGGCCAGCCGGTTAGACCGAAATTATTGAACCACGCTCGCTCGCTGGACAACGCGCGCAGTAATTCCAAGAGAAAATAGATTAGAATTTGGAAGCAAACTACGAGCCCGCCTGTCGAAATTAGGCAGTCATGAACATATTGCGTCCACTGTTACTGCCGGCCCCATTCAGAACGGCTGCTTGACGTCCGACCGACCAACCGAGCATTTTTAGGATGGCGCATCAAACGATCCAGCAGGTCGCTAGCGGCGGCGCGACGGCGGTCGCCTAAATGACTCGCCCCGACTAGCTCCCTCCCCCACTCTAGCTGTCTGGACGGAAAATGCCGACGTACGCCGGCCGGGCCGCCGAAAGAGCCATTAGCGAAGAGACGAGCCTGGGGTGGCTACCTAAAGCCAATCGACTAACTTGGACCAATTAATGGAAACTGCCAGCGAACGAATCTTTCTCGCTAAAATTTTCCTTAAAATCAGTGCTGAATGGCAACTCCCGCCCTATCCTATCCTATCCTATCCTATCCTATCCTTGCCTCGATCCCATTGAACTTATGACAAAGGTGAGTGAGCGCGGCGGCGGCCTAGAGGTCGGCCGGTCGGTCGCTCTCTCGATCTCGTAATTCCAGGAACAGATCCGTCAATGCAGCCATGGCTGGCAGACCGTCGGCATCCTGCTGAAGCAACAACGGCTTGCGCAAAAGACGCTCAATTGCGACGAGCGGACGAGCGGACGAGCGGGCGCAGTACAACTATAACGCCAAATAATCTTCTAGCTGCTGTCGGAATTGTTTGTCCTTCGCTGCTCCATCTAACGAGCATCCGTCTGCGAGCTCGAGCTCGTACAGAGGTCTAGTTGCCCGCCACAGGATGCCTCTAATGGGTGGCTTCGACCAATAAGGGCTTGCAAGTCTAGTTTAAACGCCTGGGAAATCTGTACGTAGTGAAGGCCTAGAAATCGTACAGTGAAAAAAAAACACGTAAGTGACTGGCCGACATCACAATTCACAATTAAATCTTGTCCACTCTGAAATCGAATTTATGGCAATGAATCCCTAACCAGAGATTGGCTAAAAATGCGCGCTCCGGATTTTCATGGATAGGCGCTTGTCCTAGAATCCTTTCGTAGGATGCACTCGCTCGTTCGCTCGCTAGATGCAAAGGAGATTTGATTCAATGACCACGGGTGACTCACGGCGCGGAGAGGCACTAAATTGCAGTCAGGATCGCCACCTTTAAAATTTGGCCATAACGCGATCCATGTACTCATATGCAAATATTGCACGTCCCGATGTCTAGCCGTTTGAAATGACGAATCCATGGTGGCTTTTTCTTCTCCACCAAATGTATCGTACACTCGTAATATCCTGCGCGCATCGCCAGCTGCTCGCACGATTCATCTCCTGTCCTAGCTGGCGCACGAACGTAGCAAGCGCAACGTACAAACGCCGGCAACAATTAAAGCTGCGTGCAACGAGCTGCCATGGCGAACAGCAGCAGCAGCAGCGATTACATAACGCGAGTCAGACATTTAGCTGCAAATTCTGCCTCGCCGAGTGCACCCCCTGCCGAAAGTTCCAAGTTAAGCGATCGCATCTCCGTCCGTCCATCCGATTCGGTGACTACGAAAAGGATTCTACGAACGGAGACGGGACATTTTTTTCAGACGCGAGTCTAAAACGCGACAATTCGGCGGCGGCGTGACACACATTTTTACGGACGAACGGCCCACAATCAAGGCGTCCGTCCGTCGCTTAAATCCTCCGATTTCCGCCGCGTTGAAATCTCCGCAGGGATGGCATGCTGGGGTCGAAATCGACTAATGGAGTCTGTGCGTATCGCCGCGAAGAGGAATCTCCTTCCACAGCTAGTAGAGAAACTATGCAATCTTGCAACATCGGCGGAGAGGCCATTACAGGCATTGTACACTAGCTCACTCACGCACGCACGTATATCCCGCTAGCGGCGCCCGCCCGGCCATCCACGGGTCGATCGGTCGTATTGACTATTGATCATACAACACGAGGCTAGCAGGCGGCGCATTCTTCAATCCTGGCCAGTGACGCAGCGAGCGAGCAAGAAGCCAGCTAGCCGCGTAAAGCACCTGGGATTAGGGGGCACGGAAATGGGACTCATTCAATCGTCGACCATGAAAGCTCCTTATAATTGCCCTTAAGCTGCTTTCTATAGCGGTCATTACGTAATTGTTTCCGTAGCTACTAGGGACATAAATCGTCCTTGCACCCTTGTCAGTTGGCTACTTGTTCTTTCGCCCTCTCGTGATAGCGGCAGGCCGGACGGGATCCAGGCATCAAAGGGAGCGAGCTGGCTACTGCGTATAGAAATTCTACAGCTGGTAGGGCCAAGTCATCGGACGGATAAGCCAATGAATAGGAGACCGCAGGGAGGGATTGAGAGATGATGCTGAGCCGACATTACACCACTTCATGCACAACAACCTCCATACGTGCCCTCCATCCGTTTTCATGTCAGGGCCGCGCTGCAGCCGGAATGACAAAATTGCAGCCATTTACAAGTTGCCACCAAATTGGCGGGTCTGTCCGATTTACCCTTCCTTGCCGCCGCCGCCGCGTTTTAATATCCTCCATTGCTCATATGCGGGCCCAAAAATTAAGAGCACACAGGCGGATGGCAATTTCGAGCTAGCTAGCTAGCTAGCCAGGCGCTGTATATTAATGGGTGCACGCCCTGATAATAAGCGGGCAAGGGGAAGGAAGGAGCTGGCTGCTATAGAAGTTTTACGGAAACCTCGCTCGTCAGATCCTGTTTCCCAGCTTCAATTTAGGGGAGTGGCCGCCAGGCAGGCAGTCAGTCTTGAGATGATACGCCCACACGAGATCAAAGGTATCTAGGTAGGGAGGAGGAGGAGGAGGAGGCTGGCTAGCTCACAGGATAGCTTGTTACAATCTACGAGGCAATTATGAAGAGTGGACAAACAAAGTAGCCAGCTGTGATAGAAGGTCGGCGGGTCTCTGAAATTCAGACATCTCGCTTATATCCCTTCGCGAAGTGACCTGAATGTCACGAGGCTCTAAGCACGCGAGGTCTCAGTCCGTACACTCATTGTTCAAAACACTTTCAGCCATCATCCCACCTAGCTATTTTTGCCGTACGTTCCTCGGGCACACGCCGCGCCGGTCGGCCCGGCAGGCAGGCAAGAACATCCCAATTGGGCGCGCCCTGGCCTCCTCCGCCCAAACTGTCACGGGGTGACGCATTGCGTACGGAGCTAGAACGTCCGTCCGTCGGTCGGGCGAGGCCTTCAGCGAGTGTGCGTCTGCAAGAAGGCTCATTGCGAACAAGCGAGCAAGCGAGGGAGGGAGGGAGGGTCGAAGCACGGACACGGCAATTCCACGATAGAGACAATAGTTGCTGTAACATACGCCGTGCTCAAAATCCGTCTCTCTCTCTCTCTCTCGATCTTTGGTTTGTAGCCAGCAGATCTTGTGAATGGAAACGTGACACCGGTTGTTTTCTCCCTTCGACACAATGTACGTATGTACACACGTCTGGCTTCTGCTGTCTGTCGCACGTGATTTGAATCAGCCCTGTCTGTCTTCGTCCAACAAGCCCATTATGTGGTCAGACCCGGAGTGAGTGGCTTACCTGCAAAACAAACAAGGCGGACGCGGTCAGACGAGCGGAAGCAAGGGGAAGCCACGTATGTCGACGGCTTCGATCGAAAATTATTATTTCCAGTCGAGCACATGCACAAAGGATGGGGGTCGATCTGACGTACTGCATGGGATGCGTTTTAGGCACGCAACCGGAGACCACAAATCCGTTCGCAGCCGCAGACTTGGCGCCCGATACGAGCGTCTCAAATGCATCTTTGTTCACACCTCGCTGCATGCATGGGCTATGAATACAGTTTGTAGTAGTACATAATGCAGTATCATGTGAGATGCAGCCAGGCTCGCTGTCAGATGGAAATTTCATCATGTACGGATATGCAAAAGATCCTACATCATCTTGTTTGTGAAGGAAGGTACATATTTTCTTCGCGACGTAATTAGGGTGTTGAAGTTGCGCTTGGCACGAACTTTATCGATCGATATCGGCGCCGACATCATAATCAACGATGCCTGGCAGGAGTGTCAGATAGGAAGGAGCCAGCCAGGACGACAAAGAAAACTGTCAATATCGCCAACTATAGCCACGACTCATGTTGGTTACATCTTTCAGCGTTGCCGTATAGAAAATTCATACAGAAATCATCTTACCCAATACAAAAATGCATGTAATAAGTATGAAGTCGTATATGGTTTTTCCGGGCATGAAAGTTGCGACCCTCGCTTGGCCCTTCATATGCAAAGTAAGATGTCAACATGTGAGCAAGAAAAGAAGAAGACGAAGACGCAAGAGAGATGTTCTTTAGTCACCACAATGGATCGACGGACGGTCGGTCGGTGGGGGGTTCGCTTCGCGCATTCGCCCGCTTCTTCGTGTGTCGGCTTAAAAAAGCACGCACTGAGTGATCGATACGCACGGGCTTACAATATCGAACTAGTACTGCTGAATTTGGCGGCCGAGCTGGCTGGCCTCCTTCTGTGCTCAATGGCGTTGAACGGAACTGTTATTGATTTGCGTGCCGTGCCGTGCCGCGCCGTGAGGGTAGTTTAGCTTCGTCGACGATTCGACACGCAACAAGTAACGTCTGGCCTCAGTGGCTGCAATGCTATAGCCGGTTGCATCACACGCTACTAGGAGGAAATAAACGCTCGTGGGAAGGTCGGCGGCGGGCGCGATCCAGCTAAGGGGATCAGGCAGCCAGACAGACAGACAGACAAATATCACGATGGCACGAGTATTGAAGCGAATAATTCCTTCCTTCGATCGCCTCTCATTGGAAATTTCTTCGTCAAAGATCAGGAATTAGGCGTGGCAAAAGCAAGGCGTGAGGGTTTTTTGCTCCCAACTATACTGCTACGTATAACTCTGCATGCAAAAATTACCATCCGAGCCGGAACTTGCCACGGGGCTGTCTACCTGCCTTTTTCCAAGAACCCCCCCTTAATTGAAGTCTATTTATTTCAGTCGACTTTGCAAGTCGGATTATCAAGTCTAATGCATCCATTTCAGCCAGCCCTTGCCTCCGGTGGTGAATGACCGATCGATCGCACCGTGACTTGAATTCTCGGAACCTACTACGTACGTACATACCAGCAGCAACAGAAAGTCAATGGAGGCGCAGATTGAAAAAGTCAAGTTGAGACGCGTGGTTTCTGCGTAATGAGACATGAGTTATGACCGCTCTGTCGGTCGCCTCTAAACACTCCGCATGGTTGCGGCCGCGGCCGCCTTTTATGTACTGCGGCAAGGCAAAAAACGAAAACGTTCGGATAAATCACGACGAGGCAATTAGGCATACGACAAATAAGTCGCAATGTCAGCTATACGTATAGTGACGTCATGGCGACCGACCGGCCGACGATATTGTGAACGAAACGTCTGCAGCGGACTGGATCGGATCGGACAGGCCGAATGAAAGGGCGAGTGATCGAGCGAGCGAACGAGCTACGTTGTATTTCGAACACGTTTTCGCAATGCCGCCAAAGCCGAAGCCACCGCTAGTCGCTGTTCGCGGTCGGGTCCAATCAGAAAGCGAAGCCGCACGCACAAAATTACCATTTTGGAAGAGGAGAATAGAAACGCAATTCAAGCTGGTATAGCTGTCTAGTCCGGCCTTGCATCCAGCTCAAAGCAATTACAGCGAGACGAGGCAGCAGCTGAAATTATCTCATTACTCTATGAATGATTTTCATCGCTCTCTCTCACTCTCCTTGAGATCGCCCAAAGCTTGGCCCGCAGGACAGAAAACTTAGGCAGTGGCATTGCGTTGAAAATTAGCCAGCCGGCCGCGCAGGCAGGCTGGCTGCATGCCGTTAGTAGGCGGAGGGAGGGCAGGCCCGAGGCGCCAGGCGGTCATCGAATATTATTACTCCGCAGTCCATGGCAGCGAACGCGTGGGATTGCCACGATCGAATAATTGTCTAAATGAATTAAGAAGCTATTGCCAACATTATTTATGCGTATGAGTAGGTATTGGAAAGACTTATAATAGGCCCCCTTGGCATTCGCCCCCTTCCAAATCTGCAGCCAGCCACTAATGTCAGTTTCGACATCCTAATGCATCCGTCACTCGGGTTTACAGTCAGTCCATAACTGCCCGAGGAGAGGACAATCTCGAACGAACGAACGAATGACCGACCGACCGACCCATAGAAACAATTCCGCGTCACGCCCAAGCAGCCATCGGACGGACGAAATGAAGTGAAACGGCCGAGTCACTGGCTTTAATTACGAGAAAACAGAGGCTACCTGCAATTAAGTAAGACCAGCTCTGGCATCATTAACGTGAGGTGTCGGCTGGGGAAGTAAATGTGACGACAGCTTAATACGAGAGCGTCAGGGGCGCCGAATCGAGAACACTAAGAAAGAGGTTCCATTTTCCTGATAGCTGCGCAGAGTTACATATTTCTCGGCTGACTAGCTGGCAGTAGCTGCAATGTACCCCACTTGTTATAGGTAGAAAGTACCACGTGCGAGCGATCGAGCGTCTTAAAGCTGTCACCAGGCAATTAAGCAGTTTGTTTTCTGTCGCCGGCGGACGACGATTTATAAGGAGCTTCTGGCGTGATAGCGACCAATTTCAGCAGCGCGGATAATTGTGCTATCTAGCAAGCTAGCGCGCATACTACGTGTAGTGTGCACCAAACGAGTTGGAGCTGTTCTATCGTACGACGACAGAATCGAGCGAGTGAGTTGTTCGCCGGCCGGCCGATCGCGAGCGATGCTTTGTCTCGATCGAGTTGGCGGCCGGTCGATGCCAGTTGCCCTTTGCCATATCCACCTCTTGTAACTAGAGTGAGCAGGATGCTTAAATTGTGTAATGTCTCTAAACCGAAAGCTAGTGCGCCTAGTATGTATACTACGTACGCACTCGTACAATTGGGTTTGTCAAGGCTAGCAGGTATTCCCCCGCTGAAAGGAGCTCCGTCCGTGCGTCCACTAGCTGCAGTCATGACAATTAAAGGGCAGCCCAAATGGGGCACTTGAACGAGTAACCGAGAGGGCGAGCGACGACCCAACATGCAGTCGATGGTGGGCATGCCAATGGAATGCTCTTTCTGCACCAATGGCCCGGTCGATCGATCGATCGATCGGCCCATACACGCCAATTAAGTGGACCACACAACAATACCGGTATTGGACGCGAGCTAGGTATAGATAAGCCAAAAATGAAGCGCGAACGGGCAGAATGGGGCCGCTCGGAATGACCGGAGACGGATCGGTTTGCGGTGCGAACGGAGGCCGTCGAACGAACCTGCTCACCTACCGCCGCCGCTAACTGTATTTAATTGCAACTGTTCGCTCGCCCGCCAGTTCGGGATGAGCATTTGGAGAGCGCTAACAGCTAGCCGTAGACCTAATTTTCCAAATGACCCTCGGCGGCGAAGGGCCAAGTAAAGCCCGGCAAGGGTTGCTAACTTACCAAAGCACAATGCTCCAAGCTTACGAAGTAAAGTACGAAGTAATAGAGTGCTGCCGACCGGCCACGCTGCGAATAAGTGCAGCGCGTGCTAATAATAGCGGCGCCATTAGGCATGTACGCGGGTCACGACTCAACAATTCTCTCGTAAACGAGGTTACGCGTGCATGCGCTTACATTGCGAAAACTGGCCTTCAACTCGGATGGAAATGGCCCTCGAAGGTTCAGCGCACTTCTCCAGGTGATGCAAACAACTTTAGAGATGGAGGGGCGCGGCGGGCGAAATTTCATTCCAGTCGGCCTGCCGATCGGGAAGAGTGAGTGAGAGTTTAGTGGGGAGGTCATAAGTGCATGCATAAAGATTCTACTGCAAATGACACGGCGCGGGCCGCCCATTCAACACTCGCTCACCGCCCATTCTCTCTTTCTTTTCCGTTCCGCCCACTGCGATATGCGCGCGGCCGGCACCTAGCTATACGTAATGGAGGTGTCGTTTTCGCTACATGAGAGCAGAAGTGCCAGGCATCGCGTTCACAAAAATGTCCATTATAATAACTTCAAAGAGAACAGGCAGCCTTAATAGACTTAATTCTATGCAATACGGTCGGCAAAGTTTATAGGCATCCTGGCTCGATATGAACCGGGCACTTCTGGGACAACCGGGCGGGGGGCATGATCGCGGACGTTCGCGGGCTGCATGGGGCCTAGGGCGTGTGCTTACGTGGTAAACATAACTATCAGCATAAGAATATCAGGGTTCACATATTTGGAGTTTGAACACCACCGGAACGTTCTGACCTGAACGTTTCGAATGTGTTTAAAGCACAGCATCAACATAGCAACACCTATCCAAGTCCAGAATGAAAGTTCGTATGAAAGAAAGATATAGCATGTACAAGGTGAGAAAATTATCCTTGGCAAGCCTCAGCTCCACAACCTCGCCCCCTCACGACTGCGTACACGTATAGACAGCAGCTCGCCGTATATTCGCGCCCAATAAATATTTTTATTTCTCCTCCATGGATCGAGGTAGGCGCCTGCATGGTGCCAAGTCGATCTCTGCCAGCCAGCCAGAGTGATCGCGCCAGCGGGAGGTAGTATTTTACGCGTTCTTGGCCCCGCCCGAAATCATCGTCGTTATTGTCGGAAGTGCGCGCTAACAGGGGTATACATAGAGTAGTGAGGAGAAGGTCGATAGGAACAGAAATAAACGGAAGAGAATCATTGCCTTTATCATTTCTTACTACGTGTACGTGTCTCGCCCTTCTGGCAATGAACATTGACGGAGGAACGACAGAAATTGGCACCGGGTTGTAAAATTATCTTTTTCGGCTTTCATCTCCATCAAGAAAGGGTGCAGTGCATGTATGGGTAAATCCTTAGGCAGAAAAAAAAACTTGCAAATGCACCTGAGCAATGTACTAATTTTCCTCTCGGCCATCCGAACGAACGATGCGAAGTTAGCAGAAGACCAAAAGCTAGCAGCAGCGACGGTAGCGCATTTGCGAGCATCGGACCGAGACGAATGAATCCTTAGAGCGTTCGCTCGTTCGTCCGTTGGTTAGCGTCGGCGTCGGCGATGCCTTGCTTGCCTTGCTCGCCGCGCCGCGCAGGCAGCCCAACTCTTTGTCTCTCCTCTCCGCGGATTTAATCCCCAGGCACGCAGCTAGCTCGCTCGGCAGCTGCAGCAGCGCCGAACCAATAGTGGGGATAATGACCAGCGTTGCCACTGGAATTGGCTTGGCAGCAGGCCAAACGGATCGGGCCAGAGTCTGATTCATAATTCCGATCGAATCACTGAATGAACTGCAATGACCGCAATATTAACCGGTCGCATTCCATAGATTGCACCACCCCACGACAAAGGCAACTGGAACAACAAGCTAGGCGTCACAACACGGGACGGACGTATCCTATCCAGCTTCTTTCTTCTTCTCGTCGTTCTTGTGTGCGTATATATGCGGACCGACCGACAGACCGCTTGCTCGAAAAATGCCACGCGCACGATGACTGACGAGTGACGACGAGCTATAGGAGGACCCTAAGCGGAGTATACATATACGTATACGTAGTAGTAGTCCTTGGGCGGCCGGCAATAAAGATGGATATTATTCGCGCTGGCCGGCCGCCAGACAGACAACATTTATTGCCAGTCAGTTTGGAGCTTGCATGAAGCCGGATAGATAGAGCGGGCGGCGGCGCGGCGGCGGCGGAGCTCTTTCTTGACCACCCGGATGGAGCTTCGCGCTTCGATGGACCGCTGGCATGGCATGAAGCTAGGACATAAAGTCATGTGTCATAAACGCCAATTTGGGGAAAAAATAAGGGTGCTCAAGTCTGAATTAAAAGGCGGACATCTGCTCTCATTGCATTTGGGCTTGACCGTCCTATGAAGAAAGGAATGATAGGGAGAGGCCGGGCTGCATGGCCGACGGTCGTGCAGCTCGCTAGTTGAACCATCCTCGCGCTTTTTATCACTTTGTAAATGCCACCGGGGTCAGTGCTACTGCGATCCGTCCGTGCCTCCGGCGTGCCGTGCCGGCGGTGCGTCCAAACGAAAGACCACCTGTCGCACATGAGGCGAGGCGACGGCGGCGGCGAGAAAAAAGGAGCATGAATACGCGGCGGCCAAATACCGCGCGCGCATGGTGCCAGATTAAAAGGATTAGACGGCTGCGAAGCTCTCTCAGTGGAGGATATACGCTAAATCTGGCCACACGCCGATCTGGCGCTATACTCGCTACACTCAATCCTTTTTCCCCCTCCCTCCCTCCCTCTCTCCCACCTCCCCGTCCGTGAATGCAAACTCGGAGTGACCGACAGCTAGAGACCGACCGACTTCTTCTGACTGGTCGGACGGACGGAAGGACGGACGGACGGACAGCCTGATACGATGCGGCATACGGCAGCCGGTCGAATGCCGGCCAGACAGACCCTACGCGTACCTACGCTCGCTCGGCTTCCGGATAGGAAAACCAAGAAGGCTTAGCTGCTGCTGCTGCTGCAAGGGATTAAGATACGCGCGGAGGCGGGGCAGGCAGATCGAGGCAGAGGAGAAGCTATAGGAGGGCCGGAGGGGATAAGACTGCGAGAAACGGAACCGACCGCGGGCAAGTAGGCAGTCAGCCAGCCAGCCACCCGTCTGAAAGGGAGC
>JAAUYK010014129.1_pt1 | contig 11965 bp, 9 predicted proteins | sample 7278021 | NCBI WGS metagenome assembly JAAUYK01 (sample SAMN14350223, study PRJNA611818) | marine sediment metagenome | isolation source: surface marine sediment (1.8m) | place: French Polynesia: Moorea | collected 2018-08
CTCCTGCGCGCGCCGCGCACGCTGGAGCAACCTGACGATCGTACCCTGGCGGTCGGGCCGTGCGCTATGATCCGCGCCTCCATCGGGGCCCTCCGGGATCGAAGGACATGATCGACATCAAGCGGATCGTGAGCGACCGGGAGGGAGTCGAGAGCGCGCTCCGCAAGCGCGTCGAGGAAGTGGACCTCTCCGAGGTGGTCGCCTGGTACGGCGAGCGCAACGCGCTCCAGGGCTCGCTCGACGCCAAGCGGAGCCTGCGCAAGACGCTCTCGGCCGAGATCGGCAAGAAGATGAAGCAGGGCGAGGACGCCTCCGAGGTCAAGGCGGAGGTGAAGTCGCTCGGCAACGAGATCGAGCAGGAGGAGGGCGCGCTGCGCGAGCTCGGCCAGCGCATCGATCACTTCCTCTCCTACCTGCCCAACGTGCCCGAGGAGGAGGTGCCGGCGGGCGGCAAGGAGAACAACGAGCCGCTCGAGCACCGGGGCACCCGGCCCGAGTTCGACTTCGAAGCCCGCGACCACGTCGAGCTGGCTACCTCGCTCGGCCTCGTCGACTACGAGCGGGGCACGAAGATCGGAGGAACCGGGAAGTGGGCCTACTCCGGCGACGGCGCCCTGCTGGAGTGGGCGCTCCTCAACTACTTCGTCGACCACCACCGCCGAAACGGCTTCCGCTTCGTGCTGCCGCCGCACCTGCTGCGCGTGGAAACGGGCTTCGTCGCCGGGCAGTTCCCGAAGTTCGCCGACGACGTCTTCTACGTGGGCTCGCGCACCGAGGCGCCCGAGGATCACACCCACTTCCTGCTGCCCACCGCCGAGACGGCGCTGGCGGGCCTCTACGGCGACGAGATCATCCCCGAAGAGGAGCTGCCGATCGAGCTGTTCGCCTACACACCCTGCTATCGGCGCGAGGCGGGCTCCTACCGCACCAACGAGCGGGGCACGATCCGCGGCAACCAGTTCAACAAGGTGGAGATCTTCGCCATCACGAAGCCCGACGAGTCCCAGGCCGAGTTCGAGAAGATCCTCGGCTCGGCCATGGCGCTCATGGACGGGCTCGGGCTCCACTACCGCGTGGTGCGTCTGGCCGCCGAGGACTGCAGCGAGTCGATGGCCAAGACCTACGACCTCGAGGTCTGGCTCCCGAGCATCGGCGACTACAAGGAGGTGTCGTCGGTGTCGAACGCCCACACCTTCCAGGCGCTGCGCGGCAGGATCCGTTTCAAGGCGAGCGGGAAGGGCGGTACCCAGCCGGTGCACACCTTGAACGGCTCGGGCCTCGCCACCAGCCGGGTCTTCCCGGCCGTGCTCGAGCAGGGCCAGATGGCCGACGGCCGCGTGAAGGTGCCGGAGCCCCTGCGCGCCTATCTCGGCAAGGACTTCCTGGAGCCCGTCTAAGCCGGGCCTTCGCGCTCGCTCATCGCTCGCGCTCGGGCTGCCGGCGCTTCGCTCGCCGGCCGCTCGGGGCACCCTTCGCAGGAGCCCCCGACTTCGCTCGCCTTCGGCTCGCTGCGCGGCCTTAGGCCTTGCGCCCTGCGCTGGCTCGCTGCGCGCAGGCCGCCTGGGGGCGGCCTGCTTGCGGGGAGATCACGAGATCCCCCTGCCGGCCGAAGCCGCGGCCTATGCCATGAGGTCGCCGTAGCTGGCGAGGACCTTCACCGTCTCCTCGGGAAGCACCGGGGGCTCCTTGCCCACCGCGTAGCAGCCCAGGATCACCTCGGAGGTGCGCTCGATGATCTCGGCCATGTCCGCCGCCCGGCGCAGCGTCCGGCCCGCCACCAGCAGGCCGTGGTTCTGCATCAGCACGGCCCAGCCCTCGGCCATGGCCTCGACGATCCGCTCGGCGAGCTCCTGGGTGCCGGGCATGACGAAGGGGATGCGGCCGATGTTCTGGAAGAAGGCCGCCTCGGTGGAAATGGGCAGGAAGGGCAGGTCACTGTTGACGAGCACGGTGGCGTGGGGCGCGTGGCAGTGGATCACCGCCCGGGCCTCCGGCTTGGCCTTCAGCACGGCGGTGTGCATCAGCGCCTCGCTCGACGGCGAGCGCGCGTCCGCCTCGACCGCCCGACCATCCATGCCGACGCGCACCAGGATCTCGGGGCGCAGGTCTCCCTTGAAGAGCTGGCTCGGCGTGATCCAGGCCTGCTCGGGGTCGTCGTCGCAGCGCGCGCTCACGTTGCCGCCCGTCGCGGTGATGAGCTGCGCGCCATAGAGCTCGTCGACGATCTGGCAGAGGGCGTGGCGGATGTCACCGGGCGGAACCGAGCTGCCGCCCGGACCCGGGCCGGCGCCCGGCTGCGGGATCGCGCCCAGGTCTCCCGGGTCGCCGACCTCTGCGCGGGCGGCGCGGTAGACGCGGCTCAGGTCGCGCTGGAGCTGGGAGAGGGTCATGGCCTTGGCCGTGTCGCCGCTGAAGGAGAGCTCCCCGTTCATGGCCGCCTGCATGGCGTTGGCCTCGCCGGTGAACATGCCGTCGAGGAGCGCCGCGCGGAGCTTGAGCTGCACCGGCGCGGTCTCGCCGGGGGGGCCCAGGGCGGCGGTCACCTGCCCGTTGCCGAAACCGAAGTGGAATTGGGTACCCAGGTCCGAGAGGGTGAAGTGAAGGATGACGTCCTGAGAGGTCTCCGCGAAGGCCTGGAACGGCTCGTCCGCGGCGATCGCCGCGACGAAGCGCTCGAGCAGCGCCTCCATGCGGGCGCGAATCTCGGCCAGCGCGGGGTCGTCGTCGGCGGGGCTCGAGGCCGGGGCGGACGTCGCCGCGGCGGCGCGCGGCGGGCGATCGCGCTGGAGGTCCGTCACCGCCGGCCCCGCGAGCCTCCCGAGGCGCTCGGCCAGGTCGGCCGGGGGCTCGGGGCGGGGCGCTTCCCAGCGGAAGGCCGCGAGCACCTGCGGGTCGAGGCAGTGGTGCGGGGCCTCGCCCCGGCTCAGCCGCGCGAGCTCCTCGGCGACGATCCGACCCTGGTGGGCGGCCACCTCCTTCGTGTTGCCGCCCACGTGAGGGGTGGCGATCACGTTCTCGAGCTGGAGCAGGGGGTGATCGGAGCCCGGCGGCTCCACCGCGAAGACGTCGAGCGCGGCGCCGCCGAGCTGCCCCGACTCGAGCGCCCGCAGCAGGGCGTCCTCGTCCACGAGCGCGGCCCGGGCGGTGTTGACCACGAAGCTGCCGGGCGCCAGCAGCGCGAGCTGCTCCTCGCCGAGAAGCCCGCGCGACTCGTCGGTCACCGCCGCGTGGAGCGACACGAAGCGGCTCTCGCGCAGCAGCGTCTCGAGATCCACGGGCTCGCCGCCGGCCAGGCGCACCGTGTCCGGCTCGACGTAGGGGTCGTGGACGAGGCAGCGCGCGCCGAAGGGCCGCAGCCGCGCCAGCACATTGCGGCCCACCGCGCCGAGCCCCACGAGCCCCACGGTCTTCTGCCAGAGCTCCTGGCCCTGGAGCCGGCCGAAGGCCTGGCCCATGCGGCCCATGTCCCCCGCCTCGCCCCCCGGCTGACGCAGGAAGGCGTTGGCTTCGACCAGCTTGCGCGCCAGCGCGAGCATGCATGCGACGGTCAGGTCTGCCACCGCGTCGGCGTTGCGTCCGGGCGTGTGCAGCACCGGGATGCCGAGTGCGGCGCAGGCCTCCAGGTCCACGTTGACGGCGTCGCCTCGGCAGACCGCGATCACCCGGAGGTCCTTCGCCTCGAGCAGCGAAGGAGCGTCCACGACGTCGACCTCGGTCACGAAGACGTGCACGCCCTGGAGCGCATCCACCAGGCTTTGGCCCGTGAGCAGGCGCATGGCCTCGCGATAGCTTCGGTACTCCACGTCGCCGATGCGCTCGAGGGCGGCCAGCCCGTCGGGGTCGAGGTCGCAGGTGGCCAGGATGCGCGGGCGGAAGGGCGCCGCCGCCCCGGCGGCCTGCGGGCGTGAGCTCGTGAGCGCGCGGATGGCGAAGCCCGAGGCCGTGGCGTCCGTCGCGGCGCGGGCCTCGCGCAGTGCGTTCCACTCCGGGTAGCGTTCCGCCCAGAAGGCGGCGCCTTCGGGCTCGGGGTCGTGCGTGCGCTCGACGCGCACCAGCGCGCGCGCCCCGGCCTCGAGACTCGCGAAGACGCCGGCGCCGACACCCGCGCAGATCGCGGCGCCCAGCGCCGTGGACTCGCTCACGGCCGTGGCCTCGACCCGTCGTCCGAGCACGTCGGCCACGAGCTGGGTGAGGAAGGGGCTGCGCGAGAGCCCGGCGGTGATGCGCAGGCCCGCCGACGCTTCGCCCGAGGCGCGCTCCACCTGCTCGGCATTGGCGCGCAGCCCGCACGCGATGCCCTCGAGCACCGAGCGCGCGAGCGCCTCGCGGCCCGCCGACCCGGCCGTGGTGAGGTAGTTGAGCGAGAGGTTCCCGATCGGCAGGCCCATCTGGCGGGCGTCGTGCACCTCGGCGCCGAGCGTCGAGAGCAGCCCCTCGCTGCCGAGCGGCGCGCGCTCGGCCTCCGCCAGCAGCCGCAGAACGGGGTGGGCCTCGTCGGGGTGGAGCATCCCGGCGAGCCAGGCGAGGGCCTCGCCGACGCCGCCTCCGTTGCTCTCGAGGGCCCAGCGCTGCGGCACCACGTGGTGTACCGACCAGAGGCGTCCCTCGTCGTCGAGCCGCGGGCGGTCGGCGACCTGGAGCACCGGGGCCGAGCTGCCGGCCACGATCCCGAGCTGGCCCGCGCCCACGACCCCGGCGCCGAGCAGGGCGCACTGGCTGTCTGCGCCTCCCACGGCCACGGAGATGCCGGGCCGCAGACCGAAGGCCTCGGCGGCGTCGCGGCTGAGCGGGCCGAGCGGCGAGCCGGCGTCACGCAGCTCGGGGAAGAGCCTTCGGGGGAGGCCGTAGACGCGGAGCAGGTCGTCGTCCCAGGCGCGCCGCTCGATCGCCAGCAGCCCCGTCTCGCTCGCCTGCGACGCCTCGCTGGCGCGCTCTCCGCACAGGCGGAACGCGATCCAGTCGCTCAGGCTGAGGTGGCTGTCCGCGCGGTCGAGCGTGTCGGGGTCCTCGCTCAGGAACCAGCGCAGCCGCGAGCCGGGCTGCACGGCGTTGGGCCAGTGGCCGCTGCGGCGGTGGAGCTCGGCCCCGCGCTCCACGGCGAGACCGATCGCGGAGGCCGCGCCCCGCGCGTCGCGGTTCGGCACCAGCATCAGCTCGTGGCCGGCGGCGTCGAGCAACGCGCCGCCGTGACGCATGCTCGTGGCGGCCACGCCGATCACGTCGTCGGGGCCTGCGCCCGCCCGCGCGAGGGCCTCGCGCGCCACCGCTGCGAGCGCCGCGAAGGTGGCGTTGGCGTCGTAGACGATGGCCATGGGGACGTCGGGCGAGGGTTGGGAGGCCCACGGGCGGGTCGCGGCGACGACGCGTTCGCCGCTGGGGTCGACGAGCAGGCAGCGCACGCCGCCGCCTCCCAGGTCGAGGCCCATCAGGAATCGGTCGCTCACGGTGGCCTTCCTCGGTGGCCGGTCCCAGGGTCGTCGGACGGGCCCTGCGGATTTTCTGGGTCGCGCTTTGGTTGGCTCATGAGTCTACCTGCGTGAAGTTGGAAGAGCCGCAAACCGCAGGCGAGCGGAGTCGGAACTTCAGAGCCGCCCGCGGACGGCCGATCTGGCCTTCGTCATGTGGCTCGACGCGATCGCGCTCCTGGTCCTCGGCCTGTTCATGGGCATGGGCGCCATTCGTGGCGGCCTCGCCAGCGCCCTGGGGCTGGTGTCGCTCGGCGTGTCCTATGGCACCGCGATCTGGGCCGCCCCGCGCTTCGGCGAGCAGGCCGCCCTGGCCACGGGAGCGCCCGTCTGGCTGGGCATGCCGATCGCAGGAACGCTGGCCTTCCTGGGAACCTTCCTCGTCATGGGGGTCGTCTCCTTCGGGCTGAAGCGCCTGGACCGCGCCGGCCGCGAGGGCTCCCGCAGCCCCCGCGACCGATTCGTCGGGGCGACCTTCGGCGCCGCCCGCGGCGCGCTCGTGGTGCTCCTGCTCTCGTATCTCGCGCTCTGGGTCGACGCCCTACGCACCACCGGCACGGTCGAGGGCCTTCCGGAGCTCGGCGACTCGGCCGCGGCCGACCTCACCGGGTCGGTGGTGGAGGCGGGCGTCCAGGCGGCCTTCGGCGATGGCCAGACCGGCCAGATGATGGCCCGGGTGGCGGCCCGTCCCGGCGCCGCCATCGCCGACATCCAGTCCGTGATCCAGCATCCCGCCATCGCCGGCCTGCAGTCCGACCCGATGTTCTGGACCTACGTGGAGAGCGGGAGCATCGACGCGGCGCTCAACCGCGGCAGCTTCATCCGCCTGGCCCGCGACGACTCCCTGCGCGAGCGGCTGGCCGAGCTCGGCATCGTCGGCGCCGACGCCGCGACCGACTCGCGAGCCTTCCGCGCGGCCGCCCGAGAGGTGCTCCGCGAGGTGGGTCCGCGTCTCCGCGACGTGCGCAGCGACCCGGCTCTCCAGGAGCTCATGGAAGATCCCGAGGTGGTCGCCGCCGTCCAGGCAGGCAACCACCTGGCGCTGATGACCCACCCCGGCTTCCGCGACGTGGTGTCGCGGGTGATGGAAGACGAACGGTAAGGTGAGCCCTGACGGCTACGTGCCGCCGCCCGCTCTGCTCCTCTTGCCCGGGGTCAGGACGGCTGCCGGCGCCTGTCCGGACGGCCGCCCGTTCTCGTCGCCCGGTGAGACGATCCCCGCCGACATCACCAGCTTGAAGGCCTCCTCCACCGTGAGGTTGGCCTCGGTCACCTCGTCTTCGGGCACGAGCAGGTAGAAGCCCGAAGTGGGGTTGGGCGTGGTGGGCAGGAAGCAGTTGATCATGCGCTTCTCGGTGGCTTCCTGCACGACGCCCCGGGCGGGGCCGGTGGTGAAGGCCAGCGCGTAGATCCCCTTGCGCGGGTATTCGATCAGCACGACGCGGTTGTACGTCGAGCTGCTCGAGTGGATGATCGCCTCGAAGAGCTGCTTGACGCCGCCGTAGATGCTGCGCGCCACGGGGACGCGCCCGAGGAGCCGCTCCCAGGCCCGCTGCAGCTCGCCCCCGAAGAGGTGCCGGGCGACGACGCCGAGCAGGATGATCACGAAGAAGGTGAAGAGCATGCCCAGGATCGGCAGCCTCACGGGCTCGTCGACCCCGGGCAGGATCAGCCGCAGGAAGTGGGGGAGGATGAGGCCGTCGAGCCAGACGACGATCGAGGCCAGCGCCCAGAGGGTGATGCCGATGGGCGCGAAGAACACGACCCCCGCGACGAAGTAGCGTCGCGTGGCCTCGCTCAGCCAGGCGAGGCCGGTGGCGGCACCCCGGCGCAGCGCGCGCAGGAGCCGGTGCAGCCCGGAGCGCTCGGGCCCCGGCAGCGGCGGCCGGTTGGCTTCCTTCACCCTTCCTCCATCGTCCAGCGGGAGCGAAAGGTGAGCCGGGCTCTTCAGAAGAGCGGATCGCCTCCGTCGGGCGCGTAGGCGGTGATCTCGCAGTCGAGCGGGATCACCTCGAAGCGGGGCGTGGCCCAGACGGTGGCGCCAGGGGCCTCGTTCTGGGGCGGGCGCGCGTCGATCGGAGTGTCGTTCTGCATGGCCGGCAGGGTAGCAGCCCCGAGGCGCCGAGCGCACGACCCGCCCCTTGGGGAGCCAACGCAAGGAGGCCGGCCACAGCCGGCCGACGCGCAGCGAGGCGGAGCCGAGCGAAGGGCCGGGAGCCCGAGCGCGAGCGATCAGCGAGCGCGAAGGTCCGGTCAGATCTCGAAGCCGTTCTCGGCGGCGACCGTGCCGTACCAGCGGCCCGATTCCTTCAGCGTGCGGGGCCGCTCGGGTTGGTCGAAGTCGACCCAGGTGAGCCCGAAGCGCTGCTCGTAGCCCTCCGCCCACTCGAAGTTGTCGAGCAGCGTCCAGGCGTGGTAGCCCCGCACGTCGGCGCCCCCCTCGATGGCGCGGGCCAGCGCGGCCAGGTAGCCGCGAAAGAAATCGATGCGCTCGGTGTCGTGGATCCGGCCGCTCGCGTCGGGGCCCTGGGAGTAGGAGCAGCCGTTCTCGGTGATCTCGATGACCGGCCGGTCGTAGTCGCGCGTGATCCGCGTGACCATGTCGTACAGGGCGTCGGGCCAGACCTCCCAGCCGAAGTGGGTGCGGGGTCCCTCTTCGCCAGGCGGGCCCACGTGCGCCGCGTCCAGGCCCCAGCCGGCGCCTTCGCGGTGCTCGACGCAGGTGCGCGTGTAGAGGTTGATGCCCAGCCAGTCGAGCGGCGCGCGCACGAGCTCCATGTCGCCGTCGCGCACGCCCATGCGCTCGAGGGGCGGCCCGTCCACGAACGCGTCGGGGTAGCGCCCGCGAAGGGCCGGCTCCAGGTACCAGAGGTTCACGAAGCCGTGCCAGCGTTCGGCGGCCTCCGCGTCGGCCTCGGCGTCGCCGCCCGGCTCGCAGGGCGACATGCTGAAGGCGGTGCCCACGAGCGCGTCGCCGCGCGAGGCCTTCATGGCGCGGAAGGCCTCGCCCTGGGCCAGGTTCACCGTGTGGGTGGCGCGCAGGAAGTCGTCGAGGTCCTGGCGGCCCGGCGCGTGGATGCCCACCAGGTAGCCCATCAGCGTGAAGATCGCGGGCTCGTTGAAGATCGACCACTGGTCGACGCGGTCGCCCAGCGCGCGCATGCAGGCGTCCGCGTAGTCGGCGAAGCGACCCGCCATGTCGCGCTCCGGCCAGCCCCCGCGGTCTTCGAGCGCCTGGGGGAGGTCCCAGTGGTAGAGCGTCGGGAGCGGGCGGATGCCGGCGTCGAGCAGCGCGTCCACGACGCGCCGGTAGTGGTCGAGGGCCTTCGAGCTCACCTCGCCCGACCCGCTCGGCATGATGCGCGGCCAGGCCAGCGAGAAGCGGTAGCTGTTCAGGTTCATCTCGCGCATCAGCGCGATGTCGGCGTCGCCGCGGTGGTAGGAGTCACAGGCCACGTCGCCGGTGTCTCCGCTCTTGATCCTGCCCGGCGTGTGGGTGAAGCGGTCCCAGATCGACTCCCCCTTGCCGTCCTCGCGCCACGCGCCCTCGATCTGGTACGAGGCGGTGGCGGTGCCCCAGCGGAAGCCCTCGGGAAAGCTCACGCGACCCACTCTCGTCTCCTTCGCATCCGCCGAGAAGGGACTCGGCTCCCGCCGCGGAGCCGGGGCTCGGCCCCACGGCTCCAGGAGGCGCCCATCTTAGCCCGGCGGTAGGGTGGGGCGGAGGCGAAGCGTGGCGCCCCCCCGAACCCTCAGCGAACGCATCAAGGGGCTCGCCCTCGCGGTGGGCTTCGACCTGGCCGGCGTGGCCCGGGCCGAGCCCACCCGCGAGACCCGCTTCCTGCGCGAGTGGCTGGCGCGCGGCTACGCGGGCGAGATGCACTACATCGGCCGCCGTGCCGAGGAGCGCGTGGACCCGCGCAAGGTGCTCGAAGGAGCGCGCAGCACGATCGCGCTCGGCTTCGTCTACGACCCGGGCGCCGGCTCGCCGGAGGCGGGCCCGGCAGGCCGGGCGGGCTTCCAGGTGGCTCGCTACGCGGGGGGCGACGACTACCACGAGCTGCTCGTCGATCGGGTGCGCGCTCTCGAGGCCGGGCTACCGGCGCTCGCCGGCCGCGCCGTACGGACGCGGGGCTACGTGGACACCGGGCCGGTGCTCGAGCGGGCCAGTGCGGCCGCCGCCGGCCTCGGCTGGATCGGCAAGAACAGCTGCCTCATCCACCCGGGGCTGGGCTCCTATCTATTCCTGGCCGTCGTGCTCTGCGACCTGGAGCTCGACCCGGACGAGCGCGAGCCCGACCACTGCGGCAGCTGCCGCGCCTGCCTCGATGCCTGCCCGACCGGCGCCTTCCCCGAGCCCTACGTGCTCGATGCCACGCGCTGCATCTCGTACACGACGATCGAGGCGCGAGGGCCGATTCCCGAGGCGCTGCGCGCGGGCCACGGCGACTGGGGCTTCGGCTGCGACGTCTGCCAGGAGGTCTGCCCGTGGAACACGCGCCCGCGGCGCGAGGTGCCACCCGATCCGCTCGGGCTCCGGGCCAGGCTGGCCCCGCGGCCCGAGTGGCGCCGTCCGGCGCTCGCGTGGGTGCTGTCGCTCGATGAGGAGGGCTGGCGCGCCGCCGCCCGCGGCACGGCGCTCAAGCGGGCCCGCTACCGGGGGCTGCTGCGCAATGCGCTGGTGGTGGCCGGCAACTCCGGCGAGCGCGGGCTCGCCCCGCTGCTGCGCCGCCACGCCGGCGGCCCGGACGCCATGCTCGCCGAGCACGCCCGCTGGGCGCTGGCGCGGCTGGGGACGCCGGTGGTTTGAATGGAAGGGTTGTCAGGAATGGGAGGGGCGTCAGGAGCGGGTCGCCACCAGGCGGGCGACGGCCCACGGCTTGGCGCCCCCGGTCGACCCCTCCCAGTGGCTCAGGACCCGGAGCCTGGGAAAGAGCGTGGGGAGCTCGCCTGGCTCCAGAAGAAACGCTGGATTGCTAGGCCCATAGCCGAGATCCCTCTGGTAGATGGTGAAGGTCTCGTAGAGCAGGAGCCCACCGCTTGCGAGCAGGCTCTCGATTTCCGCCGCCAGCGGACGGAACAGAAAGCGAAACACGAGCACTGCGCCACAAGCTCCCGTCCGAATTGGTATTCCGTGCCCCGTCTCCAGGTCGGCCCGCAGCGCGTTCACGGCCATCCCCTCGGCCCGGGCGAGCCCGCGGAGCGCGCCCAGGAACTCCCGATCCCGATCGAGGCCGATCACGGGGAGCCCTTCGCGGGCGGCCGCGAGCGTGTGCCGTCCCCGCCCGCAGGCGAGGTCGACGAGCGGACCGAGCCGGGCCGCACGGCGAAGCCTGGGCAGCTCGGCGGAGAAGAGGGGCGAGACCTCGCCCGGAGGCCGGGGCGCGGCGTCGCTCAATGCGCTGCGCGACGCCGGGCGACCAGCTCGGCCATGCGGGCGGGATGATCGGTGACGATGCCATCCACGCCCAACTCGAGCAGCCGGGCCATCTCCTCCGGCTCGTTGATGGTCCACACGTGCACGTGGAGCCCGTGCGCGTGCGCGTGGGCCACGAAGGCCGGCGTCACGAGCGGCCCGCCGCCGAAGCTGGCCGGAACCTGGAGGGCCATCGGCCCCGGAGGCGGGGCTGAGCCGTCGAGGGCCGAGTGCACGAAGCCGAGGACGTCCGAGGCCGATGCCCCGCGCGCCGCGGCAACGTCCTCGGCGTCGAGCCGCACGTGCACCTCCGCCATGACGCCAGCGTCGGCCGCGGTCAGCAGCGTCCGCTGCGCGCGATGGAAGCGGGCGATGCGGGCCACGGTCGCCGCCACGAGACCGGGGCGATCGCTCTTGATCTCGAGGTTGAAGCGGGCCTCGGGGAAGGCCTCGAAGGCCTCGTCGAGCGTGGGGATGCACAGGCCCCGACCCCGGAAGGCCGGCTCCTCGCCGCCGCTGCGCCGGAAGTGGAAGCCGGCATCGAGCTTCTGGAGCTCGGCGAGGTCGTGGTCGGAGACGAGCCCGGAGCCTTCGGTCACGCGCGCGACGTCGGCGTCGTGCGCCAGCACCGGCACGCCGTCGCGCGTGACCTGGACGTCGGTCTCCAGGATCGCGGCGCCGTCCGCGAGACCGCGCGCGAAGGAGGCGAGCGTGTTCTCGGGAACCTCTCCGGCACAGCCGCGGTGGCCGATCACGACCGGCGCCGGCAGGTCGAAGTAGGGGTGCCCCACGCGGCTACGGTATCATGCGCCGCCGCATGAGCGTCCTCACGCGTGACGCGATCCTGGCCGAGCTCGAGTCCGGACGGCTCGAGATCTCGCCTTTCGAGCCCGATCAGCTCGGCTCGGCTTCGGTCGACCTGACGCTCGGCGACGAGATCCGCGTCTTCGCGGACTCCGACGGTCCGATCGACCTGCTCGAGGAGGCCGACTACCGCGACCACACCCGCGTGCGCCGGCTCGACGAGCCCTACGTGCTCCAGCCGGGCTCGACCATTCACGGCATCACCCGGGAGCGCATCGTC
>JAAUYK010029372.1_pt1 | contig 11964 bp, 10 predicted proteins | sample 7278021 | NCBI WGS metagenome assembly JAAUYK01 (sample SAMN14350223, study PRJNA611818) | marine sediment metagenome | isolation source: surface marine sediment (1.8m) | place: French Polynesia: Moorea | collected 2018-08
CCGCCGAGGAGGCCGCCGGCGCTGGAGAGGCCTCGGACGCGCCCTCAGGTCCCTGCCCGCCGAGGCAGAAGTCGACCGAGGAGGCGGCTGTCCGACACAGGAGGAGGAGAAAGGTCAACTTGACCGCCTCCAATTCCTCCCCCGCTGATCCGACTAAAACAGAAGAGGTACAAAAGCGAGATGTTATTTTCCCGAGAGGCTCCACATATTTTGCGTAATGTGTACTTCATCATCATATCAAAGTAAACGTCGTATAACGTCTCTTGCCTTTGATTTTCGTAGCTTCCCGATGACCGGCCTGGCGGCCCGAACAGCGCCTCCGTCGACCCTCCCTCTTCCGCGCCTCCCCTGGCCCAGTCCTCCTCGGCGTCGTCACTTCCGTCGACCGGCCGACACTCGTTCATCCTTAGCCGGCCGTCGTCGGTGGACACGACGGCCTCCACGACCGGCGCAGACGACGAGAGGGACGATCTCGAGGAGGAGGGCGCCGGGTCCGTCGTCGGGGAGGCCGACCTCGAGGCGGAGCTGGCGCTCCTGAACCGTTCGCGGCCAAAGTCGGCGCACGTCTCCAAGGAGAGCAAGAAGCCGTCGCTGACCCTGATCACCACGGCGATCGCGGCGGCGTCAGCCATGCCCGTCGGCCAGCAGCATCCCAACACGCCCGTGACGGGCACGCCGCCGCCGACCTCCACCTCGGCGTCGTCTGCGTCGACCACGCCGCTGCCGCACCTGATCAACGACGAGGAGGCGGCCGAGGCGCAGGACGAGTTCCGCGACGACCAGCAGCCCAAGTTGCAGAGCAGCAAGTCGCTGCCGTACCACCGGCCGGTGCCGGTGCTGCACCACTTCTCCCTCACTCCGCCGCCCAAGTCGTCTTCGGGGTCTGGAGGCCAGTCGAAAGGGGCCTTCACCCACCACTTGCACCACCTTCACCACGGCGGGTGCAGGCCGCTTCCGTCGCCGCAGACGCCCGTGCAGCCGCAGTCTCTGCAGCTCATGCCGTCGCAATACCAGCAGCAGGCGGACGCCGCAACGGAATCATCGAAGTCGTCTGCTTCGGGAGAGGCTGCTTCCAACGCCATGTCGCGCAGCATCTCCGACTCCACCCTGCGGCGGGCCGCCCTGCACTTGAATCTCAACCAGTCTGTGTTGCCGTCGTTCACGTCTTTACAGCAGTTTAAGGTAGACATCGGGATAAGTATATATATGCTAGTACCGCGATATTGCCGATTTGAAGCTGACTCTAGTTAGTATTCGATATGTGAACGTTTATGACGATTTTCGGCTGGAGAGCAGAATTAACGTACTTTTTCTCCGCTCTCCTCTTGCAGAAGGAGCTCAGCCTGTCTTCTCGGCGCCCGTCCACCCGGGGCCACAGGAAGTCGATGATCGTGACGACCTCGCCCACTCTACCCAGATGTCATTCACCGTCGGCGATGGCCGCAGCCGCGAGCAGCGTCGTCTCGCCGCTAGACTCGCCCAAGGTCTCGCCCAACCAGTTCGCGTTTGCCAACATCAAGAAGGCTGACGGCAGGAGGTGGTCGGTCGCCAGCCTGCCCTCCTCCGGATATGGAACGACGCCGGGAAGTTCAAACGTTTCGGTAAGGAGTACTAAGGACAGAATGAAGTTGAATAACCTAATTATATATTGCATACTTTCCAGTCCCAATGTTCGAGCCAGGAACGCCTGCACCAGCTTGGCGCCGCGGCAGCCGCCGGAGCCGTCGGGCCGATCCCTCCTCACCACCATCACCAACACCACCACCCAGTGGCGGGCGCGTCGTCGGCGCCACCAGCGTCCGTCCCGGCCTCGTCCGTGTCCTCCTCGGCGATGGCCAGCACTCCTGCCGGCAGCGAGGAAATGCGAGCACTGCAGCGCCACTTCTCCTCTAACGAGAGCAACCCTTCGATCCTGGACGACGAGACGGGTCGGCGTTCTCCCTCCATCCGGCCGCGCTCCCGCTCCCTCAGCAGCCCGGTGCGCGCCCCCGTCAACATGGACAGCGAGATCGTGATGATGAACACGCTGTATAAGGAGCGCTTTCCCAAGGCTACCAAGCAGATGGAGGAGCGGCTGAAGAACTTCATCGAGAACAACGAGACGCTGGCGACGACGGGGGCCGACCTCGCTGCGGACTCGGTGGCGATCGTCCGCTTTGTTCATCACCAGGTTCTCGAGATGGCCAGGGACTGCCTACAAAAGTCCGAGGACAAACTCATCACTAGTCGATACTTCTACGAAATGTCAGAAAACCTCGAAAAGTTGCTCATTCAGGTAGGTCACGATGTAGCTTCGATATTCTATAGTCATAACCGGGAATTTTCCTCCTTGCAGACAAAGGAAAAGTCAACGGAGGCCGCTAGCCACCTCACGGCGCTTATAAAGAAGCTTCTGCTGATCGTGTCGCGTCCCGCGCGGCTGCTCGAGTGTCTCGAGTTCGACCCGGAGGAGTTCTACCAGCTTCTGGAGGCCGCCGAGGGGCAGGCGAGGGGGCTGCACGGGGTCAACGCCAACGTGCCCCAGTACATCATCTCGAAGCTGGGATTGAATCGAGACCCGTTGGCTGAACTGAGACAAGATATGGCGCAGCTAGACAAGGCGAAGGAGGAAGAGAGGAAGGAGAAGGAGAGTCGGGCGGAGGACGTCGAGAAACCACAGCACTCGTCGACGCCGAAAAAAGGCGATGAGGAAGGAGGCGGGCGCGTCGAGACGGACGCCGCGGCCGCCTCGCCGGCCCCTGTGATATCTAGTACGGGAGGCGGAGGCGCCGCCACGGCGGACGACAAAGACAAGAAGCCGACGTTCAAGGAGCCCTCAGAGCACGACTTCGAGGAGCTGAAACTGATATCGAACGGAGCGTACGGCGCGGTCTACCTGGTCAAGCACACCGAGTCGAGGCAGCGGTTTGCCTTGAAGAAGATCAACAAGCAGAACCTGATCTTGCGGAACCAGGTGGACCAGGTGTTTGCCGAGCGCGACATCATGTCCTTCACCGACAATCCGTTTGTCGTCTCCATGTACTGCTCGTTCGAGACGCGCAAGCATCTTTGCATGGTCATGGAGTACGTGGAGGGCGGCGACTGCGCCAACCTGCTAAAGAACATGGGACCCTTCCCGCCGGACATGGCCAGGTTCTACTTTGCTGAGACGGTGCTGGCGGTCGAGTACCTGCACTCCTTCGGCATCGTGCACCGGGACCTCAAGCCCGACAACCTGCTGATCACGGCTCTGGGCCACATCAAGCTGACAGATTTTGGCCTTTCGAAGATGGGTCTGATGTCGCTGGCTACCAACCTGTACGAGGGCTACATTGACAAGGAGACCAAGCAGTTCTCCGACAAGCAGGTAAGTTAACGCATTAGGAGCACGAATCAGATGACAGGTCTGACCTCTTAATAATTACAGGTGTTTGGCACTCCCGAGTACATCGCTCCGGAGGTGATACTGCGTCAGGGCTACGGGAAGCCGGTGGACTGGTGGAGCATGGGCATCATTCTCTACGAGTTCCTGATCGGCTGCGTGCCCTTCTTCGGGGAGACTCCGGAGGAGCTGTTCGCGCACACGGTGAACGACGACATCGAGTGGCCGACCCAGGACGACTGGCCGGTGCCGCCGGAGGCGAAGGAGATCATCACGGCGCTGCTCATGCAGAACCCGCTAGACCGGCTGGGCACGGCCGGAGCCTTCGAGGTGAAGGAGCACGGCTACTTCTACGACATGGATTGGAACTCGCTGTTGCGCATGAAGGCCGACTTCATCCCGCAGCTGGAGGACGAGGAGGACACCAGCTACTTTGACATGCGGGTGGACAGGTACAACCACGAACTGGAGGAGGACGACCAGTCCAACGACCTACAGAGGTCGTCCGCGGAAGACACGGACGACACCCAGTCGCTGTTCGCCTCCTTCACGTCCGCGTCCCCCAGGTATCGCAAGGTGGCTGGTGGGAGCAAGACCTCCTCTCCCGTCATCGGGCACAGGCACTCCATGTCCATTTGCGAGTCGTCGTCGGATCAGTCGGACAACGCGACCCTCTCGTCCTCGAAGACGTCCCTGTCGCCGGAGCTGAGGCGTACCAGCGAGTCTGGAAGCAGCACTAGCGCCATCAGCGGAACCGGCAACTCTTCCAACAATCATCTCTCCTGTCCCGATCTCGAGAACATGGTGACCAAGGCAGCTACCTCTTCCGTTTCCCCGCTCGCCATCCCCAATCGTGCCCTCGAGCCTGCCAAGCCCTCGCCAACAACCTCTCCGCCGACGTCTGCCCCTCCTACGACTGCCGTGAGGAGCGCGCCCCAATCTCTCTCCGTGGTGACGCCCGAGTCCAGCCAGAATGAGAGCGAAGACTGCTCGCCCCTGATGCACCGGCGGAGGCGGCTGCACGGCCACGACGGCGCCGGACCGGCCCCGCTGCCAAAGTTCTCCATCTCTGGCGACGAGCCGTCCCTTGATTTTAGGACTGGCGCAATTCCGAAGAGCCCACTGACCGAAAGCAGCGGCGGACCGCGAAGCCTGCCGGTCACGCCGAAGCTCTCCGTGGAGCCGTCGAAGCCCAGCCCGCTGGTCACCTCGTCGACGAGCTTCGGCGGCGCCAGACAGAAATCCGTTTCCGTCTCAGCGGCCAGTCCCGGCAGCGCCAACACTAGCAAGGAGGCCAGCTGTCGCCCGCCGATGGTGAAGTCGAGCTCGGCGACCGGACTCAGCCTCATGATCCCCGCGGATGCCGCCGCAGTCCAGTCGATTCAGTCTCCGGGCGGGTCGAGCACCGCGTCCAGTCGTGATGCGTCGCCTTGCCGGGACCTCTCCCCGCTGATCAACACCCTCAACGCGCCCATCATCGTCCGGAGGGGACCGAGGGGCTTCGGGTTCACCATCCGCGCCATCCGCGTCTACTTTGGCGACACCGATTTCTACACAGTGCACCATCTGGTCATGGAGGTCGACAAGGGTTCGCCTGCCTTCGACGCAGGCCTTCGGCCCGGCGACCTCGTCACCCACATCAACGGCGAACCGGTGCAAGGGCTGTTCCACACACAGGTCCTGCAGTTGCTCCTGTCGGGCGGCGAGGCCGTGACCCTGAGAGCGACCGCTCTTGAGACGACCTCGATCAAAACGGGCGGAAGGAGGAGGGATCCGAATGCCATTAAGATGGCCAAGCGTACGCATGGCAAGCACGGACGAGGAGGGAAGAGTCGGCGATCTCACGGGGACAAGTCGAGGAAGACGTCGCTGTTCAGGAAGCTGAGCAGTAAGAAGGCGACGGCTGAGATGCAGCAGCTTGCAGCGGCGTCTTCGGCTGCCGCGGCCATCCTTCCCCTCTCGGGATCGGTACAAAGCCTCCAGAATCTTCCCAGTCCCGGGGGCGTCGTGCGCTCCCAGTCCCAGCCGGCGCCTCCGTCTCCACTGGCCATGTCTTCGGGGTCGGCGGGAGCTGGTTCCGGTTCAGGAGGCAACGCGCACTCCGTCACCATGTCGGACTCCGGCCACTCAGACTCGTGCTCTTCGTCGTGCAGTCCGGCGGACTCTTCGCCCTGCTCGCCGGCAGCCGGGGCGTCGCCGTCTACACGCCCCTCGTCGTTGCACGGTCTCAAGCACAAGTTGCACGTCAAGACCAAGACCCTTCACTCGCCGAGCAGACGAAAGTCCGTCGGCCACATTCCCCTCTCGCCGCTGGCCAGGACGCCTTCCCCGTCGCCGGTCCCGGTATCCCCCACGAGATCGCCCTCCCCGCTCGCCCTCCCGCTGGCACAGCACGGCCACCCCGCGGGCGCCTCCAACACCACGCAGACGTACAGCCCCGGTGCGAGCCTTACGCCGAACTCGGCCAAGAAGTCGTTCAACCATCGGCCTAAGTCGGCCGAGCCGGGTTCTCCGCTGCTTCGGCGCGCCCTCTCTCCCGACCGTCTGCACCCTCGGGCCGGCATAGACGGGATGAAGAACACGACGATCTCGCCGCTGTGCAACCCGACCGGCGCGTCGTCGACCACCTCGACTACTCCGAAGCTCACCATCAGCGGTGGGCAGTCTGTGATAACGACCCGGAGCGGCGAGGTGCTCTCCCCGCTGCCGACCCGAGCCACCCACACCTCCCCGTCGACGCTGAGCATTGAGGTGTCTTCGACGTCCTCCCCAGGCGGCGTCTCCTCGTCGGACGGTTCGACCGCGGGGCCAGACGTGATCATGAGGAAGCACTCGAAGTCGTCGCTCAGCCAGCCGACGATTCCGGAGGAGGAGCACGAAGAGCACGAGGAAGAGCAGCAACCTCAAGGGTCTTCGACGCCGACGTCCACGGGTTCAAAGAGGGAGTCGACTAAGCTGTTCAGTTTGGGAACGCGCTCCAAGGAGCACTCCGTGGACAGGGTCGAAGGGTCCGACGACAAGAAAGGCGCCGAGAGTCCCAAGGTGTCGAGACAGGAGTCGACGGTTCAGCGCATCACGAAGGCCATCCGCGGCACCAGCCGCTCGGAGTCGCGCTCCAAGAAAAACCGCGAGGCGAGCGTGAGCCCGAAGTCGAGCGAGAAGAAGGAGAAGGTGTCGAGGAAGGATTCGCTGAAGAAGAGCGCCGCCGAGAAAAGGGACATGTTCAAGGGATTGCATTAAAAGACATAATACTATTACAACAACGTTAATCTCCCCCCTCCCGCCCCCTTTAATACGCGTTTACTACTACATACCACCACCACCTCGTATAGCTGTTTCAACAAATCGATCGATCCACCCGCTTTCGGATTTTCACGTCAACGTCATCTCTGGGCCCTAGTGCTATGTGTAGGTGCATATGCCTGCGATCGCCGTTGATTATAATCTTTGTTGAACGCGCCATGCAGAACAGACAGATGGAAACACCGACGGATAGACGCCACGGACGCGCCAATCACTATTTATTAACGTCTTATCCGTCGCTCTACGTAATGCGTAAATAGCCAACCTCAATCAATCGACCCCACATGCCACACCCCTATCTGGTTGGAACCCTATATATGTAACTACTACAGGCGCGTGTACCAGGAAGCTATTAGATTAAATTTGAAGGAATAAAAGACGTTGTGATCTTTTACACGGCACATCTCTTTATTCTCAGAGGAACTTGCTGAGGTACCTCTTGTAGTAGGTTTTAGCGATGCTCCTGATGTTCTTCTTTATCGCCTCGAGCACGGAGTCGGCCATCGCCTGGATGACGAGGTTACCGGTCTCCCCTCCGAGCCCGCCGCCGAGCAGACCATTGAAGTGGGAGCGCAGGTCCTCCACATGCATGTGGAGAATCAGATCGCCAGCAATGAGCTCGAGGGTCTAAGTAAGCTCGCATAGTAGCTTGGTGAAATATGTAACGCGCGCAACCATCACCTTGTCCCCCTTTTTGAAAAAGACCGACGCGTAAAGCTTAAATTCGTCGATGTCCACTTTGAAGTCGCCTTCTCCGGAGAAGGGAATGACGCCGGCAAGCATCGTCCCTTCAACGGTGTACTGGCCACTGATGCTAACATCAGTTTGGATGCTGCGAGCGAGTTAATGCATGGGTACCACCGGCATAGGTATAGCATTTGGGCCAAACTCAAACATATTGAAATTACGTGGCGTTTAGCATGCCGTCCTCTGAAACGATAGGAATTATACAAGTAAGAGAACGAATATGTTTCAGGGACCGTTTTCTCATACTCAGCGCACAGTGACGAACGGCCTTCAAGTAGTTGAGCTTGACCTTGCTGATTCCGCTGTAGGCGAGCGAGCTGGCCCTGAAGTCGAAGCTGTAGAGCGTGGACTCCTTTTTGATCTGGAACCCATCGTCGACTTCCAGCGGATCTGTCAGTTGCTGTACGTACATGGAGTAGTTGCAGGGAATCAGGGATAAATGCGCATGTTGCAAAATGTATACCAGGTCGTTCTCCGGCTTATGAACTGGAAAAAGCAAGTGCTTAGTCTCACTTAAGTATCGTAAATTAAATTTACCCTCGGCTATAACTCTTCCTAGGAGCCTCCTCGCGACCCTCTCCAGGAAAGCGTCGACGAATTCTCCTTTGCAGCCGTGCCCAGTTCCCGCCTTGCTCGCAGCGAGGAAGTTGTGAACCTCGTTCGGTTCGGCCCAGATCAAGGCTTCGAGAGTCATTATATCCAAGACTAGTGCACATGTACTTCAAGCATGTCTTACGCGGGATTTCGGTGCCTGGGGAATCATTGACGGTTAGCTCCGGCATCTCGGAGGCGGCAACTGAAGCCATTGTGGAGACCAGGACGAGAGCCAGCCATTTTAAAGAGACCATCGCGGCAGTCCTTACTCTGTTCTTTCTTCGTCAAGTCACGAACGAGACTGACGGCTTACATATGTTAAAGGTAAAGGGCTTTGCGATTACTCCTTCATTTGATATGTGACACCTAAAGTGCCAGCATGCAAGGCTTTGAAGTTTGATATTCACTAGTGCTAAGAGAATGCGATTCCAAGAAATGTTCACAAAGAATGCAGTTCCTGCTCGATCCGAAACTTCGTCGAATAACGTGTATTTAGAAACAATAAACTAAGATAATTATAAGCATAGCGAAATAAAATCCGACCCTAGTTTTGCAATATAAAGATGTGCAACGAATCGTCTATTGCATGTAAAATTAGTCAACAGATCGCGGTCCGGTCTCGAGGCGCCCTTTATAGTCGCTTCTTGATCAGGTTCTCCAGCTTCTTAATCCGCGACTCTTCTGTACCTCCAGCGGCAGCCACGGTCCCGGCTCCGCTCGCTCCTGGGCCGCTTGTCGATCCGACTCCCGAGGCCGGTGACATCACCAACTGCTGGCTCGTCACGGCCGGGGCCGAGGCTCTGAAGTATTCGACGAACGCCGCCTGATCGACCTTCCTCACGCCCTTCATCTCGAGCACCTTTTGGAACTCTGCGACGTCGGCGTCGGGAACGAGCTTGATGTATTGTTCCACGAACGCCTCCATTGGGTCCTTGGGCGACATCACAACTTTCAACGTCATTTCCGCCCTCGTCATTCCCTTCACGACTGTCTTCGTGTAGCTCGCCGGCGCCTTCCTCGCCGCCACCTTTGATCCGACAGACGGCAGATCGAGCAGGAGCGTCTTGACCGAGTGCGTGTCGAGAAGTAGCTGCTCAGCGCCGACGGTGCTGATTGGCTTGCACCTGTACACGTGCTGCAGGAACTTGGGAATGAACGAGTTGACGACCTTGAGGCAGAACTGCGTGAAGTACTTCCTCGAGGAGGCCAGGTTGTCTCTGATGAGCGGCACGGACTGCTTCACGTAGTTGGCCAGAGCCGACACGTACGGAGACTGATCGCCGACGCTCTCCACATTCGACCACATCATCTTGATCATGGCTATCAGGGAGGGCTCGCAGCCGGCTTCCAGTTCCTGCACCAGCAGCTGAATGCAACTGTTGATCACGCTGTTGAAGACGTCCTGCTCGGGCGCCAGACTGATCTTGTCGGCGACCTCCTTGCAGGTGACCTTCTCCTTTAGCTTGCCCTCGAGTTGCTGCGTCGTCTCCAGACAGTACTCGGAGGTGACCAGGAAGGTGCAGATGAGCACTTTCTCGTCGTCAGTCAGGCGAATGGTCTCGCCCTCCTTCAGCAAGCTCTGAAAGTTTTGTATGAGGCCGCTGGTGGAGAAATCCTTCAGATCTTTGGTGATGTCCCGCATGGAGGGAACCGTGCCCAACGTGGACGACCCGCCGCCTGAACCGCTTCCAGTCCCGCCGGCGTTACTCGTCTTTGGCAGGTTGTTTATCAGCACCTTGGTGGCGTACTCCCTCAGGTACTTCTTGAACAAATTGGCCAGCGCGAGCATTGTGTCGTTGTTGGAGGAGAGCTGCGCACACTGCATCATGCACTTCTTGTAGAACATGAACAGATCTCCGCAGCTGTGGAGGACGGCGCTGCCCTCAACGGCGAGGCTCGCGCTACCTCGGTTCTTTTGCTCGGACGCCGCGCGCTCCACCAGGTCAGACAGGTTCCTGTCCTGGCTGTCGATGTAGACGCTCACGTACGGCTCGAAGCAGGAGCTGATTATTCCAGAGAATGGCGTGAGCGTCTTGGCGGCCGACGTGGCACCTCCTCCTCCTTGGAGCTTTTCCCTGCATCGCCGGCGAAAAAGGGATTGTTGGGGTCGTCTATCGGCTCCTCAAACGGATTGGAACTCTTTTCCGCAGCCTCCGTCTCCTGCCTCTTTTTCTCCTCGTACTGCGCCAGGGTGACGCCGACGAACCTTCTCGAGAGTAGCGACTCGAAGTTGGCCGTCTGCTGGATGGCATGCAACAGCAGCTTTGTGTCAATCTCCGTCTTTCGCCTGAACATGAGCCTCTCGAGGTGCTTTCGAGTCAGGTCGCAGAACTCGACCGCTATCCGCTCCGACATCTCCCACTCCGGCGGGAACATGGGCCCGAGTCGCTCCTCGAACTCGATCAGGTGCCGCTTCAGCCAGTTGTAGCGCGCGTCCACCTTGTCCAGCCACGTATTCTCCTCCCCGTCCTGGAAGATGATGCCGTACTCCTCCAGCTCGCGCGAGATCAGCCACCGCATCAGGTTGCTCTTCACTTTCGTGTCGAGCACGTTGACCACGAGACAGGCTTCGGCCAGTTCCCGGTTCGGAGAGAAGTTCCTCGCGTTCTCCCTGGAGAGCGCGTTCTGGAAGTCGGCCGTGATCTGAACCCCGATGTCCTTTCGGAGGGCGTGCACGCGGTCGGAGAGCTCCTTTATCTGCGGGATCGCGGTGTAGTTCTTGAAGTGCTCCATCACCTCCATCAGCCCCTGGAGTAGCATGGCGGCCTCGCCGTACTGCCGCTTCTGGGAGAGGTTCTGCAAAGTGGTCACCCCGCCGACGAGCATGTGCAGGTGGTTGAGCGTAGTGATGGCGGTGGTGAGGTTGCGCTTCGCGGTGTCCAGCTGCTTGATGTCGCGGGTGATGTCTCTCACCATCGCTTCCGATTCCTCCGCCTTCTGCTTGATGTCTCTGATCTGGGTGAACAGCTGGACGATGGCGGTCTGGGCGGCCTCCAGCGCCGCAGCCGCGTCCTGCCCCACGTAGGTCTGGTTGCGCACGATCCTCCGGATGTCGTCGTCCACGCACTGGATCTTGCACCGCATCTCGGCGATCACGTCGTCCAGCCCGCCCAGACTCTGCTCCGTGGGGAACATCTCGTTGATGTAGTCGACGCTGTCGAAGTCGGGCCGGTCGAGTGGGTCGTCGCTGGGCAGGACGGCGGCGATGGCGGCCTCAACCTCAGCCGGGAACGCGATGACGTCGCCGGAGACTGAGGTGGCAGGGGCGGCGGTGACTTCGGCGGAGACGTCGTTGCTGCCGTCGCCGTTCGACGCCGGCTTTCCGATCATGTCCGGCGGGAGGATGTCCTCGAGGGACATCTCGGCCTCCGCCATGACAGCGCCACACTTCACGCGTGCGACCTTTTGCCTCTGATTGGTGATAATATTAATAAATTTATAATGTGCAACATCCGAAACCCGAAGTTAATTTTTCGATCGCTATATTCGCGATGTTTCTCTTTTCTTTCGTTTCGATACCATGCAGTGCATGCACCGTCCGTAAGCCCGTAACTAGTCCGTACCGTACCACGTAATCAAAGCAGCACCAGCTGTGGAGCGGATCGAACGAAGGAGCAGGTATAAGTATAACAAACATTGAGTCAGTAGAGGTCCGCCGAAGGTGCTACGATGTTAACGAACAGTGCTGCATAATTTATGCCGTGCTATCTCACTGACTGTGCCTTGTCATCAGAACATTGTAGGAAATATGGGCGACCATATTCAAGACGAAAATGCATCTTTAGTTGCGTATTTTTACTCATCATGTACTACTATAAACTATTTCGGCGCACCTCTAAACTGTATTGTCTACTCATACAGTATGATTCATATGGTTTCGACTTCAAGCGTAAAGAATAACTAAATTTTGTGATTGATCGTCATTCGTCAATCGTAATTCGTGAATCGTGAGACGTGAG
>JAAUYK010025613.1_pt1 | contig 11963 bp, 15 predicted proteins | sample 7278021 | NCBI WGS metagenome assembly JAAUYK01 (sample SAMN14350223, study PRJNA611818) | marine sediment metagenome | isolation source: surface marine sediment (1.8m) | place: French Polynesia: Moorea | collected 2018-08
GCTAAATTTCGACACCTTTGAGCGGGACCAGCTATTCCTCATTAGCAAGATGAAACTGTGGAAGTACGTGGGCGACCTGGACAAGATCAACCTCGGCCTGAACGTCGGTAAGAAGGTGAAGGGCGCGGCGAGCGACTGGAAGATGGACGACTACTTAGACAGGCTCGATCCGAAGGCCATGAAGGGCCTGTGTGAATTGTACGAAATGGACTTTAAATTATTTGGTTTCCACCACGAGAAGTGCAAGTTTGAATCGCTAAAAGCATAGAACTCTCTGAAACCTTGGGCTGTGAGAAAAGGCTGAAATCTGAAATACACACGCATGCGTATTACGTAAGTGTTGAAGGAACGACAGATAAGTACGAGTATTTCGCAATTAGACAAAGTTCACCCGGCAGTGCGAATCATGAGTGAGCTTAGTCTACATTTACGTAGCTCTCCCAAACCGCAAACTTTCGTCATGGATATCGGCGATCGTCTCACAATGAATTAAATAGTGATCACTGTTACGTAGCGAGGATTGAAAGACCGGCTGTAGTACTTATTACAAGAATTAAGAAAACATGGTGGCACACCGGTTGAAAGAAGGTCTTTCTTCCGTGAGCTCTGAGCCGCTTGTGATGATCATCGCTTTCGGCAATGGCGTCAAGTTCGGCGCTGGAATCACCAACGCTTTGCTCTTCGAGAAAGTATGCAAGTACGAGCTTGGCTATCCCGTCCACGTGTGTGACAACCTCACTGAGTACGAGGACCAAAACTACTCCGTGCAAGAGATGGTCAACTCGTTCAGCTTGTACAATGCCCTGCTGGCAAATTTGTTGTCTGCCTTCGCCTCTTTCTTTATCGGGGCCTTTGCGGACAAGTACGGTTGGAAATCGTGCATCAACATGGCATTCGTGGGTAAAGTGGAGAAACTCTTTATTTTCCTTGTCGCGCATGAACGTTACAATCGATATTTTTAAAGGCAATCTGCTGGAGGAAGCCCTGAATTTTCTTAACTACGCCTTCCTCGAAGAGCTCCCCCTGGAAGTTCTTTATCTCGGGGCTCCCATAGCCACGATGAAGGTTGGATTCTTTATGGCTGTCTACGGCATCATTAGCAGGTTTTCGCCGCCTGAAAAGCTCTCGTCCCGGATGGCGCTCACCGACGGACTGACTACCCTTGCCAACATCGCAGGAACGATCCCCAGCGCGGCCATCTTCAGAGCCATCGGATACAACGGCGTGTTCGGCATTATGACAGCCACCGTGGTGCTCGCCCTAGCCTACAATCTGTTATTCGTGAAGAACTTTCCCCAAGGATATGTGTTGAAGACATCTAAAGAGTCAAGAAGTGCATCAACGGTGGTGGGATTGTTGAGATCCGGCCTCGTCCAACCGCTCGTCGATCTCTACGAAATGCTGCGCAAGCCCAGACGCTACCGGATGCGCCCTCTCGTCATGATCAGCATCTTGGCGATGATCCTGTACTACAGCACGTACGACGACCTCGCCTTCTTCTACCCGTACATGTTGCTCCGCTTCGACATCACCCCGGAGGACTTCTCCATGTTCAACTTCGTGACGCGCACCGCCAACCTCGTCATGATGTTCAGCCTCGTACCGCTGCTGAACCGCGTCCTCGGCTGGCATGAGTCGGAGATGATGGTTTTGTTCAGCGCGGTGGGCGCCGCCTCCCTGATCGCCTCTGCATTCGCCGCCTCCCTCTGGCAGTTCATCCTCGCGTCGGCGCCGGGAGAGACGAGGTTCCTCTGCTACCCGACTGGCCGCTCCTTGCTGACAAACATGGTGGAGCCAGAGGAGGTGCCGAAGGTGTACGGATTCCTTAATGTTCTCGTCGCGTTAGTTGGACTCGGATCCACTTTCCTCTACCGATTTCTCTACGATTCGACGCTCCGGACGTACCCGTCAGCGTTTCTCTTGCTCTCGGCCAGCATCATGATTTTGTCAGGCGTGGCTTACTTCATGCTGATGGTGCACAAGAAGTTGATTCTAAAGTTTACCAATGGAATTCATAAATCTCTGAAAGAGGTTAAATAGCAAATGTAACTTTCGTGAGAGAACTTCTTGAACTGATAATAAAAGGTACTTATATAAGTAACGTACAACCTGCAGTATCCAGTGGTCCGTTGCGTTTGCATTAAAGACCGTCATTGTTCCGGAGACAATTATCTGTTACGTACCTGACATCATTCAATCGAAGTTATTGCCGAATGCCCTATCATATCTCTCATCACCGGACGTCTCTACCCTAATTCCGGAGATGAGCAGTTTAACCTGACTCTCGGCGGTGAGAAGAGTACGTTGACGCCATGGCCGCGGTTCAACTCCAGGGCTTTTTGTCCTCCGTCAGCGTGGAACCAGTTGTTCTCATAAACTCCCTCGCCGGAGGGCTCAAGTACGGCGCGGGCATTCTCGAGAAGCTGATCTTCGACAAGGTCTGTCTGTACAAGTTGAACTACCCGGAATACATCTGCGCTAACCTCACCGACTATGAGGATGAAAACTACCATGTCCAGGAGGTGGTCAACGAGTTCAACCTTTACAAGTCCCTCATGGCTAACATCCTGCGTACTGTGGGTTCTCTCTTTGTCGGAGCTTTTGCAGATAAGTACGGCCTGAAGACGTGTATCCTGATCAGCTTCCTGGGCACCTTTCTGGGCGACTTGATCGACTATTTGAACTACGCCTTCCTTGAGGAGCTGCCGCTGGAAGCGCTCTACGCGGACATCATCACCCAGTTCCTCTCCTCGATCGCGTGGTTCCTTGCCATCTACGGCCTCATCAGCAGATACGCGAGCAAGTCCCAGATGGCCACCCGGATGGCCTTCGTGGACGGGTTCAACACGATCGCTTTCACGCTGGGGACGGCGCCAAGCGCAGTCGTGTTCAGAGCGGTCGGCTATTACGGCGTGTTTGGCATCAGCACGGCCCTCAACGTCATCGCCTTCCTGTATGCCGTGTTTCTGCTCAACGACTACCCAAAGGGCTATGTTAAGAGTGAGGAGGAGTCGGCCAAATCTAACGCACGTCCCAGAGGCATTTCCAACATCCTCAAATCATCCCTTTTCGATCCGCTCAAGGACCTATACACGGCACTGGCCAGGCCTCGCTCCCACCACATCCGGCCGATGCTGATTACGTGCTTCTGTGGAATGCTCCTCTATTACGCGACGCTGCAGGAGCTTGGCCTCTACTACCCCTACATGTACCTCATGTTCAACGTCACCCCGGAGGAGTACTCGCTCTTCAACGTGGCCTCGAACATCGTCGGCATTTCCGGCCTCTTTCTTCTCATGCCCTTCTTCACCTCGGTGCTCAAGCTGCACGAGACGTCCATCATGGCCTTCGCCCTCGGCTTCGGCGCCCTGACGCAGACGGCGTCCGCCTACGTGGACGAGATCATTCCCGGATTCTTGGTCACTTCCGCGCTGGCGAACCTCAGATTTCTCGTCTACCCGAACGGAAGGGCGCTTCTCGCCAAAATGGTCGGGCCGGAGGAAGTGCCCAAGATGTACGGTATCCTGAACGTCATCGTCGGGGTCATCGGGCTGGTCGGAATCCCGGTCTACCGTGGGCTGTACGATGCTACATTGGAGACATTTCCCGGCGCCTTCCTCATCCTTTCCGCGTCCATCAACACGGCGGCCTGTTTCATTTACATGTGCCTGTACACGCAAAAGCGGCATATTGTGGCAGCGGCCAAAGATCGAGCTGCCATGAGGAGGAAGCAGAAGGCGAGCGAAGAAAGAGACGAAGGCAAATCTGATGTAGTCGATGGCCTCCACACGCCACCTCCAGATTACAAAGAGATCGTTGATGACACTGCTCTGTAAGAACTAGCTGTTATTGAATTCACTAGTATATCTGATAATTTATACCCAACCCCTCAATAAACTTAGAATATACGCCAGATATGCTCGTAATTCAAGTCCTCCTGCCCGGAGACAGTGCGACGTCAACTTCAATGGGACGGAGGTCGACTGGAGATTCTAAGACGTAGACCACAGCGTTCATGTTGGAGTGAATCTTAATCACTTCGATGCCGTTGACCAAGAGTTTGCCTGTGCAACGTATAAGTGTATTGGCGTCGTAATCCGCCATAGTTGATACTAGATAAGTGGACCTGCAAACTCACCGTCAATTAGCTCCATATTACTCCTGTAGCCCCCGACGGTCTTGAACTGCGAGCCGCCCTCATTCTTCAATTTAGCATCGTTGGGGTCGATCCGCTCGGCGATGACTTGCTTGGCGAGAATCAGCCGCTGGAGACGCTCATTCATCAGGTAGTCGTCCTCGCCGGAAGAGTCCTCGGGCAGCAGGTCAAGGAGCTCGTCATCAGTGTTGGTCAGCAACGTATAATGAGTTGCTGCGTGGGTGCAAATTTTAATAGAAATTAATTGGATTTTGACATGGGCGGATTCATTGCATACCCGTCTCGTCCGTCACGGCAAGGTCGCTTTCCAAAAACTTCTCCCAGATGTCATAGATGAGAGTCACGTCGAAGTTTCTAATTAACGAACCGCGATTGGGAGATAATTCGAATTCACGCCCTGTAAGTTCTTACTCTGTTCGTGTCCGCAGCGGGTCCGCATTCAAGACCGGGAGAGTTAGCTTCTTGGGCTTAACTGTAATCGGCTGAGTGGAGATCTTGCTTCGCTCGAGGGAAACACTCGGGTCTGCCAGTCCGCCGTCCAAAAGGAGCACAGTGGCGCCTCCGCTGTCTTCAACGTTCAGCACGCGGATGCCGTTGACGGTGGTGTGGCCGGCGCCGTCCGACTCGATGACCACATCCCGGCCGCACATGCTCTGCACGACCATGGTCTGGCCGCTGACGAAGCTGCCCTTTGCCAGGTGGCATCGCAGGTAGTCCTCAGAGACGTCGTCTCCGTAAGGACCGGGCGGCACGAATATGATCCAGTCAAAGTCGGGCTCTCTGATGACCCCGCAGGCCACTCTCGCCCCTGCGTTGCCTGTCTTGAGGCTCTCCTCGTTGCCTCCCAGGCCGAGGTCGTCCGCCTTCTCGTGCACGACGAAGGCGCGGTTGAGCACGCTGTAAGAACCGTAGAGGGTAACTTCGGAGTCCTTGATGTCGACGGAGGTCTCGTGCGAGCCCTCAGGAGTGACGATGTTGCCCAGGTCACCAACGTGCCGATCTTTGGAATTCGGAGAGCTGTGATCTTTCTACAGACACGCGGAGAAATTTAATACGAGACTTTATATTCAGTCCTAATGACTCTTTCTCACGTTTTCTGGGTTGTAGTGGGAGCCAGCCGCTTTACAACCGTCGGCGGTGTTGCCATCCTCGTGGATGTGGAAGCCGTGCGGGCCGGATTCCAGGCCACTATAAGGTAATGTAAACGTATGAAACGTTCTACATGACATAAAATGTTTCTTACTTTATGGATCCAAAGATTCTTATCGGCGATCGGAAGATTCCTTGTGTCAGCTTGATAACTCCCTTTATATCGTTGCCTATAGATGAGCACGTAAAACTCATTGCACAGATTCAGAGTCGAACTCTACGTAAGGGTTATTTGGCGTTACCTGGGCTTCCTTGGATGACGGCTTCAGCTTCGCGAAGTGGAGGCCGCAGTCGTACAAAGCCACAGAGCTTCAAGTTCAGTTCGTCATTTCCATCAATCCTTAACGCCAAAACCTAGAAAATGATGCGCCACGAATTACATGAAGCCAGCAACGCTCGTACTTTTATCGTAGATACAGTATTTGATGAATGTACCTTATTGGTGAACAGCGAGACGTCCGTTGTCTCTTTAGTGACTCGCAAGCTCCGCGGCGTTGCCTCTCCACCTTCACTGGCATCTACGAAGGCAGGACCAAGGTCGAATACCGAATTGTTGTCCTATTTTTGGGAGAACCAATATAACATATCGTTGACCAGAGCAGTAAAGAGAGAGCCTTACGTTCAGACAACCATCTTCTTCCTTGTCTGCGACCGCCACCTTAATTTCGAAACGACCGTCATCGCCGAGTTCACCGTCCGGCAGGGGATCGTCAATGTCGATCACCACCGGCGCGTCTGGACCCTCCTGACTGAAGATGATCTTGCTACCGGAGTGCAGATCAACCTGGCCCGTGCGGGCAATCGGATGACCGTGGAGGATGCCGCAAGCAACCCGACCCCCAGCATTGCCCGTGCTCAAGCTGCCGTCGTCGCCACCGTCGCCAAGATCGTCTTCTCCTAATATGTAGATGCCAAATTTACTATATACGTAGTAATCAATCCATGATACTAATTCAATCGATGAACCTGCATGAATAACAAGGGTCCTGTCCAACACGCTGTGCTCTCCATAGAGCGATAGCACGTGGTCCACCATGTCTATTTCAGTGTGGGCTCCGCCTTCAGGAGTCAAAATATTTCCGAGGTCGCCGACGTGCCTCACCTCGTCTTCGGGCGCCCCGTGGGTCTTGCCATGGGGATTGTAGTGGGAGCCGGAGGCCACGCAGTCATCGTCGGTGGTCCCCAGCTCGTGGATATGAAAGCCATGGCGTCCTGGTTTCATCCCGGCAACTTCGCCGGTGATGTAGACAGGGAGGTCGGGCGAAGCCTGGGTCATCATGACGAAGCCGTAGATGTCGGGATTCTTGCTGTTACCAACCACCTCGGTGAAGGTCACGACGCCTCGGAATTCCCCGCAAAAGTTCGTGCAGTCCCTGTAGGTCTTGAAGTTGTTTCTGTTGCCCCCGCAGCCGTTGGAGACGAACTTGCGGCAGAGTCTCGAAGACTCCTGGTAGTAAAACCTTGTCTCGGGAATCGCTCTATCGCAGGTCTCACCCTCATCCCTTGGCAAGGTACAGATATACTGCGGAGTTTCGAGCTCGTCAGTTTCTTCTAAGCGTCGAAGTTCGCCGCGGTCATACTCCTCGATGATTCCGCAGGCCACGCGGCCTCCGGCGTTGCCGGTTTTAAGACTCTCGTCGTCATCGCCGTCACCCAGATCGTCTTCGCCTATAATAAAATATGCATCATTGTAGCTGCATAGTGCACAACCGTAGCTAGAATTCAACAATGTCATGCCTGCGTGAATGACAATGGTCCTCCCGAGAACGTTGCTCTTGCCGGTGTACAGGCTCGCAACCTTATCGACAATGTCCACTCGGGTAACGTCCTCCCCGGCCTCCGTGAAGATGTCGCCTAAATCGCCGACGTGCCTAACCGTATCGTTGGGTGCTCCGTGCGTCTGCTCGTGGGGGTTAAAATGGGACCCGGCAGCTTTGCATCCTTCGCTGGTGTCGCCGATCTCGTGCACGTGGAAGCCGTGGAAGCCGGGGGTCAGTCCAACTATGTCCCCAGAGATGTAGACAGGACTGCCAGGATCGCTTTGGGATAGGACCAAGGTTCCAGAAATGGCCGAGTCTTCAGAGCTCCCGACTACGGATACCGATCCGACAATCCCTAAATAGATCGAGAAAATCAGCATAGTACTCGTAGATGTGGTTGCCGCAGCATCTACGTACAGGGATAAATGCACTAGAAAAGTCAGATAACATAGCGCTTACCGTTGAAATGTCCGCAAAAGTCTGCACACTCTGTGTAAGAGTTGAACAGGTTGCTGTTTCCGTCACAACCCAGGTAATGAAGCTTCTTGCACCTCTTGGCCGCCTTGTCAAAATAGAACTTCTTCTTCGACTCCGCATCCTCGCTGCCGTGACACAGCGAGCCCTCGTCCTTAACCAACGAGCAGATGTATTCGGGCTTTCCCTCCGACGCCTCGCTCTTGCGCTTAATGGTCTGCCACTTGTCCAGAAACTTGTCGTTCCCGATGGAATTCCTGTCGGACGCGGCCTCGATGTCACCGGTCCTGGCGACGGGAATCTGCTCGACGAGACCGCAACCGACTCGAGGACCTGCATTGCCATTATCCAAACTGGCCTGGTTTCCTCCGTCGCCCAAGTCATCAGCGTCTGGGAATTTAATCACGTAGAAACATTGACAAAGTAAACTATGTATGGACAGCTTTTCTTTGCTCACTCTGATGAACGACGATGGCCCTGCCGAGAATGCTCCGCTCGCCGTACAAGGAGATCCCGCTGTCCTCGTAGTCTATGAGGGTGAATTCCTCGCCATCTCCTGTGACAATGTTGCCCAAGTCACCCACATGTCTCTCATCGTCCGTGCGAGCGCCGTGGCTTCGCCCAAAGGGATTGAAGTGACCACCCGCGTTGAGGCAGCCGTTGCCCAGGTCGCCCTTCTCGTGGACGTGGAATCCATGGGGGCCGGCGGGGAGACCTCGGATGGTGCCAACCATGAAGACCGGGCTGTCGGGATCTCTCTGGGTCATCAAGACGAAGCCGATAATTCGACGCTGGTCACCTTGGCTGCTGCGAATTTCGGCGCCGGCCACGATGCCTAGACGTATGTACGTACGTAACTTTAGCGTTACTAACAGCAGTTACTTCCAATTTGTGTACCTGAATAAGCTCTATTCTGTCTAGCTGTCCTCTTCCATGTGTCTAAAAATTCGGCGCCGCCAACTTCGTTAATCAATGAGGACACCTCGGGATCATCAGCTAGACGGAGCAAGTCCTCAGCCTCCGCCGTGTCGGCAAGCTCTTTTTTGACACCAGGCGTCACACTTCCTCTCGTGCGGAATTGAGCTGTTACAGATATATGCAATAAATTTGCAATAGTTCCCTTTTAACTGTGTATACTTACCTCCGAACTGAGAACCGGGGTTACTCGCGAGGTCGCTCTGCCGAAGACTCTCGACAGTCAGGTCGCCCAGCGCAGCCTTCGTGATGTAAATTTCGAATCCAATACCCGAGAAAGCGAGTCTCGCCTCGATTTCGCCGTCCTCACCGTACAACTCTTTGCAATAGTGAAGAGATGTTAGAGTTACTGTCGTGTAGTAGACGCAATTTAAAACGCTTGGCTCTACCTTGGCAGGGGAACTTGTCCTTGAGGCTGAGCATGGTCACCTCCTTGTCGGTGTTTGGCGTCGGGCAGGCCTCCCTCGTCATTGAAGCCATGATCCACTTCCTGGCAAGGTCGGCGTCACGAAGGAACACGCTGCTGCTCACTCCTGCCGACTCCAAGAGGTTGCCCAGGAACGCGTCAGAGGGGGCGAAAATTCGCAGGACTACACGCAGTAATAATACATTACAAATTTGTTACATACTAATTCCCATAATATTTTGAACTCACGTCCAGGATGTTCGATTTTCTGTTTGTTGCATCGCTTCCAGCACTTCTCCTGCGAGTCGAACACGTTCTCCGTTGCTCCGCACCCGTCGTACCAGACGCGCGCGCAATCGGATCCGTCAAAATGCCACTTGGCCACCTCAGCGTCAGATTCGACGCAGCCTGAGTCGTCATCATCCCTCTCCATCGGCATATCACAAACGTCGTCACCTTCATCGCCGCCGATTCTCGGGTTCACGACCGGCCTGCTGACCTCGTCCGAGTCGGAGGAGAAGTCGCAGGTGGACAAACAGGTCTCTTCGTCGTCGAAAACATTGTCAGTGCCAAAGCAGCCGTAGTACTCGAACTTGACACACTTGCTCTTGTCCGCCTCGTAGTGCCACTTCTCGCCTCCAACTCCGTTACACCTGTTGTTTAAACAGACTAAATAAATTCGAGGTGCATAAAGTCTAGCAGCATTCAGACCTTGACTTGAGCAGCGGGGTGGCTGTCGTACGGTTGGTTTTGTAGGCCGGCTGAGCGCAGACCTCCTTCCGGATGGCCAACCGCTTCTCCGGATCGGTCATGCAACGACTAAAATTAACAACGAAGATGTTTCCTCTCCCTACCGTTACATCAAGGATTCTAACGAAATCTTACTCGGAGCACGCGAGGAGGCTGACGAATCTGTTCTCGTTGCCCTCGCATCCGCCGTAGCCAAAGGGCTCGCAGTCGCCGCTGTCGGCGTTGTAGAAGTAGCGACCGACGAACGACTTGCAGGGCCCGATCACGGCGGGAAGGTCGCAGAGGTTGTTCGATTGCGAGGCGATCTCTGTAGAAGTCAAAAGCGTATGATGATGCCCCCACTCTGCTGCTGCCGTTCGATTATACCGTATTGAGTGTGCTCCTTGACAGTGATCCATGCATTGGCGAACATGCTTGCCCCGACGGACCTCAGGGCGTAGCTGATTCTGTGATCGAGGGCGGGCACGTAGGTGGTCAGAAGGTGGCCCAGGTCCTCGGACTCCCTCGTGAAGGTGGCGACCTCGGCGATGGGGTTCTCAATTCCGGCCGCGGCGGCCATTCTAGCAATTGCTTCCTCAACCAGAGCGGAGTTCCTGAACAGGGGCCGGGCCGACTGGTAAACGATGGAAGAGTCTTCGGAGGTCTGATGACTATCACCGAGTGCCACGCCGTTGGCCTTGATCACCTCTGAAATTTTAGCTCTGTTACATATCAGCCTGAAATATGGTAATTGCGAGTTACGCCTACCAGGGGCAAAGTCGGTTGCGTCCTCCTTATGGAAAATTACGTTCTCTCCCTGGAGATTGATCTTAATTATTTCGGTGTATTCGGGAACTCGTTCAAAGACGCTCTTGGGGATAGTGCCAGCGCGCACGATGATGTGGCTGGAGACTAGAAACTGCATCAGTTGGATGTCTTCCGTCAGTGGGTCGGGCATTCCAGACACGAGAGGAGGAAGAAGGTTGGCCAGAGAACCGTCTTTTGGCACAATCACCATCATTTCATCTGAAAGAACGAGATGCATACAATTTAAAAGTAAATTGTATGCGCAAGTATTGCGTACCGACATTCAGTGGCACAGTGTCCTCGTGCTCCAACAGCTTCTTCCACATTTGCAGGAAAATCTTGCCCTCCCTCAGCGACTCTGTGAGGATATCCTCGACGCCTGCGCTCAGGACGGGAATCTCGAACTTCGGAAATACGAAGGAGTCCCCTTCGCCGCTTGCCTCCACCGACGAGACGGGTGTCGGATGGGAGATGGCGAACTGGACGTCATCGAGTCCGACTTCGAGCAGTCCGTCCAGGCTGTAGACGACCACGCACGAGGTCGCGGTCTCCGGCGTGGGACACCGCGTCACCTTCAGCTCGTTCGCAGTCAACTCCCCTGGATCGAGACATGTTTTTGTTATTCACGAAGCAGATACGCGTATATATCGCGTTTGGCGTTTCATTTACCTTCCTCTCCTTCCCGCCTGACAGTGACTTCGTTCCCGTTGAGCGCAGTCAGCGTCAGCCCGGCCTCGTCGGCACCCTCGAGATCCTCGTAGGGAAAGACGTGACTGAAGACTGTGAGGTGGCGGAGGAAGGCATCCACGACGAACGGGTTCGCTATGTCGAAGGGGAACAGCGAGACGAGCTTCCGCGTCGACGGCATGAGTACCACGTAGCGTGGGGAAGAGCAGGCTGATAAGTGACGTACGCGCGTGATTAACTTCGTCGTTATATTAAAACCCAAATTAACTTACTAGCCTCGCCGTCCTTGACGTATTCCGTGTAGATATCTTCGTAGAACGCATTGTGTTTGTCCTCGGAGCATCTCGGCATCGGGGGCAGGCTGAATTCAGGCCTCGACCTCTCGAGCTCCTTGCCGACACGGGGCGGCAGGCCTGCGAAATATTTTTCATACGTCCCGGTGATCGTGTGCGTAATTTTATAGTTACCTCTCGCCGCATGCAGAACTACAATGACGAAAATGAGGCTAAAGCGCCGCATGGTTGCGACTGCCTCGATCGAACTGGAACTCTGTGACAGGTAGGTAGTCCGGATTACTAGTAAGCTCCTCTTCTTCGACGACGGACGGACGCGGACGGACGGTCGGACCTCAGCTCCGATCCCGCGCCCGCCTTAACTAGATAAACAGTGACTTCGTTGCAGAGCTGGCCCGCGATCGAGCGACGTTCGAGTTCCCCTAGATGGGCAAGAGCAGCTAGGCAGGCAGGCCGCCCGGCCAAACAGCTAGGCAACTGCGGCGGCCTGCCTGCCTAGCTGCTCTTGCCCATCTAGGGGAACTCGA
>JAAUYK010153370.1_pt1 | contig 11961 bp, 14 predicted proteins | sample 7278021 | NCBI WGS metagenome assembly JAAUYK01 (sample SAMN14350223, study PRJNA611818) | marine sediment metagenome | isolation source: surface marine sediment (1.8m) | place: French Polynesia: Moorea | collected 2018-08
CTAACCACAACAAGAAGAAGAAGAAGAAGAAAATAAAGAGAAATAAGCACAAGATGGCGGATGCCGCGCCGTAGGGCTGATCACTGGATGATACGGACGGAGTCTGGGACTTGACGCGCGGGCAGGAGGACGGGACGCCCCCGTTATTCGAGTTCAACACGCTGAAGAGCCGCACCGTGCAAATCATGCTCTTCTCAACTGCGTTGGCCTTCGGAGGGATCAACGCGCCTCTTATACTATTGGTAGGAAAGGTCACGTCGAATCTACGTATAGCCAACAGCTCGAAATACGTATATTTTCATTTTCAGCCTCAGCTGGCCCAATCGGAGGGCATCGAATCCGCCGCCCTTCTGAACCTTCAGCTGTACCTGGGCATCGCCTGGGTCGTCGGGTGCGTCGCGTTCGGATCCGTGATTGTTAACAACTCGACCGAGTGCCGAATTGCTCGCCAGTATCTCTGCCAGGCCGCGCTATTCATTTGCGCACTGGCCATCTACGCATTGTCAGCAATAAGGTGTGTGAAAAATTAAATACGTGTCGAAAAAGGTCACAGCGCTTTAAATTTACTCCAGCGAATACAACGGGTATCACATCTTCGTGTGGATCTACGGTCTCTCCTACGGCGGCTACGTCTACGCACTGAAGATGTATATTTTTGAGAAGGTTCGAGCGAGGAACTTTGCCAGAGCCTGGGGCTTCGCCCAGTTCGCCATGGCCCTGCCAACCACCTTCGGTGTTCCATTTGCCAGTACGTAAGCAATTATGACTGTTGTATTCTAAACATATTAACCGTGTTAATTCGTGTAATATACATCTTTTCAGTGTACATTAACGGGTTAACCTCCACCGACATGTCCGAGGCCCCCGATCCTCTGTCAGGTTCTTCGGCCACTGCCCGAGCGACGTCCACGGTGTCGCAAAGTGGAAAGTACGGCTTCTACCTCAGCGCCAGTCTCGTCCTCCTCGGTGGCGTCAGCCTTGTCCTCGTCGATCTTCACAAGCGTCGCATCCGCCACCGGAAGAAACGCCAGCTGGAGCACAGCCGCTCCATCCAATCCACGACGACGTTCGCCTCGTCGACGTGCTGTCCATCGCACAGCAGCAGGGGAGGAAGTTTCATTATCGGAAACACGCGGAGCAACGCGAGCAGCGTGGTTGGCGGTCCGACCGGAGGAGCGGCGTCTGCGTCGGGTGGCGTCGCGACCCCCATCATAGTCCTCGCCGGCGGAGGGAACTCGTGCGCCGACCTCCGCGACTTCAACAGCGAGGAGGGCAGAGTGGCTTCCGTCGTCATGCCGGCGGCTCCGACGGTGCCTAGGAGCTCGAGCGGGAGTGGGTTGGTCGCGGCCGCCGCCGCCACGGCCATAAGGAACGCCAAGCGCGTCTCGTTGTCAACGGCGGGCGCCGCCGAGCAGGAGGAGGAGGCCTCCGGCGCCGCGGCCATCCTGCCCCAAGTCAGTCTCTTGAAGCCCGAACACCTCAGTCTGATATCTTCGGCGGCTATGGCCAACGGGAACAGCACCGGTGAGATGGACGGCCGACACCTGCTGATGGAAATGTCCCCTCTGGACGAGGAAGAGGAAGAAGAAGAGGAGGAGGAACAGGTACGTAGAAGACTGACTCCACGTGGTTAAATTCCAATTATCGTTAAATTTGCACGAATGTATGAAATACGTATTTTCTTTCCAGATGTATTATGGCGTGGAGGACATCGACTACCTGGAGAACATTACCTCCTGCGACAAGGTGGAGAACTGCGTCATCTTGAGCGAGTTCGAGCAGAACCTTAGCAAGGTTGGCGGCGTGAGCAGCACGAGCGGCTTCGGGAGCGGAGTCCACCAACCTCCGTCGATCTGCGAGAGCTGCCACGGCGAGAGGAGACCGAGCAAGTCGGACTCTGCGTCGAGGCGAGGCTCGGCGGCTTCGTTCATCAGGAAGTGGCCGGAGTCGCTGTTTCGGAAGAGAAAGAGTCGAGACGCCGGCGGCGGCAGCAGCGCTTCCACAAAGTCGGAGGCGGGGGACTCGGCGGTGGAGCGCAGCTTTGCCAGCTCCAGTCAGGACCGCCTCGAGAAGGTCGATTCTGATATTGAGTTGAAGGAGCCCAAGAGTCAAAGCAAGGATTGAGCGCGACGCAAGTCTTCAACGGAGAAGAAAAATATATTACTGTGATACCCCTTCATTGTAGCTGCCATAATACGATGAGAACTTTAGCAATACGTACACTGCAATGTAATAATCCGTTTAGTGTCTGTCTGAGCATAATAAAGCGTCCAATTAGGCGGCCCGAATGTTCCCCAGGGAACACGATTTCCTGCGCGGTCGAAGGTCTAATGGACGTGTACGTATGCGATCGCGATCGGACCTATTTGCCCACACATGATGGTCATAATGGTGCATATGAAATCATCGGCTTGACCTCAAGTTTCAAAGAAATTGAGCTTCGATCTAGGTAGGTAGAGCAATCTATTTCTGTAATTGCATCCATGCAAATGCCCGTACACTCGACGTCAAGCTTAAAGACCAAACGGGTGCAACTCGAACCAATAAGGTAGAGTGGGTCTTGCTTGGTACGCTTGGAAATCAATTGTTCATAAATATACGAGCAATAACAAGTTGTCTTCATCTGCCTAAATAATTAATATACGCATATGTGACCTCAGTCAAGAGTTGTTTACAGCTTGGTCTGTCGGTGGATCAGAATGAGTTCCCACGTACAAAGAATAAGCGAGTCTCCCCATAATTACTTTCCTTCCCCGAATTGTGGGAACCAATTTTGTGCTAATAATTAATCTTTGCCGGTGGCGGCGGCGGCAAGGAGCTGCGCGCACGCTCAAAGTTGGGGTTCGGGCAAATTCACATAACCGCTCTCGCTGCTCCTGCAGTCTGATCTAGTACGTATCTATTATTCACGTACCGCGCACTTGTTTGTCCTCCATGACGACCCCTTCTTTCGTTGAGGGAGGGGCGTACGGGTTATGACGGCTGCCCAAATCAGTGCCCGGGCAATCGTGCCTAAAGGCGGACATACTCTAATAGCCGGCTCCTCTCACATTTACTTGGAATACTTCCTTTTTCAAAGGGCTCGATCTGTCAGCTTTTCGACAACTTGGGTCCCATTTGAAAACAATTAGAATAGCGGCGCAATTTAAATTGGAGGCATTCCAACTAAATTAAGAGCTAGCTGGGCTATAATCCTGAGTTGCGCGTTTTAGAGATAAGACAATTAGCTTTAAGGATTCTAGAAACTAAGGATTTCCACAAAGTGTTTTCCTCTACGGAATGAAAGCTAACCTTTTTCCTTCCGGGGGGCCGGGCTTGTCTTTGCAGTTACACGTGCAACCAGGGCTTTCGCTTCGGAGGCACCGAATGGACTGTATCGCTGACATGCGGCTCCGACGGCAAATGGAGTCCCGAAACGCCGGGAGAGTGTATCCGTGAGTGGGAGAAATACTTCGATCTAGTAGCTCGATATAACATTATGAGCATATGTTTCAGAGGTAGCCTGCCTCCCGAGGGACGATGTGCCGCACATGTCGGTCAAGAAACTGGACGGGAGCAACTACGACCGCACCAAGGAGACGCCCGTCGGGGAGAAGATTGTCTACACCTGCCCGAACGGCATGGCATGGTCACCTCTATCTGCGCCAAATTCGTACTCGATCCGAAATTCAACAGACGGATGTCGCCAATTTACTTTTATTTTCTCCTGTGTAGAGTAAACGACGACATTACCCTGGAGTGCAAGCAAAAACTATCAGGAGAGATAGAATGGAGCGCTACCGTCCCGGACGCCTGCTACTCCAAGTCTGCCGTCTGCACCACTCCGCCGGTCGACCCGGACACGGCAAATACCAACATCACGTGGGACAGGTCGGCGACGCACAACTACGTCGGCGGCCAGTACTTCAAGTGAGTTATACCGTAGATATGATTAATTATATCGAGTATACCCTGCGCTTACGGATATGGATATGTCATATAACGCGTATTTCCAGATACTATTGTCAAAGCGGCCGGTATCAAAATAGACTATTTGAGGCTGCTGAAAACAGACTTCACGTCGACCGGCCTTCGTATTGCCAAATTTGGGACTTGCAGTGGAGCAGGACACCCCAACCATACATCTGTAGAAGTTAGTACACAAGATATATTAATGATATGTACTACATACAGTAGATACCGCTTAATTTGCGTAAATACGCTAGGAAGCTTTTAAATTTAAGGCTTCCAAATAGACTGCCAGAAACAACTTAGGTTTAAATACAATATGACCTAGAATTAACCTCATTTTTTCAGACGTGGAGTGCGAGGAGCATCCCCAAGAGGCGATAGACGCTGGCTATTCGTCCGTGTTGCCCCGTACCAAGGACTACAACGACTACTGGATAGACATGACCGGCGTCTTCCACTGCAAGAACTTTGGTCGCTTCGCCGACAACTACACCGAGTTCAGCCTGAAGTCCAGGTGCAACAACGTCAACAACTTTGCCGTCTTCGAACCTCCGACGTCGTGGCCTCAGTGCAAAGAAAGTGAGTTTGCACACGTAAGAAACGGATTGTTGAGTTTCTTAATTTCTATAATGTGCCCACTTATAGCTGCAACCTGCCCTGCACTTCCAACGCCGCCTGAGGGGATGCAAATTAAGAGAATCTATAGAGAGGGTATATAAAACGTGATGGCCTAGTGATTACGAGATGGGACCCGAACAGTTTGCTCTCTCTCCTTGCAGTTTTCTTCACTACATCTCAAAAGGCTCAGATGAAGATCACGACATCGCCAAATATGACAACCGGCTACAGATACAAGATGAGGGACAATATATATTTCCCTATGGGGAGAAGCAGAGACCAGCAGTACCGAGGCCAAGTTCCGAACGGTATCAGCCTAATGTGGATCCAGTTGAATCTGGGCAAGCAGTACGAAGTCGCGGAGGTCATCATCAGTTTATTCACGACAGACTGGTGAGGAGGGCATTAAACATCTTCAATTTGCGTTCAGGCTGTGCTTAAGCGTCAATATCGTATTTCAGCTGCCGGCAAGAAACGTTTGAGGTCCGCGTGGGCGACGCCTACGCCTCCGACACTCCCGTGAACACACTGATCAGCGTGAACAAAGTCTGTCACCAGACGCCGGCCGGCGCGACCAACTGGTACAACAAAGGGATGTACGTCGCAAGGTACAGTGATAATTCCAACCCGTAAAGAATTAATATCTTTGAAGTTGTAGCAAACTGTCGTATTGTATTAGGTGCGAACCAGACCCCATCGCGGGACAATACGTGACCCTTCAGCGTCCGAGCGGCTCCGTACAGCTCCAAATTTACGAGATCGACCTGAAAGTCCTGGACCGGTCTGACGGCGGCGGCCCCAACCTCGGTCTGAAGGACTGCAGTGACGCGTACAAGTGGGGCTGGCGCACGTCGGACAAGGTCGTGCTGAAGACGCCGGCCGGCACGGCATACACGACCATCTGCGACGACGAGTGGACGCCCATCCTGATCAGAAGTCAGGAGCAGCAGGATCAGGTGACAGAGCTCAGCATGATCGCAACCCTATTCGCTTATATGCGTATAGCGATATCCTTACGCGACTTCAGCTTTTTTTCGACAAAACGTGGGCCGAGTACAAGGCAGGGTTCGGAGATCCTGAAACCGAATACTTTATCGGTCTGGATAACCTCTACAGGTATTTTTCCCTATACGTACACCACTACGTGATAGTGATCGAAAAATTAATTGTTTATCACAGTCTGACAAATGATGTCGAATACAAGCTCGTGATCAGAATGTGGGACGTCAATGACAACTACGCATATGCCACGTACAAAACGTTTAAGGTGGCCGACGACGTCACCTACCAGTTGGACATATCGAGCTTCAACGCTGTGAACAAGTTTGGACTCAGAGACGAGCTGTCTATTGTGAACGGGGCCAACTTCTCAACTAAGGACCAGGACAACTCTGGAGGGGCGTGCGCGGACAAGCCGAGCTTCAATAGCGCCGGGTGGTTTTCGTCATGTCCAGGCCACAACCTATTTGGCGAGAACAAGTTCACCGACGACGCTTTTCCCGACAAGAGTGGAATCTTCTGGTTCAGCTTCGGCGGGAGCAAAAACTCCTTCAAGCGCGTCTGGGCAGGAATCAGACCCAAAAGCTTCAACGGTAATGATCGAAATATTTCATTGAATGACTTGCGAGTGATAAGAATGTTATTAGTGACAACACAATCACTAATGCATCTGTTTTTCAAGCAGACGCTAAACTGACTGACGCTGACGCCGACGCGGCCTTCGACGCATACAATGTTAAGAATTTCAACGTCCAATATGAGTAAGCGCTAGCAATTCAATCCCGGGCACCTGCATGACGTTACAAGCAGGATATGCTCTATTTGCAGATATGTCTGTCAGTCTGGAATGAAGCTGGTGGACGCCGCCTCTTCTGTCACAACCACCAACTGCAAGTGGAGCGATGAGTGGAATGCGACCACCATCACAGGAGCCTGCAACAGTATGTTAATTAATCCGTTCAGAAATATCCGTATACATGACATAGATCTCAGTCCCTTCCTTTCGCTTTAATCGCAGTCACCACATGCAAGAGTTTCCCGAAACCTCCTAAGAGCCTCGGACTCATCATTGTGCACACAGGAGGGGAGGTGGCCATAGGACAGGTAAATAAAACAGCTTTTTCTTCCGCTTTAATTTTTTATCTACAAGCCGTATTTTTACTTTCATGAAGAATTGGACGTATAAGTGCAGGGATGGGATGAAGTTCGCTAACGACTTCAGTCAGGACACGTTCGAGGCAACCTGCGAGTATGGCGACACATTTTCTCCATCCGACTTCACCCTTTGGCCACAGTGCAAGTCGAGTAAGTTTACTGAGACATACGGTGCTGGTGGGCGCTTAAATGACAGATTGTCAATCTATTGCATACATTTTTCAGTCATTGAGGCTTGGAAAAATTATTGTAAGCCAACAGCAGCTCCTGTGAGACATAGTAGTGTACGTAGTACTTAATTCCTTAGAGGAAAAGCCGAATTAATAACAAAAGACCGTTAATGGTGGTCATTAGTAGACTGGCTTAAACGTCCCAGATTTTTCTGTCCAGTTTTTATGTAGATATTTCTGAGCTACACGAACTATCCGCAAAATGACATGACGCTCAACAAGAAGAATTACTGCGTTTACCTAATGCGTTTTCTGCGCGTAGTTCGCTGCACTTATAGATCTTAGTACAGTATGTATACGTACATATAGCACGCATTACACCATTTAGAAAAATGTACTTAACTGCAGTGCCCAAAATGATAACCTAGGAAATTAAATCTCTATATTTTTACTTTTATTTCAGCTAGCACTTGTACTGGCTTGCCCGCTGTGGCTCCCGACGGCGGAACTGCTAATCTTGTTCAGCCGGGCTACTCCTACGGACCCTGCGTCGGTATAAATAGAAACTTCGTCAAGCCACCCTCGTGCACGGCCGTCAGGGTGCGCCGATCAGGGTGGTTCAACGAGCCCGGAAGCAAGAAGCGGGTCGAGTTCGAGTTCGAGGCCAACTACGCTGACAGCAAGACGGAAGACGTCCAGTACTATGTCTCCTTTTCGTACGGGATGCTCCTGAAGGAGGTGCTCGAGTAATCCCATGAGATTCGATTAAAAAAAGCTGCACCAACATGTTTTTCCCAGCTCATCGACTTCGACTCGGCGACGGCGACGCACAACGCCTCGCAGCACATTCTGACACGCGCGGGAGCGGTCGGGCAGTCGGTGGCCAGGATCAGTTTCACGTACGTGGACAGGCGACACAAAAGTCCCTGCGTCTACGACGTGGTGTGCTTGGAGGCCGGCCAGGAGGCGACGCTGTTTGACCCGAAGCCAGTGTCCGACCCGACGGCGGACAACCACACGTACAACGCGCTGATGCGCTACGAGTGTCCGCGCGCCATGGAGTTCAGGGTGAACGCGTCATACGTGACGCCCACGCTCGACTTTAGGTGCAAGTGGGATGGCACCTGGGATAGGCCGACGACGCTTCCTCCCTGCGTCTGTACGTATTGAGGCAGGCGCTCCGTGATAATAAGTCTTTATTTTGTGCTGTACGTATTCTGCAGACACGGCTTGTCCGTACCCTCCCGATCCCCCGGCCGGCAGTAACTTGGAGGTCAAGGGATACGATCAGAACACTATCGGAGAGAACGTGACGATGCAGTACGGATGCATGGACGGCAAGAAGTTCCAGCACGACTTCGACCACGGCACGGTGAACGCCACTTGTCGGCTGGGCTACAACTGGACGGTGCCCGTCAACTGGGGAATATGCGTAGAGAGTGAGAGGCGTGCTTGAACTATGCAAGTTAAACTATATATTAACAGGGTTCGAAATGCATTGTAGCAAACTATTGCGACGCCCCTCCGGAAACGCCTCATCTTGGTCGAGTCCAGATGAAGAACAAGGGCTCAAAGTACGGACCTATCTGCCCAGAGGCGAACGCGTCAAAGATCTTTGACGCAGCCAACTGTCCCGAGGTCTCAGTCTTCATCAAGGGTACAGACGCTGCCATGACCACGTTCGAAGTGTCCGTGAACGCCACGGGCTCCGAGTCCGTCGACGAGATCTTCCTCCTGATCGAGCTGTCCTCTACCCCGAAGTCCTTCATGTCGACAGACACGGCCGTCAGCGTGATCCCGACCAACGCCTCCGACGTTTTCGGAGTCCACGTTGCATCTGGGGCCGCCGTCGGCGACCCCGCAAAGAAGTTCGAAGTATTCGGATTAGTGGACACCAAGTTCACGGCAATCTGCTTCGAGACGGCGACGTGTTCCAAGTGCTCCGGAAGCTGCGACAACTTCCTCAACGGCAAGAGCGCCTCACTGAAGCTGGAAACGTTCCTTGAGCCGACGAACAAGTACCGCGCAGAGGCCGTGGTGGAGCACGCCTGCGGCAGGGCGCAGGAACTGCAGACGGCGGGCGGCCTGAAGGAGACGGTTCAGTACACGTGCGGCTGGGACGGCAAGTGGACGCCGCACCCGGGATTGCCGCCTCCGACTTGCGTCTGTAAGGGCGAAAACTATTCACGCGCGGATGGACATTTGTTCTTAATTTTCTACTGTACTTCTTAGACGTTGCGTGCCCCAATGGTACGGAGCCCCCGCCGGAGACCAACATGGAAACCACTTACAACGAGCCGGACATCGTTCAGTTCGGAGAGAACATCACCTACACCTGCCTTGTCGGGCACTACTTCGACGAGGACTTCGACATGAAAAACTACTCCGTTCAGTGCTACACCAACGGCTCCATCACGGAGTTGCCCTGGAAGAACTGCATTCATCCAAAGAGTGAGATAATTACAACAGCGATAGTCACACCTCTAATTATTTCTTAATTATCCAAAGAGCGTTATTGTCCCGACCCGCCAACTCCAGGCGAGAACGGCGGGATCAGCAACTGGGCGGTGTCCAGCGCGGGGAAGACCACCTTCGGTACCGTGATTGAATACACCTGCGCCTATGGGAGAAAGCTGATGACCAGTGACGCGAACGGCCAACCGGTCTACTACGACAAGTACTCCACGTTTTGCCAATGGAATCAGACATATGCGAAGAATCCAGTCACAGTAAGTCGATTTTGCTTCGACCTATAAAGACTGCGATCAATGCAACTAAACTCTCAGATCGACCCCTGCGTGTGGCGCGAGTGTTGGAATCCCCCGCTTCCGGACGGCCACAATCTGCGCTTCATTTCCGACGGCTTCCCGACGCAGTTCTACCACAACGTGACCTACAAGTGCCTCGAGGGGTACTACTTCGCGCACAACCGAAGCCAGCACGACTTCGAGATCATGTGCAGGGAGACGGGCTTCTTCGGCGCGCCCATTCCGTGGCCGTCGTGCAAAAAAGGTACTTACTTCACTCACATTTAAGCTCTCGAAGAAGAAAAGTGCGAGAAGGGTTTTGGCAGTTTCGTGAGGAGGGAAGGAAAACATCCATTATTCAGTGCAGCCATGTCTATGCAACAAACGTATAACATTTTTCACTGCGTTGGGCATGACGACTTTGGTGCAGTAATTTTTCCTTCCGTTCCGCACGCTCAGCTCCCACCATACGCACACATGAATGTTACGTACATACCGAGTCAGCTTCTTGGAAGAAGCTTGGAGGGCACTTGACCTTCCGACAATTACAAACACGTGTTCTTTTTACCTTCGGCAAAGCCGTAGGTCAAAGGACGCCATTTTTGTACTCAGTGTTATCCAATTCACTTGACGTTTTACCCCTGAAGCCCTGGACTATCAGACTTCAGGGATCCTGGAGTCTATCTTGACTACTCGCTTCTAAAGCGTACCCAGCTCCAGGGTTGACCCCATACCCATGGATGACCCCCATGCCATGGTGGATGCCATGCCCATGGTGGAGCCCATGCCCATGGTGGAACGCATGCCCATGGTGGACTCCATTTACATAATGGATCCAATACCTTCTTCCCTTTACCATTGCCTTTGCCGTAGGTCTATAGAGCCATTTCCTCCTGTTCTTACACAGATGCGACTTGTGCGGCCGACCCTCCGCAGAAGCCTCGCCTCGGCTCCTTCGTCTGGAATGGATTGACCACGTACGAAACGACCATTGAGTAAGTCTGATGAGATGGTTTGCTCAAGCGCGATGCAAGCAGGCCTGCTTATTTGTCCCCTAGGTACACCTGCGGCCCCTACGGCCGATTCAAAAACAAGACTGGGGCCAACACCTACGAGAAGGCCACCGCAGAGTGCCAGTGGAACGACACGTGGTCGCCGCTGACAGACGACGAGTGCACATGTATGAATGAATGAAATGGGGACAGGGAAATTAGCTACAGACGACTATTAAAAAACTTTCCTCTTCCTCCTTCTGAACAGGGACGCATTGTTTGGACATCCCCCGAGCGCCGGCCTCCAGCAACTTTGACGTGAACGCTACGGAAGCTTCGTTCAGCAATCTCGCGGCCTATGAAAGTACGTTTCTTGTACTCAATTGTCTTTTTCCCTATCGAAATTTGTCTGCCTTCATGCAGGTAGCGACGCCCAATTTTCTCCCTCTGTGCCAATGTCATCCTCCGTGCCCGCCACGTTTCGGTCCGCCAAAGACTTCTGGCTCGTCGGTCGGCTTCCCGACACAAGCAGCAGCAGCGACATCCCTATCGTCAAGTTCTACGACGAGCTCTCACTCGCCATCCTCATCGTAAAGGTGGATGCGGCGGCGAAGCAAGTTATCGTAACCGGGGATTACCTGGTAAATTGCCTCAGTAAAAATTTAATTGCTGCTTCTATTCAATTCATATTTAACGACGCAGGTTCCCAACGCCACCAAATACCTAACTGTGGGCATAAATGTGGGAGAGATATTTCGCCTGAAAATCAAGAACCTTCAGTCCAAGTTCGTCGTACTGCTGAACGACGAGGTTCTCGTGGTCTTCGAGTCCATGGGCGGCGTCCTCGAGATCAAGTTCACCAAGTTCGAAGTCTCTGGCACGATGGAAGCCTTCTTCGCAGGTTTCCTGCCCTACGGTACGTACGCGTACGATACGAAAAGACAGCAGCAACAGGCATGAATTAAATAGTCGATATATTGCAGACGTGCCGACCGCGGTTCCCGTGCACTCCCACATCACGTACGCGTGTCCCAAGGGTTGGCGCTTCGAGGCGGCGCCCTTCGCGCTCCCCTACCACCGGGTCACCTGCACCGCGGACGGAAAGTTCAACAACGTCGACGAGTGGCCCGTCTGCGCCGACATCTTCGCATGCAAAGGAAACTGCACGACAACGAGTAAGTATCATTACACAGTAAGCGCCTTACCCAAACTTTTCAGTTTATGTAAGGCGCTTACTGTGTAATGATACTTACTCGTTGTCGTGCAGTTTCCTTTGCATGCGAAGATGTCGGCGCAGACGGGCCACTCGTCGACGTTGTTGAACTTTCC
>JAAUYK010117607.1_pt1 | contig 11960 bp, 11 predicted proteins | sample 7278021 | NCBI WGS metagenome assembly JAAUYK01 (sample SAMN14350223, study PRJNA611818) | marine sediment metagenome | isolation source: surface marine sediment (1.8m) | place: French Polynesia: Moorea | collected 2018-08
ATCCTTAGCCTCGCCGCCGGAAGGATCGCCGGTGGCAATCCCGGCCATTCCCGGCAGGATGGTAATGTCTTCGAGTTGATCAAAAATCAGGGTCACCGGAAAAGTGCGGGTACCGGCCGAGGCCTCGGTGCCAATCTCCTTGACACGCGCTGAAATCTTACGATCCGGAAAGGCATCGAAGGTGATCGTAACATCCTTAACGTTATAAGCGTTAGCAATCAATGTTTCAGGCACATCCACAGTAAATTCGATCTTGGAAATATCCAGCAAGCGTAAAACGTTTTCCTTGGCCTGCACGCGTTGTCCCGCCTCTTTGTATGTCCAGGAAACTGAGCCATCAAAAGGTGCGTTTATGTGCGCGTCTTCCAAGGCCTTGCGTTTGATCCGCACGGCCGCGCGGGATTGTTCCAGTCGCGCTTCGGCATCGTCCAGTGACTGCCGGGATACCGCATTGGATTTAAGCGCTTCAGCAATGCGGTCGCGAAAGGCTTTATTGCGGTCACGCTCGGCTACGGCAGCTCTAATTTCGTTTTGAAAATCGCGCGGGTCCAGCCGGGCCAGAAGTTGTCCTTTTTTGACGCTGTCGCCCTTATTGACTGGGCGCTCTAAAATAGTACCTTGCACTTCGAAGCCCAGGTTCAGTTCGGTGGTGGCCTCGGCGCGTCCGGGATATTTATTACCCCCAAGGCCGGCAGCTACTTGCAGCTTGATCGCTTTTACCGGGCGAATGATTTCCGGTTTGGTTTTTTCTTTGCATCCCAGCAGGAGCATACAGGCTGAGAGCAGCACAAACAAAAATGTGAACAAGCGCTTCATGGGTTACCTACCTTTGCTAATAATAAATGAAAATCGCGTTTCAATTGTATACGGATTAAAAAATCAAGATGACGTCTTTCTGTATCAGTATCTATACTTTTTCCGTTAATTAGTTGAAAATTAAAGAATGGGTTCGCCATGCATGGCATCCTGGATTTCGGCTTCCAGCTTTGGTGGATCCGGATCCCAGCCCCCACCCAAGGCCCGGTATATCTGAATCAGGTCCTTAGTTACCAGTCCCACACTCTCAACGTAACGGTCCGCCTGCTCCGCCAGCGAACGCTCCATGTCGAGCACGTTTTGAAAGTCGGTCAAACCCGTTTTGTATTGCACACTGACCAGTTCCACCGATTTTTCCGCCGCTACTACTGATCGGCGCAACATTTCGCGACGCTGTTGTTCCTCGGTGAAAGCCACCGCGGCGTTTTCAACGTCTTCCAGGGCTTCCAGAATAGTGTTTTCATAGTTTGCCAGGGCCTGTTCGGTACGCGCGTCCTCGGCATTGATCCGGTTGCGCACCCGCCCGCCGTCAAAAATGTTCCAACGCAAGCTGGGCCCGTAGGAATACGACTTGCGGCTGCCGTCAAGCAGATCGTTCCGGATCCCCAGATAACCGAAGTCGCCCAGCAAAAAGAAAGTTGGGTAGAGATCGGCCGTGGCAATCCCGATGCGCTCGGTTTGAGCGGCCAGGCGCCGCTCAGCCGCCCGCACGTCCGGACGTTGACGCATAGCCTCAGCCGGCACGCCCATCAGCACTTTAGGTGGTGGTTGCGGAATCGGTCGTGGCGGCGTGAGCTCGGCGTAAAGCTCGCCTGGAAACCCCCCGATCAATACCCCTAACCGATGGATGGACTGGGCGGCCTTTTGCCGCAGTGCCGGGATCCGGCTTTCGGTGCGCGCCAAGTTGAGCTCGGCCTGACGCACATCTAGCTCGGAGGTAATTTCGGCCTTAAAGCGCGCCCGGGTGATTCCCAAGGTACCCCGCTGGGTCTCAACGTTGAACGCGGTGACTCTGATGCGTTCCTGCAGAGTGCGCAACTCCACGTAATTGGCCGCTATCTCGGCGTAGAGGATTACCAATACATCACGGTAGTCTTCAATTGAGGCCTGGAAATTGGCATCCGCCGAAGCAATCGTGCGCGAAACGCGGCCCCAGAGATCGATTTCCCAGTTAGCGTTGAAGTTACCACCGCGTATGGTATCCGACGCGCTGTCCGGGTTCTTGTCTTTGTCCGTTCCCACCGTGAAAAAGTCTTCGCTATTGCGTTTACGGGTCACTTGACCGTCGGCATTGACGTCCGGCCAACGCTCACCGCTGGCGATGCCACGGATGGAACGAGCTTCCTTGATGCGCCCGTAGGCCTCCTTCAAATCCAGGTTGCCGACTGCGGCCCGTTCCATCAAACTGTTCAGAATCGGATCGTTGAGGGTCTGCCACCAGGTGGCCAGAGGCGCTTCTCCGGCAGTCAAACCGTCGGCTAATTTGACTTGCCAGATATCCGGAACCTCATATTCCGGCGATATATAATCTGGTCCCACCGCACAGCTTTGTAGCAAGCCGATGGTTGACATTACAAAGAACAGCAATCCCAATAGCTTGGGCCAGTGGCGCCGCTTGTAAGACTCTGGGGCATGCAGGATTTGCATAACATTCTCCCTAAGTTTGATTTAATTGCTTGGTAATAATTGAATTTAATGTTGTTTTTTGGAATGACGTAAAAAAGATCGCATCTATAAAATATAACTTCTAATTACATCACCTGTATAAACTAAAATGCCACATCTGTGGCGTCGTTAAGTGCTCAATGTCTACATAACAACAGTCGTAAAAAGTCCAAATGAAGATCGTTAGGTAAATTCAGTTATCTTTATCTGAGCTTTTCAAAATCCTGCTGCTCTTTTTCTAAGCCGCTGATATACAAAATCGCCGCTCTGGCCTCGGGGAATCTGGCCGTCATTTCAAAGAATGTGCGAATAATGTCTTGGCGAGCGATGATGCCAACCACTTTTCCCTCGCGCAATACCGGCAGGCTGAGAATTATTTGGTTCTGGCTGGCAAATTTAGACACAGCGTTCATAATGGGCTCATTTTCAGCGATCGTGAGGGTATGCGCTACCGGCTCCAGATAATCGTCCACAAAAATCGGCTGGGGCACTTCGTCATAAACGCCGTCTACTAAACCAACCATACACCCCTGTTGTGAAAACATGCCCACAAAGTTATCGTCCGCATCCACCACCGGGGCGGCCACAATGCTCTTTTGCAACAACCTTTTGGCCGCATCATGAACCGTCATGCCCAGGCGAAATGTGACCGGATCTTCCGTCATGACATCTTTGATGCGTGGCACCTTGGCCATCATTTCCTGCGATCCGGTGGTAATTGCGTGAAGCTTTTTAGCGGGATTTTGTTCACCTTTTTGTTTATCTACCATTGTTCTTCTCCATTATTATGTGGCGATAGCCGCTATTATGTGGCGATAGCCGCTCCCAGACAGGGTTGAAAAATCTATGATAATCTGGTTTCAGGTGTCAGACCCTGGGTTCCCCGTTCAAGGTTCCCGGTTCCAGGTTAACCGAATCGGTCCCATTTCAACATTTAACCCAGAACCCCGAACCTTTGAACCTATGACAACTGAAACCTTTCCTTTAAGTACAGCTTTTCTGACACGCGCCACAGGTCGCAAATATCTCTTCACGATCGTCTTGAGCTTCACCATGAGCACTGTGACAGGTGTGCCCCGGTGTGCGTCTTCCTATAAGGATGCCGAATGTTACGCTAAAAGCGGTAAACAGCATAACAGCAAATGTAATGATTAACTCAAGCAACATACGTCCCTTTCATTTGAAATTCGACGTAAACGGTAACTTATTTGGTTCAATCGTTCAGGTTGGCTGGTTTCGGGTTCTGTATTCTGGGTTCAGGGTTCTAAATTGAGGGTTCAGGTTTCAACCTCTGAACCCCAGAACCAAAAAACCTTTTAACCTCTTAACCTTTGAACCTTGGACCTCTTAACTCATTACTGACACCTGAAACCTAATCCACCGGCGCTCTGCGCGTCACTGCAGTGAGTACATCATCTAGGTGCCAAAATCGTCAAAATTGATATTTTCGCGTTCAACACCCAGATTATCGAGCATATGCATGATTGATTGACTCATTACTGGGGGCCCGCACATGTAGTATTCAATATCTTCCGGGGCTGGATGATCCGCCAAATAACTATCATGCAGCACCTGATGGACATAGCCGGTGAGTCCGGTCCAGTTGTCATCGGGGGCCGGGCGCGACAGGGCCAGATGAAATGTAAAATTCTCATGCTCTTCAGCCAGTTGCGCAAATTCATCCAGATAGAAGCATTCGCCCAGATTGCGGGCATTGTAATAGTATGATATTCTGCGTTTGCTATCCCGGCCTTTGAGCAGTTCAAAAATATGACTGCGCAACGGTGCCATGCCCGCACCGCGGCCGATGTAAACCATCTCGGCATCGGTTTCATGGATGAAAAATTCCCCGTAAGGTCCGGAAATATCGACCTCATCACCTGGTTTCAGGTTAAAGATATAGGATGAGGCGATGCCCGTGGGTATTCCTGGACCGGGCGGCAACGCCACGCGGACGTTGAGCATGATAATGCCTTTTTCCCCCGGCCAGCTGGCCATGGAATAGGCCCGTGTTATCGGTTCGGTGATCTTGGAGGTCAACTCCCACAAATTGCGCTTGTCCCACTCGGGCCGAAACTGTTCCGGAATATCGAATTCTTTATAACTGAGTTCATGGGGCGGGACGTCGATTTGGATATAACCACCCGCTTTAAAATCAACATCTTCCCCCTCGGGTAACTCCAAAATAAGTTCTTTGATAAAATCGGCCACACTGTCATTGGATCGCACCTTGCAGACCCATTTTTTGGTCTCAAACACCTCCGGGGGCACTTCCACAACCATGTCCTGCTTGACCGCCACCTGGCAGGCCAGCCGATCGCCATCACGGGCCTCCCGTTTGGTAATGTGGGCCAGTTCGGTCGGTAGTATGTCCCCGCCACCTTCATGCACCTTTACCAGGCACTGACCGCAGGTACCGCCGCCGCCACAGGCCGACGGAACAAATATACCCTGGTCGGCCAGGCTTCCCAGCAGTTTGCCGCCGGGTTGGGTAACGAGCTCCTTTTCTTTGTTGATCGTCATCTTGACATCACCGCTGGGCAACAGCTTTGCCTTTGAGAACATAATTACTGTGACCAACATCAAGACGATTAGGGTAAACAAACACACGGCAATAAATAGCTCACTCATAACCGGATCTCCATAAATTTAATGGTTTCAGGTGTCGGGTTTCAGGTGTCAGTAAAGGTTTAAGCAATAGCATATCCTGAACACTGACACTCGAAACCTGAAACCTTTCTTTTAACCTTGAACCTTGAACTTTGAACCTCTGAACCAATCACAGCTTAATACCCGAAAACGCCATAAAGGCCATGGCCATCAGGCCGGCAATGGCGAACGTGGACCCCAATCCCCGCACACCGGCCGGCGGGTTGCCATATGAGAGCTTTTCGCGGATACCAGCCAAGCAGACCAGCGCCAGTGCCCAACCGGTACCTGAGCCCAGGCCGTAAACGACACTTTCGGCAAAATTGTAATCCCGCTCAACCATAAACAGTGAGCCGCCCAGGATTGCACAGTTGACGGTGATCAAGGGCAGAAAAATCCCCAGGGCATTGTACAGTGCGGGTAAAAAGCGATCCAGCACCATCTCCAGAATCTGCACCATGGCTGCAATCACACCGATATAGGTCAACAAGCCCAGAAAACTTAAATCCAGGTGCGCCAGTCCGGCCCAGGATAAGGCGCCTGACTTCAGCAGAAGCTGAAAAAGAATATTGTTGACCGGCACTGTAATCGTTTCAATCAGGATCACGGCCACGCCCAATCCAATGGCGGTCTTGACGCTTTTGGATACAGCCAAAAACGTGCACATCCCCAGAAAAAACGCCAGGGCCATGTTTTCGATAAAAACCGATTTTATAAAAAGGCTCAGATAATGTTCCATGGGACTAGTCCTCTTCGTTTTGCTCGGGCTTCCAGGTTCGGATGGCCCAAATCAAAAATGTAATCAGAAAAAATGCACTCGGCGGCAACACCATCAGGCCGTTATTGACATACCAACCGCCCTGGGTAACCGACTTCAAGACTTCAAAGCCAAAAATGGTGCCCGACCCAAACAGTTCCCGAAAAAACGCCACAACCATTAATACCAGGCCGTATCCAAGACCGTTTCCAATTCCATCCAATAGGCTTGCCCCTGGGCTATTCTTCATGGCAAAGGCTTCCGCGCGACCCATGACAATGCAATTGGTAATGATCAGGCCCACATACACCGACAGCTGCTTGCTGACATCAAACAGAAACGCCTCCAGGAACTGGGCCACTACGATGACCATGGTCGCAATGATTGTGATTTGAACCCCGATACGCACACTGCTCGGTATCTGGTTTCGAATCAGACTAATGGCGAAACTGGAGCATGCTACCACAACGGTGACGCAAATCGTCATCACAAGCGCTGTCTGCATTTTGCCGGTTACCGCCAGGGCTGAGCAGATACCCAGTACCCCTAAGGTGACCGGATTACGATTAATAATCGGTTCCCACAACAGTTCTTTTATTTTCAATTCAGCCATTTTATGCTCCTCCGGCTTTCAGACGTTCCAGCATTTTTTTAAAACCGTCGTCACCCAACCAGTATTTCACGATATTGGTAACACCGTTGGCGGTTAGGGTAGCACCCGAAAGCCCGTCAATCTGATGGGGGCTATTTTTGTCGGCCGCGCCCTTAACGACATGCAATTGTACGCTACCCTGATCGTCGTATATCTTCTTATCCGCCCATAGCGCCTTCCAGGTGGGATTGTCGATTTCGCCACCTAAACCCGGGGTTTCAGCATGCTCGTAGAACGTAATGCCCCGCACCGTATTTAAATCGCCATCAATGGCCAGAAATCCATACAGGGTCGACCACAGGCCTTTACCGTCGACGGGCAAAATGACCTGATCCAGCTTGTCGTCCTTTTTCACGAGATACACCAGGGAATACTTTTCCCGGCGCCCAATGCCCGCCAGATCCTTTTCCGCTGGTATCGTGATACTTAACTTAGGGTCCTTGGCAGCCGCTCTTTGATCAAATGTTTCCGGATCAAATTGATCTTTACCAACATATTCGCCGCTGGCCAGATCGACGACACGGGGCTCGATCTGTTGAAAGGCTTCTTCCACCGAAGCTTTGGCATCGTAAAGCCCGGCGACCATCAGGATATTTTTTTTGCGATCCCGGATCTTGTTGGCCTCCTGCTTCGAGCGCAATCCAATCGCTGCGCCCGAAACCATGAGTGAACACAAACCAGCCAAAATGATTGCCACAATAAACGTTTTGCTAACAGATTCACGTGCCATTTCGGATCTTCCTTCTTTTGATATTGGCCTGCAGCACGAAGTAGTCAATCACCGGCGCAAATACATTGGCCAGCAGAATGGCTACCATGACCCCTTCGGGGTATGCAGGGTTGATAACGCGTATAAGAATGGTTAAAATGCCTGCAATAGCGCCATAAAAGTATTTACCGGTTTGCGTCAGCGTTGCCGAGACCGGATCGGTGATACAGAAAACCAAACCAAAAGCAAAGCTGCCGACCACCAGGTGCCACCATGGCGGCATCAAAAACATCGGATTCGTATCACTGCCGATCGCCCACAGTAGAGCGGAAAACCCCATGCCGCCGATCAGCATGGACAGCATGATGCGCCACGATCCGACACCGGTGTAGGCGATGATGATAGCGCCGATCAGGCAGGCCAAGGCGGAGGTCTCTCCTAATGACCCCGGCTCGATGCCCAAAAAGGCGGTGGTCCAGCTCACATTGATGGCGTCCATGCCGGTGCTCATATTCGTAGTGGCCAGCGCCGTCAGCGGCGTGGCCCCGCTAAAGCCATCAGCCACCACCCAGACCGCATCACCGCTGTTCTGGGCCGGATAGGCAAAATAGAGAAAAGCCCGGCCGGCCAGGGCGGGATTGACAAAGTTGCGGCCGGTGCCGCCAAAAATCTCCTTGGCAACCACAATACCGAAGGTGATTCCCAAGGCCACTTGCCACAAGGGAATTGTGGGCGGCAGCGACAAGGGAAAAATCAGGCTGCTGACCAGTAGACCCTCATTGACATCTTCTTTGCGGACGATACCAAACAAGACTTCCCAGAATCCGCCCACCGCCACGCTCACGAAATAGACAGGGATGAAATAGAGGGCCCCGTGGATAATATTGGCCACAAGACTGTTGGGATCATATCCCACCAGGGCAGTCAGCACGGCGCCGCGCCAACCGGGTGCTGCGGTTAAATTCATGGACTGCATCGCCAAATTGGCCTGGTAACCGGTGTTCCACATGGCCATAAATACGCACGGCATCAGCGCGTAGACCACCAGGGTCATGATGCGTTTCAAATCCATGGAATCGCGCACATGCGGCTCGACGGTGGTAACTTCGTCGGTGGAGTATAGAAACGTGTCGGTGGCTTCAAAAAGGGGATATAGTCGCTCCAGCTTGCCCCCCTCTTCAAAGGCCGGCCGTATTTTGTCCATAAACTGTCTGAGTGACTTCATGGTTAGCCTTATCCTTCTTTTTCGATATGAGTTAAAACGTTTCGCAACAGCGGTCCATAGTTATATTTGCCCGGGCAAACGAAGGCGCACAATGCCAAATCTTCCTCATCGAGCTCCAAGCAACCTAATTCCTGGGCTTTTTCACTATCACCCACAATCAGGGCCCGCAGAAAATAGGGTGGATCGATATCCAGCGGCATCACCTTTTCGTATGATTCAACGGGCACCATGGCGCGCGGGCTGCCTTCAGCGGAACTGGAAAAATCAATCCTACGGCCCCGGCCAAATATGGCGGAGGCATACAACGGCTTGATGGAAAAGCGATTGAAACCGGCCAAAGCCCAGCCTAAAAATTCGCGTTCACGACCTTCGTCAATGGCCGTCACCTGTAAATGGGGGTGTCCCAAAAAAGCATAGCCGCCGCTGGCATTGCGACCCCCAAGCACGGAACCGGATATGAGCCGTACGTTGTCGCGGATCAACTCGCCAGCCACCAGATCATCGATGGCGGCACCCACACGGGTGCGGATCAACCGCGGATTCTGCACCGTTGGCCCTGCCAGGGAAATGACCCGCTCCAGATAGAGTCGGCCGGTGGTAATCAGCCGCCCCACCGCAATGACATCCTGATAGTTGATGCTCCACACCATCTTTTGATCACTGACCGGATCCAGAAAATGAATATGGGTACCCGCCAATCCGGCCGGATGAGGCCCGGAAAATTCCTGCATCGTAACCTTGGCAATCCCCTCGCCGGGAATATCGGCACCGGGGCGTTTACAGACATACACCGGACCGTCAGTCAGCCGGGCAAGAATTTGCAGGCCGTGGCCAAAATCCTCGGTCTGTTCTTTGATGATGGGCACCGGATCGGCTGCCAGGGGATTGGTATCCATGGCGGTAACAAAAATGGAATGGGGCGCACTATCCGGTGTCGGGACCTTGCTGTAAGGCCGGGTGCGCAACACCGTCCACATGCCGGATTGAATGAGCACTTCTTGCACCTTGGCGCGCTCCAGATTATCCAGCTCGGAAGCGTTAAATGATGGAAAGGTTTCTTCCTCCTCGCCGGCCAGTTCAATGACCATAGATTCAAACTTACGCTTGGCCCCACGGTTGACGGCCACCACTTTCCCACAGCCCGGGGATGTATACTGCACCCCCGGTGTTTTTTTATCTTCAAACAGCACCTGGCCCAGCTTGACGGTATCGCCCACCTGGACCGCCATCTTGGGCTTCATGCCGACATAATCGTCGCCCACCAGAGCAACCTTGCTCACAGCGGGCCCGGCATCGATCTCCTGGGCCGGTACGCCGGAAATCGGCAGATCCAGTCCTTTGCGAATTCTAAACATGTTTCATTTCCTTATTTGGCTAAATTCGTTTTAGGTCACCAGCAAGATCCAGGGCGTACCGATGACCAGAAAGATCAGCAGGTTGGTCAGGGTAATGATGCCGCCCATGCGGTACATGTCGCCCTGGGCCAGATAACCGCTGCCGGCACACAACACATTGGCGCTGGAGCCCTGGGGCGTGATCGCCGCAAAAAAGTTGGTGGCAAACAGCAGCATCAGCGCAATCAGTATGGGCGGTACCCCGGAATTGATTGCCACTCCCAAAAAGACACTGTAAAGCGCCAGCATCTGAGCGGTCTGGCTCACAAACACGTAATGCAGCACCACATACAACACCACGATGGCCACATACACCACCGGCCAGCTCAAACCCTCCAGATCGGCCGACAGCTGGTTGCCCACCGCGGTCATAAAGCCCATCTCGTTTAACTGGCTGCTCATGGTGTATAGAATCGAAAACCAGATAAAGGTGCCCAGCGCATCGCCCTGGCTTTTCAGATCTTCCAGGGTAAAGATGCCGGCCACCATCAACACCGCCAAACCCCCAAAGGCCACCGCGGTCTTATCAATTCCCAGCGTGCCCGACAGGGCCCAAAGAATGACCATGGCCACAAAGGTGATGCCGGTGATCCACTCGTCCCGGGACATGGGACCCATCTTTTGCAGTTCTTCGGCTGCCGCCTTGGGTGCTTCCGGGGTTTGCTTGACCTCGGGGGCAAACAGTTTGTACAGCAAAAAAGGCACGATAATCAGGGAGGCGAGCACCGGAACACTGGCCGCCAGAAACCAGGAGCCAAAATTAATGCCCTGTACGCCGGCATCGGCTGCCATCTTGGCGCCCACGGGGTTAGCCGCCATGCCGGTAAACCACAAGCTCGAAGAAAGGGTCAGCCCGGCAATGCAGTTCATCATCAGATAGCTGCCCATCTTTTTCTGGGTACCATCCTCCACTTTGGAACCGCTGCCCCGCGCCAGCGCCAGGGTAATGGGATACAGTACCCCGGAGCGCGCGGTGTTGCTGGGAAAAGCCGGGGCAATGACCGCATCGGTCAGCACCATGCAGTAGCCCAACCGCAGGGTGGATTTACCGAACTTGCTCACCAGCATATAGGCGATGCGGTTGCCCAGTCCGGACTTGATCACACCGTTGGCCACCAGAAAGGCCACTACGATCAGCAGGATAAAGCCTTTGCCAAAGCCCGAATAGGCCTTGACCGGATCCAGCACGCCCAAAAAGATGGCCACAACCGCCGCGATAATGGCGGTGGTCAGAATCGGGTTGGCACCGATCACCACGGCCAAGATACAGGTAATAAAGATGGAAAACAGGTGCCAGGCCTGCACGGTGATACCCCAGGGCGGTGGTATGAACCACATAATCGCCAGAAACACCAGCATGATTAAAACACGTAGAGGCTTGACTTCCATGATAAGCTCCTTCTGTTAAATGACCATTTGCAAATTGCTAATCGCCAATTAAGCGGTATCCTTGATGCCGCCCATACACAGGTATTTAATCTCCATATAATCTTCCATACCGTATTTGGAGCCCTCGCGCCCGAAGCCGGATTCCTTGACCCCGCCAAACGGCGCCACGGCCGATGAAATCAGTCCGGCGTTGATACCCACAATGCCGTACTCGAGCCCTTCAGAGACCCTGAAGATCCGGCCCACATCGCGGGTATAAAAATAGGATGCCAGCCCGAATTCGGTGTCGTTGGCCATCTGGATGGCTTCTTTTTCGGTTTTAAACCGGAACAGCGGCGCAAAGGGACCAAAGGTTTCTTCCTTGGCAACCCGCATGTCGGTGGTAACATCGGTCATAACTGTGGGTTCGTAAAAACTGAAACCCAGTTCGTGGCGCTTGCCGCCCAGCAGCACCTTGCCACCCTTATCGATGGCATCCTGGACAAGCTCTTCCACGGTCTCCATGGCGCCGACGTCAACCAAGGGGCCCTGCTCGGTGTCTTCATCCATGCCGTTGCCCACTTTCATTTTGCCGACGGCCGCCACCAGTTTTTCAGCAAAGGCGTCGTAGACCCCCTCTTGTACCAGCAGTCGGTTGGTGCAGACACAAGTCTGTCCGGTGTTGCGGAACTTGGATTCTATGGCACCCTCCACCGCGGCATCCA
>JAAUYK010125742.1_pt1 | contig 11960 bp, 10 predicted proteins | sample 7278021 | NCBI WGS metagenome assembly JAAUYK01 (sample SAMN14350223, study PRJNA611818) | marine sediment metagenome | isolation source: surface marine sediment (1.8m) | place: French Polynesia: Moorea | collected 2018-08
CCGCGGACCGCCACGACCCGCCCGCGCCCCTCCGCCACCGCGTCCCATTGCGTCCGGAACTGCGCGAGCTCGTTCACGCGACCTTGGAGCGGCGTCAGGCTGGCCGCGGCCCGGAAGCGCGCGCCGACGCGGGCACGGCGGAGCACGACGTGCGCCGCGATCGGCTCGTCACGCCCGCGGAGGGACGACGCCTCGAGGGGTCGCGTCACGAAGTGCCCGGCCACGAGCCGCAGCGTGGTCTGGCTGATCGCCACCGTCCCAGGCTGCGTCATGGACTGGAGCCGCGAAGCCAGATTCGAGGTCTCGCCCAGGGCCAGGGTCACCTGGTGCGGACCCTCCCCGATCTGACTCACGAGGACCGGGCCCGTGTGGATCCCGATGCGGGCCGCGAGCCGCTCCGTGCGGGTCTCCGCCCTGCGCTCGTTCAGCACCACGAGATCCGCCTGGAGCGCCAGGGCGGCGTGGACCGCGCGCTCGGCACCGTCTTCGTGTGCCTGGGGGAAGCCGAAGTACGCCAACACGCCGTCGCCCAGATACTGGGCCACATGCCCGTCGAATCGGCGGATGGCGCGGCTGCAGGCCTCCTGATAGTCGGCGAGCAGCTCCTTCAGCTCCTCGGCGTCCACCCGCAGCGACAGATCGGTGAAGCCCTCGAGATCGCAGAACATGACCGTGAGCTGACGGCGCTCTCCTTCCAGGGGTTCCGGGCTCGACGACACGCCCAGGTGATCCCCGCCCGTGGCGTGCCGCGAGGCTCCGAGCGGCGCCCCGCACTGGCTGCAGTAGCGCGCCACCAGCGAGGTCGGTTTGCCGCACGCTCTGCAGGGCCTGCGCAAGGGGAGCCCGCAGTGCTCACAGAAGCTCGCGCCCGTCGGATTCTCGTGCTGGCAGCTTGTGCAACGCATACGCCTCGGCCCCTCACACCGGGGCCTGGCGGGCTCGGGTGCCTCGGGTGAGTCGAGAGATCCGGGTACCGAGGGTTTGATTCTACAGGATTGGCCCTAGTGTCCTGAGTCCGAAGTTCGCCGCATTCGGCCGCGTCTGCGGGCGCAGGACACAATCGAAGGGGTTGCAGTCGTGGGGGCCTACCCATGCCTGCACGCCCTGTACGCCTCCACGCCGAAGGACCTCGGCGGCTCCGGCGGGGTGCGGACACCCCGTTCCCCTGTGCAGATCAGGGACGGGCTCCTCCGCCCGCGCCCTCCCAGCACCGACGTGCGATCGCATAGACGTGGAGGTTCTTCCCGGCGAGCTGCATCGGCTGGTCGAAGCGTTCGCCGAGCTTCTCGGCGACGCGGATCGAGGCGCCGTTCGCGGGCTCGATCACGCTGATCACGCGGTCCGCGTCGAGCTCCCGGAACGCCCACGCCAGCGCGGCACGACCGCCTTCGGTCGCGAGGCCCTCGCCCCAGCGGTCGCGGCGCACCAGCCACCCGACTTCGAGGCCGGGCCAGCCCTCCGGCCGATACAGGCCGATGCGGCCCACCAGCTCCCCGCTGCACCGATCTTCCGCCGCCCACAGCCCGAAGCCGCGGATACGCCAGTGCCCGAGCAGATACCCGAGGGAGCGCCAGGCCTCCTCGCGAGACAGGGGGCTGCCGCCGATGAAGCGCATGACCTCCGCGTCCGCGGTGATCGCCGCGTAGGCGTCGAGGTCCTCCTCGACGAACTGCCGCAGCCGCAGGCGCGGCGTGTCCAGGAACGGCTCGAGCGCGGGCTCCATGACCTAGTATCCTGTCCCAGAAGTTCGGCTGCATTCGGACACTAGGCGTCGAGCGGCTCGGGCGCGTTCGAGACCCAGGGCGCCGAGACGCCGATCGCGATCTGGATCACCGGGAGGCCGCCGAACGCGTCCGGCGCGCCCGAGGCGTCCGAGCAGAATCCCACCCCCACGCCTTCGCCCGCGTCCTCGAGCGAAGACGTCGTCCGTCCTCCGCTCTGCGCGATCACGGTGGCGGGGCCCGAGTCGATCTCGCCCACGAGATAGAACCATACCGTGTAGGCGTGCATGCCCGGCTCGAGGCACCCCCGGCGCTCCACGTCCCCTTCGAGCAGCGGATCGATGCCAAGCCACTCGAGCAGCTCGAGCACGTCGGGCGGGTAGACGAGGTGCCGCGCGGCCGCGAAGTTGAAGCACTCCTCGCACCCGCAGGTCTCCGCGGCGCCGGCGTCGATCCGGGCGTAGGCCTCTCGGGTGAGGTCGGGATCCGATCGCACCCGCCACTTGCGGAGCTCGACGGTCTGCATCCCGTCAGCGAGCACGAAGCGCGACCTCCACCAGCCGACCCGCGAACGCGCGCGTCCGGGGCCCGTTCACGTCGCCTTGGAGGGCACGATGAGGACGGGACACGAGCTGCCGCGCAGCACCCCCTCGCTCACGCTACCCACCAACGCGCGGTACAGGGTTCCGCGCCCGCGGGCACCCAGGACGATGAACTCCACGTCGTGGATCCGCGCCTCCTCGAGGATGCAGTCCACCGCATTCCCGCGGACCAGGATCGGCTCCGCATCGATCCCGCGCCGGCGCAGGCCGGTGACGATCTCGGAGAGCTGCGCGTACTCGTCAGCGAGGCTCTCGGGAACGTCATCGGTCACGACCTTGCGACCGATCTGCTGGCCGAACATGTCGGGCTCGGGCGGAGCGACGTAGAGCAGCCACAGCTTGCACGCCGCCGCCGACGCCAGGACCGCCGCCTTCTCGACGATCGAGTCCGTACCCTTGAAGTGGTCCACCGCGACCAGGACGCTCTTCATCCCGCCTTCTCCGATTGCATGGAACCCGATTGCATGGAACCCGAATGCATGGGACCCGAATGTCTCCGAGGACCGAATGCCTGCGAGTACCTGCGACCGCCCCCGGACGACGCGAAGATTGTAGCTCGACGCTGGGCTACGTTCCGGCCCGCCTGCGGCGCCGCCTCCGACGACGCCGTACGAGCGCGAAACGGTGCCGCCCATGCGATTCCCACTGCGACTGCTGCGGGGAGCGCTTCGCAGTCGTGCGTTGCGCGCCGTCACCGCTTCTCTCATCGAGGACCATCGCGAACGCCACGACTCCTGCGTCGCGGTGGCGGTGGAGGCGGCGGTCGTGAACCAGACCCCGGGCGACTACCTGGAGTTCGGCGTACACACTGGCCGCTCCTTCGTCCGCGCGTTCGAGCGGTACGAACGCATGCGTCGCACCCTGCTCGGCTACCGGGACTTCCAGAGCGTCCCGGCCTCGCGCCTCCCGGCCCCGATGCGCTTCTTCGCCTTCGACGCCTTCGACCGCGGCTTCCCCGAGCCCGAGGGCCCGGACGCCACCGAGCTCCGCCCGCTGCACTGGGAGGCGGGCGGCATGGTCACCACGGAGGCCGAGTTCGTGCGGTCCTGCCACGATGCGCGGCTCGACATGGACCGCGTGGTGGTGGTGCCCGGCTACTTCGAAGAGACCGCGACGGACGCGCTCAAGTCCCGCCATCGCCTCGAGCGGGCCGCCGTCGCCCACTTCGACTGCGATCTCTACGGGTCGACTCGGGACGCTCTTGCCTTCACGACCTCGCTGACACAGCTGGGCAGCGTCTACATCTTCGACGACTACTTCCGCTTCCGCGGCTCCGAGCGCCACGGGCAGTACCGGGCCTTCGAGGAGTGGCGGAAGCGCCATCCGAACCTCGGGTTCCGCGAGCTCGCCCGCTACCGGGCCAACTCCGTCGCCTTCATCTGCAGCCGGGTCGATGGGGAGTCGGGCTGAGCCCCGCGGCGTCACGCCGCTCTCCGAGCGGATCTGCGACGCGGCCTGCATCGCCTCCGCGTCGTGGACCCTGCTCTGCCACGCTTTCGTGGCGGCCGGCGGCGGACTCCGGCCGCTGCTGGCCACCTGGCTGGCGCTGGCCACTGCGGGCGCGGTCGCGTGGTCGTGGACGAGCCGACGCCGCGGGTCCGGAATCCAGCTCGGGAGAGCGGGACCCTCGCCTCGCACCCCCGCGCCGATCTCCGACGCCCCCGCGCCCCGCGCGCTCGCCCTGCGCTTCGCGCAGCCCCTGGGTCTCGTCGTGGGGCTCCTGGCGATGGCTCTGTTCGCGCGGGGGGGCCAGCCGGTCGAATTGTGGTGGTCGCTGCTCGTCCTGATGGCCGCCGCCGGTCTGGTCTTCCTCGTGCTCGAGGAGCCCCTCTTCGAGGCGCCGGCCCGCGACCCGCGACTCGAGGCGGGCGTCTGGGCCCTGGCCGCCGCGTGCCTGCTCTTCACCCTCGTCGTCCACCGACCCGACATCGACGACTCGTTCTACGTCAATCTGGCCGTGGCGGCGCTCGATCGCCCGGAGCTCCCGTTGCTCGCCGTCGATACGTTGCACGGAATCGACGCACTGCCGATCCACTACCCCGCGTACCGCCTCCACTCCTTCGAGCTCGCCAACGCGGCGCTCGTATTGCTGAGCGGCATCCCGCCCATCTACGCCTTCCACTGGGTCTCGGCGGGAATCGCGGCCGTGTTCGTGCCGCTGGCCCACGCGCGGCTGACGCGTCTGCTGGTGCCCCGGATCTGGCTGTGGACGACCGGGGCGGTGCTCCTCGTGCTGATCTTCGCCGGAGAGACCCACCGCTGGTACGGCAACTTCGCGTTCGTCCGTCTCTGGCAGGGCAAGGGGGTGTTCCTCTTCGTCTTCCTGCCTCTGGTGTACGCCTACGCGATCCGCTTCGCCTTGCGGCCCGGAGTGCGCGCGTGGCTGCTGCTCGCCGCCGCCCAGATCGGCGCCGTGGGCTGCAGCTCCTCGGCGCTGTGGGCGGCGCCCGTCGCGTCCTTCACCGCGATGTGTAGCGTGCTGCGGCCCGATCTCTCGGGTCTACGGCGCTTCGGGGCGGGCGCCGCGGCGTCGCTCTACGTGCTGGTCGCCGGGGCGTCGATCAAGGGCCCGATGGTCGCCCAGGCGCCGACGCTGAAGCGGGTCTTCGCTCCCGGGCACCAGCTCACCCAGGCCCTGCGGCGTACGCTCGGCGAAGGGGATCTCTACCTGGTGGGCCTGGCGGCGATCTTCGCCGCCTGGGCCTGCTGCCGCCGCGGCCTGGCGCAGCGCTTCGCGATCGCCCTGCCCCTCGCCGTGTCCGCGGTCCTGCTCAACCCCTATCTCGACGGCTTCGTGCGCAGCCACGTCACCGGGCCGTCGTACTGGCGCTGCATGTGGGCGCTGCCGGTCCCGCTGCTGATGGCGCTGGTCCTCACGGCGCCGCTCCAGTGGAAGGAGAGGCTCCGCGGCGCGAGCTACCTCGCGGCCGCCGCCCTGTGCGTCGCCTTCGTCGTCTGGGTCCCCCGCTACACCAGCTTCAGCCCGCGCAACGATGCGTTCGTCTCCTGGCCGCGCGCCAAGGTGGTCGAGAACCCCTGGCGCTGGGCCGCCGCCCTGAGCCGGATCGCACCCCGGGAGGCGGTGGTGGCGCCGGCCGGAGTGAGCGCCTGGGTTCCGACGTTCCGGGACCACGCCTATCCGCTTCAGGTGCGCGTCTACCTGACGCCGCACCGGGAGCGAATCGGGCGGGAGGACTACCAACGCCGCAAGGTGATGACCGCGCTGGTCGGGGGAAGGCGCGCGAGCCCCGGGGACCTCGGGCAGTTCCGGGCCGGCCTCGAGCGCTATGCGGTCCGGGCTGCGTGTGTGCGGAACTCCGCGACGGCACCGGCGCTGCGCAAGATCCTGCGCGACGCGGGCTTCCGGCGCCGCCTCCAGGGAATCGACATGGAGATCTGGCTCCGCGATGGGCGTGGGGAGCTGCGGCCGGGGGCCGGCGGCGAGCGAGTCGGCCGGGCCCCGACTCCGGCCCCGCGATAGAATCGGGGCGATGGAAGCGCCCGCCCAGTCCGAGCGTCTCGCCGAGAGCCCGGCGCGCGAGCTACTGGCCGGCGACGGCCTGCGCCTGCTGGTCTCCATCCCTGCTCTCGACGAGGAGCGGACCATCGGCGACGTGGTGCGCGGCGTGCCCCGCGAGATCCCGGGTGTGGACTCGGTCGAGGTCGTGGTCGTGGACGACGGGAGCCGGGACCGCACTGCGGAGCTCGCCGAGCAGGCCGGAGCGAGAGTGCTGCGCCACCGCCGCAATCTGGGCGTGGGAGCGGCCTTTCACACCGGCCTCGCCCATGGGATCGAGCGAGGCGCCGACCTCATCGTGAGCATCGACGGAGACGGCCAGTTCGACCCGGCCGACATTCCGGCGCTGGTCGCCCCGGTGGTCTCGGCGGAGGCCGACTTCGCGTCCGCGTCGCGTTTTCTCGACCCGTCGCTCGTGCCCGAGATGTCCCCCATCAAGCTCTGGGGAAACCGCATGATGAGCCGCCTCATCTCCGGTCTCGCGCGCCAGACCTTCTGGGACGTGTCCTGCGGCATGCGCTGCTACAGCCGACGTGCCGCGCTGCAGCTCCATCTCCTCGGGCACTTCACCTACACCCAGGAAGTGTTCCTGAACCTGGCCTTCAAGCAGCTGCGCATCACCGAGATACCGATCCGCGTACGGGGAGAACGCGAGTTCGGCGAGAGCCGCGTAGCCGGAAACCTGTGGCGCTACGGACTGCGCACGGTGCAGATCGTCTTCCGCTGCTACCGCGACTATCACCCGCTGCGCTTCTTCGGGGGCATCGGGCTCCTCCTCGCGGTTCCTGCGCTGGGGCTCGCCGCGTTCCTGCTGATCCACTACGCGAGCAGCGGCAGCTTCTCTCCCCACAAGTGGGCCGGCTTCACCTCGGCCGCGCTGCTGGGACTCGCACTCCTGATGCTCCACATGGGAATCATCGGCGACATGCTCAACCGGCACCGCGTCTACCTCGAGGAGCTGCTGTACCGGCAGCGACGACAACATCCGGGCGATCGCGGTCGTGACTGACACGAGCGCTCCGCATCCAGAGCGCGCCGCGCCATGCGCGTGCTGCTCAGCGCCAGCACCTTCCCCATCCGGCTGGGCGACGGCCTGCCGCGCTTCGTCTACGACCTGGCCCAATCGCTCGCAGCGCACTGCGAGGTGACGGTGCTGGCGCCCGACGCGCCGGGTGCGGAGCGCCGCGAGCGCATGGGAGACGTGGAAGTGCGGCGCTTCGCGTACTTCGCACCGCGCGGCTGGCAGCAGCTCGCCTACGGGGACGGCATCGGCGACAACCTGCGTCGCTCGGCACTGGCTCGGCTCCAGCCTCCTCCCTACGTGGCGTGCCAGGCTCTCGCAGTGTGGAGGCTGGTTCGCGAACGCGGCATCGACGTCGTCAACTCCCACTGGATCCTGCCCCAGGGCCTCTCGAGCGCGCTGGCGCGCGGGAGCGCCCCGCGTTTCCGACACGTGGTGACGCTCCACGGTGGCGACTCCTACATGCTGGGCAAGCTCCCCCTGGGCGGCGCGCTGGCGCGCTTCATCGCGGACCGCAGCGACTCGCTGATCGCCGTGTCGAGCAACGTGCGCGACAACCTGGACGCGGCGCTCGGGCGTCCGTCCCACGCGCTGCTCCAGCCCGTGGGCGTGCACGTGGAGCCGTTCCGCCGCCCGGCCCCGCCGCTGCGGACGCGGCTGGCCGGGCGTCATCTGCTCTTCGTGGGAAGGCTCGTCCCGGTGAAGGGCGCCTCCGTGCTGCTGCGGGCCTTGCCGCGGGTACGCGCGCGGCATCCGGACATCGGACTCGTGATCGTGGGCTACGGACCCCTCGAGGACGACCTGCGCGCACTCGCACGCGAGCTCGATCTCGAGCCGTGGGTCGAGTTCGCGGGCCGCCGCAGCCACGAGGAGATCGCCGGCGCACTCCAGTCCTGCGCGGCGGCGGTGGTCCCCTCGATCGTCGAGCCCGACGGTCGTGCCGAAGGCATGCCCAGCGTGGTCCTGGAGGCGCTCGCGGCCGGTGCGCGCGTGGTCGCGAGCGCGGCGGGCGGAGTTCCCGATACGCTGCACGCCGGCGTCAACGGGTGGCTCGCGCGGCCTGGCGACCCGGCGGATCTGGCCGACCGCATCCTGGACGCCCTGCAGGAGCCCCCGGACTCGGGCCTGCTCGACCGGGCCTCGGAGACGGCCCGGGCCCTCGACTGGTCCCGGGTGGCGGCGCGCTACCTGGAGGTGTTCGAAGGCAGCGGTCGGGCCGAGCGGACCCGGGCGCCGGCGTCGTGAGGGTGATCCACTTCGTCCCCTACTACCCGCCGGAGCGGCTCGGGGGAGTCGGCGAGTACGCGGCGCGCCTGCACCGGGCGCTGCTCGAAGCGGGCCACGAGTCGCTGGTGGTCACGCGCGGCGTTCGCGACGAGCCCGGCGTGCGGCGCATCGCGCGCAGCGCGCTGGCCTGGACGCTGTGCTCGGCCGCGTGGGCGGAGCGCGCGTCGCGCTTCGACGTGGTGCACACCCACGCGGGGGAGGCGCTGCCACTGCTCCTCGCCCTCGCGCTGCGTCGACGGCGGCCGCCGATCCTCGCCACCTTCCACGTGAGCTACGCGGGGGTCGCGAGCTCGCTGCGACCCTACACCCTGGAAGGTCGCCGATTCGGTGGCGGGCTCGGCCCGTGGCTGCAGCGAACGGCCCTCGCCGGGCTGCACCGCGCGGCGGACGCGTTGGCGCTCCGCATCGCGGACGCGGTGGTTCCCATCACCCGGGCCTGCGCGCGCGAGTTGCTCGGTCCGCGCGCGGAGCGCGCGGAGATCATCTACCACGGAGTGCCGGACCGGAGTGCAGACCCGGGCCCGCTCCCGGAGCGCGTGGCGCTGCTCTACGTGGGCACCGGCGGGCATCGCAAACGCGTCAACGCGCTTCCCTTCGTGCTCGCGCGGGTGCGCGAATCGCAGCCCCGAGCCCGGCTGCGCATCGTGGGCTTCGACTGGAGCGACCAGCCGGAGCTCCGTCGGCTATTCGCCGAGCGCGATCTGCTCGGCGCCGTCGACTGCGCGGGCCACGTCCCGTCCGAGCGGATCCCGGCCTACTACGGCGCGGCCGAGGTCCTGCTGGTGCCCTCGGCCTACGAGGGGCTGCCCCTGGTGATCGTCGAAGCCATGCGCTGCGGACTGCCGGTGGTGGCGAGCCACGTCAGCGGACACCCGGAGGCGGTGGAGGAGGGGCGTACGGGCTTTCTCGTGCCGCTCGACGACCCGGCCGCGCTGGCGAGGCGCTGCGTCGAGCTGCTCTCCAACCCGGAGCTGCGGGCCGAGATGGGCCGAGCCGCCGCGCGGCTCAGCTTGGAACGCTTCTCCATGGAGCGGCACCTCCGAGCCTATCTCGACGTCTATGCCCGGCTCTGCGACAGGCGCTGATGCCGGACCGCATCCGCATCCTGCTCAGCATCGCGGACCTCTCCGGAGGCGGCGCCGAGCGCGAGTTCGCCACCCTGCTCTCGCACCTGTCACGGGAACGCTTCGATCCCCATGTCTGCCTGCACCGTCCGGTGTTCGACTACGCGCTTCCGGCGGACGTTCCCCTCCACATCCTGAACCGCACCCGCCCCTGGCACACGCCGCGCACGCTGCGTCGGATCGCGCGGCTGGTCGACGACCTCGCCCCGGACCTCGTCTTCTCCCAGCTCCACTACGTCAACATGCTGACGGGCAGCGCGCTCGCCCGCTGTCGCGTGCGACCGCGCTGGATCTGCCGCCAGGTCAACGACCCGCGGCGCGACATGCAGGGGCTGTTCGCCGCCTGGGCCCGGCGCTCCCTGGCCCGGGCAGACCGGGTGCTCGGCTGCTGCGACGGGGTGAGCGGCGCGCTGGTCGAGCACCTGCGCCTCGACCCCGCCCGCGTCGAGACCCTGGTGAACGCCGTGGACGTGGAGCGGATCGAACGGCTCGCCCGGGAGCCCCTCGAGGTGGAGAAGCGCCCCGAGGTCTTCACCTTGGTACACGCCGGCCGGCTCAGCGCCCAGAAGAACCAGACCCTGCTTCTCGAGGCGTTTCGCAGGCTGCTGGACGCCCCCCGCTTCCGGGGAGGTCAGCGGGCGGAGCTGTGGATGCTGGGGGCGGGCGAGCTTGGCCCGCGCCTCCAGGCGCACGCCGAGCACCTGGGCGTCGCTGCGTCCGTGCGTTGGCTGGGATTCCGCGCCAATCCCTACCCCTTCTTCCGCGCGGCCGACTGCTTCGTGCTGACCAGCGACCACGAGGGGCTCCCCAATGCCGTGATCGAGGCCATGGTGTGCGGAACGCCCAGCGTGGCCACGCGCTGTCGCTACGGACCCGAGGACCTGATCGACGATGGCGAGACGGGCCTTCTGGCTCCGCCGGGCGACGTCGGGGCCGTAGCCGACGCCCTCGCGATCCTGTGCGCCGACCCCAAGCGCGCGGCACAGATGGGAGCGCGCGCCCGAGAGCGGGCGGCCGCGCGATTCGATACGAGTACGGTGTGCGGCGCCTACCAAGAGCTGTTCGAGCGCGTCGCCGGTGGGGAAGGATGAGGATCTGCTACGTCGTCAGCGAGTACTTCCGCTGGGGTCAGTACGGAGGATACGGGACCATCACTCGCGCGGTCGCGTCGGGTCTGGCCCGCCGCGGTCACGAGGTCTTCGCGCTGGTGGACCGCAAGACCGAGGAGGCGCGCCGCGAGCAGCGCGACCTCGAGCAGCTCGACGGGGTGACGGTCGTCGGCCTGCCCGGTGCCTACGGCGAACGACTGCGCCGGAGCCATCTCTACCGGCTTCCCCAGGCCGATCTCTACGTCGGTGTGGATGCCCGCTTCGATTCCTGGCTGGCGATGAAGCTCAACCCTCGCGCGCGGCATGCGATCTGGCTCGTGGACCCGATGCCCTTCGACGCCTACTGGCGCCTGCACCGGGACGACCCGGGCCAGGCGCGCCCGGGAGAGAAGCTCGCCACGCGCCTGGCATTCGGAGCGCTCCAGCGCTTCCGCAGCGCCGCGGTGCGCGGGGCGGACGCGCTCCTCTCCCAGCCTCGGGACCTGGCCGAGCGAGCGCGACGCGTGTATGGGACCCGGGCGCCGATCCGCTTCGCTCCCAATCCGGTGGCGGTGCCGGACGGTCCGATCGAGAAGGCGGCGCGTCCGTTGGTGCTCTTCCTGGGGCGCTTCGACTGGCAGAAGCAGCCCCAGGCCTTCTTCGAGCTGGCACGACGTATGCCCGACCTCGACTTCGTCGCAGCCGGCGCGGCCCGGGACGGCGAGCGCGACGCGGCGCTTCGCGCCCACTTCGGCCGCCTCCCGAATCTGCAGCTCCCGGGCGTGGTGCGGGGCCGGGAGAAGGACCGCCTGCTGCGCCGCGCCTGGATCCTGTGCAACACCAGCCTGCGGGAGGGGCTGCCGCGCTCCTTCCAGGAGGCGCTCGCCTACGGCTGCGCGATCGTCTCGGGGGTGGATCCGGACGGCTACGCGTCGCGCTACGGCTACCACGCGCGGGTCCGCGACTTCGACGTGGGCATTCGCAAGCTCGTAGACGGCGGCCGCTGGGCGGAGCTCGGCGCCGCGGGCCGTGCCTACATCTGCGAGACCCACGAGACGCGCCGTGCCCTCGACGTGCACGAGTCGCTGTACCGAGAGCTCGTCGCTTGACGACGCTAGAACCCGTTCTGGGCTACATCGCCTCCCCGAGCTATTCGGGCTCGACGCTGCTCACCTTCCTCCTCGGCACCCACCCGGGGATCTCCACGGTGGGCGAGCTCAAGGGCCGGCTCTACGGCAGCCTGCAGGTCCCCGAGCGATGCTCTTGCGGGAGCTCGGTCGCGGCGTGTCCGTTCTGGAACCAGGTCGCGCAGCGCGTCCGCCAGCGGGGCCTGCCCTGCGAGCTCACCGATCTCGGCACTTACTTCCACGCCCCGGGACGTCCCCTGCTCGACCGGCTGCTGCGGGCTCGCGTTCGCGGAAGGGGCTTCGAGGCGCTCCGCGGTGCGGCGATCGACCTCGTTCCGGGAGGCCGCGACGAGCTGCAGCGGCTGCTCGAACGCAATCGCGTGCTCGGCGAGGTGGTGTGCGAGCTCCAGGGCGGCCCGGTGCTCCTCGATTCCTCGAAGGACGCCGTGCGCCTGCGCTTCATGCTGGACGCG
>JAAUYK010172831.1_pt1 | contig 11953 bp, 12 predicted proteins | sample 7278021 | NCBI WGS metagenome assembly JAAUYK01 (sample SAMN14350223, study PRJNA611818) | marine sediment metagenome | isolation source: surface marine sediment (1.8m) | place: French Polynesia: Moorea | collected 2018-08
CAACCCCCTTCCTATCCCCCCTTGCCCCCCTTTGAAAGGGGGGAGGAGGGAAGGGGGGATTACTCCCCTCTCCTGCGACGAGAGGGGTTAGGGGAGAGGTCTTAGCTCGTTGCTCGCTCCTAACAAACCATTTTCAGCTTGACACGCCAGTAGTGGACTGTTTCATCAATTTAGGTGCAATAGGAAACTATCTAGAGATTGCTTCACTATCGTTTGCAATGACAATTCTAATGCACTGTTTTAGGTGAAACAGTCCAGTAGGGAGTGTTAGGTTAGCAGATTGATACTTATTAAAATTCATTCAGGATTACTTCTGCTTCCTGCCTCCTGCCCTTACTAAAAAATTAATTTTTCTATGAATTTAACTCCAGAAGACTTGTTGACTGGTTCAAATGTTACTTTTGAGGTAATTGTGCCTCCAGAAGTGTTAAACCCTGTTAATACCACAAATCCGACAACAAAAGAGGTAGTGGTAGAGTTGCGTCCTATTAGTATTGGTCCTTTCGGACTGATAATGAAAGCAGCTAAAAATGAATCAGGATTAATTCCTTTATTAATGATTCAAGAATCTTTGGTTAAACCCGCTCTGTCTTTAGACCAAATTAAGCAAATGCAGATGGGGTTAGTCAATTTTTTGATTGCTCACATTCGGCAAATTAGCGGACTTACCCCAAAAAAAAACTGAAGGGGTTAAATAATTCTTTTTTAGTACAAGCTAGTTTTCGTTTAGCTTATGAGTTTGGTTGGACTCCTGCTCAAATACAATCTATGACAATAGGGCAAATTTTGATTTACTTACAGATGTTGGAAGAGGAAGGGAAAAATGACAACTTCTGCTAAAAGTGTTTCTCAATCCCATGAAGCTTTAAATTTTCTAGGGAAAACCCTATGCAGTGAGTTCCAAACTTCGATCGCGGAATTTCTGACTGGGTGGTTAACAGAAGATTACTCCATTGCTGAGAACTATGGGGAATTGCTGAATTTAGTAAAATCTGTGCGTCAGGTTATGCAATTAGAAGAGGATTTTGCTGCTTTTGAGGAGTGGTTGACTTCTGGGTTTATTCCTGAAGAGTTAGTTGTTCAACCCCTGATGGGGAACTCAAAAGTCAAAAGTCAAAAATTAAAACTTCCCTCAATTAAGGAAGACCCAAAATTTAGTGAAGATTGGGCGCAATTTGATTGGCGGAGTGATAATCAAGAAACAGATGAAGTTTCCTCAATCTACACTCCTATAAGTTCCTATTCTCAGGAGCGATCCGTCCCGGAATTGCCAGCTCAAATCTCAGACATATCGGGAAGTTTCAAAGAAAATGACCCAACTCAATTGGAGGAAAAGCTAACTACCAATGATTTAATAGAAAAGCGAGCGCGACCAAATCATGGTATCAAGAAATTACGGGAACTTGCTCAAATGGTGGAATTTTCACCACTAACGGCAGAAACTATCGGAGTAAACACAGAAAATTTTCCTACATCTGCTGGTGAAACCTCTCAAGAATTGAATAACCAAGAAATTGAGGAAATTTCCTCTGTTTCAACTATTGTTCCTAGAAGTTCCTACTCCCAGGAGCGAACTGTTCCAGAATTACCAGCTCAAATTCCAGACATATCGGGAAGTCTCAGAAAAAATGAGCAAATTCAATTGGAGGAAAAGCTAACTACCAATGATTTAATAGAAAAGCGATCTTTACAGCATCATAGTGTTAAGGGATTACAGGAACTTGCTCGACTACTAGAATTTTCACCACTAACGGCAGAAACTATGGGAGGAAATACAGAAATTTTTCCTACATCTACTGGTGAAATTCCTCAAGAATTGACTGAAGGAAAATCTCATTTTCTAGATCGAGATAATAATTCACAAAACTTTTCCAAGGAGCAAGTCTTGAATCTAGATAGGGACGATTTACCGATGCCAACAAAAGACAAAAGAAGTGAATTAAGTCAAATTCCTAGAATAGATAGTGCATCAACTAAAAATATTACCTGGGAAGATAATTCTCAGCCTAAATTTAGCGATCGCCTTGATTTAATCAATGAACAGAAAATTGAGCTAGATGATTTCATAGATGCTTTAACTGAGGAAATAAATCGAGAATATCCTAGATTTTATGGTCATTAGTTATGGGAATTGAGTTAGGAGGAATCAAACTAAACCGAGTTCATCGTCTTGTGACTCTAGAACGAGCAGATTGGGTTTCCCATCGTGTTCCGGGGATGGTGGGTAATGTTGTTCAAGATTTGGGACGAGATTCGGTACATATAGAAATTAGTGGTATCTTTTATAGTGCTGAAACAGCAAGTCAAGACTTAGAAAATCTGCGTCAGGTTTATAAAAAACGAGAACCTGTAGAATTTTTAGCAGAAATAGTTGGTCAAGCTTACTTTAGTAAAGTAATTGTTGAAAAATTTGAGGTTTTCCAACTAGCTGAAGAACCAGAACAGTTTAGCTATACCATAGCTATAGCTGAATATGTAGAACCTACTAAAAAAACACAAACCGCAGGTAAAGGGGTTGCTAAAGTTAATCAATCTATAAAATTAGAAGCTAAAAACACAATGGATATAGTGACTCTTCCTGATGCGCTGCAATTAGGAGCTTTACCAGAGATTACTAATCCCATTGAACCACTAACAGGAGCTTTAGAACCTGTGAAGGAAGCAACCCAAAGTTTACAAGAAGTCACAAAAGGACTGAAAACTCTTTTTGGCATCTAATTTCTAAGCATTCAGCAGTCAGCTATCAGCGTTTCAGCTTTATAAAATTCAAAGTATGAGTTAAAAAAAAGCCCTTCACTGAATCTTAGCAGTCTATTGAGTCACATCTACATTTCCCTAAAATGCTTACCTCTAACCTCAACCTATACTTACGCAGGAGGTAGGAAAAAGTAGGGTTTGAGATTGCTAAACCCTGTCAGTTGCTATCGCAAAGCTATCGCTAACCTAATGACGGAAATACTTTCTACTGCGTAAGTCTGATAAACACAATTTTTAAGGATTATTTATCATGTCAGTATCCATTACCGAAAAATTACAAGAAGCTAATCCAGAAGTTGCTTTTGCTGATGTTAAACAAAACTTTAGCAAACCTGATGAGTTAGTTAAGCAACTAAAAGATAGTGTTCCTCAACTAGATATTAACGAATTTAAAATTGACGGTTTCGAGCTAAGTTCTCTTGACAATAAAGTTACTGAAGTTCCTGTATCTGGGAATGAATTACAAACCAACATATCTGGACAAATTAATCAATTAAATTCAATTAATATTGAGACACTTACTGATGCAATTCCTGAATCTCCTAGTGCAGATAATTTTAAAGATATTGCTGTAGCTAATGACATCCAAAATAATATTACAAATTTAACCAAAGATTTAGTAGGTAACTTAAGTATTGGTGAAGTATCAAAAGCAGAAACAACTTCTGCTGGTACAGAAGAAATTTTTGGGGAATTTAATCAATTTGTTACTAATGCAGGGATGTTGCCTGTTCGTACTTTAGATGCTTTGTTCAAAACGTTTAAAAATTTCCTAGATAAACTATCAGACCCCGAACAATTACTTGAACAATTTGGTTCAGAAGCTCTTACTAATATTTTTAGCGAACAGATTCAATCTTTAAAAGCACAAATTCCTTCTGAAGCGATTAGTATTATTGCTAAAAATATTGAATTGCGTCAACAAGAAGTTAGTAAATATAATGATAAAGTCAATCAGCTTAAGGAATTAATTGGTAAATTTGATAGTAACAAAATTCTGAATCCAGAAGAAGTTACCAAACTTAAAAGCGATATAAAAATAATACGCCTAGAGGTTAAAAAAATTGGTAATACTCTACAGGAATTGGATAACAGTACAGCCGAATCTCTAGAAATTTTGCGTAATTTTCAAATAAGTGATTTCCAAACAAAATTGGAAGAAATTAAACAGGTAAACAGTGATGAAATTGTCTTACAGCCTTTATTCGATCAAATTAATGAATACATAAAATTTATTTCAGAAAAGATTGCTAGTATCACCAAGAATTTAAGAGAATTTACTCAAAAGATTCCCCAATTAATTGATGATGGAATTAATAAGGTTGAATCTATCGCTACTAATATTGCTGGTACGATTTCTGAAAAGATTGAACAAGGACAGGAAGTTTTAACTAAACTCAAAAATTATCTGAGCGAAATTATTCAAAAGATTAAAAAGTTTATTGAACAAACTGCCGATAAATCTTCTGAATTGGTTAAACCTTTTAAAGAGATAAGTAATAAAGCTAGTGGAACAGTTGTCGGTAAAATAGATGAAGTTTCTGGAAAAATTAAAGATGCTACCAATAAGTTAGAAACCTCTATCAGTAATGTCAATCAAAAAATTGAGGACAATATCAACAAAGATGAGTTAGTTAAGAAAATAGGTGATTTTTTAGACCAAGTAACAGCAATTTTAGATGGAGAAGCAGTACAAAATGCTTTGTCAACTGCGGAAAATGGGATTAATACGATCGCCACTAATTTAGAAAAAGTAACTCTCGAACCAGCTTTTCAAACTGTAGTTAATAAAAGTAGCGATTTAGAAAATAAATTAAAAGCAGTAGATGTCTCCAAATTAAGCACGCCTTCTAAAGCAGCACTTAAAGTTGGCACAGAAGTTATTAAACAAGTTGATATTCCAGGTACAGTTACTCCTGAATTGCAAACAGCATTTCAAGAAATATTAGACCCTTTAGAAAATATTATTGGTTTAATTGAGGGAGAATTTCAAAAGATTGACGATAAAATAACATCTTTTACTCCAGGTACTTTACTCGAAAACTTTTTAAGTCCCTATTTTAATCCTGTAATTGATAAACTAGAAGAATATAAACCTTCTACTATTCTTGAACCTGTGAAAGAATTTTATAACGATATCTTGGAAAAAATGGAGGTCATTAACCCTAATCAGTTATTAGAAAAATTAGAATAACTTTATCTCAAGTTAGTCAATGTTATTGAATCTTTATCTCCTGAAAAAATTACTAATTTTCTTAAAGAACAACTCAGTAATATTCAAAAGCAATTGGATGAGTTACCTGTAGAAACTTTAGTTCAAAAAATCAAAGATGGATTAGGAGAAATTGACAAACTAATGGCTAATTTAGGATTAGGAGATGTTTTAAAGTCAGATTTTTGGCAGACTTTACAGGATATCTTGAGCTTTAAGTTTACGGATAAAATCAAAGAGATTGAGAAAATCAGGGATAAAGTTGCTGATAAAGTAGGTGATGTTGACGACAAAATCTTAACTCAAGAATTAGAAAGTTTGAAAGTGGCGATCGCCAATTATGTTAAGAACCCAAATACTGCTATAAATATTACTCCCGTTACTACTGCTAATACTAATTACCAACAGGAGGCTAATAATCTACTTAATGCCGCAGATGAATTAAAAGATATTACTCCACCAGGAGAAGTCACTGTAGATTACCAAGACTTGAAAAAACGCCTCGAAAATCTCTATGAAAACTTTACTGCTACTCGACCAGAATTACCACAACAAACAGTTCAATAATTAGAAAATCTTGTACAAAATAAACAAAAAAATTTAGAAGGAGATGAAAGTTTAAGGAAACAAGTAAAAGCCAAATCTAATGATATTTTAATCTCCCAGTTAATTGAAGATTTTAAAAAAGTTATCCCTAATGAAATTGACCGTCAAATTACCAATCCAATTAAGGGAATCCTCAAAGAACTAGATAAAATTCTCGAACAGCCAAGAGATATTCTTAATGATATTAAGAAAGTAATTGAAAAAATCGAAGCAGCTCCTAAGAAAATAGCAGAAATTTTAGCTAAGGTTACTGACAAGTTAGCCGAAAACATTAGAGGTGCGATAAACTCTCTCAAAAAAGTAATTAGCGACCTAACTAATGAAGTTGTCAAAACATTAGAAAAAACTCATTAAATCATTGTTGAAACTGTGAAAAAACTCAACCCCCGCCGATTATTACATATTTTTGATGAAAGTGATTTTAAGGATATCAATTCATTAATTAAAAAGATTAAGCAACCTACAGAAGAAGATAAAGTATCCAAATATATCCACAGCAAATTATCTGCTAATACTAAATCTCTACTTCTTGATTCTACATCTAATACTACAAAAACAGCAATTATTAATGATTTGAATGATATTTTACTGACGGATGGTAATTTTTATAATGATGAGCGTTTTGAAAGTATAAAACTTACGACAAAAGGTGAGTTATTCAAACAACAAACAGACAAGGATGAATCGGAGATTATCTTTTTTAACCGATTACTTTTAGAAGCTCATTATAATACTTCAAAGGAAAGGATTATTCAAATGAACATAGAATCAATTTTTCCTTATCTGAAAGAAAAATTGGCGGAAATTTATCCTGATGAAGTAGTCAAAAAATTAGATGAATTACATCAAAATATCATTCAATTGCTGCGGGATATTCCTAAAGCTATAGGAGAAGCTTTAGATGAAAAATATAAGGAGAAAATTGTACAAAAAACTCAAGCTTTACGCGAACAAATAAATAACCTCTTTAAAACATTGCGAGAGAAACTTGAAGCACTAAAGAGCGAACTTAATATTGGTTTAGAAGATGTTGGTGATTCCTTCGATCGCCTCATAAATGCCATACCTGTTTAACAGTGATGGGGAGTAATTGTAGGTTGGGTAGAACGGAGTGAAACCCAACAACAAATTTACATCCAAGTACATAAGGTACAAATCTTGGTAGTCCTGTAGTTGTAGTTCAGTAGTAGGCTGACACGCCTAAAAATGTAGGTTGGGTAGAACGGAGTGAAACCCAACAAAACTCTACTAACGTTGGGTTTCGGTTCCTCAACCCAACCTACGCCTATTGCAACATTTTATTAGATAACAACCTTAAAGTTTAATGCTCAAAATTAGTTATAAAATTAAAATTGGCAATACCACTCTTACAGAGGGAAAAGAAACCCATCTGTTAGACATTCGTACCCATTCCTCCTTAAATATTCCTGCGAATAGTTGTTATCTAACTTTGGGTTCCCCGAAAGATTTAACAATTACTCCAGACGATCCCATATCCATAGAATTAGGCTATGAAAAAAAGACTACACTGGTATTTACAGGTAAAGTTAGTACCATAAATTGGGATATTAATCAAGTCAAAATTGAAGGAGAAAATGCCCTCTATGAAAAATCAAGTGTGGCAGATATCGTTAAAGATATTCTCAAACAAGGAAAACTAAAAGCAAATCAAGTGGAAAATGGTGTTACATTATCTAGTTACGCCTTGGGAGATACGATTTCTGCTTACGATCATCTGCAACAACTGGCTCAAAAATGTGGCTGTGATATCTATGCGAATACAGAAGATAAAATTGTATTTGCTAAATACAAACCCTCTGCTACCCATGAATTTAAGTATGGCGAAGATATTCTCTTCCTTAGTTCCCAACAACCCAGTGCGGGAATAGGAAAAGTAGAAATTTATGGAGAAAGTCCTGCAAGTCAAGGACAAGGAGAAAAAGCAGCATCTTGGTTAACTAAAAAGGAAGTGAAAGGAACTGCTGGCGATAGTTCTGGGATGACACTACGCTTAGTGGAACCTACTGCTAAAACTCAAGCGATCGCTCAAAAAATAGCTGGGGGTATTTTGGCCAACTTACATCCAAAATCAGGAGGAAAGATGAAAGTCATCGGCAATGCTGAAGTGAAATTAGGAGATGGAGTGAAAATCTCAAAAATGCCTATTACCGAGCAAAATGGCACTTTTAAAATTACAGGAGTTAACCATATTCTCAACGATCGTCGTGGATTTTGTACAGTTATTGATTGGGAGGAACCATAATGGAATCAATTGTAGGAGTAATGCAAAAAGTTGCTCAACAAGAAGCTAGTAAAATTTATACCACTGAGCTAGGAATAGTGACGGCGCTATTTCCTCATACTTCCGAGGATGATAAGGAAAATTATCAATGTTCTATCAAATTGAAAAATAAAAAGCTCCCTGATGGGAAAGATTTTGAACTGCGACAAGTTCCCCTGATAACTCCCCATATTGGATTGGTAAATATTCCCAATATTGGGGATTTAGTTTTGGTGACTTTTATTGGTGGCAATATTAATGCTCCAGTAATTATTGGTAGGTTATACAATGATGAAGATATACCTCCGGTGAATAAACCCAAAGAATTTTTGTTGCAGCATAATCAAAAGGAGGGGGGAAAGGTAAAAATTGATGCGGAGGGAGTCGTCACTCTTACCAGTAAAAATGAAAAGAATGAGATTACTATTGATGATGAAAAAATTACCGCAGCTAATGAGAAATGTCAAGTTAGTCTTGCTGGTGGTAGCGTGACTATTGATAATGGAAGTTGCAAGCTGACGATCGAAAGTGGAGGCATTACTATAGATGCTGCTAGTAGTAATGTTACTGTTAAAAGTATGGGGACAATTAAGATTGGGGATGCGACTACTGGTTCGGTGCAACTGGGCGGTAGAATGCCAGGAAATGCTGTTGCCGATAACGATCAGATAATTTTAAGCACTCATACTCATGTTGGTAATCTTGGTGCCCCTTGTCCAATTATGGTGCCGATGGAGAAAATTAATTCTATTCAAGCTAAAGCAAGAAACACTAAAGTAGGATGATTTTAAGATGGTAAGAATTAAAGGAGCAAATAGTGATTATAAATATGTGGGCGATCCTGAGCAACCAATTAAGGAGGATAAAAGTGCCGATCCTCTTTATATGGAGATTTTTCTTTGCCCAAACGATCAACCAAGTAAAATTGAGCAACATGAGGGGGAAAGTTACAGTCACTAAAACCTACAACAGATTTCATCTTCGTGAGGTACAAGCGGGCAAAATGCCCGCAACACAAACATTCAATTTTAATCCCCATTCCTCAGCTTCAAATGCCCAAACAAAAAAATGACAAACAACTGGAATCAACTCGACTTATTCCTTACCCGTCGTCATACCGGACAGTTAATTTCTGAGCGCGAATTTGTCGATATCAAAAGTACGACGCAACGAGACTTGGCAAAGGTTGCAGGTGTTAATAATCTTAGTCAAGCAATTCTCAATCGCTTGCATACCCGTCAGGGAGAATTAGCAAATCTGGGACATCCTGATTATGGTTCTCGTTTGTATCAACTGGCAGGTGAGTTGAATAATAATCGCACCAGAGCTTTGGCAGAATTGTATATCCGTGAATGTCTGGCGCAAGAATATCGGATCGAAGAAGTTGTTGAAGTTATTTTTGCACCACCTGAGCGTGGTATGAATAGAGAAACTCTCAAAGTAACAATTGCTATCAAACCAGTAGATATAGAAAGCCTTTTAACTTTTGGTTGATCCTTGAATTTAGGAAGTTAAGAGCGCTACGCGCAAGTCAAAATTCAAAATTCAAAAGTCAAAAGTAGGATTTTATCGGTTCAAAAAGTTTGAAACTATTTGTGGCATTTTAAAAATGAATTGGTATAAGTAAAATGTTTGAGAAGAAAGAATTTAGTCAACTCCTAGAAACAATGCGGGGTTCCCTGCAAGATAAATCCCAGACGAAGTTTGATTTCACTGAAGGTAGTGTTGTCAGGACTTTGTTTGAATCTTTTGCTTATGAGATGGCTGTTTTGTACGAACAGATGGAACGAGTCTATTTCTCTGGTTATGTGGATAGTGCGGAAGATACAAATTTAGATCGAGTGGTGGCAACTTTGGGAATTAAACGAGGGGAGCCAGAATATGCCATATTCAATGTGACTTTTGAGCGGGATATGGGAATTGATGAAGATATTGAGATTCCTCTTAATACCTTGGTAACTACGGAAGATAGCGAGAAATCTCCCAGAAAAGCTTACAAAACAATTGAACTGAAAACTATTGCTAAAGGAGAATCTGCCGTTCAGGTGAGGGTGCAAGCGGAACAACCTGATAAGGAGGCGGAAACTGAAGCTAACACTATTATTATTATGCCTCAACCTATCCCTGGGGTAAAATCGGTTAATAATCAAGAAGCGGTTAAGTTTATTGGTAAGGATCGAGAAACAGATTTAGAATTACGCGATCGCGCTAAGGGAACTCTCCTTGCTGCTAGTGGTGCTAATGCTAATTCTATTCAAAATGCTTTATTGAGTATTTCTGGTGTTAATGAAGTTAAAGTCAGAGAAAATTTTTCGCCGGAAGCAGAAAAGTATGGGATAGTTGAAGTTATTGTTGATACGGCAGATTGGTTTAAGTTCAATGAGCAGAAAAATCAGAAGCAACTTCAGGATGCTATAGATCGGGTAAGAGCTGCGGGGGTTTATGTTTTACTGAAAGCTCCGGAACCTGTATATTTGGATGGAACGTTTCAGATTGAAGTTGCACCAGAGTTAAAAGGTTCTCCAGAAACAAGGGAGAAATTGGAAAAAGAAGCACGGGAGAAAATTACAAGTTACATTCGCAATTTTCCGATGGGGCAGTCTCTAGCGATCGCTCAACTAACTAAAACAATTCTTGATATTAATGGGATTGATAATATTGTTGATTATAGATTATTTACTCAGCAACATGATGGGGAACGTCAAGATAATTCTGACAAGAAAAAGCTGGAAATTCAAGAATTGCAAAAGTTAATTCCTCGAAAAATAAAATTTGCTTCAGAAATTCAACAGCTACCTGTCGATATTCAAATAAAAGTACAAAATTTAGATGATAGTAAAGAGAAGGATATTAAAAATAAGCTCACAGAATACTTTGAGCAGCTTCAACCATCTAATCCCATAACTAAAGATGATATTAAAAATAATATTACAGATATAACAGTTGACGAAATTAAATTAATTCCTCATTTCCGAGATGATTCAACCTCTTTTGATGGCGAAACAATTGAAATTAGTTTTATTGAAAAAGCAATTCTTGGCAAGGTTTTTATCTATGAAAATATTGTCAATATTAATGGTGCAATTAAGTTAAAGTTGCCTGGAACTACAAAACAGAAAGAAAAAGATGATATTTACGCAAAAGTTCGTCAACAGATTACTAATTATTTAGGGGGGTTGCAGCCAGAATAAAATGTTGACATTCCGAAGCTAATTGAACAAGCTAAGACAGTTTCTAATGTTCTAGAAGCTAAATATAAGATAGAAGATTTTGCAGCAGAAAATCTCAATATTGATGAAAAGCAAATCACAGTCAATAAATTTTATCGAGCTAGATTATCAGATAAGTTTTTAATTAGTAGCGATCTAATTCCGGTTCCAATTCAAATTACTGCTATTACTTTAACCTTAAATACAAATATTATAGTTAATGATAATTTTTCTGCAATTGAGGCAGACAAATAAAAATTAAAAAGCTGGATTGAAGAATCAATAAAAATTATTTGTCAAAGCTTTTTTCAATCTACGATAAATCAGCAATTACCTAAGTTTGAATTAGGACAAATCTTAAAGCCTGATGAATTAAAAAATAATTTTCAAGTTGAATTGATAGCATTTATACATAATCTCTCATCCTCAGAAATAGAACAATTACTAAAAGAACAATCCTTTGAGGGTAATAATCTAAAAATAGAGGATAAAATCAACAATAATTATCTACAAATAGTAGGAAAATTACTAAAAAATTGTAATTATAAAATTAATGATTTAGAACTACAAAAAGAACAACAACTTCTTGTGAAACAAGATATTCCTATTTCGATTGTCGAACAAGTAGTAATTCAACCTCTTGAATTAAGCAGCGACAAATTAATCATAAATCTTGAAGGATTGTCAGGATAAAATTATGGAAGAACTGGGACAAACTACTGCTATTCTTAATCGTTTTCCAAACTTTTTTGATGCAGCTAATACTGAAAGTCTATTCTATCAATTTGTAGATGTTTTTTCTGAAATCCTAGAAGCAGCAGAAACAGATTTGTTGCGGGTAATGAGGGCGCATCATGTAGATACAGCAGATAATTATGGTTCTCAAGG
>JAAUYK010043390.1_pt1 | contig 11951 bp, 10 predicted proteins | sample 7278021 | NCBI WGS metagenome assembly JAAUYK01 (sample SAMN14350223, study PRJNA611818) | marine sediment metagenome | isolation source: surface marine sediment (1.8m) | place: French Polynesia: Moorea | collected 2018-08
CAAAGGATTGCAGCATTAGAAACGCATCTAGCGGATCTGCAGGAGGAAGCCAAGGCTGTTAAAGAACACATTGCGCAAATCAAAAAAGAAAAATAGCCATGCAATTTAAAACAGAGAGGGGCAACCGCTCCTCTCTGTTCCGCACAAACACTCTTTGATGAGGTAAATATTTTCACATTGCCTGCCCAATTTCTAGTCTTTTTTCCATTTGTCAAACAAGAAATTTTTCGCCCACATTTCAAGACAGGCTATTGAAAGATGGTACGGATTAAATCTCCTTGGCCCAATTCCTTAATTCAAATTTTTGTATCTTACCGGTTGAAGTCTTCGGTAGCTCACAGAAGACAACATTTTTAGGCCTTTTGAATCCGGCCATATTTTCCCTGCAGAAAGCGATTAATTCGGATTCGGTCGTTTCTTCATAACCGCGATTGAGCTCCACAAAAGCACATGGGGTCTCTCCCCATTTCTCATGTGGTTTGGCAACGACTGCTACCAGAGAGACTGCCGGGTGTTTGGCCAGGACATTTTCGACTTCAACAGAAGAGATGTTTTCTCCTCCGGAGATAATGATGTCTTTGGAGCGATCCTTGATTTGGATGTAGCCGTCCGGGTGCATGACAGCCAAGTCTCCGGAGTGGAACCATCCATTTTCGAAAGATTTTTCAGTCTCCTCCTTATTTTTGTAATATCCTTTCATGACCGTATTACCGCGAATCATGATTTCACCCATTGTTTTACCATCTCTTGGCACCGTTTCCATCGTCAGGGGATCGAAAATATCAATTTCCTCCATCATTGGATACCTCACGCCCTGGCGCGCTTTGATTTCGGCCTTCTGGCCCATGGAACAATCATCCCAATCCGGATTCCAGGCACAGTGAAGTACGTGCCCGTATGTTTCGGTAAGGCCGTAAACATGCATCACTTCAAAACCAAGACCCTCCATTTTCTCCAGTATAGCGCTCGACGGCGGTGCACCCGCAGTCATGGCATAAACCTTGTGATCAATTTTGCGCTTTTCATTGTCCGGTGCATTGGCGATCATATTCAGAACGATGGGCGCTCCGCCGAAATGCGTAATTTTATGATCGACGATTAGATCATAGATATCTTTGGCAATGATATATCGACAACAGACGGCCGTTCCTGTCAGAGCGGCAATCGTCCACGGGTATCCCCATCCATTACAGTGAAACATGGGTACCGTGTAGAGATATTTCAGATGATTGGGCATATTCCATGCAATGACGCTCCCCATGGACATTAAATAAGCGCCGCGATGGTGGTAGACGACGCCTTTGGGCCGGCCCGTTGTCCCGGAGGTATAATTCAGTGTAATCGCCTGCCACTCATCAAGGGGCCTCTTCCACTGATAATTGGCATCCCCTTTTTCCAGAAATTCGTCGAAGGTAAATTCCCCGAGGCATTCTCCCTGGCCATTCTGCAAATTTGCATTCGGGTCTTCAATATCAATCACCAAAATTTCTTTTTCATGCTTGGTCAGGGCCTCTTTGACCGCAGGAGAAAACTGAGTATCGGCAATAAATGCCTTCGTGTCGGCATGATCCAGAATATATGCGATGGTATCGGCTTCGAGTCTCGTGTTGATCGTATTGAGAACCGCCCCGGTCATCGGGACCGAGTAGTGTGTTTCAAAAATTTCGGGCGTATTTGCTGCAATAATTGAGACCGTATCCCCTAATCCAATGCCGTGTTTTTCAAGGGCGCTGGCAAATTTCAGACAGCGATTATAGGTTTCAAGCCAGGTGTAGTTTCGATCGGCATATATTACGGAGGGATAGTTCGGATATATATCTTTGGTTTTTTCGATAAAGGACAAAGGCGAAAGTGGAACAAAATTCGCTGCATTTTTTTCGAGGTCCATCTCATAATTATTCTTCTTCGAATCCACGGTTTCCTCCTCTTAATTATGGTCCTGTGGGAAGGGCAACCTGCAGTCCTCAGAAGGGTGCATATTGCCCGGGATGTCAAATTTTCATAATCGATCCACCTCATTTGACTGGATGCATAGCCGTGTAAAAAATATCGATCAAACGAAACATTTTTATGGAACGTGCTGAAAAGAAATTCGCAAAAAAGGCCCGGCATATAGCAGAAACTGCACTTGACAAAATAGTGCCGGATTGCTAAGAACAGACCGACCGGTCCGTCTTACCCTTATTTTGAGGTTATGTCAATTGAATCTTAAAAATACCATCGTTCACGAATCTCTAAAACTCTTCTCGCTTAATGGATTTTTAAGCACATCCATTCAGGATATCCTCTCGGCTGCCGGTACCTCCAAAGGCGGTTTTTACAATCATTTTGCAAGCAAAGAAGACCTTTTCTTCCAGGTTCTGAACGAAGCCCGCAGAATTTGGCGCGAACGCAACCTGCAAGGCCTGGATAAAATAGATGATCCCATCAGCAAAATTGAGCAGCTGCTTTTAAATTATAAGGAAAGCTATCTTCTAGACTCAGAAAATTTTCCCGGCGGATGCATATTTATTATGTTTGCAGTTGAATTGGGTAACTCACGTCCGCACCTGTCCAGGGAAGTTCAGAAAGGCTTTGTCGGCCTCAAGACGATGCTCAAGAGAATATTGGATAATGGCCAATCGCCTGCAATGCAATACAGCGGCAATGACACAACCACCGTTACAGAGATAATCTTCAACGGCATGCTAGGAGCTTCGGTTAATTTCAGTGTGGATAGATCATATGAAGCTCTGGATAAATCCATTAACTCCTTGATTGATTATCTCAATAAACTCAGAGATTGAATTTGGCAATATAGAGATATATAAATTTATTGGCAGGAGGAGATTAAAATGATTGATTTTACGTTCACCGATGAGCGGAAAAATGGTGCTCCCGGAGGTTTATATCGGCGTAGGTTGTCTGGAAAGCAGCAGCACATGGTCGGTATCGTCAGCGCCCGGGTAATGGTCGCCATCAACAATGATGCCAAATCACCGATATTTGAGCAGGTCGATTACGGTATTGTCGATGACTGTAGAGAATTTTTGCCCACATTGATCGAACAAATAAAGCAGTACCAGGAGAAAGAAAATACCTGCGAATAGTCAAATTAATTTTGTCCTTATCGATAACATTTGTCAGGACATGAAAGGGGATAAAACATGGCAATAAAGAAACGAGAAGACTATCTAAAGGCGCTGCGCGAACTTAGACCGAATATCTTCAAGTTCGGCGAGCTTATTGAAGATGTTACGACCCATCCTGCGACAAAAAGAACAGTGGAGAGCCACGCGTTGAATTACGATGCAGCCAATGATCCGGCATTGCAAGACATTTACTCAACGACATCAACTTTTTCCGGCGACAAAATTTTACGCTGGAACTCCATGATGCAGAGTTCAAAAGATCTGATCGCCAATATGCGCATGAAACGGCAGAATTATCGGCGCACCGGCAGCTGCACCGGAGCGGTATGCGTCGGGTGGAATGCCATGAACGTCATGTGGGCCGTTTGTGGTGAAATGGATGGGGCCAACGGAACTGATTACCAACTTCGACTGAAAAACTGGATCCTATCGGCTGAGAGTAAAGGGCTGACAGTCGCCGGGGCCCTGACGGATGCAAAAGGCGATCGCAGCCTGAAACCTTCCCAGCAGCCCGATCCCGACACCAACCTGCGGATAAAGGAAGTTCGGGAAGACGGCATCGTCATTCGCGGGGCCAAGTTAATGATTTGCGGAACGGCAGCTTCCCAGGAGATTTTTCTGCTGCCGGGCAGTGTCTACGGTGAGGCAGATCAGGATTATGCGCTTGCCTGTGTTGTGCCCAGAGATATTGAAGGGTTGACCATTGTAGAGGCCACCAGACCCAGCGATCGGAGAGAGCTGGAGGATACAGCTGCTGTCGAAACGCCGGATACGGGTATTACCCAGGGATGGCTGCTATTCGAAGATGTTTTTGTACCCAAAGAAAGGGTGTTTCTGTGCAAGGAGTTTAAATACACCGGGAAGGTTATTCAATATTTCACCGCCAATTACCGCGCCTGTATCGGTGCCTGTGTCGCCGGGCAGGGGGATGTGATGATCGGCGCGTCGGTCCTGATGGCACGGCTAAATGGGCTGTCAGCCAAAGTGTTTACTGACAAGCTGGTCACAATGTCCGTCAACAATACGATCACCTACGGCCTGGGGGCCGGTGCGATCGCTTTGGGCACCAAACATCCCTCCGGTTCTTATTTTGCGGACTCCCATACCGCCCATACCAACAAAGTTATGGTGGCCACCCTGCCATATGAAGTAAAGCGACTTACTCAGGATATCGGCGGCGGAATCGTCGAAACCGGGTGCATGCCCTCTTATAAGGATTTTACCAATCCGCAGTACGGGCATCTTATTCAGAAATGTCTGAAAGCCGGCGCCGGATCCGCCGAATCACGATTTAAAGCCGCACGCCTGTCCGAATGGCTGACCATTGGCTCCGGCGTACCCGGTTGTATGCACGGCGGCGGGTCGCCGGACGGGGCCAAGCTGGTGGTGCGGTTTACGACACCGCTTGAAGAGTACGCCGATTATGCTAGAAAAATTATTAACATCGAGGAGGAAATTTCCGAACCGCAGAAAAAGTTAAAGAATTAGATGCGCTACGAAAAATTGCATATTAAAGGTGACGGAAATCTGTGTAATGTTGCATCGACGAATGCTCAAATTCAAGCTGATCGACAACCAAGCAGGTGGCTTGGGAAATGTGACAGGATACAATTTGTTCAATCAACCTATAAAAAACGGAATTGAATAGCTTTCCTTTGCCTTATTCGATCGATGATTTTGTTTCATGAGCTCGAAAAGATCCCCTGGTGTGCTGATAACCTTTTGAATAGTTGTTATTTCTATCAACCTGATTATCCGCCTGCACGCATTCGTGTTGTGGGCTGCGGCGGAATTGTCGTATCAGCGGTGGAATCCGCTTGATGCCTATAAATTTGGAATTTTGATACACTTATTTTGGAGAGCGAGAAATGTTTATTAATGGTCAGTGGGAAAATGCCAAAAGCGCACGCCGTTTTCAATCATTCAATCCCGCATCGAGTGAGCCTATCGGGGAAGTTCCGGATGGTGACGGAATTGATGCCATCAGCGCCATCGATGCGGCTGCTGATGCCTTTCCGGATTGGTCTTCTCAAACCGCATACCAACGGTCCCAGTTCCTTTATGCGGCCCATGCATTGATGATGGAAAACCTGGACCGATTGGCCAAGATAATGACCGAGGAGCAGGGCAAGCCCATCGTTGCCGCGCGTAATGAAGTTAAATACGGTGCCGAATTTCTGCTGTGGTATGCGGAAGAAGCCAAACGCATCTACGGCCAGACCATCCCATCTGCTAGGGCTGATCAACGCTTTATGGTGCTGCGCCAGCCTGTCGGTGTCGTCGGCGCCATTACGCCGTGGAATTATCCCATCTCCATGATCACCCGCAAGGTTGCTCCGGCGATAGCGGCAGGTTGCACCATCGTCCTAAAACCTGCCGAAGCAACCCCTCTATGCGCCATAGCCGTTTTTGACATTTTTGCTAAAGCCGGGATTCCTGCCGGTGTCGTCAACCTAGTGACAGCCTTGGAGCCGGGGCCGATTGGAGCCGCATTCCTGGATGATCCCAGAGTTCGGAAACTGACCTTCACCGGATCGACCCAAATCGGCAAGATGCTTGCCCGTGAGGCCGCAGCACAGTTAAAGCGGGTATCTTTGGAATTGGGTGGTCATGCGCCCTTTATCGTTTGCCGCGATGCGGACCCGATTCATGCGGCCAAAGGGCTGGCGCTGGTCAAATTTCTCAACACCGGTCAGGCTTGCATCAGCCCCAATCGTATTTATGTGCATACGGATCTAATCGACCCATTTATTGCTGAATTGTCCAAAAGGGTGTCAGCACTGAAGGCCGGTTCCGGTTTTGATCCGGGGGTCAGGATCGGTCCGCTGGTCAACGATGCTGCCCTGGAAAAAGTTGACCGCCAAGTTCAGGACGCAATCCAGAATGGTGCCGAACTGGTTATTGGTGGTCAAAGACTGCGTGAAGAAGGGCTGGACCAAGGTTTTTTTTATGCACCGACCATATTGAATCGTGTGACGGCTGATATGACCATATATCGGGAAGAGACGTTCGGTCCGGTTGCACCCATCATTCCCTATGAAAACGAAGACGATCTGCTATCCATGGCCAATGATACCAGCTACGGTCTGGCATCCTATGTTTATACACAAGACTTGAAAAAGGCCTTTACCTTATTTGAGGGATTGAATTTCGGAATCGTCGGCATCAATGATATCAATCCAACTTCGGCGGCGGCGCCTTTCGGAGGCATGAAGGAAAGCGGTTTAGGACGTGAGGGAGCCATCGAGGGTCTTGACGAATATCTGGAAACAAAGCTGGGTGGATTTTCCATCTGACCGCGCCGCATACGAGGATCCGCGATCATCAACACCCACATCTATGAGGGTGGATTTTGGCAAAGAAATAATTGCCGAAATACATCAAAAAAATTGCCGTGTTTTCTGAAGATCAAACACTTGACGAACCATATCGTATTTTAGTTCATGCCCCCTCTTGACTTCCATTTAGTTGATAAACACATAGTAATCGATTTATAAACATCACAAACAACCTGTTGCCTTTTAGAATTACAATTCACTATATAAAAAAATATCAGGATAAATAGGAGAAATTCACATGTATTTGAGAAATTTTTATCATTAATTAAGGATAATGAAACCTTACATATCAGGCATAAAGGCTCTGCCGCATCCCAATCGGGTATAGTGTTAAACGTCCACTAAAAAATCTGATTTTACTATGATTGCATCCCATATCTTGTTTGATTAAATAGCGAAGCCCACACTTTGGCTGAATTGGGGAATGCGGCTATGAAGACTTTCCGTGCCTATCTGTAAAATCCTTTCTTATTTCCTTTAAAAATATATTCCAAAGCGCTGTTGATGAAAATTGGCCAGTCAATTTTGGATGGCTTGACGAAATGATCAATTGATACGTCTTTTTTGATTACTTGACCTAAATCAATTACCTTTTTTAATGTCTTTGTTAGATAAAATATAGGCTTATATTTTGTTGATTTGACCATTCGATATTCTTAATTGGAGGCACAGCCCATGTGTGAAAGCTTTAAAACCAAATGTGTCTGCGGACAAAAAACCGCTGAGATCTTTTTTGGCAAAATGGTTTTAGCGGAATCTTCAGTGGCAAAAGTCTTCTGCCCCAACTGCAGCCAGGATATAGACGCCAAACGCGCGGAACGTATATGGGATAATGACTGGATTCTTGAAATGGATATGAATGTGTTGCGCACCCATGCCGGTTCGATGGGAATCGCACCGCAGGAAGTGACCGCTGCCTGGGTATTTGATCAGGGCTATGCCACCTGGGTCGGCATCACCCCGGATGATACTGAAAGAAGGAATCAGGAGCGCAATGAAATCCAGAAACTGGCCAAAACCGATCTGCGTGCTTACTACGAGGCCATGAAGGAATGGGGGCTAAACCGTGAAAAGAAGTTTTTGGAAGAAGGCTGGCGCAAGATGAAAGCCCTGGCCTGAAACGGATGCAAAAATCCCCACAAATATTGGCATCGCGGATACAATCTTAGCTTCCCAAAGATCATGAGGGCAGGATGAAACTCATCCTGCCCTCCTGGTTTTTGTAGATTAGATGAATAACGCTTTTTTTGAATGTTTGACGGTTTACCTTTCAAAAGCGCTGTGGTCCTATTGAATCGCGTTTTTATAGTTTTCATCAACTTTTTGCCAGTTAATGATATTAAAGAATGCCGCAATATATTCCGGTCGGCGATTCTGATATTTCAGATAATAGGCATGCTCCCAGACATCCAAGCCCAGAATCGGTGTTTGTCCTTGACTCAGGGGGCTGTCCTGATTGGGTGTGGTGGTAATCTCAAGTTCTCCTTTGTTAACAACCAGCCATGTCCAGCCACTGCCAAAGAGTAAAGCAGCCGTATTTGAGAATTTTTCTTTAAAGCTGTCATAATCGCCGAATTTGGTCGTTATGGCTTTTGCGACGTCTCCGGCAAAATCAACCTCCTTCCACAACAACGGCCAGAAAAAGCTGTGGTTGGCATGCCCACCGCCGTGATTGCGAACAGCGGTACGAATCTTCTCCGGAATGGCATTCAGATCCGTTATTAGTTCTTCGGCGCTTTTGCTCTGGAAACTATCTTGGCCTTCAAGCGCGGCATTGAGTTTGTCGACATAGGTCTGGTGATGTTTGGTATGATGAATCTGCATGGTTTGTTCATCAAAATACGGTTCCAACGCATTATATGCATATGGAAGCGCAGGTAGTGTATGGCTCATGTTTGCACCTCCGAATCGTGTTGTAATTTTGCCTTAAAGACAATAAGAAAAGATCTTTATGATTTTCATATGGTTAGGTTCAGTTTAATAATAAGCACTAAAATTGATCCGACAACTATTTGTGTGCACTAAGAAAACATTTAAATATCAATCAGTTAATATTAAGAATGGTTTTTCTGATTTAGTAGCTGCATAAATTTTAAGCGACTGTATCGTGCAAACTCATGCATAAGAGGTGTACCTAAAGAACAGGGATCGAATTCAAATAATCGTTGAAGCGCAAATTCGATTTCATGTTCTCAACTTGCTTTGAGATCACAAGCTGTTCTTTCGCAACGCACCCTAATGCATTCAAACAGTGCACGATGTCTATGCTGACAATTGGGTTTTCCAAATCGGATGCAAAGCACTCGATTTCACCCGCAACGTTTGGGGCACTTCGCGCCCCTGTGTTTTCTCGCCTGTGGCGGTAAAACCCAAGCCACCCGCTGTGCGTGTGGTCGTTGACTCATTGCGCTACTGTCATGAGCACTGCAGAAATGCTCCTCGGCCGCTTAGTTCATTAAGACTTAGACTGGCGATTACTTGCACTTGGAGACCTACTGATGACCCGTCTGAAAATCGTGTCGAATTTTTTAGGATTAACCCAAAGTACGGTTGGATTGCTGTTTATGGTGGTTTTGGTGGGCATGGGCGAGCGTATGGCCGAGCGCTTTCTGCCCATTTATTTACTGTCATTGGGTGGCGGTGTAATATCGATCGGCCTGCTAAACGGACTGGATAATTTCTTATCTGCCGTTTATGCCTTTCCGGGAGGGTATATATCCGAGCGCATCGGTTTTAAACGATCACTATTGGTGTTTAACTTTATGGCCATGGCCGGTTTTTTAGTCGTCATTCTGATCCCGGCCTGGCAGGCGGTTTTAATTGGTGCTGTCTTTTTCCTGGCCTGGTCGGCCATATCCCTGCCGGCGACCATGGGTCTGATTGCTAAAGTGCTGCCGACCAACAAAAGAACCATGGGTGTCACCATGCATTCGCTGGTGCGTCGCTTTCCAATGGCGCTGGGACCGATACTGGGCGGATTGTGTATTGGTGTTTGGGGGGTTGAGCAGGGTGTTCGCATTGCTTTTTGTGTTGCCTTAGCACTGGCAATATTAGCGGTTTTACTGCAACAAAAGTTAATAGAAGATGATAGTCAAGCTACGTCTGGTGACGATTGCCAGATCTCACCTGAAAAGAATCCTTGGAAATTGTTCCAATCGATGGATGTTTCGCTGAAAAGGTTACTGGTATCCGATATCCTTATCCGGTTTTGTGAACAAATTCCCTATGCCTTTGTCGTGGTCTGGTGCATGCAGACAGTTACCCGTCCGGTAACGGCTTTTCAATTCGGCCTGCTGACCGCCATTGAAATGGCCACAGCAGTACTGGTTTACATTCCAGTGGCCCACTTTGCAGATAAAACCACCAAAAAGCCTTTTGTCGTGGCCACCTTTATCTTTTTTACCTTTTTCCCTTTAGTGCTCTTATTCTGCCAGTCGTTTGTATGGCTGATTCCGGCATTTGTGCTCAGAGGCTTAAAAGAATTTGGCGAGCCCACCCGTAAATCGCTGATACTGGATTTGGCGCCGGAATCCTGCAAAGCCGGCATGTACGGTCTGTATTATTTTATGCGGGATGTGTGTGTCTCTGTCGCGGCCTTTAGTGGGGCTTTTTTATGGCAGATTAGCCCGGCAACCAATTTGATTGTCGCCTTCGCATTTGGTGTGGTGGGGACCATCGCATTTGCCCGCTATGGTACCGATGTCCGCAAGCCTAACGGTTGAAGCCATATTTTACCCGACGGTCATCAGGGCAATATCAAACGCCCTATTTGTGATTGGCAAAATTATCAGAGGGATCACAAACAAGGCGTTGACTTATAAAGGATATATTCTTTTACGGTTCTCGCCGAACCAAGGTTGTCAGATTTCTTCGACTGCTCACATTATACGGACTCCACGCTGACGATTTCAGGGATTTTCTTTTTGACGTATGTTTCGATGCCCTGTTTGAGGGTCATCTGTGACATGGGGCACCCGCCGCAAGCACCCGTCAAACGGACGGTGACAACACCGTCCACTACATCGACCAACTCCACATCGCCACCATCAGCCTGAAGCGACGGCCGAATATCATCCAACGCGCTTTGAACCTGCTCTTTCATTGTTTTCTCCAGAATTGTTAAGGGTTATGGTTATTTAAAGATATCGTTTCCGACATTAATCTTTATACCACTTTGTGGCATTGGTCAAGCTTTTCCTGTCTTTTAGGTGGCAACAGTCAGCTGACTATCGCCTGGCTTAAAGGTTCAATGTCTGGCAACAGGTTTCTTGTCGCCAGTTGCTGCATCACACAAATAGATCTCTGGTTCTTGCCAGTAGCCAAGGGCGAGCAGCCAATGGCTGAAGAAATGACGCCTGCTTTTGGGGTCGAAGCCCCAAACGTTTGAACCCTGAACCCCTGAACGCTGAGCCTAAGAACCTGATACCTGACACACAAACCATTATTTGCTAAATTTTAATTACGAAATAGGAAATTTGCAATCGCGAATTCGTTGAATAAGGATTTTACTGCTGATTTCAATAGATGATTAAAAGCAACTGCTCATATGCTGGCCAAAACATGGGTGATGAAAAATCCAATTGACACGTCGCTTGGGGATGCGTTAATCATTAAACGTTCCTCAATAAACCGCGCATCATTCCTTTAAACCTGCTCAATCTCCTAAACGGGTACCCATCTCAATGTATCGGGTGAAGGGGGCTCAAAGATGATTGAATCCATATATCAAATTTTGGCTAAAATTGGTTACACACACCCGCTGCACCCGCCTGCCACCCATTTGCCCGCCGGCCTGATTATCGGCGGGTTTTTATTCGCTCTGGTAGCCTGGATTTTTAATCGCAAAAATGTGGCCCAGAGTGCCCGGCATTGTTTTATACTGGCCTTGATTATGGCAATTCCGACTGTATTGCTCGGTCTGATGGACTGGCAGCAGCGCTTTGGTGGTGCCTACCTGTTTGAGATCAAAATGAAGCTGGTACTGGCCGGAATACTGTTATTTTTGCTCTTGGTAGCTGCAGTTTACGGCGCTTTGGCCAGCGGTCTGACCAAAACCCTCGTGGCCATCTATACACTTTGCCTCCTGACCGTGATCGGTCTGGGATATTTTGGCGGGGAATTGGTGTACGGTACCCGTGAGCCTGCTGCGGCCGAGGCCTCTGGGATGGCGGCCACCGGCGAACAACTGTTCAAGCAAAATTGTTCGGCCTGTCACTTTACCGACAGCACGGCAACCAAGGTGGGGCCGGGATTGAAAGGCGTTTTCAAGCAGGATAAATTTCCCGTCAGCAAGCATTCGGTTTCAGATGATAATTTTCGCCAGCTCTTAAAAACGCCTTTCAGCAAAATGCCGCCCTTCGGGCACCTATCTGAAGATCAGGTGGATGCTTTGCTGGATTATGTAAAAACGCTGTAACGTCAGTTTGATTAATGTTAACTCTTACCGAACAAAAGGACAAGAATTGCGAATGAAACCGAAACG
>JAAUYK010222056.1_pt1 | contig 11951 bp, 19 predicted proteins | sample 7278021 | NCBI WGS metagenome assembly JAAUYK01 (sample SAMN14350223, study PRJNA611818) | marine sediment metagenome | isolation source: surface marine sediment (1.8m) | place: French Polynesia: Moorea | collected 2018-08
AAGGGCCGCTACGTGACCATCCAGAAGTTGGACTCGTCGTCCGGCTGGGACATTGCCGACATCGTCATCAACCCCGTAAACACGACAGAATAGGCGAAATCGACAGGCAAACAAAATGAATGAGGCGATTCGACCATGAATCAAGGACGAGCGTTGCATAAACCACGTGATTAATTCATGCCGTCTACTCCGTCCGTGCTGTCTTTCCTCTACCGGTTCGACACTGCTGACGGCGATTCATTTTCTTGACGCAACCATATATATGCGAGCGAGCGGGGATTGTTTTCTTGACCGGCGTTACGCCATCGGCCAGAGAGCGCGTTTCCCCGACATACAATCGCGACTGGCTGCGGTCGAAGTTTGATAATTACTGTCAATCACCACGCAGGCCTAGGATGAGCAATTAACGACAGGGGTGTCTGGTGTTAAGGAAGCAGCTTTTTAATTCGGTCCGCTGATTACATGCCATAATTACAGACACCACTGTCCGCGAATTTATTGCTTGCCCAGCTAGCTAGCTGACCGGAACGAAGGAGCCGTCCGACCATCAGACCAATCTTGTTATTGCGCAAGAGAGATTTGTGAGAGTGGGAACAAACGAACCCACCGAGCCGACAGGGATGTCATAAGAAAGAACAAACACAAAGCTCATAGCTTTCTAATAAAATTGGGTTTCGGAGCCACCCACACGCTCCCCTTCCCCTAACTGGGAAAGAAGCGCGGAACAGTTTGCCCCGCGCTCACAAACAAGTGGCGGCGGCCCAAAAGTATGAAATTAGTACATATACAGTTGCTTGCACAGACGACGACGAAAAGCAAGTCGTCAAGAATTGCAGTGTACGTGTGCATTAGTACGTTCGTTATATATAGTACGTGCAGATATACCGCGGGGGGCTCCTGAAAATGTTGTTCTAGCCCTGACATTGATTCATTAGTGCGACCCCGGCCGGCCGGTCTGTACGTAATTTAGTGGTGATGACATGCGTGGGCAGCGGGGATCACAGTGAGAAGATTGGGATTATTGAATCCAACATGTCGGGTGCGATGTTGTGCTTGTTGTTCTTTGCCGCGGCGACGACGACGGAGGCCGCCGTCTCCACGGTGTCCATCGCAAAGCACTTATTGACCACCACGCCGCAGGTAAAGCATTTTAGTTCCTGAATTCCGCCCCAAAAGCGTGTTCAACCCTCCTCTGCAAATCAGGACACTTGGCCGAAATATGTTTACCAGTCCGTGACGTTCAACCGCGATCCGACGGTAAGCCATATGCGCATTTTGAGCTTTTACTTTTGATCTCAATCAATTGTTGCTTCCCAGTATTTTGAGTGCGGCAGCGTGTGTCTGCGCGACGCCGCCAACTGCAATGTGTTCGGCATGAGCGGCACCGCCTGCTACCTGGGCAGCCCGGACAAGACGGAGACGGTGATATCGGCCCCTGCGCCCGCACCCCTGAGAATGTACCTGTCGGAAGGTGCGTAAAATACGTATATAGTATTCCGAATGTGAAACGGACCGTGGGAGTGACGTGACCTGAGTCTGAAGGAGGGGACTCGTGCTGTTCTCCAATGGATTACTAATTTCTCTCAAGGACTATTACCGTTAGAAGGCCTTATGGATTGCTTACTTGGTCTAGTCAGTGTACTATAGTATTATCTATCTCGGTATAATATCGTAGTCTTGACACATCCGTCCACTATGGGGAAAACAGCTTGTTTATTGGACACCATATCGTTCATTTCCGAATGGGTTTCTTCGGGTCCCTTAATTCCCTAGTCGAATGAATAACGTAACTATGATTAATTTATTTTCACTTTAGAATACGTCTTGAAGGCCGTCGCAGCCTTCATGGTGGTCAGGGAGGTCACCTCAAAGTCGTGGTCAAGGCAAGCGCGAACAAAATTGATTGCCTATTGATTGATTGATCGATCGATTGATCGGTATCTCTACATATGTAGATTTGTCTACAAAACTGTCCCCGTGGACAACACAGTTCCCGGCGTGAAGTCTTGCGCGATCGCATCGGCCACCGAGCTGCAGACCTGCGAGATGGTCTTCACCGACGGCCGCGCCTGCTACTTTGCCAACTCGGCGACAGACGGCACGAGCAACCCGGTGCCGTTGACGGGAACCAGCTGGGACGTCTACATAAAGCCGGGTACGCAATCTACATTGTTTCTTTTGCCCTCGTCATTCGCCGCCTCCTTATTCAGCGTTCACCACGACGACTACGACCGGCATCTTCTCCGACACGGAGATTCCGACCGGCGACCTCGTCGACAGCGCGTGGAACAAGCTTGTGTACCGGAGCTACACCGGAGCCGAGGTGAACCAGACTGCGTGCAAGGCGATGTGCGCCTACGACTACATGATGACCAACGGCCAGAGGTGCCACTTCACCTCGTTCGAGACGGCCTCATCCACCTGTCACCTGGGAACCCTGAACTCCGAGTTGGCCGTCCTAGGCACAGCGGCCAGTGGGGTCGGGCTGACCGTGAAGTTAGGCAAGTTTGCGCAACATTGACAAAGATCTACAACTAACGAGCCGATGTCCTCAGGAGCCCTCACGGCCGACACTTTCACGACGAGCAACTTTGGCAGCTCCGTGCCGAGCCACGGCAGCCAGGTGGCGCAGAAGTTCATCATCAAGTCCGCCTCCGGAGTTGCTTACACGGCGGATACGTGCGCGACGCTCTGCTACACGCACGCCTACGCGCCGCTGCCATGCCATTTCTACGTGCTCGATGGCACCACGTGCAAGCTGGGCAACTTCCTGCAGTCCACTTCAGAGACCATGGGCAACGCAGACGCTACGATCTACCTAAGCGAAAGTGAGCGAGCCAGAATGGGAAAGTCCCTGCCTACGTACTTATTCATGACTAATTGCTTCCAGAGTTTGTGCACACGTCGAATCTGACGGCGCTCAAGTACGGGACGACGAAGACGGTCGAGGCCACTCTGAAGCCCAGGATCCACCACAAGGTGGACACCGGCATCACCTCGCTCGATCACTGCGCTACCTACTGCCGGGTCAGCTTCGTCGCCACCACCAAGTGCAACCTCTTTGTCTACGAGGCTGGGGTCTGCTATATAGGAAACATGGACAAGACGGACGGAACCATCGCAGTTCCCACTTCAACCGTTAAAGCCTACTACGACCTTGGTCCGATCACAGGATTAGCTGGATTTTTGCAGCTTGTAATAATGACCTGCTAAATCTTTCAGACTACACCACTGCCACAGTCGTTGCTACGGACTACTCTCTTGTCCAAGGAGAAACTTCACCGTATTGGCCAAGGTATCGAGTTAATTAAATATAGCAATCAGTATCGACTCCACCTGAAGCAATTTACTTACGTATTTTCAGATTCATTTACAAGAGCCTTCCTGCCGACGCAACGGTCACCACAGCTGAGAACTGCGCCAATGAATACCTCTTTGAGGCCATTGCGGCCGAAATGATTGTGGCCGAGGGTACCAACTGTCATTATGGCAACAGTGCAACTACAACAGGATCACTGACTCTGAGTGGAAGCAGTTGGGACATTTACATCAAGCAGAGTATGTGCATAACGTCTTTTTGGAAAGCCCTTTATATGTGCAGTTGAATTCCTTTTTAGCGTTTATGACTGCTGTAACAACGGATGTGTTCACCAAGACCACCATCCCAGGCGCTGACCTCACCAAGAGCTCATGGAACAAGTTTGTCTACAGAACGCAGTCCGGTGCGGACCAGACCACGTGCAGGGCCATGTGCGTCTATGACTACGAGAACGTGAATGCGCATGAAAAGTGTCACTTCAATGTGCTCGACGATGGCACTGGAAACTGTCACCTTGGAAGTTACAACTATGAGACAACTACTCTGGCTAACCTGGTCAGTGGGAAGGACTTGAACTTCAAACTGGGTAATGATTGAACCTAATCTGTTACTATAACTTGCTTATTCAACACGTTCGATCTTCTCCTTAAGATGCCTTTACCAACACCGATGGCTTCATGTCGAGCCTGTTTCCCAACTCGGCTCCCAGCCATGGAACAGTGGGCCAGAAGTTCATTTTCCATTCTGTGTCAGGGATCACCTACACCTTGTCAACCTGTGGTGCAATGTGTTTCATGCACTCTGTCTCTCCAAACTTCTGCACATTCTACATTCTGGAGGGAACAAAATGCTTACTTGGGAACCTCAAGAATTCCACATCACACACTATGCCAGCTTCAGACTACACAGCCTACTTCAATGAGAGTAAGGCAGTATCCCAAGCATATAGAGTCAGATTGTGCAATGCAAATGGCTATTGTACGTAGGATTTCTGCACAACTCATCACTCTCGACAACAAATTACGACAATACTCAGGCTGCACAAAACAGCTGGAAGCTAAAAGTTCACCACAAGGTGGACACTGGCATCACCTCCCTTGACCACTGTGCTGCCTACTGCAGGGTCAGTTATGTAGCCGCCACCAAGTGCAATCTCTTTGTCTATGATGCTGGAGTTTGTTACCTTGGAAATATGGCCAAGACGGATGGGACAATTGCCGTGCCAAGTGCAACAATGACAGCCTACTTCGACCTTGGTAAAATACGAGATCATTTCATATGCTTTCTGAAATGTATTGTTCTGGTTTGTTTCGCAGATGTGACAAGCAAAGCTCAAGTGGTGGCAGACTATATCCTGGTTGAAGGAGAGACCTCGCCATACTGGCCTCGGTATGCCTCAATGTTTCTCAAGCTTGGAATGCGCTTGAATATAACGTTTTACAGGTTTATACACACCACTCTTACGGCTCCTTCAGCAGTGACAACAGCCGAGGACTGCGTCAACGCCTTTCTCTTTGATGCGATTGCGGCTGAGATGATTGTCCCCGAAGGTAGCAAGTGTCACTTTGGCAGCAGTTCGACCACAACTGGATCTGTCACTCCCACTGGAAGCAGCTGGAACATTTACATAAAGCAGAGTATGAGTGTATTGTATCCAACACGTACACTGCACATAAATTAATACTTTTGCTTTCTTATAGCGTTCACCACTGCTGTCACCAATGAGGTCTTCACTCAGACAACCATCCCCCATGGAGACCTCACAGCAAGCACGTGGAACAAATTTGTGTACAGGACGCAGGCAACTGCCACCCAGGTCACATGCACAGCCATGTGCATCTTTGACCACGAGAATGTCAATGCCCACGAAAAGTGCCACTTCAACGTGCTGGATGATGGAAGTGGAAACTGCCATCTGGGAAGTTTGAACTACGAGACCACAGTTCTGGGAAGTCTGGTCAGTGGGAAGGATCTTGTTTACAGGCTTGGTGAGCAGGCCTTTTGGACAAGTTTGCAATAGCAAATTACCTATTCCTTTTGTACAGGTGCTTTCACCAGCTTTGACAACTTCATCACCAACCTGTTCCCAAATTCTGCCTCGAGTCATGGGACAGTTGCACAAAAGTTCATCTTCCACTCGGTGTCTGGAATTACTTACACAGAGGATACATGTGCCGCATTGTGCTTCATGCACACCGACTCAAACAACCTGTGCACGTTCTACATCAAGGAGGACTCAAAGTGCTCACTGGGCAACTTGGAGAAATCCACGTCGCACTCAATGACAGCTACCGGCTACACGGCCTACTTCAACGAGAGTGCGTAGCTAAACGTAGCCCCACAAAATAACGTGACGATAATGACCCTTACTTATTTCTGAAGGGCGCCTCCACAACACCTCCCTTGCGGCGAACAAGTACGGCACTACGAAGGCCGACGAGGCCACCAGGAAGCCCACCATGAACCACCTCCAGACGGGCATCTCCTCTGTGGACCACTGCGCCGCCTTCTGTCGCGTCAGCTACGTCAACAGCCTGGCCTGCAACCTGTTCCACCACACCGGCTCCAACTGCTACATCGGGAACTTTGACAAGAGCGACGGCACGGCGAGCGTGCCTGGCGGAACAAGCGACATTCATTACGACAAAGGTGACTCTCGATAATTCCAAGAGGTGATATACCCAACGGTTGCATTTAAAGATTACACCACACCACCGACTGTCGCTACCTCGTACACTCTTATCAGCGGGGAGACCTCAACATACTGGCAGAAGTAAGGGCAAAATTTACCTCTCTCGTTTCAAAAGAGCAGCCATGGAAATATTATTTCTCCAGGTTCATCTACAAAACTATGACAGCTCCGTCGGCGGTCTCGACGGCGGAGGACTGCGCCAATCAATTTCTCTTCGACGCCATCAAGGCGGAGATGGTCGTTGCGGAGGGGAACAACTGCCACTTTGGAACAGCTGCCACTAGCACAGGATCATTATCTCTGTCCGGGAGTTCGTGGGATATTTACGTGAAACAGAGTATGTGTCTCGCATTTAATTCATATATTCACACGAAAAAGTTTAGCATTACCGACCTCTTCTTGTATGCAGCCTTCAGCACTTCGAAGACGGACGGCGTCTTCGATACCATGGTCATCCCCAGCGGCGACCTCAGTGGCAGCAGTTGGAACAAGTACGTGTACCGCACCCAGTCCGGCTCCAACTCGTACACGTGCACCGCGATGTGCGCCTTCGACTACAACAACGTGAAGGCGGACGAGCACTGCCACTTCACCCTGCTGAACGGAGATACCTGCTACCTGGGGTCGTTCAACTACGAGACCACAGTGATGGCCAACCCAATCGGAAACCTCGACCTCAACTTCAAGAGAAGCGCCTTCAACGCGGAACAGATAACTGATAAGATGTTTCTGTGGCGTATGAGCACCAACTATGCCGCGTACAAGAAGTACATTTTTAAGTACGTTAATTAGGACACCTAGCTTGCTAGTAGTACGTACTAGATGAGCAATTTAATAATCTGCAGGTCCGTGAGCGGAGTCAGCCACACCGCCGCCTCGTGCTCCGCCCTCTGCTTCTCGCACACCGTCTCCTCTCCGGCCTGCTCCTTCTGGGTGATTAACGGCGGCACGTGCATGTTGGGCAACCTCTTCGAGACGACCGCCTTCTCCACGTCGTACTCCGGCACGGCGTACTTCAACCAGCGCCTGCTGCACAACTCGACGCTCGAGGCGGCCCACTTCGCCAAGGTGAGCCTCCTCCAGATGGAGTGGTCGGCCCATGCCCACTACAAGACCGCCGGCGGCGACGTGGCGAGCCTGTCGCACTGCGCCGCATACTGCCAGCTCTCGTACCAGATCTCCACCCTTTGCCAAATGTTCGCATACATCGGCAACATCTGCTACCTGGGAAATAGGGCCTACACGGCATCGACGGTGTCGGTGCCGAGCGGAACGAGCGAAGTCTACATCTCGCCGAGTAGGAATTATCCGTTCATCAGAGAGAACCAACAAATTTTACTCTTCCTTCTTTATTAAAGCGGCGACTACGTCCGACTTTAACAGTCTGTACGTGGACCAGGGTGTCACTGCGGCCTCTACGTGGACCAAGAACATTTTCAAGACAGAGGACCTCTCCGCAATGGACTCAAATCTGAGACTGTCAGCTTGCAAGATTATGGTGGGAGACATCAGCCGGAGAGCTGGCGACAAATATGCACGTACTACTTATGTCTTTCAGTGCAACTTTTACAAGACTGCCCCCATCTGCGAGCTCTACGTCTTGGAGGACCCCAAATGCCACTTGGGCGACACGGCTAATGGAGCGAGGTAGTTACAAAAATTCAAGATATTAAAGCATACGCTATTTCTCTATGGTGTTTCAGAACGGTAGCAAGTTCAACGCAGAACTTGCGTGTTTATCAAATCCAAGGTACGTCGAAGTGTTTATTGGGAGTTATAGCTAACGCATCCTATGTCTTTTATTGTCCGCAGTGTGCCCCGGCAAAGCAAACCGTACGTATATTTTATGTATATGCCCTTTGAGAAAACGATTACTACGCATATACTTTTTTCACAGTCGTTTTCAACGATAACCGTTGGGCGCCTTACGGGACGAGTCTCTACGTGGTCGTCAATACCAACAAGAACATAAACGACGCCATTGCGCATTGCGAGGGCGCATATACGTAAGATAGGATTGGTTGCATTTAACAGCTTTCTATTGCCCATTTTAAACTCGTACTTTAGAGGCAAGAATCCCCACGCGGGGCACTTGGTCTACGTCAAATCGAGGCTGATTCAGTTGGTAAAGATCGTGGTTATGAAGCTCTAAAATCCCCTCAGTATGTAATTCCACTTTCAGTATTTGCGCTGCCTCGTCAGCTACGAGCGCGAGGACGGATACGGAAACGCCGACAAGAACAACTACATTGGTGAGAGGGCGAATAGCGAAATGAATTTTTTCATACCACAATGTCCACGTGTCTCGCAGGTATCAACCCGAACAACCACGGCCAATGGTTGGACGGCACGGCGGTGGAATACAACAACTTTTGCCCCGGCGAGCCGAACGGCGGCGGCCCCGGCCGGATCTACATGTGGGGTGCGAAGTTCGACAACGACAACTATTGCTGGGACGATCGCGGCACGACCAGCGACAATTATGGATACATCTGCGAGAAAGACAAAGGTTTCAGTAAATTTCGATCAGTCTTACGTACGTCCTCACCAACTAATCTTCTCTCAAGCTCTCGACAAGACAGGGTGGACGGCGACAGCATCATCGTATTCGAGTGAGCGAAATAGAAAATATGTCGTGATTAAACATCAATGCAATCTTCTTCCTCTCAGGCTCCTCTTATAACCCCAGTCGCGCTATCGACTCGGCAACAAACACGTTTTGGTGGCAATCCTCCATCAGACGGTATAACTGGCTACAGATCGACATGCAGAGCTCAAAGTCGGTCAAAAGAGTGATGTACCGGCACGGACTCACGGCTGGAGACCACAGGTAGGTGATCGAGGAAAAGATCGAACAGAGGATTTTTTAAGAGCTTAAAATGCTTAGGTCCGGGCAAAGATATATCGAATGCCGGGTGGGAAACACAAAGACGACGGATGTCGGTGGTGGCATTGTTCCGCCCTACAGTGTGCCACGAATTCCACATAACTCGGTGTGCGGAACCAAGGGGTCGGGCACGCCCTCAAACTACGTATGAAATGAGTGCATACTGCATACTATAACACGTTAATTTTCTTTCTCGAACAGGAGATATGGTTCACGTGTCCGTCGGTGCTCAACGGGCGCTACATTACGATACAGAAGTATTCTAGCACCTCCTACTGGGACGTGGCCGAAATAAGCGTATTCGACTTCTAACTTAATCGATAATCACCGACATATATTTTATGACGACGTCGGCAATAACAAGAAAAGAACTTCTCCTAGAGCTGCGCCTGCTTGATTTTTTTTTTGTTTTTCACGTGGCATTTTCGTAATCAATTATCACTCTTATGTTCTAACTTCTAATGTAGTGGCGCAACTAAATAATTGTAATAACAAACCTCGAATCTTGAGTTCTTGACCTGCCTTTATCCTTGACGACCTCTATGTAGCTGTACAGACTCCAGAGTTCCCTTGACTTGACCCTGAACCCAATGGAGAGGTCGGAAACCATGCTTATTGCATTCCATAATGCTTCTCTGGAGGTAATTGGAAACAGTGACATCTAGAGCTGCCGCCTGGTCGGCGCAGCTAAAAACAGTTAATCTCTCCATCGTATGGCTGGATTCTGGGGACGGCGCGGCGGGTCCATGAACTCTATTATCGAATTTAGCACTGAGGTGCAACTCAAGGAACTGGACGGACTGACGGGCGGACGCGCCAGCGAGACATTTGCGGTCACAAGTATGCACTGCAGCCAAGATATCCGCGCGGCTAGTCCCTGACCGACAGACGACATAAAAGCATCGTACTGCGTAATTACGTCAAATCGTGGCGCTTGCGTCAGATACAGTATCGCTTAATTGAGCAGGTGTGTAGCTGGGCGGGGTCGCGCGATCGATCGATCGTATGTCCATAATTTGAATAGCCGGTACGAGGCCCGCATTCGCGCAGTGGATCTCGACACGCCCAGCAGCGAGAATGTCTCCGCTCGCAAAGTCCTTTGTCTTCCTTGCTTTTGCCGCCATTGTCATCTCGGGGCAGGCCGGCAGCAGCAAAGAGGACGAGATTATCAGCCTCTTGTTGACCCAGCCGAGGGCTAACGAGGATTTTGTCCTGCCGGCCGACGAGGAGTTCTACACCTTGGGCGATGGGGAGACCAAGATCGAGACGGATGTCAGGCTGACGAGGTGATGGCTATAGATAAAGAATGTTATAACATTATTTAACATTGAAACAATACTTAGGTTCATGCTGTACACCCGCGACAACGCTGCCGAGGCCGACCTGCTTCCACACGACGCGTCCAATCTCGGACACTTTGACTCCTCGAGGAAGACGATCGTGGTGATGCACGGATTCACCGGAAGCGGAGAGGAGATGGGACACAGGCTCAAGGCTGGTAAGAGGTTAATATGACTAAAACATTCAAGATATAACCCATTACGTTACAGAGATCTTTGCTCACGGCGACTATAACGCAATCTTCGTCGACTGGGAGTCCCTTTCGACGATGGACAACTACTTCCGCGCGTCGAACAACGCCTTCAGCGTCGGCGTCTACGCCGGCGAGTTCCTCATCCGGCTGATGGAGGCCACTGGCGTGCCGCACGAAGACATCCACCTGATCGGCTACAGCCTCGGGGCGCACGGCGTCGGCCACCTCGGGCGCACCGTGGCCGCCGCAACCGGCAAGAAGTTGAGGCGTCTGACGGCGCTGGAGCCCGCGCAGCCCTACGTCAACATGCTGGACCCGGCGCTCTGGGTCAACAAAGAGGACGCCGAGCTCGTGGACGTCCTGCACACAAACAGCGATCACCTGATCTCGGTAAAAAGTTCGTTTAGCAACATTTTGGAAATGCCTTATTGTAAGCATCCTAATATAGGGCGGCACTTCCATGTTCGGTCCTCTTGGACACATTGACGTCTACCCGAACGGCGGGGAGCACCAGCCGGGATGCACAGGTTTGGCCTCGATCTTCCTCTGCTATTAATTTGTTGTATCCTAAGTAAGTCCTGTCCAACAGATTTCGGCCCGATCGACATCGGCCTGATCGACTTTCTGAAGGGCGGCTGCAGCCACTCCAAGAGCCACAAGTACCTGGCCGAGTCCTGCCTGCAGGAGTACCCCGACTTCGCGGCCACCCTCTGCGACTCGTGGGAGAGTTACACCGCCGGAAAGTGCGAGGGAAACACCGTCGAGCTCTTCGGACTCGACGACTACGTGAAGTAAGTTCGTCTAAGACACAAACTATGCATACTACGTATTGCTTTTTTCAGCGGAGTGGAGGGAATGTACTTCATGCACGTCAACGAGGAGTCTCCGTTCGCAATGGGATAATAATGATAAGATTGTAGCAGCTTGTACTCGTATGTCTCTGTGATAAATTATTGCGTTCTCAACAAGCCAAATTAAATTAAACACCATGCAGCGATTCTCATTTCGATTGCCCTCCGTCCGCGTTCGGTGTCCGTCCTTTTTGTGCTCAAGCCACCGTGAAATCGTCGGCAAGCTCGTCTTTGTGTCAATAAGGAGAAAATGTAAAGAGTCCAATCGGATTTTATAAAGATGCCAAAGGTGAAAAAAAGCCTTCGAAAGTTATGTATGACGTTTAAGGTATGCGTATGCACGTCACGAGTCTAAGAAATTAGAGCATGACGAATTGCCATGCAACAACCCAGCTAGATAGGATTCCCTTGGTCTACCTGTCGCCACCAAGGAGTGCAGCCATCGGTACGCGCGGCCGATCCGTAGACCATTTGTTGCCTCGTTGGCCGCTCAAACAATTTTTCTGTCCATCGAATCTGGGGGCGGTGGTCAGAGTGAAAATGCACTCGCTGCGATGTGGCGATCGGTCGCCGTCCTCACGCTGCCCAACGCACAGAAGAGGAGGCAGGCGGCCGCATCCTTCGCGGTCGCATTCATTCTGATCGCATCTCCGGCGGCCATATTATAC
>JAAUYK010045911.1_pt1 | contig 11949 bp, 11 predicted proteins | sample 7278021 | NCBI WGS metagenome assembly JAAUYK01 (sample SAMN14350223, study PRJNA611818) | marine sediment metagenome | isolation source: surface marine sediment (1.8m) | place: French Polynesia: Moorea | collected 2018-08
AGCAATTGATGCATCGACTATCCTCCCCTTCTTGCTGTTCATGTGATTGAGCTTGCTCGGGTCGAAGACGGCCGAGTCGGAGGTGATGGACCTGAACAGCTGCACGTTCCACGACCTGGCCTGGTCCTCGATGGGCGCCGGAGCGAGGTAGTCAATCTCCGATATGTTGATGGGGTACAAGTCCCCGTACTTGTGGCCCTGCTTGCTCCACCGCTCGAAAAAGTTGAGGTAGATGTCGTGCGCGATGGTGCCCTCCACCCTGGAGTGAATGTCGTGCCAGGGCTCCCTCGGTCCCTGGTCGACGGTCACAGTAGGGGCGTTGCCGTTGTGGAAGTCGTCCCTATGCTCTCGGAGGAGGGTGGAGAAGAGGGGGAAGTCGGGCGTGTCGTACCGGCCGTCGGTGAGGTCGAGGCCGCCGACGTAGGCCACGAGGCGCTTGGGGCCGCCGGATGCGCCGGGAGCGTCCACTATGATCGTCTTCTGGTGGTGAGTGTAGGCCGCGGAGCTGAACGAGTTCTGCATCACGTCCGTGAACTCGTGCACGCTGATTTCTCGCGGTGCAAGGGCGCAACGGACCTTTCGCGAAAATCTTTGGGATAACTTTATAAGCACAGGACATTGGCCTACCCTTGTGTTTCTGAACCGATTGAAGGTCTCCATGTCGTGAGTTCCCATTGAGAGCTAAAGGAACTTAAGTACTACACGAGACTCCAAACACTCATAAAATCAATCCTTACGCCAGGAATTCCGTTTTCGCCAAAGTACTCCCCGCTGGACATCTCGCTCCAGATAAGCACGTTCACTTGAACGCCCTCGTTTGCCTTGTCGATCAGAATCTCTGACAGGGTTCTATACGAACGATGGGTACGGAAACCGAATCCAAGCATATACGTAGTTTGCATAAGCCGCTACCTCCCATCGATGTGCTCGTCCTCTCCCCTAAGCAGCTTCAGCTTCTCCCAGACGGACCAGCCGGTGATGCAGATCATCTTCTCCGCGCCGACCAGGCTCTTGTACACGTCGTCCCAGCAGCTGGCCGGCTCGTACTTAAGCCCTTCCGGCGTGTAGAGGTTCTCAAATCTTTTTTCAAGAATAGTTAAAATGAAAGCTAGTTTCATCTCGTTTTGACTTTTCAATACTTTGGCATCCCCTTGGGGACCTTCGCGTCCATGTAGAGGGTCACGTTGCACGCCCTATGCATGGGAAAGTAGCAGGGCACCTCGTACGTCCTCTCCATCATGGCGACAGAGATGAACTGGATGCTTAGTTGGAGCTCGCCCTTCCTTCCTCCGTGACCGCCGCCGCGGATGGGAAACCACTGATCCTCAATGCGGGGTCCGCCAAGGAGCGTGGAGGCAGCCACGGCCACACAGCCGATGTACTCAGAGTACGCGTGGTCCTTGTCCTTGACTTCGAAAAGGAGCTCGTCGGCAAAGTGGCAGACCTCGACGCGGTACTCCTCGTTCCACACGGGGTCGAGGCTGTTGTCGATGACAGTGGTCTTGACCAGCTTGGCGCTGCCCAGTTTGACGTCGACGTAAGCGTCGGTCATGTCCTTGGAGTTGACCAGCTTCGAGATCCAGGACTCCATGTCGGGCAGGTTTCTCGCACGCTTGACCTCGATGAAGAGCTGGCCGTGAAGGAAGGCGCTTTTTGGTGGAAGTTGAGTTATTAATCCGATTCCTACATCGAGGTTCGTTCTGAAAGTCCAATTACCTTCCTCCAGGGCTTGAGCTCAGGCTTTGCTGCCTCTTCGTAGTCGAGTTTTGACTAAACTAAAATTAATATAGCTCAGGGACAGAAAGCAAAAATGACCAATGGGGTTAATTTACCAGCCGCTTCATGTTTCCTCAATTTGGGTCCGGATCGAGTCTTCTCCCCTACAGACAAATTCACTTGTCCTGCATGCTCCGATAGCACTGATCGAACTCTGTCTAATCTTCGACATTTAGCTAGCGCTGATAAAAGCTTGAACAAATACATTCCCCATTGTTGACCTCCGCGGCGAACCCCGCAAATTGAAGTCTATAATGTCATGTTCTCAGTTTATTCCATTCGCATAATATTAAAGGTCGGTTAGCAAAAACTGTTCAGAGAATAATTTCTTTGTACACGCAAGGCACACCTACTTTTTTTCACTCTGTACAAAGTAGCACCGCCCTCATATGGGACACTCGATCAGCACCAGATTTTCTCTCAGTATGCGTGCACCGATGTTGAGATGGAGGGGTTGCATGAGGGCAAGGGCCAGGGTGGTGGATGTGGTGAAGCGGCGATCTTGTTACAACCTTCTACGTGGTCACCTTCTGGGGGATCATGGCGCTCTTCTTGCCCATGACCTTGGAAGAGCCGGGGAAGTCGGGGAAGCAGCTGTAGCCCTCCATGTTCTCGAGGGTCCCGTCTGGCATGACATTCAGTGGATAAGGGAGCATCTGGGCAGGTGTTTGGGTGCCCTCTGGCCCGGTGTACTGCTGCCAATTGTAGTAGGCCATCTCCTTCACTTTGGTCACGCACTCGATGGTTCCAGGATACCTGCAATTGAAAAGGCAAGGAAAAGGCGTATTTTTGCATATGGTCCCTAAAAAGAGAATATAAGAAAATACCTGATGACAGGGTCGGTGGTGGCAAAGTGCGAGGCCCAGAGCGCCATCCTGAACATGTGGACGTCGCCGTAGGGGTTCGACTCGGGGAACGAAGGCTGCCAGCACCCGACCGCCATTTCGGTGTCCCTGGTGCCCGCCATGGACCTCTGGTTGATGTTGGCGGAGCCGACGATGATGTAGGCATCGTCCACGATCATCATCTTGGAGTGTACGTAGATCGGCTGGCGGAGAGTTTTCCGCAGGAGCTGCATGGTACCGAAAATATAGCAGTCATTAAGGTCTAATGTCGAAGGCTTAAAAAGATTTAAACATAACTAGTTAACTAGCTCGTACTTCCCATTGAATTGAGTTTCCCGAGACGGCTAGTGTGTCCCTGTATTACAGTAGATGTAGCACGGGTGACAGGAGCAACATCTCAAATACGTATACTTGTCAGCCAGGTGTTAAACCCGTGAAAGGTGTTGTATCTGGACATATGTGCTATATGCATGTTATAGAATCTAAACTGGATTCCCATGAAATTACCATGCAGTTAACCTTAAACAGTCAAAATTGATCACTTTTAGTTTCCACAAACTATGCAAATAACAAAGTAAGAATCACGTCTTTTCACTCACCTCCGCAAGAGATTGGTCGTCGGGAGTCTCCAGCCTGTCGAGGTGGGGCCCCGGAAGCTCCCTCTTTCCCGGACAGAGGAAGAGCAGCCAGTCGGTGGGGTGTGAGTTGAGTCCGGCCTGCTTGAGCGCCTCCCCCACGCGCTTGTACATCATCTCCATGGTGCGGGTCTGCCAGTAGAGGATCTCCTGGATGGGCGCACTCGCCGGGTCGCCCTCGGGGAACATGGGGATCACGATGTAGGCCGTGAACCTCTGTCCCATGGCAATCTTATCGACGATCTTCTGGGCGATCTCCACGGGGATGGTGTGGTGGCAGTTGGCATCGTAGTCGGTCTGCCAGGTATAGGCCGAGCCGAGGAAGTACTGGTTCTCCACGTAGATGAAGTTCTCCGCGTTCCTGATCATCTGGACGTAGGCTTGCGCGATGCTCGCGTCCACGATCCGGCCCTTCTTGCTGTTCATCATCTTGGTCCTGGAGGGGTCAAATACTGCTGAGTCGGAGGTGATGGAGCGGAAGAACTGGACGTTCCAGGCGCGGGCCGGGTCCTGGACCGGCGCCGGGGACATGTAGTCGATCTGGGCGATGTCGATCGGCTGCAGGTTGCCGTACTTGGTGCCCTGGACGAAAAGCGTCAATTAGCGTTTGTTGTCTCAATAAAAACACTCCTAATCCGTACCTGCTTCTGCCACCTCTCGTAGAAGTTGAGGAAGACGTCGTGAGCAATGGGGCCCTCCACGCGGGAGTGGATGTCGTGCCAGGGCTCCCTGGGTCCCTGTTCGGCCGGCACCTTCGCGTTGGAGTTGCGGAAGTCGCCGTAGTGCTCGTTCAGCAGCGTCGAGAACAGGGGGAACTCGGGGGTGTCGTAGCGGCCGCCGGTCAAGTCCAGGCCTCCGACGTACGCAATAAGGCGCCTAAAAAATTAATGGTTGCATTATCAACCCCTTTAGTACTTTGAGGCAATTCATACCTTGCGCCGCCCATGGGGTTCTCGGCGTCGCAGATGATGCTCTTCTGGTGGTGGGTGTACGCCCCGGAGCTGAACTGGTTCTGCATCACGTCGGTGAACTCGTGCACGCTGATCTCCCTCGGCGCGAGCGCGCAGTTCACCTTGGTGTTCTTGAACCTGTGGTAGGTCTCCATGTCGTGGGTGCCCATGAAGCCCTTCTCGCCCATGAACTCGCCGCTGGTCTTCTCGCTCCACACCATCACGTAGACCTGGGCGCCGGCGTTCGCCTTCTCAATCAGGATCTCGCCGAGGGTGCGGCTGTCGATGCTCTGGTCGGCGCCGCGGAGGAGCTGCAGCTTGTCCCAGACCGCCCAGCCGGTGATGCAGATGAGCTTCTGGGCCGCCATCAAGCTGTGGTAGCGATCGACGTCAATTAAAGTCTCATATAAAACTTTTAATTACTAAAAAGCTGACTTTGGTAAAAGAAGGTACATGCCCACATTGGATCCAGGGTCTCAAGCTTAAAGAACTAATTATGTACGTGCTCTCAGAGAGATTTGTCAAGTCCTTACCTGTAGTAGACGTCCTTCCAGCACGCGGCCGGCTCGTACTTCACGCCCTCGGGAGTGATGAGGTTCTCGAAGCGGGGCAAATTGGGCGGCACGTGGGCGTCCATGTAGAGCTGGACGTTGCAGTTGCGGTGCATGGGGAAGTAGCAGGGCACCTCGTAGGTGCGCTCCACCATCGCAACGCTGATGTACTGCAGGCTGATCTGCAGCTGCCCCTTGTGGCTGCGACCGCTCTTAGACTTGATCGGGAACCACTCGGCGCTGATCTTCTGCCCGCTGAGCAGCGTCGACGAGGGGATCACGACGGAGCCGATGAACTCGGCGTAGGCGTGGTCCTTGTCGCGAACCTCGAAGATCACCTCCTCGCCAAAGTGACACACCTGCAATATATTAGCTTTATGAAAGTGCTTATGCGGTGCTCGACTATACTATATGGTATCACCTCGATGCGGAAGTCCTCGTTCCACACAGGGTCGAGCGAGTTGTCGATCACGCTGGTCTTGACCAGCTTCGCGGTGCCGATCCTGACATCGACGAATGGGTCGGTGACGTCCTTCTTGTCGACCAGCTTGGACATCCATCCCTCCATGTCGGGCAAGTTGCGCGCCGCGTGCACCTCGATGAGCAGGTGACCGTGGAGGAACGTCCTGTCGGTCATGGCCAGTGTTTACAACCGAACGTAGAATTAACACTCAAAAGAAGATGACTGCTCACTCGGGTGAATTAAACAAAGCTCACGCCTTTTGAGGTTAGATATACTATGTTAGTGTATTAACTGCTGGGAGTAAAGCCACAGGGAAGATTAGATTATGGGTTAGGGTTATGCGAAGCTTGTTCACTCATGCATGCAGTTCAGTCCCCACCTTCCGGGCCCGTTGGCAAAGTACCACCCCTCGGGGGCCATGCCGTACCCCGCCCCGCCGCCCGTGAACACCTCCTGGGCCTTGGCGGAGCCCTGCCGGAGCAGGTTCGACGCCATCGAGATCGGGTCCGAGCCGCTGAACATTAGGTTGGAGTCGAAAGAGGGGTGAGATACTCGGTCGGTCTCGGTCAGCTGCACGCAAAGAACTACTACTGCTGGCAGACTTGAAGAGGCTGCCTAGTATATGCCAACGCAACATGTGTTTTCGACGGCCAGACCCGATATAAACAATGTGCTATAAGTAAAGTGCGTACATGCGAGGGAAAGTTAGGGCTTGCTTTCTGTACAAGGTATACTGTAGAAGGACGTGGCTATTGATTTGCGAATTGCGCTTTTGCGGCTGTCTGTGACTATAAACACTCTTCCTTCCTCCGCCGCCGGGTCCGCCCTGGGCGGCCTTGAGGGCGTCGCGAGCCAGCGCGGAGCCCTTGCGAATCTGCAAGGGAGCAATTTACAAACACACTTATATAGAGCAAGCTCTTCGCTTTCCTTACCAGATTCATGGTGACGACGTTGTCCGCGCTTAGGACGTTGTTGTAGACGACGAAGGCACTGCCGGCGTTATGCTCCTTGACGCAGGAGGAGCCGATGACGCTGCTGCTGCTGCTGTTGCGACGAGCTTGCTAAACGAGATACGTGTACGCAGAGAGCAAAAATAGACGCTGATAAGATAAGGGGGGAGAATGCCGCAGTCGTCTTCTATGACAAATTGGCCGGTGGTAATGACGTAGCGACGATACGTCACGCGAAGACATTAATTGGCCAAGGCAGCAATAGTTTCTACAGCTCACCTCCTGTCCCAGAAAGTATCTCCAACGCCCACGTACTTTTGCCTCACACACTGTTTACTCCGAATCGCTCGACTGAGTGAAGTGAAGCAAGAGGTGAAGGGGAAGACTACGCTATACATACGTAAGCTGTGAACGAGACAGTTGCCTTGCCTCAGTCGCCTCGCCTCCCTTCCTCCCTCTGCCTATGCTAGCTAGCTCTACCTCCCCGCTACATACCATGGCATTGAAGAGACTATACTAGAGGAGCCATCTTTGCCTGGCCGGCCGATCGAGACAGTGGAGCTAGGTATTAAGCGAGAGGAAGGGAGTGCCGTCATACGCCTTTGAATTGCCTAAGGGAGCCTAGAACGCTTAATTGTCTCCTTTAATAGCTGTGCAGACTTTAAGCATGCTGAACGCACAATTGCTATTCGCGTGCAGGTATTGCCCGCACATGTGTTATGAGTCTCGCTAGCCAGCCAGCCGGCTGTTGCGGTCGGTCGGTCGGACGCCGGCATTTTTCGCCGGTTCGAACCGGATTCGTCCTCCCGGGTGGCAACCACCATACGAAGCTACGGATGCGCCAGTCACGTTTTTGACGCGTCTGCCGACCGGCGCGGCGGGCGCGGCTCGACAGTCTCGGCGGCTCTGGAATCGATCCAGAAGAAGATGATCTCTGGCCGCGTTTATGGGCGCCGCCGGCCGCCAACGCAACGGTTGTGAGAGGAGATTGGCGGCGTCGATCGTGGTTTTCAAGGAAGTGCGACTGATAGAGGTGCGCGCATGGCCAAATTATAGAGCCGTCAATGTGTCAATGCATGGGGCTAGGATTGTGCGAACAATTTTTCGAAGCTGACAGACAGCCTCTCTGCTTCATTCAGTTCAATAGCGCAATAAAGTTATGGTTCGCTTGTACTCTATGACTGGCTATAAAATTAGCCGGCCGGCGAGACGAACGCAGCTCAAAAGGAGCGACTACTAGCTGCTTACAATAATAATACGGACGTGCTCGCGACTAGGTACACGTACGCCTTTTCGAAAGAGAATTCCCCAAAGATCAATTAACGCATATCTAACGAGAAAGATGCGGAACAGTCTCTCTGGAGGTCGTTACAATGACAAGTCGCCGGATTACGTAACATGAAATTGATTAATGACCTTCGATCTTACCTGACTGCGATCTCGCGAAATGGGACAGTCACCGCAGCCGAGCTAGTATAGTCGACTCGATCGACTCGACTGACAGCGGCGGCAGCTGAATCCGCTTTTCGAACGCGTGTACGTATATAGTACACGACGAGACGAGGCCTGCTTCCCTCCTCTGACGTCGTGTATACCAAGTTATCGATAAAACAGCCGGCACGCTATAGCTAACTCTATTACGCGCCGCTAGCGGAAGTCAGTCAGTCCTGTGCAGGTCGACGATCGCTCGACGAACGCACTGATTTCGAGGATGTTGTCGGCTTTACGTCCTATAGGAAGGCAAAAGCTGTGGGATGTGGCCCAAAAAGCGGAGGCGTCGACGTATCAGGCGCCGGCCGGCCCAAAGTGTGCGCGATCGTGCAGCTGGCCGGTGGACGACCGCCTGTCTCAAAGAGAATCTCTATAGCATTATATAGGCGAGGCCGGAGCGGACTATACGTAGGCCTATAGGAGCATGTCTATGCCATTATAGAGGAGGATTAAACGGAATCCTCGTTGCTTATACTCGCAAATTGAGGCTTAAATTTGCGTATGAATTGAAGTATATCGCCAGCTGGCAGCCCTGGCATTTAGAGCGCGCTCAGAGAGAGCACGAGTTAGAAAGAGAGGAGAGCGTCTGAGGATGGGATTGGGAAGAGGGAAAGAAGGAAAGAAAGAAGAGAGGCAGAGAAACTAACTAGGAGAGGAGAGAGGAGAAAAGGAGAGTCAGAGAGATTGCCCCGCGTCTGTCGTTCGCTGGCCGGCAACTGAGCTCTTGCCATTTTTCCCGCAGCGTAAGAACACTATGAGCTGGCCAATATCTCCCGAGATTCGAGGCCTGATGCCAAGACCGACGGCGACCCCGCCTCATATGGGGAGTTGCTTGATAGTGAGTCGAATGAATAGTGAGCGCCTTTTAATTCGAAGCCCACGCAGGAAATGGGGGAATGAAGTCAAGCGTTATCGACGAACGCCTAAATCGCTCTATTCATGGACCGACAGGAAAGTGCAAAAGTGCATGGAATGCAGAAAATGGAGTCTCAATTTGCGATATGCACAATGTTCTGCCAGCGTGTCATTCACGCAGAATTATTCTGTATCACTGGGCTGGGCTTAAAATTCAATTCTTTTAATACGGAATGTTCACTGGTTGGAGTATCGAAACCTCCCCAAGAGGTCTGTTAGTTCTTGTCCATTAGTATTTTGTGTGTGTACTGTGTAGGGCACACAATACGGAAGGCTTTCTATGTTGTCCATTCTGGAATTCCTAATTCTTTTAGCGTCAGTTGCTCTTCTGGAGAAGCGATTTTGTGTACAGGCAATTTTCTCCAGCCGTGACCTTTCTTGACCCCACAAACAACGCGCTGGCTGGCCATCAAGTGCGCTGTAACGGTCAAAATAGGAACGCGGACTCCGCAAAAGCACTTTTCCAGCCAACTGGACATTACTCACTACGTACAATTCCTCATGGTTCTAGCCTCGATTGCTGCTTACTTTTTCTGCACTTTATAGACCCCACAAAGTCCCCTCCTCCGTCGCACCTGTCCCTAGCCAGGTCGGCCACGCGATCGAATACCTTTATCTCAGCTGACATCGCCGCGCCGGCCGGTGGACCCAATTTCCTTTTCATCTCCAGACTTTTTGGCAGATGACGAACTCGCGGCGAGTCAGGATTGCCATTTTACGTATGGGTTCATATTAGCTGTTATCCACTATACTTCGGGTTTATTGGCCTAATTCGATTGCGTCCAATTCGGTGTCCAATTAGCCAATATATTCACGGGCTTCCTTCCACCTGTTCGTCTGGGCAACAATAACGCTCACAGGTAACAACGGGGACACTTGTGTCGCCGCCGCTTTTACCTGGCGCTAGCCGCCAATCGTTGGTAGCAGAGACCAGAGACGGCAGGTGCGGGGGCTGATTAATTCATTTCATGCTTCAAAATGGTGCAAAAATATATATTTATAAAATATTTACATTAATAGGCTTGTATAGACTATCGTCATGTTTATTAGCATTTGAGCACGCGTTGGACCCAATTAAGTTGACTCGATCGCGTCAGCCGGCCGGCGGACGGACGACACGATTGCAATCGGTCAAATCGCCCAAAATAGAAAATTAATTAGAGCCGGCCCGGTTTTGAGGCTGCTGCAGGGGATGGATTTCATTAAGTGTTTGCCTCGAGAGATCGCGTTTAGAGCATCTGCTATGTTTCTCAGTTCAGTCAGTCTATTTAGTAGCTGCACGTGTTTGTTCTCCCCAGAGTCGTCGCCGCTGCGTGGGGTCCCAAACTAGCTACTTGCTCCACATCACGGAATGATATTTTCTGGTGGGAGATGTGCCATATGACAATTCTTTAATAGAGCAGACATAAGCAAAAGTGGTGATTAGGTCTGAAACTAGAGCGTTGTCGTAGACATGGAGTATAGAATGAAACTGGAAGGACACAATTCGAAATATATGTCAGAAAAAAGTTCCTGCGAGAGTCCCATGGGCAACGACCTATTTACATATTGTAGCAACGGATATAGTATCTAGGCGGTTAACGCTCACATTATAGCATTGTCGTCGCTACTATGGATGGAGCTTGAGTCTGGTCTGAATGGCGAGCGAGCGAGTGAGCTCTACTGCTAGACAGACAGAGGGACACTGCAGCTGCCGTCTATTTTCTTTTGTGGAGCCGCCGCCAGCCCGATTTAACTCTGGAAATGATGGAGGAGGGAGGGTGGAAAAGGGGGTCGGAGAGGGTGGAGAGGAAGAGTAGGAAGAAAGCCAAATTTTGCAATGGGACAGAGAGAGAGAGAGAGAGAAAAGCGCTAGTCTAGCTACCCCCAACCACCACGTGTTTTTCGCCAGCGGTGGAGATTAGGAGGCAGATGCTACCGTCCTTTCGTTCAATCCATAGTCGTCGGATTATCAGCAACAACCGATCGGGAGACTTACTCAACTGGAAGATAGAAATGTCGAACCATTTTACGCGCAGGGAGCAATTAGTCAGCCTCGCCTCGTCCGCAGCTTCCTTCCTTCCTTCCCGCCTTTTTTTCTCCGTCTCACCGGAAAACAGGAAGCAGGATTGAATTTCCGCCGCCGCTATTCCAACATCCAATTCTAACTGGATGTCTCCGAGGCTCTCTCCGACTTCCGTCCGGTCTCTCCGCATAAAAGACACCTGTTCAGCTCCAGTTAGCAGAGTTCAAACGGCGTTTTGTACTCTTTGCATGATTCCATCCCAGTTGTAAAAAAATATTTGGCCACCAAGTAGCTCGATTTTCGGTTGCTTTTTAAGCGTTTAATAGGGATATGCTTGGATTGTCCAACAATCATGCGGATTTATTCCTGCCAATCTTTCGACGTAGCAGTTAGACCGTCGGCTTGTTTGAACAGCGAAAAATGCGTTTCGACCTGTTCTTCAGTTCTGCACCTCTCGGTTGACAATGGTATTTACACTCGCTCGCGCGATTCGTGAGAAAACGGTCGCGCTCGCTCTCCGGACGCGTTGATAGCCAGTGGCATTTTGTGTGTAGCCGGGCAACGCCCAGAACGCAAACGCCTAAAAAGCCAAGTCCGTTGGTTGGCCGGCCAAGCTCAAATTCATGTACAACTTTTTTCAGGCCGGCCACTTCCTTCTTTCATTTTCCCATCGCCTCTTCGAACGAAAATGAAGACGCCGTTCGCATGCTCCTTTTTCTCACCAATTAAAACTATGCGTGAGCAACTGGCAGTCCATTCATTTTCTTTAAGGACTCGCTCTGATTCCTACAGACAGAGAGAGTGTTTAGCTCTCTTTCCCCTCTCTCCCCACTTTGGATCACTTAACAAATGTTTCTATCTTTCCTCTCTTTCTATCAATAAAGTCTTCTCTCGTCAAATTTACTCTCTCTCTACTTCTCTTTGCCATTTCACCCCCTCTATTTTCCTCTTCGTCTCAATCTTTCATCGAGTGATCTACTAGGTAGCGACCGGACGCAAAGTGTCTGCAGCCTTGGCTACCTGAATTGGGCAGCGAGCGTCCTCGCCATCTCTTTCTCCGGTGCAGTGCACAAAGCCAACTTCCAGCCGACAGTCATGAATGCGCGGCGACAACGATGGTTTGGCCGACCAACCGGCCAGGTAGAGAGAGGGAGAGAGGGAGAGAGAGAGAGGCGGGATTTCCGGTCATTATGAGAAAGGTACTGGCTAAAGCATGGAATACTACAGTATACGCACAACCAGGGAGGGAGGGTGAGAAAATCGCGACCGGATTTTCTGAAGGGGAAAAAGAGAAGGAGAGGAGAGAGAGAGAAGAAGGGGGGAAGAAGAAGGCGAGAAAGAAAGAGCCGGGGGAGAGAGGGAGGTGTA
>JAAUYK010048443.1_pt1 | contig 11942 bp, 9 predicted proteins | sample 7278021 | NCBI WGS metagenome assembly JAAUYK01 (sample SAMN14350223, study PRJNA611818) | marine sediment metagenome | isolation source: surface marine sediment (1.8m) | place: French Polynesia: Moorea | collected 2018-08
CCGTAAAAATCACCAGGGTACCCGGCTTTCCATGACGCGCCGCCCCCGAAGGTCGGATGAGCCGGCTTCGCCTCGGCAAACTGCTCGGCGAGGAGGCGCATTCAAGCAATAGGGTCCTTGGTACGCCGACGTCTTAAATCATCGGTTAATGCTGCGGAAATGCGCCCGATCGGGTCCCGCTCAACCCAGTTCGCGGGCCACGTCGTTGATCGCCGCGCCGAGTCCGCGCCAGACGACCGGTTCGCCGAGCGCGTGTCCCGCGCCCTCGACGAAGGTCAGGCGCGCGTCGGTCCAGGCGTCGGCCAGCGCCCGCGCCGTCTCGGGCGGGCAGAGCAGGTCGTAGCGGCCCTGCACGATCGCGCCCGGGATGCCGCGCAGCCGGGCGGCGCCCTCAATCAGCTGATTCGGCTCGAGGAAGCAGTTCGAGCGGAAATAGTGCCATTCCACGAAGGGGCTGTCCGGCAAGGGGCTGCGAAGCGGGGCCGTGCCGTCGAGCGACTTCGGCAGCGCAATGCTGCCCGGACGCAGGACCGAAAGGGTCCGCTCGTAGTCGTGCCAGGCCCAGGCGGCCGGGCCGTGGATCGCGGCATCCGGGTGCTCGAGGCGGCGGCCGAGGGCGGCGAGGGGCGCGGCGTGCTCGTTCTCCGGCAGCAGGGCCAGGAGGGCGCGCCACAGATCCGGGTAGAAGATCTGCGGCCCGCGGATCAGGGCCCAGTCGACTTCCGCGGGGGTCCCCAGGAAAACGGCGCGCAGGACCAGAGCGCTGACCCGCTCGGGGTGGGCCTGAGCGTAGGCGGTTCCGAGCAGGGAGCCCCAGGAGCCACCCACCACCATCCAGCGATCGATGCCGAGCGCCCGACGTATGGTCTCCAGGTCCTCGATCAGATGGGCCGTGGTGTTGGCCTCGAGGCAGCGCTTGGGCCGGCTGCGCCCGGCGCCGCGCTGGTCGTAGAACACGGCGCGAAAGCGCCGCGGATCGAACAGGCGCCGCTGATGGGGCTGGCAGCCGCCGCCGGGACCGCCGTGCAGAAACACGGCGGGCAGGCCCTGCGGATTGCCGACCTGCTCGACGTAGAGCGCGTGCGGCGGGTCTACCGACAGCATTCGGGTGTCGAAAGGTTCGATCGCGGTGACGTGGGTATCAGGCATTCGGGCCTCTTGAAACAGGAACGCGCCGCGGAGCTGGCGGACCTGGCGGCGAGCCGCCGGCGATAGGTCCCCGATCCGGATCCGGACACTTCCGGGCCCAGGATAGGGCGAGTCGAAGGCGGGCCGCAACGCAAGCGGCGCAGGACGCGGCGGCTTGTTTCGGCCGCCGCCGGCGCGCGCCGGTGGCCTTCCGGGTCCCCTCGACATGGCGGGCCAAGCGTGCATTCTTAGCGCTGGAACAAGGGTTCGAGGGCGCCGCTGGCCGCCCCGTTGGGGAGAAGACGAATGGCAGAGTTTCCCGAGAGAGCGAAGGTCGTGATCGTTGGCCTCGGCGGCATCGTCGGGGCATCGGTGGCCCACCACCTGATCGAGCGGGGCTGGGAGGATATCGTCGGCATCGACAAGTCGGCGATCCCGACGGACATCGGCTCGACCTCGCACGCCTCGGACTTCTGCTACGCGACCAGCCACGATTTCCTGTCGTGCTGGACCACGCTCTACTCGATCGGCTTCTTCGAGAAGCGGGGACGCTACGCCAAGGTGGGCGGGCTCGAGGTCGCCCGGGTCGGCGATGACGCCCGGATGGACGAGATCAAGCGCAAGGTCGCCTCGGGCAAGGCCTTCGGCACACGGGCCCACCTCGTAACCCCAGCCGAGATCAAGGAGAAGTTCCCGCTGATCGAAGAGGGCCTGGTCCAGGGCGGCATGTGGGACCCCGACGCCGGGCTGGTCGTGCCACGCTCCCAGGTCGTCGCCGGCGAGCTGGTCGAAGAGGCCGAGAACAGCGGCAAGCTGAAGGCCTTCGCCAACACGCCCGCGACCGGCCTGGTCATAGAGAGTGGACGGATCAAAGGGGTCGAATCCCCGCGCGGCACGATTCTGGCCGACTACGTGATCGTCTGCGCCGGTCTCTGGGGGCGCCTCGTCGCCGCCATGGCGGGCGAGGACCTGCCGGTCATGCCGGTCGACCACCCGCTGCTCTGGTTCGGCCCCTACGAGGAATTCGCCGGGACCGGCAAGGACATCGGCTGGCCGCTGCTGCGCGACCAGGGCAATTCCGCCTACATGCGCGACACCGGCGACCCCAAGACCACCGAAGGCGGCATGATCGAGTGGGGCTACTACGAGCAGACCGAGCCGCGGCTCTGCCACCCGCGGGATCTTCAGGAGAAGGAGGAGGCCCGCCTCTCGCCCTCGCAGCGTGACCTGGAGATGGAGCAGGTCATGGAACCCTTGGAGCGGGCGATGGAGCTGACGCCGATCCTCGGCGAGCTCGGCTACGATGAGAAGCGCTCCTTCAACGGCCTGCTCCAGGTCACGACGGACGGCGGCCCTTCGATCGGCGAGAGCCAGAAGGTCCGCGGCCTCTGGTACGCCGTGGCGATCTGGGTCAAGGACGGCCCGGGCATGGGCAAGCTGATCGCCGACTGGATGACCGACGGGCGCACCGAAATCGATCACCATGCGATCGACTATGCGCGCCTCTATCCATTCCAGACCGACGAGCATTTTATCCATGCCCGCTGCACCGAAACGGCGATGAAGATCTACAATCCGGCGGTCCATCCGCGCGAACCCTTCGGGGGCGGCCGCGACATCCGCCGCAGCCCGTTCTACGAGCGCGAGAAGGAGCTTGGCGGCTACTTCATGGAGCTCGGCGGATGGGAGCGGGCGCACGGCTACGCGAGCAACGAGCACCTCTTGGAGAAATACGGCAACCAGGTGCCGCTGCGCGAGAACGAGTGGGACAACCGCCATTTCTGGCGCGTCTCCAACGCCGAGCACCTCGAGATGAGCGCCAACGTCGGGATGATCAACCTGTCCCACTTCGCCATCTACGACGTGACCGGGCCGGACCACGTCCCATTCATGGAGCACCTCTGCGTTGCCAGGGTCGGCGGCGATAACCAGGTCGGCAGGGGCATCTACACCCACTTCCTCGACGAGAAGGGCATGGTCAAGGCGGATTTCACGGTGTTCCGCATGGCGGACCGTTTCCGCTTCGTCGACGGGGCAGACGCGGGGAACCGTGACTTCGTCTACATGAAGCGCATGGCCGAGGACCTGGGCTACGACGTCGAGATCACCGACGTCTCGACGGATTTCGTCACGATCGGGCTGTGGGGCCCGAACGCCCGGGCCACCCTGCAGAAGGTGGTGGACGACCCCGAGGCTCTGACCCACGAGAACTTCCCCTTCACGGCAATCAAGCAGATCGACATTGCTGGCAAGGAGGTGACGGCCTTCCGCATCTCCTACGTAGGCGAGCAGGGCTGGGAACTGCACATGAGGTACGAGGACGGCCTCGCCGTCTGGGACGCGCTGCGCGCCCAGGACGTCATGCCCTTCGGCGTAGAGACCTACGCCAACTCCCGTCGCCTGGAGAAGAGCCTGCGCCTGCAGAACGCCGACCTCTTGACCGAGTACAATCTTCTCGAGGCCGACCTGGCCCGGCCCAAGGTCAAGGAGGCGGATTTCGTCGGCAAGGCCGCCTACCTGGAGCACCGCGCCCGCGACCACCAGCCGGCCACGCTCTGCACGCTGGTGATGACCGACAACCGGGATGCCCGGGGCGTGGCGCGCTATCCGGTCGGCGTTCTGCCGATCATGTGCGCCAAGACGGGCGAGACTTTGGTCGATTCCGAAGGGCGCCGGTCCTTCACCACCTCGATCGCCTATGGCCCGACGGTCGGCAAGAACATCGCGCTCGGCTATCTGCCCCGGGGGCAGGCCGTCAAAGGCAAGGATTTTCAGGTCGAGTACTTCGGCGAAACCTTCCCGGTCGAGGTCGCCGGCGTCGGCTACGAACCGCTCTACGATCCGGAGAATCTGAAGCCGCGGAGCTGATCGGGCGGCGGCACGGACGCCGTATCAGCGCGCGCCGTAGCCGAAGGCGTCCAGAAAGGGCCGGAGCGGCGTCATCCGGGGCTCGAGCTGGCCCCGGAAGTGCCGCCAGCGGCCGATCGAAGAGCCATAGAGCGGCCGGACGACCTGGTCGTAGCTGGGCGAAACCACGAAGCGGCGGCGGGCCGAAGCCGCGTGATCGAGCGCGGCGTCGTCCCAGTCGAGGCCGAGGAAGGCGACGATGCGCCGGATCTCGCCCTCGAAGTCCTCCACCAGGTCCTCGTAGCGGTGGACCAGGGTCTGCAGCGCGAGGTGCCGGCGCTCGGCCAGCCACAGGTCCATAACCGCGCCGTAGAGCCGGACCGTGTGTTCCAGGCTCGGAAAATCCGCCGTTCCGGCGCGCAGCCGGAACAGGGTGGTGAAGCAGGATAGACAGACGTCGCGCGGATCGCGCAGGGAAACCAGGACCTTGGCCTGCGGAAAGACGGCCGCGATCAGCCAGAGATTGAGCAGGTTGAGCGGCATCTTGTCGATCAGCCGGTGGCCCTCCAGGGGCGCCGCCAGATGGCTCTCGGCGGCCGCCCAGTAGCTCCGCCGGATGCTCTGCCGCGTCTCCTCCGAGAGGGTCGTCAGGGCCTCCGGGCCGCCGTCGCCGAGGTGCGCCAGGCGGGCCTCGTCGAGGGCGGTCTTCTCGTCCATCAGGACCGCGCCCGGCAGGGCGGCCAGGGCCTGGGCGAGCAGGGTGGTCCCGGAGCGGGGGAAGCCGACCAGGAAGATCGGCGCGGGCTCTTCCGGGCGGCCCGGCTCGGGCGCCGCCGGCGACAGGGCCTCGACCCCGGCCCGCAGGCTGCCAACCCAGGCCAGATAGGCCTCGGCTTCGGTTTCCCAACCGGGCGTGGCGCCGCAATTGAGCTGATTGGCCCGGTTGTAGTGGTCGAAGGCCCGGTCGTAGTTGCCGGCCTCTTCCTCCAGTTTGCCGAGGTCGGCGTGGGCCCGCGCGGCTGTGCGCAGCTGCCGCTCATCGCTCGGCTGGCCGAGGTCGGCGAGCAGGGCCTGGTAGTCCCGGCGCGCGGCCTCGGCATCGCCGCGGCGGCTGCGCAGCTTGGCCAGGGTGACGCGGGCGGCGGGGTCACGAGGATCGAGCGACAGCGCCCGCTCGGCCTCGACGGCGGCTTCATCGAGGCGGTTGGCCCGCTCCAGGAGGGCCGCCAGATTGCTCCGCGTTTCGAGCGATTCCCCCTGGTCGAGCGCCGCCCGGTACTGGGCGACCGCCTCGTCCAGCTGCCCGAGCTCGCGGTAGAGCGTGCCCAGGTTGTTGGGAGCCGCGGCATAGGCGGGGCGTTTCGCCACGGCCGAGCGATAGCATTCCAGGGCTTCGCGGGCCCGCCCCTGCCGTTGCAGTAGCAGGGCGAGACTGTTGTGGGCCTCGGCCAGAGCCGGGTCCAGCCGTGCGGCGCGGCGCAGCAAGGGCTCGGCCTCCGCGTCCCGTCCCACCTCGTGCAGCAGGTTGCCGAGATTGAGGTGCAGCCCGGCATCGTCCGGCGCCTGATCGAGCGCGGCCCGGTAGGTCTGTTCCGCCTCTGCGAGTTCGCGTTGCTCGACCAGCACGTTGCCGAGGAGGAGCCGGGCCTCGATGAAGCCGGGATGGTGCTGCAGAGCTTCCTCAAGGCGCCGGGCGGCGACGTCCGGCCGGCCCATCTGCCGGGCGAGGGACGCCAGGTGGTAGAGCGCCTCGGCGTGGCCCGGGGCGGCCGCCAAGACGTCGAGATAGAGGCGACGCGCCTCGCGCAACGCGCCCTGCTCGTGAAGCGCTCGGGCCCGGCTCAGGATTTCCGTGGCCCGGGCCTGCGGTTCCTCGGCGTCGGGGCTGTTCACGCCTCGTCCTCGGCGACGATCTCCCAGATCCGGGCGTGCTCCCCGTCGGGCTTGGGCCGGATGGTGCGAAACCGTTCGACCAGGCCGTCCTCGGTCAGCTCACGTTCGACGGCCAGGAGGGTGTGGACCCTGTGCGCGCAGAGCGAGGCGGCGTGGTCCACCTCGGCGCGCGCCACCGGAAGGGCGCTGACCAGATCCGGCGCGCCGTAGTGCGCGACGAAGTGCGACGCCAGGCGTTCGACCACCTGGAAGTAGGCGGCCTCCTCGATCTCCGCCACCTCGACCAGCGTCGAACGGCCGAAGCTCTCGGTGCCCAGCCAGCCGCTGCGCAGCGCGAGCGCCTCCTTGCGGTCGAGCCCGGCGGGATCGCAATCGGCGAAGGCAAAGCCACCCGAGACGGCCCACTCACCCGGTTCGGCGGCCCGGGAGAAGACCTCCAGGTCAGAGCGGTCCAACTGGATCGTGCGGGGCAGCTTCATCGGTCCTGCTGTGACCGAGGGGCCGACGCCGCGGCCGGACGCGTCGGCCGCCGCGCGTCAATCTCGGTTTTGCTGTTGCGACACCAGGACATAAGAGCAACATAAGGCAGCAAACATGCAAAGGCGAAACACGTGCGTAATCTAGTCCTGGCCTGCCTGCTCGCGGCGGGCGTGAGCGGCGGCGCCAATCCCGCCGCGGCGGCGGACCCGGCCGGTCCCGAAATCCTGCCGCACCGAGCCGTCTACAGCCTGCAGCTGGTCGAGGCGCGCGACGGCGGCACGATCGTCGGCGCCAAGGGCCGGATCGAGTTCGAATGGTCCGCCGGCTGCGACGGTTGGACCGTCAACCAGAAGACCCTCATGATCCTGGCCGACGCCGAGGGGAACAACTTCGACACCGGCTGGACCCTCAAGGCCTGGGAATCGAACGACGGACTGACCTACCGCTTCGACGTGAAGCGCCTCGGCACCGGGGCGCCGGCCCGGCTGACCCGCGGCCGGGCCCAGCTCGAGGTCGACGAAGAGGGCGGCCTGGTGACCTTCTCGGAACCGGAGGGCCGCGCCTCCATGTCCCTGCCGGCGGGGACCCGGTTCCCAACCCGGCACAGCCGGGAACTCCTGGAGGCGGCCGTGGATGAGGAACTCCTGGTCTGGCGTCAGGTGTTCGACGGGACCAGCGAAGGGGGCCTGTTCGGCGTCAACGCGGTGATCACCGGGGCCTTGCCGCCCGGCGCCGGCAAGCCGTCGCCCTATGAGAGCCTTCAGGACCTGCGGTCCTGGCAGCTCGAGATGGCCTTCTTCGAAGACCAGGCCACCGGCCCCGAGCCGGAGCATCAACAGGTGCTACGGCTCTACGCCAATGGCGTGGTCGACGAGCTGCGCTTCGACTACGGGGACTTCGTTCTCGCCGGCGGGCTGGAGCGTCTGGAGATGCTGGCGCGCCCCAAGTGCGAGTGAGCGTTGCCGGGCGCCGCTGATCGCGGCCGCTCTACTTGAGGCGCAGCGAGCGGCCCTTCTTGATCGCGTCCTCGCCCATCTTCCCGCGCACCCTGTCGATCACCTTCTCGACCTCGGCCCGGCGTTCCCGGGTCGGGTCGAGCAGGTCGGGCGGGTCGCCCAGCGCCTCGTCGACCAGGTCGCTGACGCCGATGCCGATCAGCCGGAAGCGCCGTCCGTCGGCTTCGCCGGCGAGCACCGGCCGCGCCTCGCGGTAGAGCACCTCGGCGAGATTGGTCGGGTCGCCCAGGCGGCGGCTCCGCGTGATGGTGCGGACTTCCGCGGTTTTCAGTTTCAGGGTCAGGCTGCGGCCCGCCAGCCCGGCGCGCTTGACGCGTCGCGACACCTTCTCGCAGAGCGGCCAGAGACGGGCCGCCAGATCGCCATCCTCGATGAGGTCGGTCTCGAAGGTCGTCTCGGCCGAGATGCTCTTGGCCGGCGCCCGGGGATCCACGTCGCGGCTGTCTTCGCCGCGGGCGAAGTGGAAGAGCCGGCGACCCATGGCGCCATAGCGCAGGACCAGCTCGTCCTTCTCGAAGGCCCAGAGATCGGAGATCTTCTCGATGCCGTCGCGCGCGAGCGCCTTGCCGAGTGCGGCGCCGACGCCCCAGATCAGGCCGACCGGTTTGTCGCCGAGAAATGCGCGGGCCTCGGCCCTGCCGATGACCGCCATGCCGCGGGGCTTGTCCAGGTCGGAAGCCACCTTGGCGAGAAACTTGTTGTAGCTCAGCCCGATCGAGACCGTCAGGCCACGCTCGCGCTCGACCCGAAGGGCCAGGGCGGCCAGGCTGCGCGCGGGCGGCCCGCGGTGCAGCGCCTCGGTGCCGGCGAGGTCGAGAAAGGCTTCATCGATCGAGATCGGCTCGACCAGGGGGGTCAGAGACTCCATCATGGCGCGGATCTCGCGCCCCTCGGCGCTGTACTTGGCCATGTCGGGCGGCAGCACGACGGCTTCCGGGCAGGCCTTGAGCGCCTTGAACATGGGCATGGCCGAGCGCACGCCGTAGATCCTGGCCGTGTAGCAGGCAGCCGAGACGACGCCGCGCCGGCCGCCGCCCACGATCACCGGCCGGTCCCGCAGCTCGGGCCGGTCGCGCTTCTCCACGCTGGCATAGAAGGCATCGCAGTCGATGTGGGCGGTCGAGAGGCTCGTCAGCTCGGGGTGGCTAACCAGGCGGGCGCCGCCGCAGGCGTCGCACCGCGGCGGGAGGGCCGGCGCCTTGGTCAGCGCCAGGCAGTCGCGACAGAGGGTGGTCATGGCTCGTCCGGTGCCCCAGGCGGCCACAGCCAGGCGGCGCCGCGCACGCCGCTGGAGTCGCCGTAGCGCGGCGGCACGATGCGGGTATCGACCCGGTCGGAGAAGACATAGTCCGGCAGGCGCGGCGGCAGGCCTCGATAGAGCCGCGCCAGGTTCGACAAGCCGCCGCCCAGCACGATGACGGCCGGATCCACGATGTTGATCACGCTGGCCAGGGCTCGCGCCAGCCGGTCTTCGTAGCGCTCCAGCGCCTGCTCGGCCAGGCTCTCGCCACTCTCGGCCCGGGCGATGATCTCCGCGGGCGCCAACGCGGCGCCGCCGGCCTGGGTGTAGTCACGCGCGAGACCAGGCCCGCACAGGAAGGTCTCGATACAGCCGCTGCGCCCGCAGTAGCACGGCGGTCCCGGGCGCTCCGCGTCCCGCGGCCAGGGCAGCGGGTTGTGCCCCCACTCGCCGCCGATCGCGTTGTGGCCGGTCAGCGGCCGGCCTCCGACGATGACGCCGCCGCCGACGCCGGTGCCGAGAATGACGCCGAACACCGGGTCGGCGCCGGCCGCCGCGCCGTCCACCGCCTCGGAGAGCGCGAAACAGTTGGCATCGTTGGCAATCCGGACCGGCCGCGCCAGGGCACGGGCGAGATCCCGGTCCAGGGGACGGCCTATGAGCCAGGTCGAGTTAGCGTTCTTGACCTGCCCTGTGGCCAGCGACAGGGCGCCCGGAATGCCCACGCCGACGCTGCCCTTGCGGCCGAGCGAGGTCTCCACCTCGGCGACCAGCCGGCTGGTGGCCAGGATCGTGCCGTCGTAGTCGTCCCGCGGGCTGGCGCAGCGCCTGCGGTCCAGTATGGTCCCGTCGGGACCCAGGGCGGCCGCCTCGATCTTGGTGCCGCCGAGATCGATCCCGATGCGCATGGGCTATCGCCTTGCGATCCGAAGGGAAGGCGCAACGTCCCGGAATGCTGGCATTCCGGAATTTGCTAACGAAATATTAACTTTGGTTAAGTACCACACTTGATAGTCTCACAGGCGGTGGGACCGAAGCCGCGACGGGCCCCGGGGGGCCGGACAAGACGGCAAGTCAACAGGGGTGCAGGAATCAGCCAATCCGTCTGGACAGTGATAGCGAAGGGGTTTCCGGAGATGGCGGGTCAAGACAACATCAAGGCGAGCAACGGGTCGCCGAGCGCGAACGGCGCAGCCAAGACGGTCATGGTGGTCGAAGACAACGACCTCAACATGAAGCTTTTCCACGATCTGCTGGAAGCCCATGGCTACAATATCCTCCAAACGAAGGACGGGATGGAAGCCCTGCGCATGGCGCGCGAGTATCGTCCCGACCTGATCCTTATGGATATTCAGCTTCCCGAGGTTTCCGGCCTCGAGGTTACGAAGTGGATCAAGGAAGACGATAGCCTGAAATCGATCCCGGTTGTTGCCGTGACCGCCTTCGCCATGAAGGGCGACGAAGAGAAGATCCGGGAGGGCGGCTGCGAGGCGTACATCGCGAAGCCGATTTCCGTGACGAACTTTCTTCAGACTGTCGCGCGCTTCCTCAACTAGATTGCCGAGGGCGATCACCGGGGCCAGTTCATGACCGCGCGGATTCTCGTATTCGACGACATCCTGCCGAACGTCAAGCTCCTGGAAGCGAAGCTTGCCGCCGAGTACTTCGACATCCTGACCGCGCTGGACGGCGCGGCGGCGATCGAGATCGCCGCCAGGGAGAAGCCCGACCTCATCCTGCTCGACGTCATGATGCCGGGCATGGACGGCTTCGAGGTCTGCCGCACGCTCAAGGCCGATGCCAAGACGCGGCATATCCCCGTCGTCATGGTGACCGCGCTGAGCGACGTGGCCGACCGGGTCCGCGGGCTCGAGGCCGGGGCCGACGACTTCCTGTCCAAGCCGGTCAACGACATCGCCCTCTTCGCGCGGGTCCGCTCCCTGGTCCGTCTCAAGATGATGATGGACGAGCTGCGCTTGCGCCAGGCGACATCCGGCGCCGAGGTGCTGTCGCAGGAATCGTTCGGCGAGGAGGACTCGTTCGACAATGCCCGCGTCCTGCTGGTCGAGGAGAACAAGTTCACAGCCCAGAAGATCGCCGACTTCCTGACACAAGGCGGGCATGCGGTCGATCATGTCTCGATGACCGGTGACGGCCTCGCCATGGGACGGGAGAACGACTACGACCTGATCATCGTCAACCTTAGGATCGGCGATGTCGACGGCCTGCGCCTCTGCTCCCAGTTCCGCTCTCAGGAAGAGACCCGGCAGGTGCCGATCCTCCTGGTCCTGGACGACATGGACCTGCCGGACCTCGCCAAGGGCCTGGACCTCGGCGTCAACGACTACCTGATCAAGCCGGTCGACCGGAACGAGCTGCTGGCCCGCTCGAAGACGCAGATCCGCCGCCGGCGCTATCACCGAAAGCTCCGCTCCATGCTGCAGAGCAGCGTGTCCATGGCCTTCACGGATTCCCTGACCGGGATCTACAACCGGCGCTACATGAACAACCATCTCGACCGCAAGATCGTGGAGATCGAGCAGTCGGCCAAGCCGGTCTCGGTGATGCTGTTCGACATCGACTTCTTCAAGCAGATCAACGACACCTACGGGCACGGCGCCGGCGACACGGTGCTCCGGGAACTCGCCCAGAGGGTCAGCGACAACGTTCGGGACTTCGATCTCGTGGCCCGCTACGGGGGCGAGGAGTTCGTGGTGATCATGCCCAATGCCACGCCGGACGAGGCCTTCTCGGTCGCCGAGCGGATCCGCAACGTGATCCAGCGCACGGAGTACACGATCGACGGGCGCGACGAACCCCTGAGCGTCACGATCTCGGTCGGCGTGGCCACCACGACCGACCCCAACGAGTTGGCGGATTCACTGATCGCCAGGGCCGACAAGGCGCTCTACGAGGCGAAGCGCTCGGGGCGCAACCAGAGCCGCTCGGCCGAGCTGGACAATCCGCAAGGCGCCGACAAGGCGGCTGTCGCCGGCCGCTGATCCCGCCATCCCGACGCGTGAACGGCCGCCCCAGAGGACGGCCGCCTTCAACGTTTAACCGATTGCCCGGGCGGTCCCGGCGAAGCGGGACCCGCTTGTTGCGAGAGGCCGGATCGGCCTCACTTCATCTTGGATTCCTTGAACAGCACGTGCTTGCGCGCGACCGGATCGTACTTCTTGAGATTGAGCTTCTCGGTCATCGTGCGCGCGTTCTTCTTGGTGATATAGAAGTATCCCGTGTCGGCGGTGCTGACGAGCTTGATCTGCTGGGTCGTGGGTTTGGCCATGGTGTCGTCCTCGCCGCCCGAGGCGGTCAGCGCTTGGTTCAGGGTGACC
>JAAUYK010067952.1_pt1 | contig 11942 bp, 11 predicted proteins | sample 7278021 | NCBI WGS metagenome assembly JAAUYK01 (sample SAMN14350223, study PRJNA611818) | marine sediment metagenome | isolation source: surface marine sediment (1.8m) | place: French Polynesia: Moorea | collected 2018-08
CGCCGGACTGCGGCCTGCACCGGCCTGCGAACCGCCGCGCCACGGTGCTGATCGAGACCGCGGGCCTGTCGGCGGCCCTGAAGGACAGCGAGGTCTTCTATCCGGTGCTGGGCGCCTGGCTGGGCGCCGAGGTCGGCAGCGCCGTCCCGGTGATCGCCGGCCTGCCCAGCGACCTGAGCGAGGACCGGCTCAAGGCTCTGGGTGCGGCCGCGGCTTCGACCGGCGCGGTCGGCCTGTTCCACGTCGCCGGGGTGACTCCGGAGGCGCCCAGCGTCGAAGCCGCCCTCGGCGACCTGGAACCCGAGCGGCGGATCGCCGTCACGCCGGAGGTCCTACGCCAGGCCCGCGACCGGCTTTCGACCTCGGTCGCCGAGACCGTCGACGCCGTCGCCCTGGGCTCGCCGCACTTCTCCTACGAGGAGTTCGGCCGCCTGGAAGCTGCCCTGAAGGGCCGGGAAATCACGCTGCCCTTCTACGTCTGCACCGGCCGTCACGCGGTCGAACGCCTCGATGCGGAGGGCCGACTGAGGCCCCTGGAAGAGGCGGGGGTCACCCTCGTCACCGACACCTGTGTCGTGGTGACGCCGATCCTGCCCCGCGACGGCGGGGTGCTGATGACCAACTCCGGCAAGTTCGCCCACTACGCGCCGGGCACGATCGGCTACGGCGTGGTCTACGGCAGCCTGGAGGACTGCGTCGCCACCGCGGCCGACGGCCGGGTCACGCGGGACGAGTCCCTGTGGCGATAGCGGTCGGCGACATCCCCGAAGGGCGTGATGGCGCCTCTGTCATGGCCGGCTCGGGGCGAGCCCGCCTAAGATGCCGCAGCACCAGACATCGCAACGGCCGGGGGACCCCATTTATGCGCCGCATCAGCCTGCTGCTCACCCTCCTGCTCGCCGCCTGGAGCGTGGCACCAAAGCCGACCTCGGCCGTCGAACTGGCCCTGGTCCTGCTCAACGACGTCTCCAAGAGCATGGACACCGCAGAGTTCGCCATGGTCAAGGCAGGTTATCGCGCGGCCTTCTCAGATCCCGAGGTCATCGCCGCGATCGGAACCATCGCCGGCGGGGTCGCCGTCGCCTACGTCGAGTTCTCCGGCAAGCGGGAGATCAAGTTGGTCCAGGGTTGGGACGTGCTGAGCGATGCCGCCTCCGCCAGCGCCTTCGGCGACGCGATCGCCCGCGCACCGCGCTCCAGCGCCGGGAACACGGCGATGGCCGCCGGCCTCGTCGGCGCCACTCGACTCTTGACCCAGGGCGACTTCGGCAGCGCCCGCCGGGTCATCGACATCGCCAGCGACCATCCCTCGGATGGCGGGCGTTCCGCATCCGCGCGGGACGCCGCGGTCGCGGCCGGGATCACCATCAACGCTCTGCCGATCATGAGCGCCGGACCCATCGGCACCTTCGACGGCCGCATGACCTATTCCACCGCGGAGTGGGGCGCGGGCGGAATCGCCGGCTTCTACCGGCACAACGTCATCGGCGGCGACGGCGCCTTTCTGGTCGAGGCCAGCGATTTCACCGCCTTCGGCGAGGCGCTCAAGCGCAAGCTTCTGCGCGAGCTGATCGCCTCGGACGACGAGAAGGTATCGTCGGGAACGAGACGCGCTGCCCTGGTCGAGTAGCGGCGGCGCGGCCCGAGAGATCTGGAGGACAGCCCGCGATGACGGGAGCCGCGATCCAAGGCGAGGTCCTGCTACCCGGCGTCGCCGAGGGCGCCGTCCTCAAGCTCGACCGTCCGATCAGCTTCTGGGGCGGAGTCGACCCGGAGACCGGCCGGATCGCCGACCCGCGCCATCCCCAGCACGAGCAGACGGTCGGCGGGCGGATCCTGGTGATCCCAGAGACAATCGGCTCATCCTCGGGGTCCGCGGTCATGCTGGAGCTGATCGCCCGGGGGCTGGGACCGGCGGCGGTCATTCTCGGCAAGCCCGACGCGATCTTGATCCTGGGGGTCGTGGTGGCCAGGGAGATGGGCTACCGCAACCCGCCGCCGGTGCTTCTGCTGCCGTCGCAGGGCCAAGCAGCTTTGTCTAGCGGCCAGACCTGCCGGATCGGATCGGGTGGAACGATCGAGACCGACGCCGCTCCGGCCGTCTCTGCGTGACGTCGACCCGCAAGCAGCGCTCGCAGGCCCGGTCACATGGCAGCGGGACGAACCCCCGAGAGGCTGCGCGAGAGGAGACCCTGATGATCGTCGAACCCCGGGGGCGTCGAGAAATCCGCCGCTCGGCGCCGGCGTTTATGCGCCCAGGAAGTCCTCGTAGGCCAGGCCCTCGGTCGGGCCGATCAGCTTTCGGTCGACGAGGTCCGCGTGCAGGATCTGGACCTCCCAGCGCACGTCGATGCCATGGCTGCTGCCCAGCATCGCCGGCGGGTAGAGCGCCGCGAACATGGGGTCGAAGCTCAGGCGGTCGTTGAAGTAGTCCGCGATCGGCATCCTGGCGGGGATCCGATCGACCGTCTTCTCGTAGAGCACGACGCCGCGCATCGGCTCCTGGAAGGACACCGCAACTGCTTTGCGACCAAGCAGCTTCCGATACTGGCCGCATTCCAAGTTGCCGGCGACGATCCGCAGGGTCACGTCCTCCAGCGGCACCCGCGAATGCCCGGCGACCAGATCGGAGACCCGGTAATCGACACCGCGTTCGATGCGCGCTGGCAGAGGCGCTAGACGGAGCTGCATGTACCCGCGCAGCTGGCGGCGCATCAAGAACCAGATCCCCGCACCAAGTGCGCCGCTGCCGATGAGCGCCGTCAAGAGGGGGATTTTGAAGCCGCCGTTGCTGCGTTGGTGCGAGTAGAACCAGGTCGCGGCCTCCGGCGAGAACTGGTCGTGCACGCCGACCGCCGCATTGGCCAGCACCACCAGCCCGCCGACCACGACGAGCCCCAGGGTGATCATCCGGTTCAGCGGCGGGATCGCCTTGAGGTTGGCGAAGAAGCGGAAAGCGTCTTTGGGCTCGATGATCTCCGCCGCTTCGCTGTTGAGCGGCGGCTTAGCGCCGATCCGGATCAGCTGCTCTTCGGAGACCTTGGTATCGAAGACCACGGCGTCGTTGACCCAAACCTTGGTGTGCAGGCGCAAGTCGACGTGCTTGCCGGCGTAGCTGTAGAAGCGCAGCTTACTGGCCGGGATTTGGAACTCGGTCTCACCGCTTTGCACCTGGAAGGCTTCCCAGTGCAAGGTATGGCTGCTGCTGATTCCGTCGCTGCGTTTGACCTCGACCGTAGCGTCCAGGTGGAACTCGGCGTCATGGCCAACCAGCTCCGGATCGTTCACGCGGACTTTGCAGACAAGGGGGGCTGAGCTGTCCGTCTCGTCCCGCGCAAGCTCCATGTCGATGGCTGCGGTCATGAGTCACTCCGTCCTGGCGGCCTGAGGAAAGGAGAAATAGGGAAAGGACGAGCCCTCGCGTCGAGAGGGACCCGGCGCGGGAGACGGCTAGTCGTCGACCGCCACCAAGGCGATCCGGAAGCCGCCGTAGCGCTTCTTGAGCGCCATTCGCAGGGTAAACAGGATGGTGAGCGCGTAGATCGCCATGCCGAAGATCTGGCCCACCAGGTTGAGGGTGGCGCGTTCCACACCCAAGGCCCCCAGGGCGAAGCCCAGGATAAGCCCCAGGACCAGGAGCGCGATGGTCCCGAGGATCGCGGTCCTCCAAGCGATCAGCCACCAGACCGCAAGCACGCGGGTCCAGGTGGGCTCCAGGTCGCGATCTACGTGGTCGGCCATGGCTTAGCCCCGCTCATGAAATCCCAATGGCGGGCCTATAGCACGAAGCGGAGCGACAACGCTCAAGAGTTTCGTGATCCGAGCCAGGGGCCGATCTAGCCTTCGCAGAAGCTCAGCGAGACCCCGTTCCCGGCCACCGGATCGAGCAGCACGGTGCTGTCCTCGTCGTCGAAGGGAATCCCCGATTCCGAAAGGCAGGACCGCACCGCCGCCAGGCCTTCGACCTCGATCGCAAGGTGGGCGATGAAGGGCGGCTCGGCTGGCACCTCGAAGTCCAGGAGATCCGGGTGGAGGAACTGGAGGGCGGCATCGCCGAACAGCAAGTCCGACGCTTCGGGCTTGACGAAGAAGACGTCGACGTCCCGGCCCCAGATCTCGGCATAGGCCCGGGCCGTGGCCTCGGGATCCTCGACCGCGACCGTCACCCGACCGATTCCCAGCGCCGTGTTCGGATGCACCGTCCACTGCGGTTGCCAGACCAGGTCGCGGCTCAGGTGCTGACAGAGAAAAGCCTTGAGGCCGGGAGTCGCTTGCGGCGGCAGGTGCACCAGGCTGAAGGCCGGCAGGGCGTCGCCCTCGGGCAGCTCGAGGATCCGCTTCAGGTCCTTGGGACCGTCGATCGCGATGCCACGGGCGGTCAGCTCGGCTGCCGCCGCCACCGCGTCCTCGGTCGCGAAGGCCAGGCCCAGGGCACCTTCGCGATGCTCCAGAAAGCGGTCCAGGTCGTTGGTGAACTGCCCGGGATCGACGATGCCCAGCAGCTCGATATAGTCCTGCTGGAACATGATGCAGTAGTTGGCGGTGCCCCAGCCGATGTGCCGGCCGCGCGGGGTCACCGTGAAGCCGAGCCGGGTCCAGGTCCTGCGTGCGGCTTCCAGATCGCGCACGCCGATCAGGGCATGGTCGATCCCGGTGATGGAGGCCTGGCTCACGTTCGGGAGCTAGCGCAGCGCCGAGGCGATGTTGCCGCCGTCGACGTTGACGATGGCGGCCGTAGTCTTGTCGGCCAGGGCAAGGTCGACGAAGACCCGGGCGACGTCGTCGGCATGGACCTCGCGATGCAGCAAGTTGTCGCGCAGCAGCTCCTCGCTGCTGACCCCGCGGGCCAGGGCCCGCTTGGCGATGGTCTCCTCGGTCAGGACGCCGCTGCGCACGCCCTCTGCGCTGACCGCGTTGGCCCTGATGCCGTCGACCCCGTAGTCGACCGCGAACTGCCGGACCAGGGCCAGGGTCGCCGCGTTGGGCAGGCCATAGGGGCCGGCCCCGGCGCTGGGATTGATCGCCTGGCGCGAGGTGTTGAACAGCAGCGCACCGCCGGTTCCCTGCTGCAGCATGATGCCGACCGCCGACTTGGCCGCGCGGTAATGGGCGAAGAAGTTGAGCTCGAAGGACTGCCTGATCTCGGCCTCCTCGACCTCGCCGATGCGACCCTGCCAGGTCTTGCCGGCGTTGGAGACCAGGATGTCGAGCCCACCGAAGGTCTCGCAGACCCGCTCGAAAGCCTGGGTCAGGTCCGCTTCGTCGGTCACGTCGCAGCGGATCGCGAGCGCCCGGATCGCCTGGGCGAAGGAGCGCATGCCGTCCAGGTCGAGGTCGACCAGCGCGACCTCGGCGCCCTGAGCGTGGAAGGCCCGCGCCGTGGCCCGGCCGATCGCCCCGGCGCCACCGGTCACCACCGCGACCTGGCCGGCCAGCGGTCGTGACTCGGTCTCCCAGGGTGCCGCGCCTTCGCCGAGGGCATACTCGGCATCGAAGATCTGGGACTCCTCCAGACTTTCGTATTGGCTCAGGGACTCGGCGCCGGCAATCGTGTCGATCGAGGCCTCCATCACGTCGGCCGCCGCCGCCGCAGTCGCGGCATCCGGGCCGGCGGCGAAGAATCCGAGGCCGCGCACCAGGGCGATTCGCGGCAGAGGGTCTTGGAGCCGCTCACCGCTGGTCAGCCGTTGGGCATGACGCCGGAAGTAGTCCCTGTAGTCGGCCGCGTAGTCCTCGATTGCGCGCCGGGCCGCCGAAGCGAAGGCCGCGCGGCGGCCGAGCTCGGGCGCCGGCAGGATCACCGGCCAGGGCTTCGTGAAGGGCAGATTTTGCGGGGTTGTCGGCCCGGCCTGTGCGTAGCGGGAAAGGTCGATCCCGTTGACGAAGTCCCGGATCACCTCGCCGCTGCGAAATGTCAGGACGCAGCGCCGGTAGCGGTCGCCGACCCCCTCGGAAAGGGCCAGGGAACCGCGCAGGATCGGCGCGATCTCGGCCGGCTCCGCGAGGCGCCGCGGCAGCTCGACCGGCGCGAAGACCCGGCGCTTGCCCTTGCGCAGGCGACGTTGGGCCAGGCTGATCAGGCTGACCATGCGCTCGTAGGACTCGCGGGCATCGTCGCCAAAGGTCACGATGCCGTGTTTCATCAGAACCAGTCCCTCGGCCTCCGGTTTGGCGTCGAAGGCGGCCTTGGCGGCCTTGGCCAGCTCAAAGCCCGGCAATGTGTAGGGAACCACCGCCAGGGTCTCGCCGAAGACTTCGCGGCACAGCGTCTCGCCCTCCGCCTGGTTGGTCAGGGCGAGGACCGCGGCGGCGTGGCAGTGATCGATATAGCGCGGCGGCAGCAAGGCGTGCATCAGGGTCTCGACCGGGGTTTCCGGCGCCTCGGGATCCAGGTGGTTGCGACGCTGGATCCTGACCCGGTCCTCGCCGCTCAGCTCCTTCAGGCTGTGCAGCGCGCGCAGCGGTTCCAGGCGCAAAGCCGGCAGGCCGGCGACCGTGATCTCGGCCATGTCGACACCCCGGCCCTGCATGCAGAGCACGTCGATCGATTCGCCGGTCACGTCCTTGATCCGGGTCTTGACCGATGTGCTGCCGTCAGCGCCCTGGGCCACCAGGCGCCGGTCGCTGCCGATCAGACGGGTCGCATAGACGCGAAAGGCGAGATCGGCGGCAACGTCCCGCTCACCGAGTTCACGGATCAGCTCCTGCGCCTCGCCGTCCTTCCAACGACTTTCCGCGCCCCGGCCCTTGTCGCCTCGAGCCTTGCCGCCCCTGGGCTTGTCGGCCTGGGATTTTTCCTGCGCCTTGTCGGATTCCCGTTCGCCAAAGCGCATCGGACCGAGTTTCAGTCGATCGCCGCCTTTGCCTTCGACGCTCATCCGGGAAACCTTGCCTGGCCTGCGGTCAAGATTGGCCTCCAGCGTGGTCGGAAGGCGCCAAGACGCGGCCGGCGACCGCGGACAGCCGGGCCACCTGCTCGGCAGAGCGGACCTGCGGCTGGGTGATCAGGGCCGCATCGAGCGCCCGCTGGCAGCCCTTAGCGCAGGGCGCGTCCCGATCGCGCAGTTCGGGCGCCGTATGGCGCACCAAATTCCGGGCCTTGTCGGCGTTCTCGAGCAGAACCTTGATCACCTGCTCGACGCTGACATCGTCGTGGTCGTCGTGCCAGCAGTCGTAGTCGGTGACCATGGCGACGGTCGCGTAGCATATCTCCGCCTCGCGGGCGAGCTTGGCTTCCGGCATGTTGGTCATGCCGATGACGTCGCAGCCCCAGGACCGATAAAGCTCGGATTCCGCCCGGGTCGAGAACTGCGGGCCCTCCATGACCAGGTAGGTGCCGCCGCGATGGTGCGGGATCCCGAGCCTGGCGGCCGCGGCCTCGAGGTGGTCGCCCAGGCGGCCGCAGACCGGCTCGGCCATGGAGACGTGTGCGACCAGGCCCTCGCCGAAGAAGCTCTTGTTGCGGGCGAAGGTGCGGTCGATGAACTGGTCGACGATCACGAAGGTGCCCGGCGCCAGGTCCTCGCGCAGTGAGCCAACGGCGCTCACCGAGACGATCTCGGTGACGCCGCTGCGTTTCAGTGCATCGATATTGGCTCGGAAATTCAGTGCCGACGGCGGCAGCCGATGGCCCCGGCCGTGGCGCGGCAGGAAGATTATCCTCTGACCCTCGAGCTCACCGAACAATAGCTCGTCGGAGGGCTCGCCGAAGGGGCTTTCGACCCGGCGCCACTCTGTCTTTTCAAGGCCTTCGATGTCGTAGACGCCACTGCCGCCGATCACGCCGAGGACCGGTGGCAAACCCGCTTGCTCTGCCATCACCCACCATGCATAGCCAGGAAGACCAAACCTTTACGCCAGCCCGACGGCTTTTCCAAGTCCGGGCATTCCAGGGGTAAGCGAAGCCCGCATAGCGAAAGGGCCGCGGCAGAACGCCACGGCCCTCAAAGAAATGCTCTGGTGACCAACGGCTCTCAGTGCAGGTCCGACCAAATCTTCTTTTTCACTGCGAAAAGGACGCCAGTCAGGACCAGCAGGAACAGAACCACGGTGACGCCCATGCTCTTGCGCGTCTCTAGGTTCGGCTCTGCCGTCCACATTAGGAACGCCGTCACATCCTCGGCCATCTGCTCGACCGTGGCCGGCGTGCCGTCGGCGTATTCGACCAGGTCCTCGGACAAAGGTGCCGGCATGGCGATCTGGTGGCCCGGGAAGTACGCGTTGTAGTACATCCCATCCATCAACTCGACATCGGCCGGCGGCTCCTCCGGATAGCCGATCATTAGAGCGTAGTTGTAGTCCGGTCCGCCCTTGCGCGCCTTGGTCATGAGCGAGAGATCCGGCGGATAGGCACCATTGTTAGCGGCCCGCGCGGCCTGCTCGTTGGGAAAGGCCAGGGGGTAACGGTCGGCCGGGATCGCCGCCCGCTCGAACATCTCACCGTCGTCGTTGGGGCCGTCCATCACCGAATACTCCGCCGCCAGGGCCTTAATCTCATCGGCAGAGAAACCGAGGTCCAGGAGGTTACGGAAGGCGATGTACTGGATCGAGTGGCAGGAAGAGCAGACCTCCCGATAGACCTGGAAGCCGCGCTGGAGTTGGGCCCGGTCGAAGGTGCCGAAAAGGCCGGAGAAGCTCCAGCTATGCGACGGGATGGCGACCGCCTCCGCCGCTTGTGCGCTCCCCGCACCGAAGCCCAGGAATGCCGTCAGCCCGAGAGCAAGAAGTCTTTTCATCAGGCCTTCTCCATCGGCTTGGCAACTGCACCGGCAGGCATTCCGCCGCCCATGAGAACGGGCTTACTGATCGAGGCCGGCAAAGGCTTGGGCCGCTCAAAAATACCTAACAGTGGCAGAACGACAAGGAAGTGCGCGAAGTAATAGGCGGTTGCAACCTGTCCGATGAGAACGAACGGCACCCCGTGGAACGTGGCATCCGGCGAGTTTGCGCCGACCCAACCGAGCACGAAGCAATCCAGCACCAGGATCCAGAAGAACCACTTGTAGTAGGGCCGGAAGGCGGCGCTGCGCACCGGTGAGCGATCCAGCCAGGGCAGGAAGAAAAGGATCAGGATCGACCCGAACATCAGGATCACGCCGCCGAGCTTGGCCGGCACAATCCAAAGGAAATCGAAGGTCACCGCCCGCAGGATCGCGTAGAACGGCAGGAAATACCACTCGGGAACGATATGCGCCGGCGTCGAGAGCGGGTTGGCCTCGATGTAGTTTTCCGGTTCGCCCATGGAGTCCGGGAAGAAGAAGATCACTGCCGTCAAGAGGGTCAGGAACACGCCAAGACCGAAGAGGTCCTTGACCGTGTAGTAGGGGTGGAAAGGGATGCTGTCTTGCGGCCCCTTGGTATCGATGCCTAGCGGGTTGTTCGAACCAAATTGATGCAGCGCCCAAATATGAAGAATCACGACCCCGACGATCAGGAAGGGGAAGAGGTAGTGCAGCGAGAAAAAGCGGTTGAGGGTCGCATTATCGACCGCCGGCCCCCCCCAGAGCCAGGTCGTGATGGAATCGCCGACGATCGGAATTGCGGTAAAGAAGTTGGTGATCACCGTCGCGCCCCAGAAGCTCATCTGACCCCAGGGAAGGACGTAGCCCATGAAGGCAGTCGCCATCATCAGCAACAGGATGACCAAGCCAAGCATCCACAACAGCTCGCGCGGCGCCTTGTAGGAGCCATAGTAGAGCCCGCGGAATATGTGGATGTAGACCACGATGAAGAAGAAGAAGCTGGTGTTCACATGAATGTCACGGATCAGCCAGCCGAAATTCACGTCGCGGTCGATCCTTTGGATCGAGTCGAAGGCGTGGTCGACGTGTGGGGTGTACTGCATGGCGAGGGTGATGCCGGAGACGATCATGATCACCAAAGCGATCCCGGCCAGCGAGCCAAAATTCCACCAGTAGCTGAGGTTCCTCGGCGACGGATAGGAGCTTCCCAGGGAATGATCCAGGAAGGAGAAAATCGGCAACCGGTATTCGATCCACCGGAGCACCGGGTTCTTGAGTTGCACGCCACTCACGATTCTAAGGCTCCCTTAACCGATCTTGATCGTTGTATCGTCTAGGAAGACGTAAGGGGGCACCGGCAGGTTGGTCGGCGCAGGTCCCTTGCGAATGCGGCCCGAGGTATCGTAGTGCGAGCCGTGGCACGGGCAGAGCCAACCGCCGTATTCGCCGCGCGGGTCGCCGGCCCGTTGGCCCTTGGGCACGCAGCCCAGGTGGGTGCAGACGCCGACCATCACCAGCCACTCCGGCTTCTCGACCCTGTCGTCGTCGGTTTCCGGGTCGATCATGTCGCCCAGCTGCACCGCCTCCGCTTCCGCGATCTCATCCTGTGTACGATGCCGAATGAAGATCGGTTTGCCCTGCCACATCACGGTGATGGCCTGGCCCTCTTCGATCGGCGAGATGTCGACCTCGACCTCGGCGAGCGCCAGAACGTCAGCCGAAGGATTCATCGAATGCACGAAAGGCCAGACGGCCACGGCCGTGCCGACCGCCCCTATCCCGCCTGCAAGCAGGTAGAGGAAATCGCGCCGCGTTTCGCCCTCTCCGCCGTGTGGCTGTTGCGCGGTCTCTGCCATGTCTTGTGATCCCTCCAAAGATTAAGTGGTCCGGGTTCCGAAGACCGGTGGTTTCTTCTTGGCCGCCGAACGAGCGCTCATTAGTTATACGCCTGAACCGCCACGGCAGACGCCATTCTGGCCGCGTGACGCGGGCCTTGCCTCGCGGCACGCATATAGAGGAAATTCCCGGAGAAAGCAAAACCTCTAAGCCCCTTCGAAAGACCCTGCTTCGCCCGGATGACAAGACCTTGCGCCTGGTCCTCTTCCAGCCCGACATCCCGCAAAACGCCGGTGCGCTGATGCGCTTGGCGGCCTGCCTCGGCGTCGCCGTCGACGTTATCGAGCCCTGCGGATTTGCTCTATCCGATAAGCGCATGAAACGGGCCGGCCTCGACTACCTGGATCTGGCCGCGATCACCCGTCACCGCTCCTGGACTGCCTATCGCGAGGCGGCACCCGGCCGACTTTTGCTGCTGACCACCGCAGGCGATATCCGCCATTGCGATTTTCTTTACAAACCCTGTGACAGTCTTATGGTCGGCCGCGAAAGCGCCGGCGTCCCACAGGACGTGCACGACGCCTGCGACGCCCGATTGCGAATTCCGATGAGGTCCGGCCTCCGCTCGCTCAACGTGGCCACGGCGGCGGCGCTGGTGCTGGGGGAAGCTCTGCGCCAGACCGGACTCTTTCCCGAAGGAGAGGCATGAACGACGTCACGACAAGCGAGCAGCAGCGGCGCGCAGCGGCCTGGTTCGAAGAGCTGCGCGATTCGATCTGCGCCGAGTTTGAGAAGATCGAAGACGAGCTGATCGGCGACAACGCCACCCGCTTCGCCCACATGCGCCCCGGGCGCTTCAAGCGCAGCGAGTGGCAGCGCGAAGGCGGCGGCGGCGGCGTCATGTCGGTGATGCGCGGCCGTGTCTTCGAGAAGGTCGGGGTCAATATTTCGACGGTCTGGGGCCGCTTCTCGCCGGAGTTCGCCAAGCAGATTCCCGGTGCCGCAGAGGACCCAAGATTCTGGGCGAGCGGCATCAGCCTGGTCGCCCACTTGCAGTCGCCCCTGGTGCCGGCGGTGCACATGAACACCCGCCACATCGTCACCACCAAGTCCTGGTTCGGCGGCGGCGCCGACCTGACGCCGATGTTCCCCGAAGACCAGGACACCGAGGACTTTCACGCGGCGCTGAGGGAAACCTGCGAGCGCCACGGCGCGGACTACTACGATCGATTCAAGGCCTGGTGCGACGAGTATTTCTACCTGAAGCACCGCGAGGAGCCGCGCGGCGTCGGCGGGATCTTCTACGACAACCTGGAAAGCGGCGACTGGGAGGCGGACTTCGCCTACACCCAGGACGTCGGCCGC
>JAAUYK010056540.1_pt1 | contig 11937 bp, 11 predicted proteins | sample 7278021 | NCBI WGS metagenome assembly JAAUYK01 (sample SAMN14350223, study PRJNA611818) | marine sediment metagenome | isolation source: surface marine sediment (1.8m) | place: French Polynesia: Moorea | collected 2018-08
AACTTTTCCTTCAATGGCTACAGCATCTTTCAAGAAGAGATAGTTATCAACACTAAACCAAAGAGTTGCAATTAGAAAAGTTAAACACGAAATACTCAAAAATAAATTCATAAATAGATAATAAAATTGATGATGGTTTAAACTCCTAAATCTAATTTTAATTGACCTGGACTGATATTTCCTCGTTTTCCTCTGTGTTTATGAAGATGACAAGCACTGCACAAAGCTATCAGGTTAGATGGATGGTTATTGGAAGGATCATAATCAGAATGGTGTACAGTCAAGGTTAATTTAGCTTTTAGAGATTTGTCTTTTATGGTGTGTTTAAGATAGTTTGGAGGGAAACATTCTAACCCACACCTTTGACAAGTCCATTCAGCTTTTTCTTTAACCTCTAAGGCTATTTCCTCCCAATTATCAGGATATCTATCTCGGTTTCTCATGAACAAAATAGTTTAATTTCAGAGATTTTATACTATTATATATGATAATTATTTATAAAGATAGCTAATGAAAAATAATTATCATTCAATAAATCATATCGATTAATTTTAGATATCTCCTTTATAACTTGATGACCAATTAAACAATTTCCGCAGCCGTTGAGAAAGATTAAATTTAAACTTTGCACTACTAGGATAAGCTTTAATATAGAACGTACCAAAGTTACGCAGATTTACACTTTCTCCTGCTTTAAGACATTGATAAATTTCTTCTAAGGTATCATCTAAAATGCTTTCTATTATTTCAGTATCTTGACCATTTCTTTGAGCAACACGACGGATTAATTCTTTTTTACTAATTGACATTTTTTTAATAACTAATTCATCAAATAAAAATCATAAAGATTTGATACACAAAAGACGGCTTTATTATTAACTTTTGTAAAGTACCAATTTTGGCGCGGAGCGCAAAGTGAAAAAGGGCAATAGTGCAGAGTGCTAAGAAGTCCTGGGGAGAACACACACAACACGAAAACCATAGGTATCGCGCGCGTCGCTGCAGTTGCGAGACGCAGACCGGCAATAGCGCGGATAAGCGCTGTACGAACCGCCGCGAGTTACATGATTCCGTTTATCTGTCAATAGTTGTTTAATATTCTTTACGATGTCTTGATAAAAATCTTCTTCCTGATTTTCTTCATCCCAGACAGTGCCATTATTAGGTGCGCCATTATAATCGGGATTCCAGGGGTCTAAGCACCATTCCCAGACATTACCGTGCATATCACTTAGTCCAAAATCATTAGCTACACCGAAGAAATCTACATCTGTTGTTTCTCCTCGATACACCCCTTTTTCTCCTCTCCCATAAGCCCCATAATCATCATCTGAGCCATCATAATTAGCTAAGTCCGTTGATATGGTTTCCCCAAAGTGAAAGGGGGTTGTAGTCCCTGCACGACAGGCGTATTCCCATTCTGCTTCACTGGGTAAACGATATTGTCTTCCAGTATGGTTAGATAAACGAGCGCAGAATTCTATGGCATCATGCCAACTAATATTAGTAACAGGCCGCTTATCTCCTTTATATCCAGATGGATTAGAATCAAGTTCTTTTTCTACCTGTTGCATCGCAACAACGGCTTCCCATTGTGCTTGAGTAATGGGGTAACGTCCCATAAAAAACATCGGCACGGTTACTTGATGCTGTGGTCTTTCATCGTCATAACTGTCCTCTTCATCCGATGGCGAACCCATCAAGAAGCTTCCAGAAGGAATGAGTATCATATCCAAGGGAACACCATTCAAATCTTCTACAAACCCTTGAACTCGTTTTGCTTCTTTTTTTACCCTCAGTTGAGCCATTTTTTCTTAAAAATGAGTAGATTGGAAAACGTTTCGGTGTTACCCTACTAGGCTCTCCAATCTGATTTATTTTCGGGAGTTATTCACCCCACAGGAACAGGTCTGGACTCTTCAGGACGCTCCCTGTAAATTCCCATTTACAAGCTCTGGAATAGAAGAGTGCTGGGGAGAACACACACAACACGAAAACCATTGTTATCGCGCGCGTTGTTGTTGTTGCGATACGCAGACCGGCAATTGCGCGGATTATTGTTGTACGAACCGCCGCGTTTTCTCATGCCTGTCCCATCCTTTATTTTCAAATGTTGTCGCTACTTATTATGGAAATTTTAGACTTTCTTTGGAAACTTAAAATATTTTAGATTTGGTAGTAATTACCAAAGAACTCATAGCGGTTTTCATATCAGTAGCTCAAAGTAATATGTTCAAAGTTACCGCAGGGTTATCGAGAATAATCTATCCAATTGAAAACCGCTATCAGAAGTCCCAGTGTTGTCGCTGAAATGTCCAATGGTCAAAAATATCTTGTCTGAGGTGATAAGTATCTCCATGTTTGAGATGTGCTTCCCAACTGCTTAATCTTTGTATCACATCTTTCAAGGAGATTTCTCCATAACGATAATCGTATTGTAGCTGTCTTAATCTGTGACGAGACCGCCTTAAATTATCATTTCTAACTCTAACTTGATGAGGTAATACCCGAAATCCTAAAAAATTGGCTCCATATTTTGTCTCGAACAACTGACTTTTTATAGGATGGAGTCTTAATCTAATGGTGGTTAAATATGCTTCAATTTCTTGCTTAGCTGTTACTAAAAAATCCTTGTCATCAGAACAAAGAGCAAAGTCATCCACATATCTGACATACTTCTTAGCTTTAATCTCTTCTTTAACAAAATGATCAAATTTATTCAAGTAAAGATTACAGAATAATTGACTGGTTAAATTACCTATAGGTAAACCTTTTCTCCGTTCTATTAAGGTTAATAAATCATCCCCTGGAAATATCTCATTTACAGCTTCTTGTTCATTACTATTATCAATGATAGCATCAATCAACCATAAAGTTTCTGGACATTTTAGATAATGGCGAATCTGTTGCTTAAGTATTTGATGGTCGATACTGGGAAAATACTTTTTTATGTCACATTGTAAAATATATTTACTACTTCGGGCAAAGCCAATAAACCGTTTCAAAGCTCGATGACTTCCATAACCTTCTCTGTTAGCATAGGAATCAGGAATGAAACTTTTTTCAATTAAGGGGACAATCACATTACAGAGTGCATGATGAACCACTCTATCTCGGTAGGGAGCAGCAGAAATTAATCGTGGTTTCGGGTCATAAATTCTAAAAGTATGATACTTTCCTGGTTGATAGGTGTGAGTTATCAGTTCTTTTTCTAATTTTAGTAAATTTCCTTCTAAGTTATCATTAAATTCTAAAACACTATCCTTAAATCGTTTACCTAATTGTGCTTGCTTTGCTGCTTTAAATAAGTTTTCAAACTCAATAATTTTCGGATAAAGATTACCATATCTCTTCATTCTTATAGTTTAGTTAAAATTAGCTGTCTCTTGATAATGATTTCTGTTGGACTGTTTCTGTTGTTTTATCCATCCTCCTAATTCGACACCGATGCTTTGTAATTGCTGGTTAATATATTGATAGCGTTTAAGGGAAATTAATTCAAAATCATACAGTAACCGTGTCTGATATCTAAGAACATCTAACTCGCTATTTAAGGCTTGTAACTGGGTTAATTTCTCTTTAGCATATCTGGCTCTCAGTAACCCTTCCAATAACTCGTAAACTTCTTTGATTATTCTATCCCCTAAAATAAACTTATGGTCACGGGGTAACTTATTTAAAATCGGGACAAACCACTTGACAAAATCATAAGTTTTCTGAATAACTGGTAATTCATTCATTGATGTTTTTTCCTTTATTTTCCTGAAGACATTTTCAGGAGACAGATTTATGATTATGACAGAAAAAACGGTCATTTATTCTCAATTAATTTAACTGTTTATTACTTTTCTTTTCTATTATATTAACTTTTGTAAAGTAGCCGATTTTTGGGCGGAGAGCAAAGGGCAATAGGGCAATAGGGCAGAGTGCTAAGAAGTCCTGGGGAGAACACACACAACACGAAAACCATCGTAATCGCGCGCGTGGGCGTAGTAGTTGCGATACGCAGACCGGCAATAGCGCGGATTATAGTGGTACGAACCGCCGCGACCTACATGATTTCGTTTATCTGTCAATAGTTGCTTAATATTCTTTACGATATCCTGATAGAAATCTTCTTGCTGATTTTCTTCATCCCAGACACTGCCATCATTAGGTGCGCGCTTATAATCATAATGCCAGGGGTCTAAACACCATTCATAGACATTTCCGTGCATATCGTACAAACCAAAGGCGTTCGGTTTAAAAGACCTTACAGGGGTCGTCTTGCCTCGGTATTGCCCTTCTGGTTCATCGGCATAAGTATAAGACGCATTATAATTAGCTAACTTATCAGTCATAGTGTCTCCAAAGTGAAAGGGAGGATAAACTTTTGTATTGATGGGATTTGCTGGTTCTGTGTCTTCTTCAAAAAGATCGGCGAAAGGATCTCCAGCATCTATGTTGAGAGTTTCTGGTTCTGTGTTCAAAAGATCGGCGAAAGGATCTCCCGCATCTATTTCAGGCAAAGACTCTGGAGGACGTTGAAACCCTCGACAGGCATATTCCCATTCTGCTTCTGATGGTAAACGGTATTGTTTTCCAGTATGGTTAGATAACCGAGCGCAGAATTCTATGGCATCGTGCCAACTGATGTATGTAACAGGATGATCATCATCACCATCATTAACTGGTGATAGTTCTAAGTTTTTTTCAACTTGATCCAGAGAAGCGATCGCCCGCCATTGAGCTTGGGTAATGGGGGTTTGACTCATATAGAAAGATGAAATTTTCACCCGATGTTGTGGACTTTCTCTGTCATATCGACCTTCTTCTGAAGAATGAGAACCCATAATAAACTCCCCTTCTGGGATAGAAATCATAGTTAAAGGTTCTACTGTTGGGTTTGTTTGTTCATCTTGGTTATTATCACCATCAATTTCTGATTTTTCTCTGGTTTCATCAACGTTGTTAAAGTCTATGTTGAAGTCCAATGATTCTTTATAGTAGTAAGCCTCACATGGCTGTGTTTTAACCGTTTCACCACGACTATTAACAAAAATTGTCTCAAATTTGAGTAGCTCTAGATTTTCTGTTTCTGGACTTTCTGAGAAAGTAGCTACATTTACATCAAAAACGCGTAAATCTTCTGAAGTAAGATTTAATAGTTGTAATTGTTGTGGGGAAAGGGAGATAAAATCAACAGATTGTGATGATGGAGTTCTCTGTTCTTCTAATTCCAAAGCGAACCTAGCATAATCTCCCCCTAAACCTTTTAAAATCTCAATAGCCACCTCTGCAAACGCTTTTATACCCTCCTCTTCAGAAGAGTCTTGAGGTGCTTTTAATAAAGCGACAAATTGCTGTAAAGACCTATTTAAGCGGTAAGCTACATACTGAGAAACAGCATCAAAGACTTCAGCCGAATCGCTAACAGGAGCATCTTGTAAGAAAATTTGACGAATTCCTTCATCCATAAACCCATACTGTACCGCATCAGGGTTCGTATCGGCTTCAATGGGGACTAGCGGTTTTAATAAGCCCCCTAAAAACACTTCGGCTACATGAATTTGATTTGATTGGGGTAAAAGAGTATCTTGAATTAAACGCACCACCGGTAAACTAATAACAGGGGCAGCAGCCAATAATCCTGCTAATTTACGGGCAATAGGAGAAGCAGTTTGACGAAAACGAGTAATTCTTCCCTCTGCATTGAGTTGGCCCACTTCGATTTCCGGTAAACTGTCTTCCTCAAACTCCATCTGTGGGGGAAAGACAAAACCTGATGAGATGGCCTCACTTTTCCCCGCTACCATTTCACTCCAAACCTTTGACAAATCCGGGTTTAAGTTTAGAACTGGAACTTTAATGCCTTCTGAAAGAGGAAAATCTTTTCTTAATAATAACTCCTCGATCTGTAACTGTTGATTGGGACCCCCTGGAGCTAAACTTTTCAACAACACTGAGGCACCATTGCCTAAACCAGTTCTTAACCATAACCAGTCAGGTAACATTTGCAGAATAGCTAAAGGTTGTTGTTGTGACCAAATTTCCAAAGGCGCAATCATAGCACCATCATGCCAGAAACGGGAAACACAATCACTGACAATTAATACTAACCGTCGACCATTGGGATCTCGAAGTTCACGAGGACTCGCAAAACGTTGTACTTTGCGCTTAGTTCCCATACGGGGTAACAGCTTAACCAAACCAGCTTCATCGCTGACTAATCCCCAGGTTCTGACATCTCGAAAGATCCCATAATGTTCAACTAATCGCTTTAAATCTTTAATGGTATGTCCCCAAATCGACATAGATGGGCTTTCGTCTATCACTAAAGCCAAATCTAACCAAGGTTCTGTTTCTGACTTTAAAACAGGAAGATAAATCTTATTTTCAGCAATATTTTTGGCGGTAGCAATTTCATCTAAAATAACCTTTCTTCCCGTTGCCATTTTACGCATCAAAGGACGAAAACTTTGAGCGATTTCTAAGGGTTCTCGTAAGGAAGGAGCATCAGGGACTCGAATGGGTAAAACCTGACTACTATTGGTCGTAGAAGTAGTTGAAGTAGAGGTTTCGCCATAGATGGGAACCGAATATTTGTTTTGAAAAATAGTTGTTTTTGCTGTTTTTTCTTGTGCTTTTTCTGTGTCTTTTTGATTAATTAAATCTTGAAGCTGAGTGATTAAATCTTGGAATTTTGACCACCAAGAGGTTGACTCGGATTCCTTGGTTTCAACCGTCACTAAATTACGATTATACTTCTGTCTTTGTACAGCCAACCATAGAACATCAGCGATGTCTTCTCCAGTTAAATCCAACTCTTCTCCTAAGATATTTATTAATTGTTTGAGTTGACTTTCTTCAATCATTATCCGATAAACGCTTTAATAATAAATTTTTTACTGATTCCTCATCTTTTGCTTTGGGACTAAGGGAACAAGTTAAGACATAAATGGTATTAAGTAGTTGATCCGTTGCCCGATTTCTAGCAATTTTATTCGCTTTTCCTTCATCAAGAAATTCACTAATAAGGGAATTAATAATGTCAGCGTATTCGTTAAATTTTTCGTCACCAAAATGAGCCTTAACAATGGCTTCTAATCCTTCTTTTTTAGGATCTGGCATAGTAATTCGTAAACATCTTCGCTTAAAAGCTGGCGGAAAATCTCGTTCTCCATTACTGGTCATGACAATAATAGGAAAAGCCTGACAACGAACCCAACCATCTTCAATTACTGCCTCTATTCCTTCATCTTGTGTGTTAATAGTGAAAGGCTCTATTTCATTTTTTTCTGAGTTATTTTTCGGAGAACGTCTCACTAATTCATCAATGGGAAATTGCCCTTCTTCGAGTAAATTTAACAAATCGTTGGGCAGATTAATATCACTTTTATCTATTTCATCAATTAATAAGACTCTGGGTAAATCTGACGCTAAAAAAGCTGTCCCCAATGCTCCTAATTTAATATAATTTCCAATATGAAGCTCTTCCCCTTGTTGAGCATCCTGTAGTCGCCCAATGGCATCATAACGATATAAACCCTCTTGAATGGTTGTCCGTGCTGTAATTGACCAAGATAATACTGTTCCTAAGTCTAATTCATGAGCGATCGCATAAGCTAGGGTACTCTTCCCCGAACCAGGATTTCCGGTTACCAACAAAGGTCTTCTTAAATAAATAGCTGCATTGACAGCATTAATCACATCTCGAATATCAGAAGAAAGTTCCTGATTTTCTGATGCTTCAGTATAAAGTCGAAAATTTTTTCCTCTTAATTGTTCTCTTTCCCTTTTTTTGGCAAGTTGTCGAATTTCTGGCCAACGGTCTCTAATTTCTTGGGAATTTTCTAAGTCTGACCATTGACCAAATTTCCGCCAAGGGGGAGGTTCTAGATTTTTGAGAATCTCAGTAGCTTTTTCTCGTTGTTGACCATTGCCTCGAAATAAATGCCAATCTTCAGTCATAAGTGTCTCCTTGGTTATTTACCCGTTTCAATTAAAGGCTTAAAATGAGAGGGAATTCTCTGAGGATCATCCGCTAAAATTCCCAGATGATAACCGATTTTTTCGGGCTTTTTGTAAGCTTGTTTACGACATTTCCACACTTGTTCAAATAAATCATTCCAATTATTTAAAGGTTGTGTTAACAAATCTTTTAATTGTTTTCTAGGATCGGTTAAGTCATTAGACCTAAGCCATAAAACTAAGGGAATGCCACTTTTAACAATATAATAAAATAAGTCTTGTTGTACATCAGCTTCATCATACCAGCATCCCATGATTTTTAACCCAATAATTTCCTGAACTTCCCACTGATTAGCTAATTCATCCAAATTTTGATGATTATAGCTTTCCAATTCTTTGAGAGATTCAATAAATTTAGCTAAATTAGGCTTTAACTTATTTTGAACATTACTACGCCATCTGAGCAGAAATTGATTATAATGTTTTTTATTGGAAAAGCGATCATACGAACTTACGAATAAAGGATATTCTTTTCCTAAAGAACTCTGAGAATTTCTTTGTTGATCAATAACAATTTCATCAAATTCAAAGGCGTATCCTAAGTAGGGATAGGTTAAAAATAATTCAAGATTAAGACGATAAGGAATTTGAAGATAGTCTTGACAAACTTCAACTAGTACCCCGACTTTATCTTTTATCTCTGTAAAGTCACACTGCATTAAGTTTCTATTTTCACAATCAAGAAATTTGGGAATGGATTGATAACTATCTGTTAAGGCATTGTATGACAATAAATCCGATTCTAGATCAAATTTATTTTTCCCTTTAGGGATAACTGTTATTAATAAAAAGTAGATATATATATTATTATTATTCTCTCGGACAGATTCATCAGCATAAGTAGGTAAAGCAAGATCAAAGTCTTGGGCTATTGACTGAATCCATTGCTCTAATTGACTAGATAATGGTTTCTCAATTTGACAACGGCTTAATCTTTCAGCAAATTCGATAATTGTCGGTACATCATCATTTCTTTTAGGAAATTTAGTTAAGAGTATTTTTTTTAAGCTGTTTAAATCTATAGTGTTAGATAATTCGGGGCAAGTCCCCAAGAAGTCATTTTGACTATTTTTCAGAGTTTCTTGACAAATTTTAGTAATTAATTGATTATCATTAACTTTATTGAGAATTACATATAATTCATTCCATTTTGAAATAATTTGAGAACGTTCAGAAGATAACTCGTCTCCTCCTAACTCGTTGTAAATACTAGGGGGTGGCTTTATTTTTTTATTATAAAAATCTTTTAATTCTGGGTTATCCTCATTATCATGATAAGCTTTTTCGATAAGCTCCTCTAATTTGCCTTGAGAAATTGCCCATTGAGTTATTAAATTGAAAATAATTGCTGTTATATTATTACCACCAGCAATTTTGTCTAAACTTTCTTCTAATTCAAAGTATGTAAATTGCTCCAAAGCTTCTTTTGTAGGATAAGCACTTCGGATGGCGTTACATAATTCTTTTTGATCACTTCTAGATAATTTCATAAATAAGACATCACAGAAATAAACTATCAACCTCGTTTGTTTTGCATAACTTCAATCGGATTAATTAAAGGAATAGTTAAGTTATACAAAATCAAAAGAATTGATCCATAAATTGGATTATAAAAACTCAAAGAATCAAAAGGTTCTCCTATAGCAAATACCCACACAATAAAAGCTATGCTAGAAATAGTGGTTTGTTTAATAGCTGCTGGTTTGTTTGCTTCCTCTGTCTGCTTCAGAATATAAAGAGCCGTCAGCCCAGTAAAGATAGCTAACAAAATCCATAAAATTGTATTTGTGGGAATATTACTGGCACTTTTGATTAGTCCTGTAATAGCAATCCAACCGCCAACAATTTCGGTAGGAATATACTTAAGTAACTTATCAAAGTAACCATCAAGCTTGCCTCCTTCTGATTTTGCTTCTAGTTGGCTGGTAATAATTCTCCGTCCCATTTATTCTCCTTAATTAAGTTAAAAAATCCTGAATTTCTTGATAAATAGAAGAGAATAAAATTCCTTCTCTAATGGTGCCAAAAGTTTTCGCTCTTTGAGCATGATGCAATGCGACTAAAAACCAATTTTCATCAAAACAAGGAGAACCACTAGACCCCAAAGACGTTTTATTAACATATTGAACTAAGCCATTTTGTTGATAAACACCTGTGACACCATCTTGACTAATAGACAGTTTCATTGAATCCCCTTCTGGATGTTGCAAGACATTAATACCCATTTTTTCCATTGGAAGTTTTTGGGGACTCCAACGAGCAGGTTTTATCTTCTTGTCTTGGCTAATTAATGGTTCTATTTGTAATAAAACATAATCCAGGTTTTCAGTTTTACTAAAACATAAGATGGGAGTTTCTTTATCTAATTTAAAAGACTTCCCTTCTGTTTCTTGCCCCATATCTGAGGTAAAACAACCAAACTTCAAAACCGTATTCAAAGCATTGGTTTCGAGACTGTCTTCCTCACTGGGTCGTAAAACATGATAATTCGTTAATAACTTATTCGGGGTAATTAAAACTCCCGTTCCTATAATCTGACGAGTCGGCATTTCCAGACGACAAACTGAAGCTGATTGTTCAATAGCCCGTTTGAGAAAACCGACATCCCAATAGTCCAATTCTGGTTTCAGCCAACTTTGAAGTTGAATGTCATCTGTTTCCCCTTGCCAATTAATATTAGGACCGAAATCATGGGTTTTGACAGAAGATTCCAGATTAAACCGCTTTAAAACAATTGATTCATAAAAGTCTTTTAGTTCTGGATTTTCAGGATTCGTTTCGTAAGAGGCTAAGATTAAACGGTAGATTTTTCCTCTAGGTATTGCCCACGTTGTTACTAGATCAAATACCAATTGTTTTAGGTTGTTTCCTCCTGCGATCGCCTCCAGATTTTCTTCTAATTCAAATTGAACCATCATTGCTAAATCCGATTTAGTGGGATAAGCACTAACAATGGCGTTAACTAACTTTTTTAACTCTGCACCAGACAGTTTCATCCTCCAGTCCTCGAAGATCAGATTTTATTAGAGATAACCCTATGGGAAATCCCATAACTATGTTAGGGAAACAGTCTATTTAATGGTTGTAGTTAACAAATGTCTCTAAATTGGCCATTCTTTGCTCAAGTTCGACAATTCTCTGAATCACGGGGACTTCTGACTCACAGTTGAGATATCGAGCTATGGCAGTGACAATGGCTTCGGTTTTTGAAACTCCGTTGTCTTTGATATAGCTTTCTAATCGCTCATTGAGCTTAGGGGGAATTCTGACGCTAATATGAGGAGATTGCATTTTGGAACAGTCAAGATCATACTTCTAAAGTAACTCAATGGAACTCAATGTGCAACACATTAAATCCTCCAAAACATGATTGTGCGCTCCCTAATCATGTTTTGAAGGCCGCGCGCCTTAATTTCTCTATTTCAAAGTAGTTAAGCGAGGCAGGATTTTCGTTTCTAAAACCAATAATAGACTTTCTTCAAGCTCAGTCAACCAAGGCCGGTCTATTCTCCCTAAACTAGCCAATACAGCCTTAGCAGTTTCCTCCATCTCAGGGTCATACAATTTTGAAAGGCGATCGCACAATTTCCGCACCTCCTCCTCCTGCTCGTTGGAATAGGGTAACTCCTTAAGATTCTCAGGTTTCACTTGATAATTGCCATCCCATAAGCGGACAGTACAACTAAAGTCATGAACTTCGGTGATAACACACCAACACCCCCCTTTACCCCGTAAATCAGGATTGTCTTTAACCATAATCATAGCGACTTCACCTTTATGCCAAGGATTAGGAACTGGTTTCTGTTCACGGATTTTGTCTACAATGTTTTTCACAACACGGGCTGGAGGAACTTTACCTCCGACTTGGGAGACGGCTTCATTCCAGGCTTCTGCTTGTTCGTCAGGGTTAAGCTTTGACAATGGGCG
>JAAUYK010238761.1_pt1 | contig 11936 bp, 8 predicted proteins | sample 7278021 | NCBI WGS metagenome assembly JAAUYK01 (sample SAMN14350223, study PRJNA611818) | marine sediment metagenome | isolation source: surface marine sediment (1.8m) | place: French Polynesia: Moorea | collected 2018-08
AATCGATCGCCTCTCCGTCCCGCTTTCCTGCGGTTCCTAGCTCCTCTCCTCGCTCGCTGCATTTCCATGCATTTTTAACAATTTCGTGTGGCGGCGGCGGCGGCGCTGCATGATTATTCTCGTGTTTTCGATTAATGAACACGCGGCTTCTGGTTTCGCCTCACACTAGGCAGCATACGTAGTACACACATATATCCGCTAGCTCCCTTATTTGCGCCGCCTTTTCCTCCCGGAAACAGCAAATTTGATTGGCTACTATTATCGCAAAAAACGGTGTGAATTCTCTCTCGCGCTCTACCTACCTACGAACACTATGCCGACCGCGATCTAAGATGAGTTCGAACTTTTGTTAGCAGTCATAGTATTTCGTGAAGAAAGTAGTGGGACCGGCGCGGCGGCCAACTTTCTACCTTTTGATTAGCCCTACATCGAGACTGGTTCGTTCGTTCATAGGCAGTCGATAAAAAGTGTTCTAACTGACTTCCTCTTTTTTCACAGGTAAGTTCGACAACGAGCTATACCTACGTAGTTCCTGCCTACTGCAGTCCGGATCGGATCGACTGCTGACACAACGATCGACATCTAGCCGCGTTCCTTTGATCAATGTGTCCGCCCACGTGTTCAGCATGTACACCTCTGAGGTGCAGTTTCTCTGTTGCCTCCCCAATTGTCCGTCCAAGGAATAGTCTGGATGCAGCCGGTCCCTATCCGTCTGCATTCCTCGATCCACCCCATTCCTTCCTCCTCCTCAAGCTCGACTCACTTCCTGGCTCGTCCGGTCGATCAGGCATCTACACTACCTCATTCCTTCTCCCTTGCTGTCCGTCCGTCCGTCCGCGTCCGTCGGTCTGTCTGTCTGTCCAATGTGTCTTACGTGATTGCATGCCCGTTTTTGGAATTCTGACCGATATTGTACGACGCCTGCCTAGCTGCGACGCATATTGTACTGCTTGCATGGCGATTCCCTTGCTACAGGCCGACTGACTGACCGAGCGCGTTGGCGCCGGCCGAAGTCGGGGCTTGCATGCCGGCCAGCATCGTGCAGCCAGCCAGTCAGCCGGCTATAGCTCGCTAGCCGAATGAACGAGCGGTTGGGAGAATGAGCCCGCTTACGTACGTAGAGTGAGCGAGAGAGGCGATCGACCTTCGCAAAGTGGCCCGGGCTATTATGGACACCCGTAAACCACCACCTCCTTCACCGCCGGCCGACCGACCGACCGACCGACCAGCGAAGGGAGTGAGGGAGTGCAGACGCCAAGGCAAGGTCCGAATGAGGGAAAGAGGCACGGACGGGCGGACGGACGGGCGGACGCGGACGGACGCGGCTGCTTTTTCCAACATGAGGCGGCGGCGGCGGCGGCGGCGGCGGCGTGATTAACTTGGAACATTAAGAGAGGCAATGGGATATCCCCATTTTTGCTTCGATCCTTATCCGTACCCGTCTGCTACGGCCGCCAATAAAAGCCTCTCTGCCTGATATTTGCAGATGAATTAGGTTCGGATTGTCTGTCTCGTTGCATGTCGATCGCTCTTCACGTCGTATGTCGTGGAATGGCGGCCGGCTCAAGCGGCGTACGTACATAGTAGTTGCGTTCGTTCGTTGTCAAACAGCATTGGCAAGCAGGCAGTCAAACTTGACAGCCACGTCGGTCGGTTGGTTAGTCGGCGGACAAACAGGCGAAGAACGAGCAGACAGTCAGCCTGCATGGGAAATCGTTAATTTCTGTAAAAGGAGAGGTCGTGGAATTCCGCGGAATTTCCTTTTGGCTCGACCGACCGACCGACCGACCGACTGTCTAGCTGCCCAGCCGCCCTTCTGACTGCATACCTGACTCTGTCCGTCCGTCTCAATGTTGATCTGATAGATCGATTGACGGACGCGCCGCCGAATGAAGTACTGTTTAACCGCGCGCTTGCCTTCTCCAAAGATTGCATGGCCTGAAGTGTAATGAAGCGAAGCGCACGTACTTTACAATTGCTTATAGGCGGATTTGTTCTGCAGCTCCTTGTGCGATGTACCTTCAGTACCCCAAGAATCCCGCCCGCCAGCTGCTGCGTTTTTCTAAACGTGCTCTAACTCACGATCGCACATCGAGATAGCGCGTCCAATTTTTCCCTCCCTCCCCGCTCTCTCGTCTGCTGCTGTGACATTTATTTGCCCGCCGCCGCCGCTCAACCGCGCAACCACGCGTCCGTCCGCGCCCGTCCGTCCGTCCTCTTAAGGAGCTCGATCAGCGGGAAAGAGGCTGGCTGTAAAGTCAGTAGTGGTAGCGAGTAGTGCTTTTTCAAGTCCCGTTCCGAAGGTCGATCGGCTGCGGTCGGCGGTCGGTCGGACCAAAGTCGATCCTCTCGGCCGCTGCCGTCTCCATGACAGTCAGCTCAGCAGCCAGAACTGCATGACGTACGTATTGACTGCCTACGTCAATATTTTCGTCTGGGTCCGGCGCCGGCAAACCACTCTTCTTTAGCGTGTTGATTCAGCTCGATCCCAACCATGCGAGTTGCCCACCGCCGTCGATCCGGCCGGCCGGCCTCGTATCGAGCATGGCAGCCGCAGCTAAGTCGGTTCATTTCACGCCTCGTTACGCTATAGCTGCCTGTTTATGTACTGCGTAGCAAGCCGGGCACGAGCCGATTCTTTCTCTGCTCCCGCCGCACGAGGCCCGGGTCGGAAAGATACGTATACCCAATTTTCCTTCGCCTACCAACCCTATGTCCAACTTTGGCTCAGGCCGCGTACAGCACGTCTTTAACAAAACGTGCCTAGCTGCCTTTTCCGACGGCCGCCAGAAGCTCCCAGCTTCAATGAATCATTCTCTCTCCTCCGCCTAAATTGGCGTAAATGGCCACTTCGAGCAGCGGGTAACGGCCTGCTAGATAACTAGATAGCAACTGGCGTTCGTTCGTTCGTTCGAGTCCGTACGTACTACTTGCGTAGCAAGTGGGTTGTTTGCCCGCTCCACTCCGCTAGCCAGCCTCGCTCGGTCTGTCGCTCCCAAGGAAATCTCCGCCGCCGCCACCGCTATACCGTCTCTAATTAGATAAAGACGTCGGCGGTCAGGAGTCCCATCTTACTGCAGTTGTATATATGCATGAGTTCACCCAGTAGAGTCACACTGGTAAGTGCAAGTGAAGAAGATTACAGTTCAGCCCCCTGACCGCTCGATCTAGCCATTTCGAGTTTGGAAGGAAGGCCGAGTGGAGGGCGAGATAGGCAAAGAATTTTTAGCGGGCGCCTGCCTAGCTATTCGCGAAAAATCGCGCAGCTGTTTTTGCGGCCCGCCCGGCATCTGGACGCGGTCATGCAGCTAGACAGACAAGCGAGCCGGTCGGTCGGTCGGTCGGTCGGTCGATGTAAAAATGCGCAGATCCGGCTCGAACGAAAGTTGGCATTCCACCACGTCTGCTCTGCCCGCTCGATCCGTTCTCCAGCTCCCCAGTGCCCGTCACGGAGTCGGTCGGTCGGTTCTGTGCAGTGCCGACTGCGTTGGCAATTGCGTACGCTTTTCACATAATCATCGCCATCTTCATCGCCACCGGCCATCGCCAGACGAGAGAGAGAGAGAGAGAGAGACGAAGCTGGAAAGATCGAATGAGACAGCCGCGGCGTATAAGCAGGCAGTAAGGAAGCTAGGAATGGAGTATGCACGAGAAAAAAGAGAATTTCTCAATCCCAGTCTGTCCGACGCCGCTCACGTACTTCGTTCGAGCGCGTTCGCTCGCGCGTGCGTGTTGAAACTTTTTTATGCAAATTTTTCTCGCTTGCTGCCTCAATCTCTATCTGGCTGCCGCTGGGCAGTTATTCGGAATATTTGAGAACTTTCCTCGCGGCGATTGAGCGCCGACCAATTCAATTTGGAAATGCTGCGATCACGTACTTCTTCTGCCTGCTTTGTTCCATTTTGGACCAATTTATGAGGGAGGCGAGGGTAGTAAAGCTTATCAAGGTCGTAGAGGGTTGGACACACTCTGTACGTATACGGGGTTAATTATTCTGCAGGATCTACTGTACAGGCTCCTAGATTGATTATCCTCTTACTGAATTAGCTGTCGCTATCGTTATGCATTCACAATTGTTTATGCAGAGTACTTAATTGCATCCTCGTTGCTGGACATTATAGGTGCTACATGAACATCTCTTCAATTAAATTACTCTGCCCTTCCTAATTCATTCATTTTCATCGAAAAGATCTTTAATTGGCTTGAAAGCATGGAGAGGAATAAGTGGTCATCATGGGCAGCGTCTGGTAATTATAGGTTCAACCAGCTTAGTAATATAAGATACACGTAAGTACGTAAGCAAAACATTTAATACTTTATCTAGTCACGTTACGGATGTACGGCGTACGCTTACGTCCGATCTACTATGTAGTGCTACATCTTGAACATGAACTCGTTTCTCCATGCGAGTCTGCTCCTCCTCCTCCTCCTCCTCCATTCGGCAGCTAACCACCAACACGCAAAGGAAATGGGCCAATTCCTTGGCTAAATCAATTCGAGTCGCGTGCGTGCGGCCTCCACCTTAGACTACGAGCTGTCAGACTGGCGCGTTGCGTTGCACACGTCGCGTCGGTCGGCACAAGCTCAAACGTTCGTCTGTACCCTTATTAGCTCACATGCCTTAGAAGCTCATTACTATGGCATCGTTTCTGAATCACGACCCCGTAGTCCTGACTTCCTTTCGACAAATTGGAGGTCAGCACCTCTGCACGCGTCGCGTAGTAGCTAGGAGGTTGCACATTTCGCTCACTTATCAGCTCGCCCATCTCTCATTATGGCCGCGTCCATCTCGTCCTCAGAATCTAATTATTGCTGTTGCATGTCGCCGCCACTTCCCTGACTGACGGGTTTTGGAGGTCGTCGTCTCTCGTCCCTTCTACTTATCCCGAATCAGTCAGTCAGCCACGTGCCTTTCCTTATACCATTACCCACCCGCCCCTTGCATTGTGTTGAACGGGAGAATGGAAAAGGTGTCCGCACACACATACATATGCAGACACGGCCGGACAAAAGTGGTCATTATTTCGGCTCGCTGGCTGCCTGCTCACGCGACTGACTATATACGCACACATACTTGTACGTACGCGGAGACTGAAGACGCCTACACTACGTATCGTATGTGTGAGCTGATATTCGTTCCATCATTAATTGGGGAATGGGCATTTCTGAATGACGTTGATTGGCCTGACTGACTCCGTACGCAAGTTTAACTTTACTTTGGCTACCCTTGCGTCACCTTGCCGTCTCCTGGCTGTGCGTTTCTCGGTCGCCGACGTGACTCTGCAAATTTTAATGAAACGGACGAACGAGCCATTCACTTGATCCCGGAGGCCACCCGGCCGCGGCGCGATCCAGTCAGTCAGACAGGGCGGGCCATGCCACTGTCTCGTCCCTGTCTATGCGTCTAACCCATTACTCCCATTTCAAACAACGCCTACGATCCTTTGGTTCTAGTATAAACAGCGAAAATTGTTAATTTTCAATACTAGTTAGCCAAACTTAAGTAATAGCTGAATGCGAGGCGTCTTTCTCCTTAGGACCGAATAATTTTCGGGTAATCTGCATACTAGAGTGATTCTACGTATATTTTGACGGTTAGCTCTATACCCGGCAATTCGATATCGATAGTTGAAATTGTCTATATTTAATGGGTAGCTGGCCGGTAAATCTTAATTTCCTTTTCCGGAGTCACAGTCTGCGGCCAGGCATCTGTGGGACCGTGTAGGTGTGTGTTATCAATCGAGCGAGAGAATGCATGATCAAACTATCGGCTGTCGTACAACCAGACAGACCGACGGATTGGTTTGCCGCTGGCTGGCTGACATCAGCCGTCGGATCTTTTGACGCCTCCTGCCGCCGCTTCGTGTGTGGGGTAACGGGCAGCTAGCGCCACAGTCAGATCAAAATCTAGGAGGAGACTGGACCAAAGTGTTTCCGACCGAATGAAGCCGTAATGCCCTCATTGCTCGTCATTGTTTGCGTGACCAATGTTTCTCTGCGTATCTATTGCAATTAAGTGTGTGCTTGCGGCCAAAGATAAAGTTCTGGAGCGGAGCCTATGGCGTGGTTCATTCTCAGTCGACGTACGCATGGTAGCTGGCTGACAGACAGACAGACTCCCTCGTCCAGTCCCTGCTGTTTGCATACATAATGACTGACGATAGCGTCCGTCCGGCGACAGCCATGCAGGCAACGTGGGCTGCCTTGCTGCGCGTATTACGTATGTCGTGAATGATGGCTAAAAAGCCGCCAAGCAACGATGCATGCAGGGATGGCCGGAGAAGGATTCAGGGACGAACGAACGGACGAACGGATGGACTTCCATTACGATCTAGCAACGTAGCTCGCTAGCTTGCTCTCCCACGATGACCGACCGACCGGCGGCGATAGGGCGGAGGGGAAAATGCAATAGACCTACGCGACCGACCGACCGACCGACCGACCGACCGACCCCATAGTACGCGTACGCACATTTCGACAACAGGTGCCTTGTGTTGTGGTGACCGACCGTGCGCGTACGTGCTGCCGGAAGCTAAGGCGCATAAAGTAAAAGCGCTCCTCACAATAAAACGATTCACTTCACGTCGCGTACTGCCGCATACGTCCGCGTCCGCCAGTCCGCGACCGTCCGCACTCCTATATTGCATTTTGCACGCGTGCCATGCCGCCTAGCTCGCCTTTGCCTTCGCCGCCCCCTCGTTTTCCTTAGCTAGCTACCTACTGCCGCAGATATTTTCAACAAAGGTGGGCTGGAGCAAGCAAGCAAGCATCCATTGCACGTTGGTTGGATGATGACTGGTTATGGCCGCAGGGAGATTGCGGCCGGCCGGCCGGCCGGCTGCTAGCTAACCCACTAGGGCGTGTTCTCTACGTGCACCACGTATACTTACGCTTTCATTTCTCGAGCTAGCCATGCAGCTCACATGCTGCGTACTTTTACATACGCATATACAGTATGTGGGCAAGCAGCGAGACACGCATTGCCAGCGATGTCGGCGTCCGTCCGTCCGTCCGTTCAGCCACATTACGCATATAAGCCAGCAGGGCGTATGTGTAGGCGCGTCTGCTCTCCTTTACTCCCTCACTGACTTAACTCAACAGCGTTCGAGATCGTTCGCATTTGTGTTCGTGTAAGCCCGAACGAAGTGCCTACTACCACGCGTCACTTTACTTCACTTAAGTAGTTATACAAGAGTAGTTTTTTTTCTCTTCATTAGGAGCATGTACACAATCCGTGTCCTTACTGTTAAGGGAACCCTGTTGAACGCAGAGCACTCACTCCACCTTCTCTCGCCCATCCATCCATCCATCCTTCAACACCCAATCCTTGAGATCATATCATGCTATGCCGGATGCGCGTCTCGGACGTTGTTTGGATGTTGTGCTTGTGGCCGGCCGGGTACGCCCGCGCCCGCACCGGCCGCCGACCAGCCGTTCGTTCTCTTTCTCTCTCACCCTAGTTCGATGCGCCGCGCCGCGCCGCCGGCCGCATTTAGGATGACGGTGCTTTTGTCTTCGGCGTGAGAGAGTTTGGGTAGGTTGGTCGACCGGGCTGACGAGGTGAGCGTCTGTTTCAATCTCACATACTCGTTGCAGCTTGCCTATTTGTGCGCGCTTGGCGAAGTAAGTCGCAGTCGGCGCTTTTGAGCTTGCAAGCTAACGTACTTACAGCTGAAAATCCAGCTGGCATCGCAGGAAATCGGCATGATGCCGGGCGGTCTGAGCCGGGGACGAGTCGAGCACTAATTAATTTTCTTCCTCTAAGCTCTTGTGAACGTCGCGCGACTGAGACCTTATACGAGTGGTTGCCAGGTATGCATCATGCAGAGGAAAGAAGTCACCTCTATCCATTACACGATCAATTTGACAAATCGTGCGGCGGTTTCTAGTCTGCGTTGGAATGCCATTAAATTTCGAGCCTATCTAGCCATAGCTCGTCTCGCCGCGCTTGACTTGATTGAGTCCCTGTCCACTTGAAATTGAGCTGCTGCCTAGCTAGCGTCTGCCGGCCTGCAAAAAAAGCCGAGTTGCCCAATATGTACGCAACGGACGGACGGGCAGCCAATCTGTCCGGACGTCGAGACCGAGCGAAGGGTGAAGACTCGGACGGCGAGGCGTCCATGAGGTCTGCATACCTGAGCGTTGCTTTTGCTGCAGGTCACTTTCGTATTTCCCCGATTTGTTTAGCCGCTTTCGCGACTCTTGGTGGGCGGTCGCTCATCGAGTACGCCAGCAACGAAGCCGGCCGACCAGTGCAGTGCCTGCATGACCGACCCTGACTCTGAATGACGGACAGATACGAAGGAGGGGAGGGGCGGGAGGGGAAACGACTATGACCTGGCTGAAGCGAATACCACTATCCCGTCCGGAGTTGCTCCGCTGTCAGGACCTTATTAAGCGGAACAGGTTAAATAGATTTCGTGAGGAACGCTACTCACTCTACACTACTATCCTAGCTGCCACTTTTTGTACGTTGCTTGAGCGTCCGCGGCCTACTATATGGGAGGGAGTTGATTTCATGCCTGACAAAGCCCAGACTGACGGAGTGACGTCTACTTAGCGAGATTGGATTGGTTCCTGGCTGGCCGCCTAACCGTGATACCCTGATGGAAGACATGATTGAGAGACAAGCTTTCAATTGGACTGGCCGGGATACGGCATATACGTTCATGCGATATCATGCCTGTATGACGCCTACTACGCGGATAGTGCGTAACGTCTTTTGCGTCAATCTCGCTTTTCTCGAGTGCTTCGCGATTGCGACTAGCTAGCCCCTATCTGAAATTTTCCCCCGCCGATTGACTACACTTCTTTTTTCTGCCAGATATCTTCCGACCAGTTTGACTTCCTGGCAGCCTTGGAACAGTGCCGCTGCCGCCGCCGTTGTTGCGTTCGTTCGCGTGGCTGACTCTCACACCGCAGGAGCAGCAGCAGCAGCAGGATCAGGACGCCTGTCGCCTGTTGTTCGCGTCGACGTATCTTTGGACACTTTTCTGCATGGCTGTGTTTCCTGCCAGCCAGCTTAGGGCGCCTGGCCCCCTCCCTCTCCTTCACCTCTCTCCGGTCGGCCGGCCATCAGCGAGGAGGGGGCTATAGTAGGCTGGCAATATGGCTTCTTATCTGAAGCTTTTTATAGAGTCTTTCGTTGGAATGGCGGACGGGCGGACGGCCATCCGAGGACAGCTGGCTATAGTACTAGCTAGGCGACTATTCTAGGGAGCGTACGTATAGCATGGCGTGTTGTCTGTCTGTTGACCGGCTTCGCTTTTTCGCAGCAGAAAAAATGCCCATTTAGGCTCGCCGATGGGCGGACAGTCAGTCAGTCAGACAGACACGGACGGCGTTCAGGTCGCTTATCACGCGGCATTTCTGGTCTCCTCGCATCATGCAGCCATTGCCTAGCTATAGTATAGCTGCTTGCTTACTACTACTTAGTAAACGTGAGGGAGGGAGGGAGTGCTGCTGCCTGGTCGGTCTTTTGGCCGCTTATCTCTCGGCCGGCCGGGGGTCACGGCTCCTAGTCGGGAGAGCGAGCCACAAAACAGCAGCGTCGCCGTGACGGTGTCATTGTGCCGCTGCCGCCTCTCTCAAGAGTGTCTAATCACGCCATTGCCGACGAGCTCGATAGGCTGGCTGGCTGCCTCGTATCTTGCTGGGTAGCTAGCTGCAACCTTTGGCTTGCAATTGGCCATAATTGCAAGCGGGAGACACGCACGCACGCACGCAGGGCACAACCGAGCAATTGCTGACAGGATTGAGCACGGTAACCAGCGGGAAAAGAGGGAAACCTAGATTATAGTATTACGGCCTTCGTGTTCCGTATACAAATAAAATTTCATCTACGTTTATTCATATTTCTCCTTGTTTCGTGTCTCAGGCTGAACATTTTTCCAACCTTTCACTTTTCCTCAGCGGCAGCACGCGCGTTTATCTGCAGCTCTAGCCCTTCGTGTCCTCTGCTTTAATTGTCTACGGTAAAATGAACGTACGTATATGTGTACTCGAATAAAACGCAGCTATAGCCATATGCATAAGCAGAATCTAGTTTTTTCGACTAGCTGAAATGCATCTCTCATTAGGGGAGGATGGATCGCTCGATCAATCGTATGTAAATCACCCGACGCTGGCGTTACGACCGCCGATCATTCACTTTTATGGCGAACAGGACAGGACACGCAGGAAGAAGTCGGCACTACACTACGCGCGCACGTACGCGTACGTTGCTAGCCGATCCTACGACTTTAAGGGCTTGCGGCCGGCCGACTTCTTGCCGCAGTCGATCGCAATATATTATATCCGTAGCTATTCAAGACGCTGTTGCGGCGTACGCGTACGTGTCATTGAATCGAATTTCGTCAATCCATCTGTTAGTGGCCTAGCTGCTGGTGGCTATCGAGTAACTGCTCTAGGCATTTTGTTACCTGCCGCTGTGAACGTCCAAGTCAGGGAGAAAGAAAGAAAAGAAAAGGGAAAGAAAGGAAACGAAAAAGGTCGCTCACAGGCGATTGGACACAACGTACGAAAACACAATGTACGTAATAACAAGCTAGCCCTTTGGGATTGAGACGAACGGGTATGGCGAGTGCGAGGGAGGGACGGACGGACGGAGGGGCAGGCAGCTAGGCGTTGGGAAGGATCGAGCAACTTCGGAGGATTGAGACGGCAAAGACTCGTTCTGCCGCCGACCGATGCATTTCTCGTGTGACAGCTATAGCAACGTAGATAGATAGATATGATTGAGCACGACATGCGTAGCGTACGTAGGCTTAAGTGAGAGCCAACTTGACGATCTACGAATGCTTCACGACCTCTTGCCGGCCGGCCGACCGACCGACTGCTCTGGAAAAGCTCAAAGATTGCTGCTTTTGGACGCAAGCACGCCGTACGTCGTGAAGAAGTCGAAGGTTAGAAAAATTTTCTTCCGTGTAGTAATGCTCCTCGTTTATCTCGCCATAGTCGATCGACACCACGCCTCCGCCCTTCGAGATCTTTAACAATGAGTCACTACGATTCGCTGTGCTCCCATATCGATGTCACCGCCTCTTCCTCTTTTAGCAGCTATCCCTCTTGACTCCGAAATAAGACCTGGACGGCTAAAGTTAGGGAGAAAGACATCACCAGGCCGACGTGCCTGTTGTATCGCATTGTATCGCACGCGTCTTTCTCCTGGCATCATCTAGCCATCGTCGATCGGCGTCAGTAAAGCGATCCGATCTCATATCTGATCTCAATGTCTTTGTCTTCTGTCTCGTCCATCCTGCGTCCGGCCGTCGAGCCAACCGACCGAAAGACGAGAGGCGACGCGGAAGGAAGGAAGGAAGGAAGGAAGCGAGACGCCGGACAGACAGACAGACAGACATAGGGGATGGGATGTCCGATGGATGCGGACAAGACGTCGGTCGGTCGGTCGGCGGCGACGGCATAATCAGTAATGACGACAAAACAGCCTTACGTTGGCCAGCTGGCTCGATGCTTCCCGCATGGCCGCCGATGCGATGGCGCTCCTGAGGTCATTGATCGCCGTCGCTGATATTCCAAGTGAGGCGGACGGCCGAGCGGGCCGCTAGCAACGCGTACGAACGCGCATCAGGCGCCCGATCTCTCGTTGGTCCGACCGACCGACCGATCGTGGTAATTGCGTCTCTTGACCAAACAGAGATTGAATAATGTGGACACGCGTACTCACGATCGCTACGTCATCTCCCTGAGACCTGTCCGCCCCTCCCTCCCTCCCTCCTTCCTTCCTTTCCTTTCTCTGCCGCCCGTCCGTCCGCCTGTCTGTTGCACGCACCATTGCTACTGCCCACTTATGCCTCTAATGTCCCTGAGCAGCCTGCCCGGCCGCCCGCGAGGGACACAATGCGACGCGACGGACGCGAGACTTCGAACGGGCATGGCGCCAGCGGTCGGTCGGTCGGTCGGTCGGTCGGTCGGTC
>JAAUYK010065186.1_pt1 | contig 11932 bp, 12 predicted proteins | sample 7278021 | NCBI WGS metagenome assembly JAAUYK01 (sample SAMN14350223, study PRJNA611818) | marine sediment metagenome | isolation source: surface marine sediment (1.8m) | place: French Polynesia: Moorea | collected 2018-08
CCCGCCCCCCGCCGCCCCCCCCCCGCCCGCCGCGCGCCCCCCCGGCCCGCCGGGCCCCCGGGGAGAACTTCTTCAACCTTTCTCCTTCTCACTTTATAACTTAACTATGATAATAAGGGCAGCGATCGCACAGACCTTCTGGATTTACTGCACAACGAATTAATTCTGAGTGAGCATTATAACGACAGGTTATATCACCTATTATCCAACGTCCATTTACGAAAGTTCGGTCTAGAGGTTGTGAGACTGATTGGACATAGATAGCAATTTTATTGAGTTTGTAGCGACCTGATTTTAATTGATACCGATGGCGACGTTCTAAAACAGTGTAGGTTTGGCCTTGAAATTCTAAATAGTTACCAGGTTGGGGCCTCCACTCTAGATGAATATTTCCTAGAGTTTGCTGGGGATGGGTGAGTATTATTTCTGTTGCTAGAGAATCTGGAACCATGTTTGTTTGTATTGCAGACAACATTTGTGATAATAGCGCTGGGAAATGTCTGATGTTTGATTTGGTTTAGATTGTATTAATGTACAATCTAATTATTGGGTTAGTAGTGATGTTAAAATTTGTTGAGATAATCTAGTTTTTGTGTCAAAATTTACTATTTTGAAAACAATTTATAGTAATAGGTAATTTTAAGTTAGGCAGAGCAAAAAATTTATATTTTTATCACATCTGTGATCGGATAACTGAGCTAATATAATCCCTAGTATAGTATAGTGCAGTCTCCAAAAAACACTGACAATGGTTGCTAATCAAGAATTGACAGAACAATCTTCTAATCAAAGTCCAGAACCACAAGTTTTTCAACTTAAAACTCAGCTTTTGAGTAAAGGCAGGAGTGACTATACTCTCGCCAAAACTGATTTAATGAGCGTGAGAATTAAATGTTACGCTCAAGGGGGAGAAAATGTTTTACACTCCCATCCAGGAGAGGATCATACTTTTGTTGTTTTAGCAGGAAAAGCCAGATTTTTTGGCAAAGATGGTGAAGTTGGAGTTTTTACCACAAATCAAGGTATTCTGCTTCCCAGAGGTAGTTTTTACAACTTTCAAAGTTGTGGAGATGAACCTCTAGTATTGTTACGAGTGGGTGCAGAAAAAGAAAAACTTCCAGTTAATCGTATCGGTGTTGATGGCAATTCATTACCAGGAAAATCCAAGGAAAATAAACATGAAGATGGTGTGCCAATAGAAGGATTATATTATGAATAGCTAATGTTTTCAACCATGAAGGCCAATTGAGTTTTTGTTTAATTAATCCTGTTAAAAATTGGTTTTCTATAAACTACTAAGTAGGTGGGTTTAATTATCCATAAAATAGCGACGAAGATTCAAAACAGTGAAAACCTTTTAAAAAGTGCTTTGTGGCTTCATTTTCTGATTTTTCGTTTTCACGTTTATTTATGCCCATCTACTTATTAAATTGACTAAATTTTTCTCTCGGTAGATTCTAGAGAATATGATTGAATTTTAGCTCCTCTAGGAAATTTAAAATCCAAAAATTAAGCTGAAAAAAATAGCAGTAAAAAATTATAACTTATAAAATAATATGACCTATGTGTGGTTAACATTAGCAAGTATTGCTGGATGGTTTGTCAGTACCCTAGCAGGTGGGGGTAGTTCGTTTCTCTTAATGCCAATAGTTGGTTTTTTTTTGGGAGCTATAGCTATCCCACCAATTATTACAATTGGAGGAATTCTTGGTAACGCCGAACGTGCTGTTGCTTATCGACAAAAAATCAACTGGACAGTCATTTATTGGGAACTACCTGGTGCTATTGTTGGTGGTTGTTTAGGAGCTTTTATGTTAACCCAAATTCCCGTGAGATGGCTTAGTTTTTTCGTAGGATTATTTCTATTTATCTCTGGGATAAATTTAATTCTTAAGAATCAAGAAAAATCTTTTTCTGTTCGTGCATGGTATTTTCTGCCTGCAGGTTTTATTTATTCGTTTTTGTCAGGGATTATTGGTAGTATGGGACCTTTACTTGCACCATTTTACCTGAATTATGGTTTGGAAAAAGAAGAATTATTGGGTACTCAAGCAATTAACCGGATAGTAGTTCATATTGTTAAGGCGATTACTTATGCAGTTTTTGGTAATTTAACTTTGCCTTATGTGGGATATGGGATACTCATAGGAATAGCTGCTTTTCCAGGAAATTGGCTAGGTCATTTAGTATTAGAAAAAATTAGTCCTCAACTGTTCCGTCAGTTAGTAATTACTTTTGTGATTTTCAGTGGTGTTTTTATTCTCTGGGAACAAAGGAGTCTGTTAATACTTTAGGTATATAGAAATCCTATTTCAATTGTAATATTTTTGTGGTAGTCAGGAGTCAGGAGTCAGAATTTTCAAGATTTTTCGTCAATCTTAACTGTTAGAAAAATTCTCACAAATCATTTAGGATGACTATAGCTATTCTCTTTCATCAGTAGTAAAAAGCAATTCCCTTAGATCTACCTTATACCAAATCTCACGCATTATTGCTACATCTTCTTAAAGCTAGGGAGTAGGGAGTAGGCTTTCCAAGAAAAATATATGTTTACGATTGTGCCTAGAATAGTTAAAAAAATTATTGGAGCTTACTTATTACTTAATCACTGAAGTCTTGAGGAAATATAGCATTAATGCATGGAAATTAGTATTATACCTTTTGATGAAAGTCATTTCAGTTATCATTTATCAGTGACTACCCCCTGAAGTCAGTAGCTTGAAATCAGGAATATTTTAATTTTCATCCCCTTGAAAGGGGAGACTTGTTACCTCTTTTTCTTGGTCAAAAGTAAGATAGTATTGGCTGAAAACTTTTAATCAATACTGTTTAGTTAAGGATTTTTTTTGGCAAATCTTATGATGTTTAAGAGATGCTTTTTAGGTTGCTTATCAGATTAATTTTTGTCTTATCTAAACCGTATTGAAGTTTGATGCTAGAAGATATCTGTAAAATGAATCTAAAGGCAGCATCGAATACCTAATATTCGGTGGCTTACGGTGGAGCAGAAAATATGGCATTACTTTCTGGAATTATTCCTGCCTTTTCATAACAACGACAAGTTTGGTAATTATATTCACCAAAAAAATTTAACCAATATTTTGGTGGTATGAAAACAAAATTTCATCCACATTTTCTAGGGTAACTTTCTCCCTGTCTGCTAAATTTTTAATTGTCTGAGTAATAGCTTGAATTTGAAAAGTTTCTAGATTCAGACCTAGTTGATGAGCGCGATGTGCAATACTATTTTTACCTGTTAGTTTGTGATTAATTAAAATTGACCGATTCAAGTCAAAATCATTAGGATTTATTGCTTCATAAGTTCGAGAATTATTGAGAATTGCTTTAGTATGAACTCCGGCTTTATGATTAAAAGCAGCTTCCCCAACTATACAATGATCGAAGGGAATAGAAAGTCCTATTTTTTCTGCTACTAATTGATTTAGTTTATGAAGATAAGATAGAGAATATTTTCGATTTAACGTTTCTGGATCGAGAGTATAAAGACGAGCAATTAATCCAGCTAAAGGTGTAATACCATTACGTTCACCAATGCCTAAAACACTTGTATCAATATGAGTTACTCCTGCTTCAAAAGCGGCAAAACTATTAGCAATAGCACAACCTGTATCATTATGACCGTGAAATTCTATATCTTCAGAAAAGCATTGTCTCATCTCTTGAATTAATTGATAAACTTGATGGGGAGTGGCTATACCGACTGTATCAGCTACCCCAAAACGATTGACAATTCCTAATTTATTAATTGCTAAATAAACTCGCAGTAAATCTGATAGGGAACTACGAAAAGAATCTTCTGTGGAAAAACGCAATTCTATTTGGGGATTTTGTTGATGAATAAAAGTAATAACTTCTGTGGCTATATCAATAATTTCATCAATACTTTTACCATGACCAAATTGACGTAAAAGTTTAGATGTACCCATAAATAGATTAATACCATCTACACCTGTATCTAGGGCGATTTTTGCATCTTCAAGATGGCAGCGAATATGGGTAAGAACTTTAGCTTGTAAACCTAACTGAGCTAAGTTTTTACAATCTTGATAGGATTGAGGGGAAACAGTTGGAGATGTTACTTCAATATATTCTACTCCAAATTGATCTAGTGCCCTAGCAATTTCAACTTTATCTCCTGTAGAAAAATTTGACTTAAAAAATTGTTCTCCTTCTCGGAGGGTAGAATCAACTATCGCTAGTTTACTTAATAACATTTTTTTAGTTTAGGTATAATTCCATAATTTTAGATAAACATATTATAGGAATGATTGTTAGTATGATTAATTACAATTTATTTTCAATAAAATGCTAGATATTAAAATAATTTAAGATAATTTAAGTTATTTTTGAATTTAGCAATCTTTGATGAAAAATTTTGATTTGCTGCCCTCAAAGGAAGAAGTAAGAAGAGTGAAAGCAAATACATTCTTTAGTAATAGCAAGGGTTTGGAGAGCAAACCCCTACAGATTATTGAATTTTGTAATAATGCGCTTACCTATATCTAATATATTTAATAACTTTTTGAGCTATTTGTTGAGGTGTAAAGTTAGTAGTTTCTAAAACTAAAGTTCGTTCCGGAGCGATCGCCTGTAAAGCTATAGCAATACCAATAGCAATTCCTGGTTGTAGCTGTTTAAAAATTTGATTAGGTTTAGTTATAGTTTGCATCATTTTACTGAAACTTATTGAAATTTGAAATTTTTTAATTGAAGTGAGTATATCTTAAAATAGGGAGTAGGGAGTAGGGAGTAGAGAGTAGGGAGTAGGGAGTAGGAAAGAGAAAAGAAGAAAAATAACTGTACTTCAGTAACTTGAGAAACGTTATTTTGCCTAAGAAAGAATTGGTTAGGACATAGACTGATGATGAATCTTAGACAGCGAAAATGTTTTTCCAACTGTTCCCTCTCTTGGTGCGCATTCCCTCTCTTGGTCAGCATTCCGCAAGCGAGCTGTCGGCGGCGCGGGGTCTGACCGCTTGCGTCTTACGCACCCCGCGGGGTCGCACCGCTATTCCCTGTTCCCTGCTATTGATAAATATTAAAATTAAATAAAATGAGTCATCACATTTTAAAAGCTAATTGTAATACTGTTCATTTAGGAGGATTCTCACATCAATTGGAACCAGCATTAATAATTAATTCTGGCGATCGCGTAGATGTAGAAACTTATACGGGTTATTATCTTTATGACCGAGCACCTGAAGATTTTTTAACTCCTGAGTTTCTGGAAATTTGTCATAATTTACCAGCAGAAAGAAAAGTTGGTTCTGGTCCTCATTTATTAACCGGACCGATATATATTAATGATGCTCAACCGGGAGATGTACTAGAAATTATTCTGGAAAATATTTACCCTAGTTTACCGATGGGATTTAATTCTATTCGTCGGGGATGGGGAGCATTGCCGGAAGAATTTACGGAACCAAAACTAAATTTTATTCCACTATATTTAGAGAAAAAAATCGCAGAATTTCCTCCTAAGAGCGGGATAAAAATTCCTCTTCAACCATTCTTTGGAATTTTGGGAGTTGCCACAGAAAATACTGAACGTTCTTCTATTCCTCCTGGTAGTTATGGAGGTAATATTGACTGCCGAGAATTACAGGTTGGTTCGCGAATATTTTTACCTGTTTTTGTGCCGGGCGGTTTATTTTCTATTGGTGATGGTCATTCTGCACAGGGCGATGGAGAGATAAATGTAACAGCGATTGAAACTTCAATGAATGGTACTATTCAGATTAAATTGAGAAAAGATTTACAACTAACTTTTCCCATGGCAGAAACTTCTAGTGATATTATTTCTTTTGGATTTGGCAAGACTTTAGATGCTGCTTTTGAAGTAGCTTTAAAACAAATGATTAGTTGGTTAGAAAAATTTGTTGGATTGAGTGCTGAAGATGCTTATATTTTGTGTTCTCTTGCAGTAAATTTTCATATTACTCAAGTTGTGAATAATCCTCAAAAGGGAGTACATGGAATGTTGGCAAAATCTATATTAGGGAGTAGGGAGTAGTTATTTCAGTTATCAGTTAGCCTCCTATCGGAGGAACTGCGTTAACAGTATCTCTGGCGCTCACCCAGAGGCTTGAAATAATGAACCAAATATTTTTTTATCCCCTTAAAAGGGGAGGCGCATACCCTTATTTTTTGGTAAAAATTTGAAGTGTCACCTGACAAAATGAATATTTTTTGCCTGTTCCCTAGTCCCTAAATTAGAAGTCAGAAGTGAGAGGTTAAATTGTTTTGGTGACTAAATTTGAGCAGGGAATGAATATTTTTTGCCTGTTCCCTAGTCCCTAAATTAGAAGTCAGAAGTCAGAAGGTGCGAAGGCGCGAAGTTAAATTGTTGTTGTGACTAAATTTGAGAAGGGAATGAATATTTTTTATCTATTTCCTATTCCCTAAAACAAACGAGTAATTGCTATAACAATCCTAAATAGGTTGTAATATTTGATAAATGCGGAGTTTGGTCTCTAAACCAAAGTAAAAATGGGATTTCGAGACCAAACCCCTACAGTTTTTTTTGACAAATCACTTACAATTGCTATATATCTTACAGCAGTTTTGGAGTTGATGAGGTACAAAGTTTTACGAGTTTAGGTATGGAGTGAATAAGGAATAGGGAATAGAGATTAGTATTAAACTGTACCTCACTATCCTCAAAAGTGCTGTAAATAGAAATAATATATGGATTTATTTTGAATTTTATTGATTATAATATCTACAAGAAAAACTTTCTTGCTTTAGGAACAAAAAAATGAATAATCATAATCACTCTCATTGTTGTAGCTGTCACCATGAAGAAAATCATAATCATACTAACCAAACTACCCAAGAGTCAAATTTAAAACAGGAAATTTTACCTTTACTTCCAGTCGCTATTATCTATATCTTAGGTTTGATTTTCTATCAACAATTACAAAATACTGTCTACGGTATAGGGAAATACATAGTGTTTATTCCTATCTATATATATAGTGGATGGACTGTACTTTCTAGCGCCGGGAAAAATATTTTGAAAGGCAGAATATTTGATGAAAATTTTTTAATGACTGTGGCAACATTGGCAGCGATAGCTATTGATAAATTACCGGAAGCTGTGGCAGTAATGTTGTTTTATCAAATTGGGGAAACTTTCCAGGAATATTCTGTGAAGCGTTCCCGTAGTTCTATCAAGTCATTATTAGAAGTTCGTCCTGATTATGCAAATTTAAAAATTGATGATTCTCTGGAAAAAGTCTCTCCTGAAATAGTAGAAGTTGGCAGTGAAATAGTCGTTAAACCAGGAGAAAAAATCCCTTTAGATGGTGAAATTATCTCTGGCAGTTCTCAAGTTGATACTTCTGCTTTAACTGGAGAATCAATACCTAAGTTTTTCACAGTGGGGAAAACAATATTAGCAGGAATGGTTAATCAAACAGGGGCATTAACAATTCTGGTTACTAAACCTTTTAACAAGTCATCCATTGCTCGAATTTTAGAATTAGTTGAAACTGCTAAAACTAAGAAATCTAAAACGGAAAGATTTATGACAACTTTTGCGAGATACTATACTCCAGTAGTTGTCTTTATTTCTTTGCTAATTGCTCTTTTACCTCCTCTATTTATTTCTGGTGCGACTTATGCCGATTGGATAAATCGAGCATTAATTGTATTAGTTGTTTCCTGTCCTTGTGGATTAGTAATTAGTATTCCTTTGGGTTACTTTGGTGGAGTTGGTGGAGCTGCTAAACGAGGAATTTTAGTTAAAGGTTCCACATTTTTAGATGATTTAGCTGCTATTAAAACTGTGGTTTTTGATAAAACTGGAACTTTAACAGAAGGAAAACTTCAGGTGACAGATATTGTGACAAAAAATGGCTTGACTAAACCAGAATTAGTAGAAGTGGCAGCTAAAGTAGAATCTTTATCAAATCATCCTATTGCTCAAGCAGTTTATAAATATAATTCCACCAAAGTAGATAATTCTGATGTGTCAGAATATCAAGAAATTGCTGGATGTGGAATTAAGGCGAAAGTTGGGAATAAAACAGTTATTGCTGGAGGCGATCGCCTTTTACATGTAGAAGATATTGAACACAATATTTGTGATGTTGGAGATACGGCAGTTCATTTAGCAGTTGATAGTAAATATGTTGGTTATATTACAATTTCTGACCAAATTAAATTAGATGCTGCTCAAGCAATTAAATCTTTGAAAAATTTGGGTGTGGAAAAAACTGTAATGTTAACTGGAGATAATCAAACTGTTGCTCAACGGGTGGCAAAAAATCTGGGTTTAGATAATTATCAAGCGGAATTATTGCCAGAAGATAAAGTTACTGCCATTGAAAAATTACTCCATCAAAATAATGGAAAAGTTGCTTTTGTTGGTGATGGAATTAATGATGCTCCAGTTATTGCTCGTGCCGATGTTGGTATGGCTATGGGTAGTATGGGTTCCGATGCAGCAATAGAAACTGCAGATGTTGTCATTATGACTGATGCTCCTTCTAAGGTTGCCGAAGCAATAGAGGTTGGCAGGAAAACTCGTCGTATTGTTTGGCAGAATATTGGTTTTGCTTTGGGAGTGAAAAGTTTATTTATTTTGTTGGGAATAGTTGGGTTGGCAAGTATTTGGGAAGCAGTATTTGCAGATGTAGGTGTGGCGTTGATTGCAATTTTTAATTCTAGTCGAGCTTTATGAAGTTGACATACTCCCGACGTTGCGCTTACGCGACATGACGAACGCGGGATTCTTCAGTTAGAGAAAACCTAACCGCAGTTTTGACAGAGGTGATGTCCTCTCTCCATGCCAAGCTAACCATAGTGGTTTACTTTTTGGTGAGTCTAATTGTTGAACTCGAATTAATGATAATTTTTCGGGCGTTGCATATTTGCGGGATGAATGATACGGTTTGACAGAGGAAGTATACAGGGAAAAAAGTATGGAATGTCCAGACTGCCAATCTGATCATATTCGTAAGAATGGTCGTAGACGTGGGAAGCAAAATCACATCTGTGTTAATTGTGGTCGTCAATTTGTATCTAACCCCCAAACTCAACAAGGATACAGTGACGATACTCGTCAAATCTGTCTAAGAATGTATGTCAATGGTATGGGTTTTCGAGGTATAGAAAGGGTTACAGGAGTTCACCATACCACAATTATCAGATGGGTAATGCAGGTCGGAACACAGTTACCGGATGCCTACGACCCCGAACACATTCCTGAAGTTGGAGAACTTGACGAACTACAGACTTTTGTTGGTTCAAAAAAAAGAAAATCTGGCTCTCGACGGCAGTTAACCACTTTCAACCAGGTATCTTAGCTTGGGTGCTAGGAGACCACAGAGCATAGACTTTTGAACCTCTATGGCAGATTGTGGGGCTGTGGCATTGCTTCTTCTACGTTACTGATGGGTTGAAGGTGTACCCCCAATTTATCCCCAAGGGGGATCAGAGCGTGAGCAAGACCTACATGACTAGAGTAGAGGGAGAGAATACAGGTCTGAGACATTATTTAGCCCCCTTACATCGCAAGACACTATGCTATTCCAAATCCATAGAGATGCTCAAACATTCTATCAGACTACTAATTCACTATCTTAAATTTTGGGATGTGCCTGTTCCATTTATATTCATCCCTTAATTCAGCAACGCCATTTTTCGTGGGGGGCAGATACGAAAATGTAATTTATGCCATGCTTGAATCTGGAGTTTTCCTTGCTTGGGATGTTCCACTTCTATTTTTTGATCTTCCGGTCTCCAGGTTGGCTCGTGATTGAGTTTAAATTTATGCCCATGTAAGCGAGGACGACCACGGCCATTATAACCTATTGGTTCACAGTAAAAACATCTATTGGAACTTAACCGCATTAATTTATCAGGTGGTGGTGCATAGTAATGGTAAAGGAAGCACCGGGAGTGTGGGGAGATGGGGAGATGGGGAGATGGGGAGATGGGGAGAAATTAAAAAATATATATCCTCACCATTACCATGCAGGACTACCATTTATCACAAGGAATATCTGCGGTTTGTTTGAGGAAGGATGCACATCCATATTGACTATCAACTACTACTATAGCTCTATTTTCTAGGTAAGAACAGACTTTTGTTAGTTGTTCGCTTAACTTACTCATAGCAGTATCACAACTATTGATTCTTTCATGAAGTAAAGGTAATGCCCAACTGCCGTTTTGTTCTGGAATGTAAGCCAATGTGCTATACCCAAAACCTACCCCAATTGGTTGATTGACTTTGATTTTACTAGGTTGATGTTCATAGGTTCTTTCTTGCAGTGTAACTGCCTCTGGTCGCAGCCAAGCACTATGGTCTCCTACCAATAATGGTCTTTGATTTTCTCTTATGCAATCAATATAAACTTCCATCAACTTGTATCGTGACGGATAACAGTCTTCTAGAGCTTCGTAAACACTATGCCATCGTCGGCGAAATACTGGAGACAAAGATAATTCCGCTAGAAAACTGGGACTTTGAGTTAAGATTGCTGCATCAGCAAGTTCAAACACAGCATCCCTTGCATTTCCCAATAAATGATCAACTTGAGAACGAAATGATTTTAACTTGTAATCAGGCATTTTGGCAAGATGATTTTTGTTTAATGCCTGATTTTACCTTGAATTTACCTACCACAGAATTGCAGGATTAGAAGTCAAACAAGTAATACCAAATAGTATGATAGTGAGTAGGGAATTAACCGAAATCTTCAATTGATCTCAAATCTTGTTTCTCACATCTGTTGATTGTTTAAATTTTTTGAATCCTTTCTTTGATTGTATCTTCAAGTATTTAGTCTAAACTCCAGTTTAAACGAATGGCATAGATGATAAAATTTTCTCAGGAAATTTTTGGTTTGTAACCAGATATCTTCAACTTTGTTTTGCTCGGAAGTATTAGGAGCAAATTTTGTGCAATTTAATATTTAAACTACTAACCAAGATGAAAGGTCTCTTTGAATCAAATCTTGTAGCTTGAGAATATCTTCACGGTAGAAGTCAATTAATAGTTGACGCTCTTCTGAAGAAAGAGGTTTGAGTTCTTTACCTGCTGAATTTAAATTGACTAAGCTAGAGCGTAATTTTTGTCGCATTTCCAGAGGCATTACCACCTTTAAAACAGATGAAACTGCTGCTCTTACAGGATTTTTAGTTTTCATTAAATTATTCAGAGATTGATTCTTGGGAACTGCAGCAACTTGTTGACGCTCAGAAGTATCTGGAGTAAAGTCACTGTTTACTCCAATAAATTGATACATATCCTGCATCATTGCCGAGGAATTTTCAGACAAGTCATTATACAGATAAATTTTTACTCTTTCTTTGCCAAAAGTATCAAAATAATACTTGACTGGAGTATAGTAAAATCCTTTTTTAAGAGTGAAAGAAGTATCAGCACGAAATTGAACTTGTTCGGTTAAAGAACGAACTTTTTCTACATTTATTGAATCACGAAGGTGCATTAGATAGTCAGAATAAGCTCTATCTACTGGATTTCTAAGTATAGCTATTATTTTGACATCAGGAACGTATTTAATAATCCTTTCAGATGAAGATTTATAATGAAAAAGATAATTAGGAGATACTTCACCAATAGCAATTTCATCCTGGACATTGCTAAAAAGATTGGAGTATTTTTCCCAAGTATCAATTCTTTTTGGATTTGGTTTCCCTTGAAAATTTTCCCAATCTCTTTCCAAAAAGTTTGTTTCTTTGACAGGACTCATATAAACTTGGGGATGTTGGTTTAAATATTGATAAATTGATGTAGTTCCTGCTTTCTCTATGCCTACAACTAAAAAAGTTGGTAACTTCATTATATTTCTCCTAAGTTTAACTGATTCACCTTCTTGAAAACTAGACATGCGCTAGACATTTGCCATCGGTGAGGTGCAAATGATTCATTGCTTAC
>JAAUYK010009579.1_pt1 | contig 11931 bp, 10 predicted proteins | sample 7278021 | NCBI WGS metagenome assembly JAAUYK01 (sample SAMN14350223, study PRJNA611818) | marine sediment metagenome | isolation source: surface marine sediment (1.8m) | place: French Polynesia: Moorea | collected 2018-08
CCCTCGGCCTGCAGCCGCGCGACGGCGGCCGCCTTGTCGCCGGGCAGGACCTCGGCCTCGAACTCCGCGATGCCCAGGCGCTCTGCCACGGCTTCGGCGGTGGTCCGGTTGTCGCCGGTCAGCATGACGATCCGAAGGCCTTCGCGGCGCAGCCCCTCGAGCGCGGCTGGCGTGGTCGCCTTGATCGGGTCGGCGACGCCGATCAGACCCGCCAGCCTGCCGTCGACGGCGAGGTAGACGACGGTCTGGCCTTGGGCGCGCAGGGCCTCTGCGCGTCCTCCATCTCCGGCGTGGCCCAGGCCGAGATCGGCCAAGAGCTGGGCATTGCCCAGGGCGACCTCGCGACCGGCGATTCGGCCTCGCACGCCCTTGCCGGTCTCGGAGCTGAAATCCTCCGCCCTGTTCAGGACCAGTCCGCGGTCCTCGGCGGCCTCCAGGATGGCCCGGGCCAAAGGATGCTCGCTGCCCCGCTCCAAGCTTGCCCCCAGGCGCAGCAGCTCGCCTTCGTCGAAATTCTCGCCCGGCTCGATCGCCGCGACCACCGGACGGCCCTCGGTCAGGGTGCCGGTCTTGTCGACCACCAGGGTATCGACCCGCTCCAGGCGCTCGAGCGCCTCGGCATCCTTGATCAGCACGCCGGCCTGGGCGCCGCGGCCGCTGCCGACCATGATCGACATCGGCGTCGCCAGGCCGAGCGCGCAGGGACAGGCGATGATCAGCACCGAGACCGCCGCGACCAGGGCGTAGGCCAGGCTCGGCGGCGGTCCGAAGATCGACCAGAGCCCGAAGGCGATGACCGCGACCGCGACCACCGCCGGCACGAAGACGCCAGCGACCCGGTCGGCGACCCGCTGGATCGGCGCCCGCGAGCGCTGGGCTTGGGCCACCATCTGGACGATCCGCGCCAGCAGGGTCTCGCTGCCGACGTGCTGGGCCCGCAGCACGAAGCTGCCGTTGCCGTTTAAGGTACCGCCGATAACCTTGGCACCGGGCGCCTTCTCGACCGGCAGGGCCTCGCCGGTCACCATCGATTCGTCGACCGCGCTGGCGCCCTCCACGACCTCACCGTCGAGCGGCACCTTGTCGCCCGGCCGGACGCGCAGGAGATCCCCGACCTCGACCAGCTCCAGCGGCAGCTCCTCGTCGCGGCCCTCGGCGGTGAGGCGCCAGGCCGTCTTGGGCGCCAGGTCGAGCAGGGCGCGCAGCGCGTGACCGGTTTTTTCTCGCGCGCGCAGCTCCAGGACCTGGCCAAGCAGCACCAGAACGACGATGACGGCGGCGGCCTCGAAGTAGACGCCGACCGCGCCCTGGACGTCGCGAAAGGCGGCCGGGAAGATCCCCGGCGCTGCAGTGGCGACCAGGCTGAAGACGTAGGCCGTGCCAGTGCCCAGCGCGATTAGGGTGAACATGTTGAGGTTGCGGCTGACCAGGGAGGCCCAGCCGCGCTGGAAGAAGGGCCAGCCGGCCCAGAGCACCACCGGCGTCGCCAGCAGCAGCTGCACCCAGGTGGAAATCCGTGCCGGCACGACCTCGGCGAAGGTCGGCAGCATATGCCCCATGGCCAGGACCAGCAGCGGCAGGGTCAGCACGGCACCGATCCAGAAGCGCCGGGTCATGTCGATCAGCTCAGGATTCGCTTCCGGCTCCAGCGACACCACGTTGGGCTCGAGGGCCATGCCGCAGATCGGGCAGTCGCCGGGCGCATCGCGCAGGATCTCGGGATGCATGGGGCAGCTGTACTCGACCCGGCTGGCCGCGACCGGCGCCGCCGACTCCAGGGCCATGCCGCATTTCGGACAGCTCGCCGGAACCGCGCTCTCGACGCCCGGGCACATCGGACAGATGTAGGGCCCGGCGCCGGCCGGGGCGGCCGGCCGCGCCATTGCGGCGCCGTGGCAGCAGGTCTGTGGTGCCGCTTCAGCCATTGCTGCCAGCCAGATCCTGGAGTATCGGGCAGTCCGGTCGGGCGTCGCCGTGGCACTTGGCAACCAGGTCGCCGAGCAGATCCCGCAGGCTTTCCAGCTCCCCGATCTTGCGTTCGATGTCCTGCAGGTGCTGCCGGGCGATCGCCTTGACGTCGGCGCTGGCCCGATGCTTGTCCTCGTAAAGCGACAGAAGCTCCCTGCATTCCTGGATCGAGAAACCCAGGCTGCGGGCGCGCTGCAGGAAGCGCAGGCGATGGACGTCCTTCTCGGAATAGCGCCGGTAGCCGTTGTCGCCGCGCGCAGCCGGCGTGACCAGGCCGGCTTCCTCGTAGTAGCGAATGGTCTTGGCAGGCAGGCCGGAAAGCGCTGCAGCCTCGCCAATGTTCATGAATTCGTCCTCGATATCTCGGATGCCCTTTTATAAATAAGGCTTCCAGTCACTGGAAGGTCAACCCTGCCAGCCGGCGCTGTTAAGGGAACCGTAGCGCCGGGCCGCTAGAAGGAGCAGAGCCCGGGAAGCTTCCCGATGGCATCGAACCCCGCATGCCCCGGGAGTACGCACTTATGGCCTTCTTCCTCTTGATTCTCGCCGTCCTGGCCCTTCTGACGGCCCTCCTCGTCCTAGCCAAGGCCGGCGCCCGTCACCGCACCGGCGCCATGGCCGGATCCGGCGTTCTCTTCGTCGTCGCGGCCGGACTGGTGGTGGCTACGGCCATCCGCATCGTGCCGCCGGGCCACGTCGGCGTCGCGACGTTGTTCGGGGCGGTCCAGCCCGGCGTCTACGACGAGGGCATGCACGTCGTGAACCCCTTCTACAGCCTGGAGGAGTTCTCGATCCGCCGGAGCATGTTCGACTTCAGGGGTGTTGAGACCAACGGCAATGGCCGCCACGGCAGCGCCGGGGCCGAGATCGTCTCGGTCTCCGCGGACAGCACCCCGCTTCGGGTCGACATCGGCTTCCCGCTGCGCCTGAACGGTCCCATCGCCTGGAAGGTCTTTCAACGGATCGGCCCGCAGCGCGTCGTCGCCTACCAGCTGGTCATTCCGGCGGCCCGCTCCGCCGTGCGCGACGCCGTCGCGGGCTTCAGCTGGCGCGACGCGGCCACCGGATCGCGGGACAAGCTGGCGGCGCGGATCGAGGCGCGCTTCCGCGAGCTGGTCGAGCGGGACCTGATCGCCGCCGGTTTCCCCGAGGAAGAAGCCCGTCAGACCTTCACGATCCAGCCGGTGCAGCTGCGCAAGGTCCTGCCACCGAACAAGGTCCTGAACGCGGTCGCCGAGAAGATCGCCGCTGAAGAGGACCTCGAGCGCCAGAAGACCCTGACCCAGATCGCCGAGGAAGAGGCCCGGCGCCGTCAGAACGAAGGCCGCGGCGTCAATAACCTCTTCGCCGAGCTGCCCCAGGGCTTCAGCCCGAGCCAGATCCGCGAGGTCCTGGGTGCGATCGCGGACAAGACCCGGGCCGAGGCGATGATGAAGGCGGTCGAGACCGGGCAGGTCCAGGTCATGGTGATGAACGGCGCCCAGCCCTCGCTCGCCGTGCCGCCCAACGGGCATTGATCCGGTCGGGCGGCGGTCGATCCGGTTTCACGAAGCTGACAGCCGCGGTCCGCGGGCGGGCCGGGTGGCGCGGAAAGGGCGAAGATCCGCTTCCCCCTTTGCGTGATCGGCTTGGGGAGGACAGAGTCCAAGTTCGCGCCGGCCTGGAACGCACTTCCCTTGCCGCGCGACTCCCGGCAAGCATAACCCCACAACGGCATTGAATTCGATAACACTTGGAGGTCCCGTGGCAAGCGCGTCCTCGACGAAAGTCATCCTCGCCGCCCTTGTAGGCAACTTTCTGATCGCCGTGACCAAGTTCACCGCGGCGTGGTTCACCGGTTCCTCTGCGATGTTCAGCGAGGCAGTTCACTCCACGGTCGATACCGGCAACCAGGGCCTACTTCTCTACGGCCTAAAGCGATCGAAACGTCCTGCAGATGCCCAGCATCCTTTCGGCCACGGTCAGGAGCTCTACTTTTGGGCCTTCGTGGTGGCGATCCTGATCTTCGGCCTGGGCGCGGGGGTGTCGATCTACGAAGGGATCGCCAAGATCCAGGACCCGCATGAGATCACAAATCCGGTCGTGAACTACGTCGTGCTGGGAATGGCGATGGTCTTCGAAGCCGGCGCCTGCTGGGTCGCCTTCAAGGAGTTCAACCGGCGACGCGGTGCGCTCGGCTATTTCGAGGCGATCCGCCGCAGCAAGGACCCCTCTATCTTCACCGTCCTGCTCGAGGATTCCGCGGCCATGCTCGGGCTGATCGTCGCCATGGTGGCGATCGCCCTTGGTCAGGCGCTGGACATGCCAGTCCTGGACGGGGTCGGCTCGGTGGTCATCGGCTGCATCCTGGCCGCGACCGCGATCTTCCTCATCTGGGAGACCAAGCCGCTGCTGATCGGCGAGGCGGCGGACCCTGAGGTCGAGGCCTCGATCCGCCAAGTCATCGCTCGCCAATCCGGGATCCAGCGCACCAACGAAATCCTGTCCATGCACCTGGGACCCGAAGACATCCTTCTGAACCTCAGCGTCGACTTCAAGGACAGCGAGGATTCCGGCGACGTAGAGCGCGCCATTACCGAAATGGAGGCGCAGATCAAGCGCGCCGAGCCCAAGGTGCGCCGGATCTTCATCGAGGCCCAGTCCTGGCGCGGCCACCGGCGCATGGCATAGCCAAGCAAATCAGCCTTCTTGGCCTAAAATCATAGAGTTACCCGGCTTGCCCGGGCCGCGCGCGGTCTTGGCCCGCCATAGAATTGCCCAGTTTGCAGACCCTGACCGCCGCATTCCGGCGCGATCCCCGCCGCATTCCCGCGCTTTATTGGCATGCAGAGACCTCGGGAGAGCCGTTTCGCCACGCAACGAGCAAGGGAGCATCGGGGTAGCCATGTCGAGCCAAGACGCACAGATCCCAACCACGATCCTGTTTCCGCGCGCCGCCGTCGCACTCGCGAGAATGAGCGCCGTGACCCTTATGGTCACCTTCGGCCTGACGATCCTGTTCCTGGCCGCGGCGATCCTGGTCTCGCCGGGCAGCATGCGCTCGGCCCTGGCCGTCGCCCCGTTGGCCGCCCAGGAACTTCCGCAGGAAAGCCTCGCTGCCGGTCCGCAGCGCCTCAGCGGATATGACTTCTAGCCGAAAACGCGCCGCGCGCCACGGCCTGGTCGCCCTCGGCGCCCTCACCGTCCTTCTGCTCGGCCTCGGGCTCTGGCAGCTGGGCGGGACCGGATGGATCCACGCCAAGACGGGCGCCGCCCAGGCCTTGCTCGAGAGCGCCTGGGCGGCACGTCTGAACCAGGGCACGACCCTTCAGCCTTGGTCCGGCGCCAACACCCATCCGGTGGCACGACTCGAAGTACCCGCCCTCGATGTCGACCTCATCGTGCTGTCCGGCACCTCGAAGCGGACTCTCGCTTTCGGTCCCGGGCATATCGAAGGCACCGTGCCGCCAGGCGAGGCCGGACATTCGATCCTGACCGGCGATCGCGATACCCACTTCGACTTCCTGCTGAAGCTGGAGCCCGGCACACTTCTGTGGATCCAGCGCGCCGACGGTGGCTGGCGACGCTACCGGGTCGCCGGCGCCGAAGTTCTCGACTCCCGGAAGGCACGGCTGGCGTCAGGTTCCGGCTGGCCGGTCCTTTCGCTGGTCACGGATTGGCCTTTCGGGCCCGCCGACGACGGCACGCCCTGGCGCTACGTCGTGACCGCCGAAGCGGTGACCGAAATCGCCCTACGCGATTAGGGGCTTTCGTCTTTCGGTTCTTCTCCTCGGTCCGGCACTTCTTGTGCTACAGTCCGCAAAAGTCAGAAAGAAGAAGAGGGCGGAGACGCCCACAGCGGAGGTAGCCTGAGAATGTGCGAGATTTTTGCCCGGCAGGATCCGGAGCAATACAAGAACGAGTTGCGCTCGCTGCGCTTGGCCGGCCGCTCGACGAGCATCCGGCTGGAGAGGAAGTTCTGGCAGATCCTCGACGAAATCGCCGAGAGCCAAGACCTGTCGACCCCGCGCTTCCTCTCCACGCTTTACGACGAAGTGATCGAGATCCACGGTGAGGTCCAGAACTTCGCGTCGCTGCTCCGGGTCACCTGCATGATCTACAAGCAGGAAACCGAAGCCGGCAGGATGCCGGAACTGCCGCCGCAGGCCCTGACCGCGGCGGAATAGGACCAGCCCCTCAGCAACCTGCAGCGGCGAGGGCCGTTGTGCGGGTGTAGTATGGGTTTAACACCACGGCCTTTCCGCGCCGAGTTAGACTGCTTCTAAAGAAGCGGGTTTGCCCGCCGCAGGGAGGCAGTGCATGGCTAAGGCCATCCATACGATGGTCCGGGTGCTGGACCTGGATCGGTCGATAGACTTCTACAGCAAGGCCTTCGGCCTGGACGTCGCGGATCACTTCGACTTCGACGGCTTCGCCCTGGTCTACCTCCGCAACGCCGAGAACGATTTCGAGATCGAGCTGACCCTTAACAAGGGGCGCGAGAAGCCCTATGGCCACGGCGACGGCTATGGCCACGTGGCGGTCTGCGTCGACGACCTGGACGGTGAGCACGAGCGTCTGCAAGGGCTCGGGCTCGAACCCCTGGACATCAAGGAGTTCCATCGGGACGGCGCGCTGATGGCCCGCTTCTTCTTCCTGCAGGATCCCGATGGCTACAAGATCGAGGTGCTGCAAAGGCACGGCCGCTACCAGTGACGCCAAGGCCGCAAGGCAAGACCACAAACAAGAACGAAGAAAAGTTCGGGAGAGGCAAGACGATGAGTGGCAAGGGAATGAACCGGCGCCAGTTCCTGCAAAGCAGCGGGATGGCGGCGGCCGGCACCGCGGCGCTTGCCGGCGGCGCCGTCCTGGTGGCGCCCGACGGCGCCTGGGCGCTGCAGCTCAGCGCGCTCGATGCGCACAGCGGCGAAACCCTCTTGAAGATGAGCCGGCAGATCTATCCTCACGACGCCCTGGGCGACATCTACTACGCCGGCGTCGTCGAGGCCCTGGACGCCGAGGCCAAGGGCAGCGCCGAGACCGCAACGCTGCTGAAGGACGGCGTGGCCGAGATCGACAAGGCCATGGGCGTGAAGTTCACCGAGCTTTCCGACGGCAACCAGCTCAAGGTTCTCACGGAGCGGGAGACGACGCCCTTCTTCCAGAAGGTCCGCGGCACCACCGTTGTCGCGCTTTATAACAACAAGCTGGTCTGGCGCCACTTCGGCTACGAGGGCGCGTCCTACGAGTTCGGCGGCTACATCGACCGCGGTTTCGACGACCTGAACTGGGTCGAGAGCCCGCCCGAAGACGCCAGTCCGTCTAAGGCCTGAGCAGGGAGGACTGGAACCATGGCGAAATTCGATCTAGACGACGATTCCGTCTTCGTAGTCATCGGCTCGGGCGCCGGCGGCGGAACCCTGGCCAACGAGCTCTGCCAGAAGGGCGTCAAGGTCGTTCTGCTCGAAGCGGGCAAGCGCTATTCGATCGACGACTTCCGGAACGACGAATGGGATTCCTTCGGCCAGTTGTCCTGGCTCGACAAGCGGACCACCTCCGGCAGCTGGCGCGTGGCCAAGGACTTCTCCGGATTGCCGGCCTGGATCTGCAAGACCGTCGGCGGCTCTACGGTCCACTGGGCCGGCGCTTCGTTGCGCTTTCAGGCGCATGAGTTCAAGGCCAAGACCACCTACGGCGACATCGCCGGGGCGACGCTTCTGGATTGGCCGCTCGGCCTCGAGGACCTGGAGCCCTATTACGCCAAGGCCGAGGACAAGATGGGTGTAACCCGCACCAACGACATTCCCGGCCTGCCTGGCAGCAACAACTTCAAGATTATGTATGCCGGGGCCAAGCGGCTCGGCTACCAGGACTGCCACACCGGGCGGATGGCAATCAACAGCCGGGTGCGTGATGGCCGCGCCTCCTGCCAGCAGATCGGATTCTGCTTCCAGGGCTGCAAATCGGGCGCCAAGTGGTCGACCCTTTACGCCGAGATTCCCAAGGCGGAGAAGACGGGCAACCTCGACCTGCGCCCGGAATCCCAGGTTCTGCAGATCCAGCACGACGACGACGGCATGGTTACCGGCGTGGTCTACGCCGATGCCGAAGGCAATCAGCAGGAGCAGAAGGCCCGCGGGGTCGCGGTCGCCGGCAACTCGATCGAGACGCCGCGCCTGCTGCTCAACTCGGCCGGCGGCAAATTCCCGGACGGCCTCGCGAATTCCTCGGGCCAGGTCGGCAAGAACTACATGCGGCACATGACCGGGTCGGTCTATGCGACCTTCGACAAGCCGGTGAACATGTACCGCGGCACCACCATGGCCGGGATCATCACCGACGAATCGATCAACGATCCGTCGCGCGGCTTCGTCGGCGGCTACGAGATGGAGACCCTGGCCCTCGGGATCCCCTTCATGGCGGCCTTCCTTGACCCCGGTGCCTGGGGCCGCGACTTCACCAGCGCCATGGAGGCCTACGACCACATGGCCGGCATGTGGCTGGTCGGCGAGGACATGCCGCAGGAAAGCAACGCCATCACCTTGCACGACAGCGAGAAGGACCAGTACGGCCTGCCGGTCCCGAACGTTCACTTCGACGACCACGCCAATGACCTCGCCATGCGCAACCATGCCTACAAGCAGGGCGGCGCGGTCTACGAGGCGGTCGGCGCCAACCGGGTTCACGAGGTGCCGCCCTATCCCTCGACCCACAACCTGGGCACCTGCCGGATGAGCGAGAAGCCGGGCGACGGCGTCTGCGACAACTTCGGGCGGGCCCACGATGTCGGCAACCTCTTCATTTCGGACGGCAGCCAGTTCACCACCGGCGGCGCGGAGAACCCCACCCTGACCATCGTCACACTGGCGATCCGCCAGGCGGACCACATTGCCGAACTGATGTCCAAAGGCGAGATCTGACGATTTACTTTCCCGAGCCGTGACTCGGCCTCGAGCAACGGTGCTCGGGGCCACCTTTCTTTTTGGGCTCCACCGTTCTTTCTAGTGATTGTCGGACCTTGGAAAACGACCGCATCCGGGGCTTAGCCCTCGTAGTCTCATCACCCGAAAGCTAGAGCTCCACGGGCTAAGTCGCTTCTGCGTTAAGTTTCGCCGAGGGACCAAGATACTCGCCAAAGTAATGTTTCATAGTAAGCTTAACTACCCGAAGGCGCTGGGACGCGGCGGCCGTCAAACTTCACAGTTACCCTCGGGAAAATGTGACGAAACGCCGTTCCCGTTATGGCTGCCAGGTCTTGGACACCGCCTGAGCTTTCGAAGTGAACTATGCCATTAAGGCTAGGCCTGAAGTGGATGGCAAGGGCAAAAAAGTTCGCTTTTTCAAGGTATTCGGTCCCACCCACCCGGCATTGTAATTAAACGAATCTTTACTCAAACCACCCACGATCCGAAGGGTGCCGGATTAACCGCAACGTCTCGGCGGGCAAGAATCGAAGAGGATTGTTATGCGGATCCCCATACCTGGCCGTTTTCGCCAGCGTCTTGGCAGGACTCAAGACTGCGGAAGCAATTCCTACCGCTTTGCACCGCACGGGGCGCGGCGAAACGCCGACCGGGTTCGGAGTGGCATCGCGGCAAAACCGCTGCGTGAAGAACCGCTCGGCTGACCGCCCGGGCACCTCAGCGAGATCCAGGATGGACCGCCAGAGCCTTGCTTAGAACAACACCCCCTCTCCAGACCTGCCTCTCCGATTGCGGCCTCTGCCAGTCTTCCGGGAGCGTATCCAGGGCCGCCGGCTGCGCCGGCCCACGGGAACCCGCGAGTTAGCCGATGGGTCTTGCGATCCTCAGCACGGTCTTGGCCCTGACTTGCGCCGGCTTGCTGTGGCGGCTTTGGCGTCTGGAATTGGCCCGCAAGAAGCCCAAAGCCGAGGAATTCAGGCTGGCAGAACTGCTGCGGGAATCCATCGCTAGCCTCCCGGAAGGCTTCTCCCTCTTCGATCGTAATGACCGGATGGTGGTCTGCAACGACCGGCTCCGGCAGTTCCATCCGCGGAGCGGGGGTGCCTTCGAACCGGGAACGAGCTTCGAAGATATCCTGAGGAGCGGGCTTGCGAGACAGGAGTATCCGGCCGCGGCTGGACGAGAGGACGCCTGGCTCGCCGAGCGTCTGGCCGAGCGCAAGAAGGGCAATGCGGCCATCGAGCAAGAGACGGCCGACGGCCGCTGGCTGTGGATTTGCGAACGACGGACACCCAGCGGCCATACAGTCGGGATCGTTTCTGACATTACCGAGCAGAAGCAACGCGAATTCGATCTGGTCATGGCCGAACGCGGCCTCTCGGAGGTTCTCGAATCGATGCATGAGGGCTTTGCCCTCTTCGACGAACAGGACCGCTTGATCATGTGGAACAAGAAGTACGAGAACATGTTCCCCTTGATCCTCGACATCATCAAATATGGGGTTCGCTTCGAGGATCTCGTGCGCGCCGCCGCCGAGCGCGGGCAGAACAGCGAGGCGCTGGAAGACAGAGAGGCCTGGGTCCAAGAACGCCTCAGGATGTTCCGCAGCGCCGACGCTGACTACGAAAGCCGATTCACGGATGGCCGGTGGTTGCTGGCGCGGAAGTATCACGGGAATAGCGGCCGCACCCTGGCAATCTTCCTGGATATAACCGAGCTGAAGCAGCGCGAGGCCGAGCTGCGCGAGGCCAAGCTCCAGGCCGAGACCGCAAACCGGATCAAGAGCGAGTTCCTCGCCAACATGTCGCACGAGTTGCGCACGCCGCTGAACGCGATCATCGGCTTCTCGGATATCCTGATCAAGGAACAGGCCGGGCCGATCGGCACACCGGTCTACCGAGAGTACGCCAAGGACGTGAACAGCAGCGGACACCAGCTTCTCGGCATCATCGAGGACCTGATCGACCTATCGCGCCTCGAGACCGGGCAGGTCGACCTGCGGGAAACCGAGATGAACCTTGGCGCCCTACTGGACCTCTGTCGCCGGGCCTTCGAGGACAAGGCGGCAAGTGCCGGAGTCAGCCTGGACATCGAGTCGGAGGCCAACACGATCGAAATTTGGGTGGATCAGGTGCGCCTGCGCCAGGTCATCCACAACCTGATGTCCAACGCGATCAAGTTCACGCCGAGCGGCGGTAGCGTCCGTCTCAGTGGCCGCGTCGCGGACTCGGGTGAGATCGTGATCGACGTCGCCGACACCGGAATCGGCATGACCCCGCACGAACTCGAAATTGCGGTCGAGCCCTTCCGGCAGGCGCAGTCCTGCCTGACGCGAACCAAGGGTGGCAGCGGCATCGGCCTCACCCTCTGCAATTCCATGATCAAGCTGCACGGCGGCAGCCTCGAGATCGAGAGCCGCAAGGGCGAAGGCACCAAGGCGACCCTTCGCCTGCCAGCCTGCCGCCGGCTGGTTCGCGCACAAGCCTCGCCCCGCGCTGCGAGCTGACGACGGCCGGCTGGCCACAGGCTCTCCTGACAGATCCTGTCACCTGGGCTCTGGCGTCGCCGGCGCTGCGGAGGCATATAAGAGGACATGGCTGACCAGTCCCTCGCCCCCTTTCCGACCAAGGCCGTGGTCGCCGACGCCCAGTCCGGCCGCTTCCTGCTGCAGTCCGAGTTCAAGCCTTCTGGCGACCAGCCGCAGGCCATCGCCGAGCTGTTGGAAGGGCTGGAAAAGAGCGAGCGCGAGCAGGTCCTGCTGGGAGTGACCGGCAGCGGCAAGACCTTCACCATGGCCCACGTCATCGCCACAATGAACCGCCCGAGCCTGATCCTGGCACCCAACAAGACCCTGGCCGCCCAGCTCTATGGCGAGATGAAGACCTTCTTCCCGGACAACGCCGTGGAGTACTTCGTCTCCTACTACGACTACTATCAGCCCGAGGCCTACGTCCCGCGCAGCGACACCTACATCGAGAAGGAAAGCTCGATCAACGAGCAGATCGACCGGATGCGCCACTCGGCGACCCGGGCCCTCTTCGAGCGCCGCGACGTCGTGATC
>JAAUYK010213550.1_pt1 | contig 11931 bp, 8 predicted proteins | sample 7278021 | NCBI WGS metagenome assembly JAAUYK01 (sample SAMN14350223, study PRJNA611818) | marine sediment metagenome | isolation source: surface marine sediment (1.8m) | place: French Polynesia: Moorea | collected 2018-08
CAACGCGATCAACCAGCATCCGGACCTGGATAATCACGACCTCTCTTCGCTGAAGTACTGCTTCTCCGGCGGCGCGCCGCTGCCGGTGGAGGTCAAGCGCGCGTTCGAGCGTTTGACCGGCTGCCGGCTGGTCGAGGGCTACGGCCTGAGCGAGACGTCGCCTGTCGCGACCTGCAATCCCCTGGACGCCCCAAAGGAAGGCTCGATCGGCCTGCCCTTGCCGCAGACGACCATCGAGGTGCGCGATCCGGAGCGGCCGGAGCGTCTGCTGGCGCAGGGCGAGAAGGGCGAGATCTGCGTACGCGGGCCGCAGGTGATGGCGGGATACTGGCGGAACCGGGAAGCTACCGAGGCCGTGATGATCGACGGCGCCTTGCGCACCGGCGATGTCGGCTATCTCGACCGGGACGGCTACGCCTACCTGATCGACCGTATCAAGGACCTGATCTTGTGCAGCGGTTTCAATGTCTACCCGCGGGTGGTCGAGGAGGCCATCTATCGGCACGAGGCGGTCGCCGAGGTCATCGTCTGCGGCGTGCCGGACGACTACCGGGGAGAGGCGCCCAAGGCCTTCATCCGGCTGAAGGACGGCGCCCGGCTGACGGCGGAGGAACTGCTCGACTTCCTGGCCGACAAGCTGTCGAAGATCGAGCTGCCGGAGCACATCGAATTCCGCGCCGAGCTGCCCAAGACCCAGGTTGGCAAGCTCTCCAAGAAGGCGCTGATCGAGGAAGAGCGGGCCAAGCGGGCCGCCGCCGCCCGCCCATGAACCGCCGGGATCGAGACAAGTTTACCTAAACGTTAACTTATTGACGTAGTGGTTTCAGATCGCTATATCCTCGCCAGGCGAGGACCTGCGATGAAGCAACTCTACAGCGTCACGGAGCTGGCCGAGGCCCTGGGCACCACGCCCCGGACCTTGCGTTTCTACGAGGACAAAGGCCTGGTCACGCCCCAGCGGGCGGGCCAGACACGGGTCTACAGCCACCGGGACCGCGGCCGGCTGGCGCTGATCCTGCGCGGCAAGCGCCTCGGCTTCTCCTTGCGGGAGATCGCCGAGTGGCTCGATCTCTACGATGCCGATCCGAGCCAGGGGGCGCAGATGAGGGTCCTGCTCGATAAGGCCCGGGAAAGGATCACCGCGCTAGAAAGGCAGCGCGACGACATCGACGCCACCCTGGCGGAGCTCAAGGACATCGAGCTGGCGGCGCGCCGCCATTTGGAGACCGCGGCCGGAGAGGCCTCCGAACCGGCACCCGAAGCAACCCGAGTGGAGTGAAGATCCATGCATAGGAACGTCGTGATCGCGGGCTACGCCCGCTCGCCCTTTCACTTCGCGAGCAAGGGCGAGCTGACCAAGGTCCGCCCGGACGAGATGGCCGCCCAGGTGGTCCGTGGGCTGCTGGAGAAGACCAAGGTCGATCCGGCCGAGATCGAGGACCTGATCGTCGGCTGCGCCATGCCGGAAGGCGAGCAGGGGCTGAACGTGGCGCGCCTGATCGGCTTCCTGGCGGATCTGCCGCTTTCCGTGGCCGGCGCCACGGTCAACCGCTTCTGCGGCTCCTCGATGAACTCGATACACATCGCCGCCGGCTCGATACAGATGGCGGCGGGCGAGGCCTTCATCTGCGCCGGCGTCGAATCGATGACCCGCGTGCCGATGGGCGGATACAACCCGATGCTGCACCCGGGCCTCAGCGAGCGCTACCCGCAGGCCTACATCTCCATGGGCGAGACCGCCGAGAACGTCGCCGCCAAATACAAGATCGGCCGCGAGCGCCAGGAGGAACTGGCTGTCGAGAGCCACGTCAAGGCGGCGGCCGCCCGCCAGGCCGGCAAGCTCAAGGACGAGATCGTCGAGATCCGCCACGGCAACCACGTGGTGGCGGAGGACGGCTGCATCCGGCCGGACACCTCGGCCGAGGCCCTGGCCGGCCTCAACCCGGCCTTCAAGGTCGACGGCTCGGTGACCGCCGGCACCTCCTCGCCGCTGACCGACGGCGCCTCGGCGGTGCTGGTGACCAGCGAGGACTTCGCCAAGGAGCGCGGCCTGGAGATCCTGGCGCGCCTCAAGTCGGTGGCGGTCGCGGGCTGCGCGCCGGAGATCATGGGCATGGGGCCGGTCGCCGCCAGCACCAAGGCCCTGGAGCGCGCCGGCCTTTCCGCCAAGGATATCGACGTCGTCGAGCTGAACGAGGCCTTCGCCGCCCAAGCGCTCGCCTGCCTTGACGAGCTCAAGCTCGATCCCGCGCGCATCAACCTGGACGGCGGCGCCATCGCCCTCGGCCATCCCCTGGGCGCGACCGGTGCGCGCATCACCGGCAAGGCCGCACAGCTGCTCCAGCGCGAAGGCAAGAAGTACGCGCTGGCCACCCAGTGCATCGGCGGCGGCCAGGGCATCGCCACGGTCCTGGAGGCCGCCTGATGACCGCCGGCGCGACGAAAATCGACTCGGCTGCCGTCATCGGCGCCGGCGTCATGGGCGCCGGGATCGCCGCGCACCTCGCCAACGCGGGTGTGCCGGTCCTGCTGCTCGACATCGTGCCGGAGGGCGCCAAGAGCCGTAACCAGCTCGCCGAGGGCGCCATCCAGAAGATGCTGAAAGCCGATCCGGCGCCTTTCATGACCAAGCGGGCGGCGCGCCTCGTGACGCCGGGCAACCTGGAGGACGACCTGGAAAAACTGGGGTCGGTCGACTGGATCGTCGAGGTCGTGGTCGAGGACCTGGAGATCAAGCGCAAGCTCTACAAGACTCTCGACAAGCACCGGAAGAAGGGCGGCATCGTCTCGTCGAACACCTCGACCCTGCCGCTCGCCAAGCTGGTCGAGGGGCAGAGCGCGACCTTCGCCAAGGACTTCCTGATCACCCACTTCTTCAATCCGCCGCGCTACATGCGCCTGCTCGAGATCGTCGCCGGGCCGAAGTCCCGGCCCGAGGTGCTGGCGACGATCGGCGATTTCGCCGACCGGCGGCTCGGCAAGGGCGTGGTCCTGTGCAACGACACCCCGGGCTTCGTCGCCAACCGGATCGGTACCTTCTGGATCCAGTCGGCGGTCAACGGCGCGCGCGACCTCGGTCTCAGCGTCGAGGAGGCCGACGCCGTCATGGGCCGCCCGGTGGGCATCCCCAAGACCGGCGTCTTCGCGCTGATGGACCTGGTCGGCATCGACCTCATGCCCAAGGTCGACGGCAGCCTCGCCGCGAGCCTGCCCGAAGCGGACGCCTATCAGGCGATCCGCCGCGATTTCCCCCTGGTCGAGAAGCTGATCAAGACCGGCTACACCGGCCGCAAGGGCAAGGGCGGCTTCTACCGCCTCAACACGGAGGGCGGCGGCCGGGTCAAGGAGGCCATCGACCTGGAGACCGGCGCCTACGCCACGGCCGGCAAGGCCGCCCTGGAGAGCCTGACGGCCTCGCGGCACGGCGGCCTGAAAGCCCTGGTCGCCCACCAGGACCGGGGCGGGCAATACGCCTGGCGGGTGCTCTCCCAGACGCTCGCCTACGCCGCCTCCCTGGTGCCCGAGATCGCCGAGCGGATTACCGACGTCGATCGTGCCATGAAGCTCGGCTACAACTGGAAATTCGGGCCCTTCGAGCTGATCGACAAGCTGGGTGCCAAGGACTTCGCCGAGCGCCTGGCGTCCGAAGGATCGAAGGTCCCGCCGCTGCTCGCCAGGGCGGCCGAGTCCGGGGGCTTCTACAAGGTCGAGGAGGGGCGCGAGCTCTATCTCCAGACCGACGGGAGCTACGCCGAGCCGCCGCGGGAAGAGGGCGTGATCACCCTGGCCGAGGTCAAGCGCGCGGGCGAGCCGCTCGCCAAGACCGGCTCCGCGAGCCTGTGGGATGTCGGCGACGGGGTGGTCTGCCTCGAGGTCCACACCAAGCTCAACACTCTGGACCCCGACGTGATCCAGGTGATCGAGAAGGCGACCCGGCTGATCGCCAAGAGCGAGGAGTGGAAGGCCCTGCTGATCTACAACGAGGGCAGCCAGTTCTCCGCCGGCGCCAACCTCGGCCTCGCGCTCTTCGCCGCCAACGTCGGCTCCTGGCCGCTGATCGAAGGCATGCTCGAGGGCGGCCAGAAGGCGATCCGAGGCCTCAAGTACGCGCCCTTCCCGGTGGTCGCCGCGCCCTCCGGCCTGGCGCTCGGCGGCGGCTGCGAGATCCTGCTCGCCGCCGACGCGGTCCAGGCCCACGCCGAGAGCTACATCGGCCTGGTCGAGGCCGGAGTCGGCGTGATTCCGGGCTGGGGCGGCTGCGCCGAGCTGCTCGCCCGCCTGGCGACCGACCCGAAACGGCCGCGCGGCCCCATGCCGCCGGTCGCCGCCGCCTTCGAGACCATCGGCATGGCCAAGGTCGCCAAGTCCGCCTTCGAGGCCAAGGAGCTCGGGTTTATCAGGGCCGAGGACGGCATCACCTTCAACCGGGACCGCTTGATGGCCGACGCCAAGGCCAAGGCCCTGGAACTGGCGGCGGACTACCAGCCGCCCGAGCCGCCCGAGCTCGCCCTGCCCGGGCCGACCGGGCGCACCTCGCTGCAGTTCGCGGTCCGGGACCTGCGCGCCAAGGGCGTGGCGACGCCGCACGACGAGACCGTGGCCGACGCGCTGGCCGAGGTGTTGAGCGGCGGTCCCGGCGCGGACATGACCGAGCCGGTCAGCGAGAAGGACATCCTGGCCCTGGAGCGGGCCGCTTTCATGCGCCTGGTGCGCACCGAGCCGACCCTGGCCCGCATGGAGCACACCCTGGAAACCGGCAAGCCGCTGCGCAATTGAGGATCCGATCATGGTGACCTACGCCGCCCCGCTGGACGACATCAGTTTCCTGCTGAACGAGGTCCTCGACTACGAGGAACAGATCTCCACGTTGCCCGGCTACGAGGAGGCGACCGTCGAGATGCTCGAGGCGATCCTCGAGGAGGGCGCCAAGTTCTGCGAATCCGAGCTGCTGCCGATCAATCTGTCCGGCGACAAGGAGGGCTGCGTCTTCGAGAACGGCGTGGTCCGCACGCCGACCGGCTTCAAGGAGGCCTACGCGGCCTTCGCCGCCGGTGGCTGGACCGGCCTTTCCTGCGATCCCGAGTACGGCGGCCAGGGTCTGCCCAAGACCCTCCAGTTCATCGTGGACGAGCTGGTCTGCTCGACCAACCTCAGCTTCGGCATGTACCCGGGCTTGAGCCACGGCGCCTACAACGCCCTGGTGCTGCACGGCGACGATGAGCAGAAGCGGCGCTTCCTGCCCAAGCTGACCGACGGCACCTGGTCGGGCACCATGTGCCTGACCGAGCCGCACTGCGGCACCGACCTCGGCCTGATCAAGACCAAGGCCGTGCCCAACGGCAACGGCAGCTACAAGATCACCGGCACCAAGATCTTCATCTCGGCCGGCGAGCACGACCTGACCGACAACATCGTGCATCTGGTGCTGGCCAAGCTGCCCGACGCCCCGCCGGGCGTACGCGGCATCTCGCTCTTCATCGTGCCCAAGTTCCTGGTCAAGGACGACGGCAGCCTGGGCCCGCGCAACGGCGTCGCCTGCGGCTCGATCGAGCACAAGATGGGCATCAAGGCCTCGGCGACCTGCGTGATGAACTTCGACGAGGCCGAGGGCACCCTGGTCGGCGAGCCCCATAAGGGTATGCGCTACATGTTCACGATGATGAACACGGCGCGCCTGGCGGTTGGCATGCAGGGTCTGGGCCTCGCCGAGACCGCCTATCAGTCAGCGGCCGCCTACGCCAAGGAGCGGCTGCAAGGCCGTTCGCTCGCGGGCCCCAAGCACCCGGAGAAGGCGGCCGACCCGATCATCGTCCACCCCGACGTGCGGAAGAATTTGCTGACCATGCGGGCCTACAACGAGGGCTCGCGGGCGCTCGCGCTCTGGTGCGGCTTCGCGGTCGACCTCGCGGAGAAGCACCCCGACCCGGCGGTCCGCCAGGAAGCCGACGACCTGGTTGCGCTCCTGACGCCGATCATCAAGGCCTTCTTCACCGACTACGGCTTCGACGCCACGAACCTGGGCGTGCAGATCCTGGGCGGCCACGGCTACATCCACGAATGGGGTATGGAGCAGCTGGTGCGCGACGCCCGCATCGCCCAGATCTACGAAGGAACGAACGGGATCCAGGCGCTCGACCTGGTCGGCCGCAAGCTGGGCCAGAACCTGGGCCGGCCGCTGCGACGCTTCTTCCATCCCGTCGCGGCCTTCATCGAGGCGGAGCAGGAAAACGCCGAAATGGCGGAGTTCGTGCTGCCCCTCGCCAAGGTCTTTTCGCGCCTCCAGCAGGCGACCCTCCAGGTCGCTCAGCGAGGGCTCGCCGACCCCGAGGAGGCGGGCGCCGCGGCCAGCGACTACCTGCGGCTCTTCGCTCTTACGGCGCTGGCCTTTATGTGGGCCCGGATGGCGCGGGTCGCGTTGTCGCGGCTCAACGGCGCCGCCGAAACCGCGCCGCGGGACGCCAGCTTCTACCGGGCGAAGCTGGACACGGCGCGGTTCTATATGGCACGACTGCTGCCTCAGTCCTCCGGCCTCTACCAAGGCGTCATGGCCGGAAAATCCACGCTCATGGCCCTCGAGGAGGAAGCCTTTTGAGGAACCCACTGTCGCGGATGGCGCGCGCCGTCCGACAGGGCCTGTCGCTCGGCCTTGTCGCCGCCACGATGTGCCTCGGTCAAGCGGCACTGGCCGTTCCGCCCGCGGGCACCAGCGTGGTCTTCGGCATCCATCACGAGGAGCATGGGGACGTCGGCGAACACCGGGTCTCTTTCTCCCGGGAAGGCGAGGATCTCGTCGTCTCGGTCGACAACCTGATCACGGTCGAGATCTTCTTCATCACGGCTTTCCGGTTCCAGGCCGAACGACGCGAGGTCTGGCGCGACGGCCGTATGATCGCTTACGAAAGCCGCACGCACGACGACGGCACGGATATCCTGGTTTCCGCCCGGCTCGAAGGAGAGAAGCTGGTCATCGACGGTCCCGAAGGCCGTATCGAGGCGCCGGCGGGCACCTTTCCCACCCATCCTTGGAACCCCGCGTTCCTCGGGCAGAGCCTGGTGATGGACACCAAGACAGGGCGCCTGCTCAACATCGAGACGGTCGAGGCCGGGCGCGAGACGATCCAAGCCGGCGGACGTCTGATCAGGGCCCGGAAACACAGGATCACGGGCGATACCAGGCGGGAGATCTGGTTCGACGATGCGGGCAACCTGCTCCAGTTGCGGCTCTACGCCGACGGCAAGGCGGTGACCTTCACCCTGGAAGAGATCATGCGGCCGTCTTCTTCGCCCACCCTCAGCAGCACCGGTCGCCTTTAGCGTCTCCGGTCGCGCCGTGACCCCTTCACACCAGGCTTCGGTTCCGCCGGTTCCCGGACTCGCCGATCGTTAATCATTCGCCCCTATCGTGATGCCCGTCGAAAGCGCATTCGCACGGGATCGCGAAGACAATGGCCGAGAGGCTGTCCAGAACCTTCAGGTCGATGGCGCCGCGTGCCGCCGGTCTCGCGCTGCTCGCAGTGCTGGCTGGCGTTGACGGCGTCGACGCCACGCCGAATCCGGGCGGCACCATGACCTATCGGGTCGACCATGAAGAGCACGGCCTCCTCGGGACGCATCGGCTGACCTTCTCCCGGAAGGGCGCGAACCTGGTGGTCGACGTCGACAGCGAGATCGCCGTCGAGTTCTTCAGCATGACCGTCTTCCGCTATGCCGCCAAGCGCCGCGAGGTCTGGCGCGACGGCCGTATGATTGCCTATGAGAGCGACACCCACGACGACGGAACCGATATTCGCGTGACCGCCGAAGCGGCCCAAGACGGTTTGATAATCGCGGGCCCGTCAGGCCGGCGCATGGCCGCGCTGGGCGTCTTCCCGACCCACCCCTGGAACCGGGCGATCGTCGACGCCGAGGTGCTGATGCACACGACCACCGGCGAGCTCCTCGAAGTCGCCGTGACCGAGATCGGCCCCGAGACGCTGATCATCGATGGCCGTGCGATCGAGACGACGAAGTACCGGATGAGCGGCGATCACGACCGGGAGATCTGGTTCGATGACCGGGGAGACTGGGTGCGCCTGCGCTTCTACGAGTACGGCGACGCCGTGACCTACACGCTGATGGACCCGCATAGCGCCCACGATCTCGCCGAGCGCTGAACTCGGCGACACGCGGGGTATCACCCTTCTCGAGACCGACGGCGGCTTCGCACCTCGCCGAACGCCGGGCCAAGGCGAGCGACGGGTGCCAGCTGCATCCCGAACAGTCCAACTCGGCCATCGTCCGTCTGGGATTTAACATTAAGAAACAGTGGAATAAGAAATATTCTCCGATCTTATGATGTATTTTGTTGACAGGATCACATCCCTGTTGTGGGATCGTCTTGCGCCTCTTTGAGCCGTCAGCTTGCGGGCGCATGAGAAGTTGAGCTAAAGCGACGGGAGCAGGAAACCGCCCCCGCGCCGTTCGGAGGCGGTTTTTTTTGGCTCTGGTCCCGGCCTCGCAGGGACCCGCGGGATTTGATTGGGCAGCTTGCGACCGCGTCTTCAATCGCTAAAGCGCCACGGGAAGTGATCCCGTGGGCCCGGTGTGAGACCACCTGGAGGTTCCCATGGGACGATACGCCACCACCGACTCCCCAACCCACCCAAAAGCATCGGAAGACTCCCTGCGCCGCGGCCCGACCCTGCGCGCGAAGGGCTTTCGCCGGATAGGCGGCCGGCCATGAGGTACTTTCCCGCCTTCATGGATCTCAAGGGCCGCTCCTGCCTGGTGGTCGGCGGCGGCGCGCTGGCGGCGCGCAAGGTCCGCCCGCTGCTGGCCGCCGGCGCGGCCGTCACCGTGGTCGCGCCCCGACTTGGCGCGGATCTCGAGGCGCGCCGGGCGGCCAGCGAGATCGCCTGGACCGCGCGCGGCTTCGTCGACGGGGATCTGTCCGGCCGCGCCCTGGCGATCTCGGCGACCGGGTCGGCGGCGGTCGATGAGCGGGTCGCCGAGGCGGCGCGCCGTGCCGGCGTCCCGGTCAACGTGGTCGACCGAAGCGAGCTTTGCAGCTTCGTCTTCCCGGCGATCGTCGACCGCGACCCCCTCGTGGTCGCCATCTCCAGCGGCGGCGCCTCGCCGGTTCTGGCGCGCCGGCTGCGCGAGCGCCTCGAGGCACTGCTGCCAGCCGGACTCGGGCGCCTGGCCCGCTTCGCCGAGAGCTTTCGCGGCGCGGTCGCGGCCAACATCCGCGACTTCGCCCAGAGGCGGCGCTTCTGGGAGGACTTCTTCGACGGCCCGATCGCCGGCCTGGTGCAAGGCGGCGAGGAAGGGCGCGCCCGCGAGGCGATGATCTCTCTGGTCAACCGCGGCGGCGCGACGGCAGCCGGCAGGGTCCAGCTGGTCGGCGCCGGCCCCGGCGATCCCGATCTCCTGACCCTCAAGGCGCTGCGCGCCCTGCAGCGCGCCGATGTCATCCTCTACGACCGGCTGGTCGCGCCGGCGATCCTCGATCTCGCCCGGCGCGACGCCGAGCTGGTGCCGGTCGGCAAGGCCAAGGGCCACCACAGCAAGACCCAGGACGAGATCAACGCGCTCCTGCTGCGCCACGCCCAGGCCGGCCACGACGTGGTCCGGCTCAAGGGCGGCGACCCTTTCATCTTTGGCCGCGGCGGCGAGGAGCAAGCCTACCTCACGGCACGGGGCATCGCGGTCGAGGTGGTGCCCGGCATTACCGCGGCCGCCGGGTGCGCCGCGGCAGCGGGCATTCCTCTGACCCACCGCGAGGCGGCCCACGCGGTGACCTTCGTCACCGGGCACGGCAGCGCGGGCGAGCCGGAGCTCGACTGGGCCGGGCTGGCCTCCGCCGGGCAGACACTGGCGATCTACATGGGTCTCTCGACCGCCGGCGTGATCTCCCGGCGCCTGATCGAACACGGGCTCGAGCCGGGCACGCCGGTCGCCGTGATCGAGAACGGCACCCGGCCCGAGGAAAAACGCGCTTTCGGCCGTCTTGGGGACCTCGAAGCGCTGCTCCGGGATCGGGCCATCGAGGGGCCGGCGCTGATCGTCGTTGGCGAGGTCGTGCGCCTGGCCGGGCAGGGACAGGTGCAGCCGGAAACCGCGGCCCTCAGAGCCGTCGCCGTCTAGCGAAGCAAGGGAGTTCATTATGGCCGCGAAGCCAAAGCCCGACACCATCCTCACCGCCAACCGGCTCGACGACGGCGCCGTGGTCTACCTGACGCGCGCCGGCGGCTGGTCGGAGTGGCTGGAAGACGGCGAGGTCGCCGACAGCGAGGCGCGCGCGCTGGAGCTGCTCACGCTCGGGGCGGCGCGCGTCGCGGCGCACCAGGTGGTCGATCCCTACCTGATCGCCGTCCGGCGCGACGGTTACGGGGTCGAGCCGCTCGGCCAGCGCGAGATCATCCGCGCCAAGGGTCCTTCGGTCCGGCTGGACCTGGGCAAGCAGGCCGTTCCGGCCGCGCAGGGGAGCTAATTGCCATGTACCGTTACGACGAGTTCGACCAGACCCTTGTCGCCGAGCGGGTCGAGCAGTTCCGCGACCAGGTCCAGCGGCGGGTTTCGGGCGAGATCGACGAGGATGCCTTCAAGCCGCTCAGGCTCATGAACGGCCTCTATCTGCAGCTCCACGCCTACATGCTGAGAGTCGCGATCCCCTACGGCACGCTCTCCTCGCGGCAGCTGCGCATGCTCGGCCACGTGGCGCGCAAGTACGACAAGGGCTACGGGCATTTCACCACGCGCCAGAACATCCAGTACAACTGGCCCAGGCTGGAGGAGGTGCCCGACCTGCTCGCCGAGCTGGCGACCGTCGAGATGCACGCCATCCAGACCAGCGGGAACTGCATCCGCAACGTCACGGCCGATCACTACGCCGGGGCCGCCGCCGACGAGATCGAGGATCCGCGGATCTACGCCGAGATCATTCGCCAGTGGTCGACCCTGCACCCGGAATTCTCGTTTCTGCCGCGCAAGTTCAAGATCGCGGTGACGGGCGCCTCGAACGACCGTGCGGCCGGACGCGTGCACGACATCGGCCTTCAAATGCGCCGGGACGCGTCCGGCGAGCCGGGCTTCGAGGTCATCGTCGGCGGCGGGCAGGGACGTACGCCCGTGATCGGCGAGACGATCCGCGAGTTCCTGCCGAAGCGGGACCTGCTCAGCTACCTGGAGGCGATCCTGAGGGTCTACAACCAGGTCGGCCGCCGCGACAACATCTATAAGGCGCGGATCAAGATCCTGGTGCAGCAGACCGGGGTCGAGGCGTTCGCCCGTCTGGTCGAGGAGGAGTGGGCGGAGATCCGGGACGGCGCCCTCCAGTTGCCGCGCGAGGAGATCGCGCGGATCGAGAGGTATTTCGCGCCGCCCGCCTTCGAGGCCCTGCCGGCGGTGGACAGCGGCTTCGCGGAACGGCGTCTGGCCGACCGCGACTTCGCCCGCTTTGTGCGCAGCAACCTCTTCGCCCACAAGCAGCCGGGCTACGCCATCGTCAACGTTTCGCTCAAGCCCGAAGGCGGCGTGCCGGGCGACGCCACGGCGGCGCAGATGGAGCAGCTCGCCGATCTCGCCGAACGCTACAGCCACGACGAGATCCGGGTCAGCCACGAGCAGAACCTCGTGCTGCCCCACGTCAGGCAGAGCGAGGTCTACGCGCTCTGGCTCGGTCTCAAGGAAGCCGGGCTGGCGAGCGCCAATATCGGCCTGGTCTCCGACATCATCGCCTGCCCGGGCCTCGACTACTGCAACCTGGCCAACGCCCGCTCGATCCCCGTCGCCCAGCGGATCTCGACCCGCTTCGCCGACATCCAGCGGCAGCACGACGTGGGCGAGCTGAAGATCAAGATCTCCGGCTGCATCAACGCCTGCGGCCATCACCACGTCGGCCACATCGGCATCCTCGGCGTCGATAAGAAGGGCGAGGAGTTCTACCAGGTG
>JAAUYK010187738.1_pt1 | contig 11930 bp, 16 predicted proteins | sample 7278021 | NCBI WGS metagenome assembly JAAUYK01 (sample SAMN14350223, study PRJNA611818) | marine sediment metagenome | isolation source: surface marine sediment (1.8m) | place: French Polynesia: Moorea | collected 2018-08
CAAAAGCAGGCAACGTACGAACTCGACATCGTTGTCAAAGACAGCCTCGTTAGCTTTCTGTCCGTCGCGTCGGGGTCGCCAAGCTGGGTTCGTGCTCACCCCGGCCGGGCCCATGCAGGCCCACGTACAGCCCCTCGACCCCCCTCACAGCTGGCGAGTAGCGAATTCAATTCAATTTCATTTTCATCCAAGCTCCGATCGAAGCTGGCCTCATTCGATCGATCAGGTCTGGCATCCCCATGGAGCGATAATAACAAGCAGCTGACTTGACAGACAGACAGACTGCCAGAGTCAGAGGACGAGTCTGCGACGATGCTGCACTCGACGGCCAAGTCGGGGACGACGGTGCCGCCGGCGCCGCCGCCGCCGAGCACCGCCTCCACCGGCCTCGACCTGGTCTCCTATCGGGAATCTGTGTACGCAGGCAAGAAGTCCGCGGGCGGCGGCGGCGGTGGCGGAGACGACTCAAACATGTACGCGGCCGCTGCTGTGTCGGACTCCGCGACGCCGTCGGTGCCTCCTCCTCCCCTACGTCTGCAAGGCGTCCCCCGGCCTGGCAACGTGCACCATCCTCACCTTCACCACCCCCACCCCCACCCCCATGCCGACCTGTACGGTGCCGCGTCAACATCGTCGTACTCGACACCGAGCTACGACCTCAGCCAGCCGCAGCAGCAGCAGCACCTGGATCACCTCGGCGGCGGCGGTGAACCCCTGTCTCTGACAGGCCAGCAGCCGCAGCGGGGAGATGACCAACATCAGCAGCCTGACTTTGGCCACCCGCACATGAGCCAGCAGACGGCGGCCGCCGACGAGGCCATGGAGCCGTCGTCGTGCAGCTACGGCCACCACCAGGATTACTTTCAGCAACAACGGCCTGCGTCGTCGACTTACGGCTACGACGCGCTAACGCAGCAACAGCCATCAATGTCATCCACGAGCGGGGCGGACTCGAGGTCCTACGGATACTTGGACTTTAGCAGCAGCTCCACCGGCGGCGGCAGACTCGTCCCGCCACCACCGCCGCCGCCACCACCGCCACTACCACCTCCATCACAAACGGAGTCCGACTACTTTTACTCCTCGTCGCAATACCACCCGTATCAGCCCTCCTCTTCCCAGATGGGTCCCCCTCCTCCGAGCCTGCTTCCACCCATGTTGGCACCTCCGGTGGCTTCCTCATCATCATCTGTAGCGGCAGCTCCGGCTGCGGCTCCTTGCCCTGCGCCGGTCCCGCCACCTCCGGTGGCACCCCCACCGCCGCCTCCCCCGATGATGCAGCACACGTTCCTCCAGCCGAGCCAGGCCGTCCTGCTGCACATCCGCTACGTCATGGAGAGCGTCTGCGAGTCGATGCTCTTCACGGACGTGACGCTCGTGACGGAGACGGAGCGGCTGCGCGCCCACAGGGCCATCCTCGCCTCGCACTCCACGTACCTCAGGGGACTCATGATCTCGAACGTGGGCGACGCCGGCGCCGAAGAGGAGCCCGTGCTCGTCGTGAGGGACATCAGCTCGGCCCACCTGAGGCTGATGATGCAGTTCTTCTACACCGGAGAGGTCAGCCTGGCCTCGCACGACGACCTCCAGCCGATGAAGGAGGCCTGCATCGTGCTCGGCGTCTCCTCGCTCATGGCGCGGCTCGACGAGCTCTCCTTCAGCCTGCACTGCCTGCCCACCGGGTACGAGCACCAGCAGCAGGACGGGTACACTGTGGCCCCTCCGGAGCCTTCGGCCGGCGCCGACCACCACATCGATCCCTTAAACACGACGACGGACTCGACCTCGATGGCGGCCGTCGCAGCCAAGGAGGAGACAGTCGTCCGACCGCTCGCCTCCGATCAACAAATGGCATTTAGCAGCAACGTAGCTAAGCAAAGTGCAACCGACGACTTTGTCGACACCTCGTTCGCGGATATAGCCGACGAATCTCACCAGTCCCTGGGCATCGCCAACAGTACTGGTCCGAGACCGCCACCGCCATTGAAGCAGCCCCAACAACTAGTGAAGGCGAGGCCGGCATCGCCGCCCCAACCTCCTCCCCCGCCTCCGGTCACGATTAAAAAGAAGCCGTTTGCATGCGGCCAGTGCTCCTCCAAGTTCTACACCTCCGACGGGCTGGCCGCCCACGAGCGGGCGCACGCGGGGATGAAGCCGTTCGCCTGCCCCATCTGCCAGGTGGGGATCTCGACCAAGGACCACCTGGAAGTTCACCTGAGGATTCACACGGGTGTGAAGCCGTACGCGTGCGACACCTGCGGCAAGGCCTTCGCCGACAAGACCTCGTTCAAGCGGCACTCCGCGACGGCGCACGTCGACGCCAGGGAGCGGCCGGTGACGCTGAAGTGCAAGCACTGCAAGAAGGACTACGCGGACGCGTCGACGTTGAGGCGCCATCAGAAGGAAAAGCATCCCGGTGTCTACAAGACCCAATCCGCGGGCAGGGCCAAAGGGAACAGCAAAGCCGCCGACAGTACCTATGTTAAGGAAGAGGAGGAGAAGGAAGAAGCGCAGGCGGCAGTGGCCGCGGCCTCCGAGGCCAAGCGGTTCGCTTGCGGCCTCTGCAAGAAGAGGTTCTTCCGACGCGCAATCCTTAACAACCACATGGCTCGAGTGCACAGAATTGAAAAGGCAGGCGACAGAGAAAAGTACGTAGTGGAGCGACGCAGCGACGAGGAGAATAATAGACGGAAGTCTTCGTCGTCGACGTCATCGTCGTCGTCTATCCAGTGTCCGGACTGCGACATGGTGTTCTACAAGCACTCGACGATGGTGATCCACCGGCGGACGCACACCGGCGACAAGCCCTACGTGTGCGAGCTCTGCGGCAAGAAGTTCGCGCGCAGCAACAACCTGAAGCTGCACAAGCGGACGCACACCGGCGACAGGCCGTACGTGTGCGAGGCGCCCGACTGCGGCCGCTCCTTCGCGGACGTGTCGGCATTCCGGCGCCACGGCCGCACGCACACGGGCGAGAGGCCCTACTCGTGCGGCAGGTGCAGGCGGTCCTTCGCGCAGCCGAGCTCGGCCAAGACGCACGAGAAGAACTGCAAGCGGCCGATGGCGCCCCACCACCCGCATCACCATCCCATGGACGGCGGGGCGAAGCAGCGCGGCGGCGCCGGCGGCCCGCTGACGTCGGCGACGGCGGCGGCGGACGGCGCCAACATGGTCACTGGCGGCGGCGGCGGGTACGCGGGCGACAACTCACTCTCCGTGATGGCCGGCAGCATCAACGCCGACACTCTTGATTAGGTCCTAGTGCATACATACGTATATCACACACGCTATTCATCCAGTCACAATAATAAGCATATGACACTGCGGTAATTAAGGCCTGAGATTGCTCCTAATCCAGGACATGAAGCCCGTCAGTCTTGTGTACATTCCGGGCAGTCCGCTGCCGCACCTCTTGTCCCCGTAGGACACCAGGCCGACCTGGTAGAAGAGCTTTCTCGAGGACGGCGGCCGCAGGACGAGCGCGCCGCCGCTGTCGCCGGAGCAGGCGTCGTTGCCCACGGTGCCGGCGCACAGTTGCGTGTTCTCATCGATGTCCCTGCAGGGCGATTACAGTATGAGTCTCCAGGATACGTACGTAGAAGAAATAGCGTAGCGCATTCACCTCAGCTTTTGGTAGAATCGGACGCAGGTGCTCCATTGGGAAATGGGGAAATGAGATCTCTGCAGCGTCCCCGAGGCAGCTCCAAGTTCCTACGAGTACATACTACATGTTCAGTATGCTTATAAGCGGTTTCCAATTCTCCTGCATAGCTCTTGAAATGCCCACCTCCAACTGCCCGTTGCTGTTGTAGTGCGTCCGGCCCCAGCCGACCACGGTACTGTCTCTCAATTCTATGCCGCCCCTGGAAATTGGCCATTTTAAGCCGACGTGAGATAATGGTAGGATCTCTTAAGTACGCACCTTAAGTCGGATACTGCCAACGCATTTGCGACGGCTCGCTCGTCCGCTGGCAGAATCACGGGCTGGACGCTCTCCGACAGGGTGACCGGCCTCGAGAGTCGCAGCAGCGCGATGTCGTTCTCCGTGTTGCCAGTCCGGTCGAAGTCGGGGTGTCTGACGATCCGCTCTATGGTCATCTGAATACGTGGTATTAAGACTTAGTGTAAGCATGTTCTTAAGTGTATGTACGTAAATGCGGTAGAAACGTTTAGCTCACCCTCTGCGGCTCGGGATTGCACAGTCCGTCCTTGCAGTCGCACCGCTTGCCCACGTCGTGCTCGCCGATGACGGCCACCTTGGGGTCCCCGAAGAGGAGGCAGTGGGCGGCGGTCAGCACGTAGCGCCGGTTGATGAGGCTGGCGCCGCACTTGTACGTGCCGTCCCCGTAGCCGAGCAGCACCGCGAACGGATATTCCTGCAGCTTGGCCTCAGGGTCGGGGTCGGTGGACACAGCGAAGGCCACCTGAAGACCGCTGAAATGTCGTATACGTACCCTCCGGTCGAACTCGATCCAAGACTTTTTTTAGGAAACTAACTCACTTTGGGTCCACGGTGGGAGTGCTGATAATTTTCGTTCCCGTCTTGGGCTTGAAGCCGCCCGCCCCCGGGAAGTCCCTCTCGGTGGGCAGGTACGTTCCCGACGCGGGGATGTTGATCACCGGGTCGACCACTCTATTCAGGCAACCGTCCCGAGGCGATAGCGGGGGTCTGAGAAGCATGACAATTAATTACGGAGTTCTAACAAAATTAAATTAATGTGATATATGTACGTCAAGCGGTTACCTCGTGGTCGGTCTGGTCGTCGGCCTACGAGTGGTAAATGGCGTGGACACAAATGGCGGCTTCGGTGTCGTCCGTGGAGGAGGCGGCTCATGGCCTCCGCCGTCTCCGTCGCACGAGCAGTGGCCCCAGTTTCCGGTCACGTGGACGCCGTTTCCGTTGATCTTGGTGGAGCACCACTGCCTGCCGTTGTTGTCGCCTTCCGAGGTGCACGAGTAGCGCTTCTTGCCGCGGAAGAAGAAGGGAAAGCGACAGGCCTGGCCGCGAGAGTTTCCGGACACCTTTAATTCACAAGAGGTGGATATACCCATTAGTGACGATCAAAGAAGTATAATGTCTATGTAGTATACCGTCCAACACGCTCGACCTCTCGAGTCCCTGTTTGTGATTGCGACCTGTTGTCCGCCACCACCGCCACCCTGATTCGTTTCTCCCGGATTTCGCCCGCTTCCTCCGCTTTCGTGTCCGCTATTTCCGCAGACTGTGAGATCGCAGTGTCCCCACCGCTTCCGGCCCGAGATGTGAGTCCCGCTTCGGTCGACTTCCACGGAACACCACGGTCTGGAATACAAAAACACAATGGCGTGGGAGAAAGGGATTCCGGTTAAACCTAGATTACCTTGAGTTCGGATCCCCCGCCATTGTGCAGCCGATGTACGTCTTGCCCCTGAACTTGAAGGGGAACACGCAAGCCTCACGAAACCGCGTGCCGCCGTTCGTCGGCAGCGTCGTGCACACCGGCGGCCCCGACGACGACGACGATTGTCGGCCGCGGCGGAGGCGGAAAAACTGCGCCGGATCGGCGACGATCACAGTGGCGCAGATGCCAAGGAAAAAGGCCGAGAACCACCATCTCGCGTCCATGCTTTTCAAACCTCCAATTTACTAGTACGAACTTCCTCCGTCTGTCCACAACGACCGGCACTTGAAGACTGACTGGCGATCGACCGAGTCGACTTCGCTCGTGCAATCAGTCAGTCGTGTCTGTCTGTCTGCGGTCATCTTCTCACCTTCTGACGGTGCACGTAGTATATAGGCGCGCGGGCGCGTAAGTGGCAAATCTTCCACCAAAGAGAAAAATCCCCTTCTTCGGTTCGCTAGCCAGCTTAATTCATGCGGCGGACCATCGAATCGAACCGGCCATTAGGTACGCGTTGAAGCCCTCTTGTCGACCCGGGGGCCGGGGTGGCATGCATGAGACATTGAACAGTGTATGTTCTAGAGTCAATCCGCCAGCCATAAAATTGCTCATCGCTTTGGAAGGGAGTACCAAAGAGATCAGGGCTTTACTCATCCATTGGTGCAGAAAAGTAAACTGTGGACTTTTCTCATCCTCAACCATAGTTAGTAGATTGTGGATTGTCTTTTATTAGTCTGCATGTAGAACAGGGGAATGTACGTTTACATGTATAATGTACATGCTAACTCTGCATCGTGTAATGCATGTGGCGTATGAAACTCGGGTACTGCCCGCGATAAATGCATATGTGTGTCCAACACTACCTCTCATCCGGTGATAATTACTTCCCTTACATATACATACACGTACATACAGTCAGCATAGCAACGGGCAAATGGCATCGGAATCTCGATCAGCTCCCGAGGAAGGAGCTAGTACACCGTGTGCGTACTTTTCTATTCATCGAGGCGTCAAAAAAAATGGTGCATCAATTACATGCAGCGATGACGCACAACCATGTTTTCATGCCAAGTTCAGCAGTACGCGAGCGCTATGTAAACCTGTACCTAGCTGTACGTAGTATTAAAAAAGCCTAGCTACTTAAGTAACCTTTCGTCTCCTCTTCGAAAGTTCTCTCCGTCCTCCAGGGTCTCGGGCAGCTTCCTGTTGAGCGTTTCTGGAAGCATGAGGGCGAGGCCTGCGGCGAGGATCGCGGCCGCGCTGTACACAATCAGCGGAAGCGGCTTCCAGTAGTCGGTCAGCAGATTCAGATACGGGCTATAAATATATGGCATAGCATTATACTAAAAGCGCTCTCTCTTCACGGTATGACGTCATCACATTACCAGATGATGCCTCCGATCCTGGCGGACAGCGACGCCATCCCCATGCCCGCGTTCCTGACTTCCGTGGGGAACAGCTCCGCGGTGAAAATGTAGACGACGCCGTAGGAGGCTGTGATGCACAGCTTCCCCAGCATGGAGAAGCAGACGGCGACGGCGACCTGCTCCTCAGGCACGAACATCATGGCGACGAGGGAGGCGCCGGTCAGCAGGAGGAAGCCGGCCAGCGCCAACTGGCGACCGATCCGCTTCCTGGAAGATACGAGCATAGCATTACATAAGATCGTGGGAAATGAGATGGGGGAAAACCAAATCGGTCGTTTCCTGCCTGTCGAGAATGGCCAGGTTGATGAGATAGGCGGGTATTTCCACAAGGGCCGAGAGGAAGAACTTCAGGTAGGGGTTTCCACCGTGCAGCAGGTCTCCGGTGACGCCGAGCGAGAGGCCGTAGTAGGTGCCGCTGTTCACCATCCAGTTGAAGAAGAGGATCAGGCTCGTAACGCGCATGTTGGGGCCCGCACTCAGGATCGTCACCAGGCCGACCTTATTCGATGAGTGACTAGGAATAAAATTGGGCTACAATGTTCACAGAGGTAGTTTCATATAGTACGTTAATACTTGGTAGCCTGTTCTTGCTTAAGGGCCGCGATCAGCTGCTCGAATGCGGCCGCGGCCTGCGCCTCCGACCTCCCGTTCGCCCTGGCCACCTTGCCGACGACGGCGCGCGCCTCCTCGTGCCTCCCCCGCCGGATCAGCCACCGAACCGACTCCGGCATGAGCCACCAGTAGGGCAGGAAGAGGACTGCGGGCGCGGAGAAGGCGATCTGGAGGGTGCGCCAGTCGGCCACGTCGCTGATCAGGTAGGCCACCAGAGCCATGAGGAGGAAGCCGAAGGTGTAGTAGTACTGGCAGAGCGTGCCCGCGATCACCCGGTGGCTCGGCCCGACCATCTCCATGGCGAGCACGTAGGAGACGAGGAAGACGCCGCTCGTGGTGACGCCGATCACGAGGCGGGCGACGACGAAGGACCAGTATTCGGGCAGGAGGCCAGTAATGACGCCCACCACCACCTCTCATATTTAGTAGTACATATAGCAACCTTCACGTACACAATTCGAACAATTTAAAGATCATTATGATACCTGAACGCCGACGGCAATCAGAAAGGTGGGCTTGCGTCCGATCTTATCCGACATCTCGCCGAAGAGGTAGGACCCGATGAGGACGCCCACCATGAACAGCGACATGGCCGTGGCCCTCATAGACCTAAGGTTATGTAGTTATACGTTAACTTTTTGCAGCTCAATACGTACATTTTACTTCCTCACCTTTGGTCGCAGACGAGATCCCAGTCCATGACGGCGCTGCTCTTGAAGTAGGTGGTGTCGTAGACGTAGCCGGCGTCACAGGCAGCGGCGCTGACGTTTCCGCCGCCGTGCGTCAAGTTGTAGTAGCAATTGTCGGAGGCGGCGAATGCCGATAAGTTGTACTGTGTACCAGATGAGTACGGTGTAATTTTTACGTATACTGTGTACATTAAATATGTTCTACCTACATTGATGCCTCCGTCGTCCAGTTCGCCTGGCATCCTGCACCTGTGGTCCGGACTGGCGCCGATGAACACCCATATCTGCTTGTGGATCGCGCTGAACACGGTGGGCAGGAAGAGGAAAAAGTAGACGGTCTTCTGGTATCTGCCGAACTCGCCGAGCTCTTTGAGCACGTCGTCGAATGTCTGTAAATTTATGGCATCGTGATTATGCCCTGAATTTGGAGCTTACGTAATCGCCGCGGTACTTTGGAGAATTATACGTAGTTCAATATGGCCTCAAGGCAAATGGTGTGCCGAACTATGCTATTACCATTACATACTCCGCATAATCATATAACATACAGCATGTACTAGAGTTACGTACCTATGTACCTGCGCACTCTTGAAATTACGTTTGCTCCTCTTCATTACTGTTTCATACGTACCTTTCCCTTGTTCTCCTCAAGATTTTCATCTTCATCTGCCTTCCTCATCGTGAGTTGAGAAATTCGAGGTGGAGTATCCAATGGTGTATAATTTAAAGCCTTCAGGAAAATTCTTCACATTTGCACTGGCCAGTATCAGATCACCTACAAAAATCGGTGATAAAGTCATTATACTCCTCAATACTACTATATGATCCAAGTCCAACCTACGCCGCGTCCACAGCAACGCATTGATCCCAGCGTGGTACGTACTAATGCCTATAAGAGTAGATACGCAGATGGAACGCAGTGCCGCCGCCAGCGCCCCCACCGACCGACCGACCGCACTCGCTCGTTCTATCGGAAGAAAGCGGGGCGATGAACCTGAGCACATAAAGCACAGGTTAACTCGCACGTTAATTCCTACAGTCGGCGAAAGGTTTTGTTAATGAGCATCTGAGAGTTCTAGTATCCATGGAAAAGAAAGTATATAGTCGGTGCCAATTCTTTAATTGATTTAGCACTCTGCCCCTGCAATACTAAGTAGTAATTCCATAGACACCATTCTCAATTGCCACTCGATCGAATTTCAAGGAGCGAATTCCAGAAGTAGGTATTAAGAAGAAAATAAGATATATCGCTGCCCCGGTTGCTGCACATAGTGAACAATGCCTAACGCGCCCTGTCTTCCATTATGCTTATGGAGGCTCTGACTAATATCTTGCTGATAGTACGGATAGAGCAGATCGAGCAAATATTTGAATAACGCAAGATATGGGCAAAGTGTACGTACTATATGGGGAATTCTGGGCGGCTACGAAATCGCCTTCTTTCGATGGAAACGGATGGACGCGACATTTCGCAGTAGGAATTTGTTTCTGTATGAAATCGGCTCTGTATTTCTAATCGGGAATCATCGGCCTTCTTCTCATATTCTCCACCAACAGCGTTTAAATAACAATCAGCTAGGTCTAGTAGTAGATGGAACGTAAATTATATGACAATAAGCGGCGAAAATGCGATTGGATCGATCGTTCTTTCATGCCTAGAATATGGGGATGTAGTTGTCGATTTTGGCCCTGTGCTTCTGCGCCACGCATTCGGCGATCCACACGATGTTCCTGCACTCCTGCTCCTTCAGCTTCAGGAAGGAGTAGAAGACGCCGAAGTGGAACTGTTGCATGAACGCGTTCACGTTCAGATTGACCTGAATAAGAAATTGGTTAACATGGGAAGCCATTTGCATTATCCAGTACTCCTCACCTCATACTCGAAGAACCTGTCCTCGAGTGTCTTTTCGCCGGGGTTGGTGCCCGCGCCCTCGAAGCACATCTTGTAGTCCTAGAAGAGTGCCCGACAAGTTGTTAAGCAACACACCGAACCGAATTAAAACGAGTGGAGCTAGTGTATCGATCGACTTACCGAGTAGTACTCTGCGACGCTCCTGACCTGCTCGTAGTCGTCCGCGCGCGCGAGCGCCTTCAGACCGTCGGGGTAGAGCTTGCCGCACGTCGGGTACAGCTTCTCCCGGTCGTCCTTGGTCAGCTCGGTGCCGAACGAGTTGATCGTGATGATGAACGCGCGGCGGTCGGCCTCAAACTACAACGATACGTGATTGATTATATCCATTGCACACTATTGTCCAGTACGAGTACAATTGACTTACGCCTAGGATGGGGCACATGACCTCCTCTGTCTCCCCGCCGATCCTCTTGCAGAAGTCGAAGAACGCCTCGAGGTAGGACTTGTAGAGCGTGTTCCTGATGATCTCGATGTTCATCTCGTCCAAGTCCTGCTCGCTGATGCAACCCTCGAAGAAGGGAGCTGTGAAAAATGTAGTAGTTTTTTAACCTCGCGCGTTAAGTCTCTCTCTCTCTCTCATTACGCACCTAGCGGCGTGTCCACGAGCACCGCGTTGTACAGCTCGGCGGGCGTGGACGCCACGTGGATGGCCTCCAGCTGCTCGAAGGAGCCCAGCGGGTGGCACTTGGGGACCAGCTCGGAGATGGGGCGCTGGTGGAGGGTGCCGGTGATCAGAAGGATGATGTTGTCGATCATGTAGCTGTAACTGTAGGCAAAAACATTATGTAACAAGTTGAAGAAGATGCTACAGTTTTGGCATCTAATCAATGTTGGAGGCTGGAGATGTCGGGCTAGTGGGTTGAAAGCTGGCTGAATATAGTTCGGGGCTGCAGCAACCCCCTATCCTTCCCCACTGGCTTTGAACCTCGCTTCCCCTGTGTAATAATTGAGCTGAGCTGGGAACACAAGAGTTCAATCAAGGAGTGCCTGCTCAATTGTCATTACGCACGTGATAAAGTCGAGGAACTCTGCGAGGTCTCCGGTGGCGTGGTTCCTCATGTGTTGGAACTCCGTGACGAACTTGTCCCTGAGCTTGTCGTCGATGACCGCGACCTGGAGCGGGGAGGGCACGTTGGCGAGGAAGTTGCCGTAGTCGGTGGACTGCAGGTGGAGCTTGAGGTCCTCGAGGGTCTCGCACTGCACCAGGTTGATGTAGTCCGCCTGCTTGAGGATCCCGTTCTTGAAGCCGCGGCAGAGGCCCTCCAGGTAGCCGTTGTCGATGTTGAACGTGTGGCCCTTCATCGCGACGGAGGCGGAGGCGGAGGTGGAGGAGGCCTTGCACAACTCAAACGTAACCTTCTTGTGTCTGTCAGAGCTGCTGGTGTCACTCGCTCGCTCCCTCGCAGTCGCAGCTAGCACTAGCAGACGGTAGTGCAGGAGTAGCTGCTGGCCACAAAAAAGGTACCCAAAAAACAGAGAATTCAGTCGGACTTATACTGCAGGCTAAACTTAATAGCTTAATGCTTCTTCAATGTGCGCACAAGACACTATATATATGTATAGAGACAAACAGTTACGCACGAAGGCGTAATTTATGCTACTACTGTAGGGTCTTTTGTATCTGGTCACGGGTATCGCTGCGTCATAATATCGATCATGTGATGCTGCAGCAGCTCGGCGGCGCAGAGGCAGCGATCGACGCAAGAATTCAACTAGGGCGGTAACGCAGCTCCGTACGCGTACGCGCTCGTAGTGTCACTCGAAGAACATGAACTTTCATTAATACGTAGATCAAATTATGTAGGTCTATTAATTAGCTCTGTCGGTAACGCATACTTACTACGGAAGGGCTTTGCGGGAGCTAAAAGTGTACGAAGGCGTCTGAAACTTTTTTACGTGCGGTTGACAA
>JAAUYK010071804.1_pt1 | contig 11929 bp, 7 predicted proteins | sample 7278021 | NCBI WGS metagenome assembly JAAUYK01 (sample SAMN14350223, study PRJNA611818) | marine sediment metagenome | isolation source: surface marine sediment (1.8m) | place: French Polynesia: Moorea | collected 2018-08
CGGAGTAAGGAAAGGGTGGGGGCGTCAGGCATGAATGAATTTTGGGCTCTGAACGCGAATATATACGTAATTTTGTCCTACCTTAACTTTGATGAGAGTCAGTGTTGTTTATGCAGCAAGATCCGCGACCGTAACCTACGTAGTTGCTTTTCCAAAATGGATCCATAGCGAATAATTATGCGAAAGCAGGTCACGTCGGGCTCTTGAAGACAGCTAGCCAGGCCAGACACCGCGCCGCCGCCGTTTGCCGGATCGACGAATGACCAACCGACCGAACGACTGCTTTTCCCAAGCCGACAGCCACCTTCAGGTTTATGTCTTGCTTCCACCTTAAAGAGTGACGTCAAGTTTCGGTATAGGCGACGCACATGCAACATGGTGGACGGCAGCGGGACGGAAGTAGGAAGGAAGGAATGGAGGAAGGCGAGAGGAATGAGGCCTTGATAGGAAGACAGCCAAGAAAAAGCGTAAACAGGGCTGGGGCGTGCCAAGGCAGCCTCGAGGTGTAACACTTGCCTATAGCTGTACGTGTTCCAAGGCGTACGCAGCGAGTGTACTGGCATTTGGCAAACCCTCGTTACAGCAGCTAGTTGGGGGACGAACAAGCCTCTAGGAATCGTAAGTGAAGCGAAGAACAAGGAAATGACGGCATCGCCTTCCTCTTTGCTTCTAGCTCCGGCTCCCTCCCTCCCTCGCTCGCCTCCTCGCTCGCTCCCTTATTTATCTCTCTTACTCAAATGGTCTGGTAAGATGTGGCTGCCGACGGACGGACGAACGGCCGTTTCCTGCCTTTCTTGATGATGATGGCATGATGGCGTCTAGCTGTGCGAGGGAAAGCTAATTTCTAGGCCCGCTAACTGGCCTCGTGATTCATCCGATTGCCAGCCAGAGCCGCCTCAATGAAGGTGCATTTTCTTATTTACGTATTGTTCGTACGTACGCATTTGCTCCTTAATACATCCGGTCGTACTGGCCACACACAAATAGCCCTGCATTGACGGCATCATGGGCGGTGCATTCGGATTCACACAAAAGATGCGGCATTGCCGACGTGCTGCCGGAAAAGCGGCCGGCGACAGCCACATGCGTGCAGGTTCGATCTGAACGCCCAATGCACACCACACTGGCCCGAGGCGTCGCGTCGGTTATGTAAATGCTCATACGTACTGCCACATGCTGCATACACAAATCCCTCGGATGCAGTTAGATATGTATGACTCTCGGTCGGTCTGCGTGGGTGTTAGTTATTCATAATGCCTAAATATGGACAAAAATAACCCCGTGAGGTCCGACATTTTGCGATAACGTCATCAGATGTACATATTGCAGTGTCGATGCTTTAAAATGATGGATTAGGGAGGACCGCCGCTGCGCTGCAGTTATTAGCCAGACCTCTTTCCTCGAACTCTCATCTGGTTGTCTGTCTGTGTCCCTCTCTCCTTCCTTCTATGCTAGAGCTCTCTTTCCAAACATAAACATCATAACTGCGTCGCCGGCGGCAGCGCCAACGGCGGCATCGTCGAGGCCGCTGCGGTCTGTCTGGCGAGCATGTAGCTGCTGCGAACGAACGAACGTCTGCTTGCTAGAGATCAAGATGGCTCCTCCTTCCTTCGTTTCTCCGGCCATTCTTCCGTTCCAACACTCACTCACTCACTCACTCACTGCTCGCTGGCTGCGGGATGGGTGGCTGGATGGCTACACATCATTTGTCTGCTTGCGATGGAGGGCTGGCTGGCTTGCTTGCTCGGGGAGATGGAGCTAAGAGGGAGGGAGGGAGAGACGAGACAGCAGCAGCTGGGAATAAAATGATGATATCCGGCCTGGCGGGCGGGCTCGCGGCCGACCGCACTTTTAACTTTTGACCATGACCCCGTTTATGCGTAATGCGTCTTTCCCTAGCTCCGTGCCAAAGTGCCCTCCCTGCTGTATGACGCCTGGAGGCTAGGTCGGCCGTCTTGTCGCACGCGGAAAAGTTCAGGGGCAACGCGACGTCGATGTCATTCTGAAGTAAATACCACGAATAATTGAAGATAACATCCCACGTAGTGTGACCGCATATTCTCGCGCTGAGTGCTAAGTTTGTCACCTCTGAGGTCACGACTCGAGTGAGTGCATCCATCGGTCGGTGGAGCGAGCGAGCGACCCATTAAACGTTGTAACCTGGCTGACGAGGTTGCCTCGTTCCGTCTCGATCTCCCTCCCTTCCGTCCTGTCTGCCTGCGGTCTCAGCTTTATGATGGAAGAAGAACACGACAAAATACTTAGCCACAAGAAGCTCTCTCTTCTCTCGTCCCGAGAAATGTACTACGCACTGCTGCTGCAGTACCGGCCGTAGCGCCCAACTATAGTAGTATAGGCCTAAATTAGAATTTATTATCTTCTGCCTCTGACGTACGCACTACGCTTCAAAACGGCCTCATATAAGACAACCCGCGGCTCACCTGCTGGATCGATTCCGTAGAGCTAAAGACGATACCCTAGCCAGCCGCGCGGCCATGTACTGCGGCGAGCAAGCGACACAAGAGCTGGCTGGAGGCTCGTTTCTCCAAATGATCAGTTTTTGTGCTGAAGACGCCTCGAGCAGAAACATCGCCGTCTACTTTTACGTCTGTGCAGCCGCCCCGTTCTTTGAGTAGCTAGCTGCGTACGCGTACGTGACGGAGAAGTCCAATGTCTGGCACTCTCTCGGCTTCCTCTGACCGTTAACACTGACCCTCGTTAAAAAAGAGAGTGCTTTTGGTTCACTAGCTGCGTTACTACGTATTACGGAAAGTTGAGAGGGAAGGAGAGAGGCCGGCAAACAAAACGCTCGCCGGGGGAAATCTGTTGGCCGAAATTAATGGGCAAACTCCCATTAGCCCAGCTCCTCTGCCCGCCCGCCTGCCAATCTCGCAAGTCCGCAAGTTTTGCGCAGTTATGCAAATGACCGACCGACCGAGCGCCCTCCCTCTCGCGAAGTCCGCACACACACGCACGCATATCTATAAATGTCCAGCCAATTGGGGCGTCTAGCTAGGCCGGAACGCACGAGCTAGGAGGCGGAATAGCTCTCACGTTAAAAGCTTCCGCTTTCCACTCGTTCAAAGGGTGACGACTTTTGGCCCTTGGACTGACGTAAGAAGATAGGCCTAAGTTAGACCAGACGCTGTCTAATGAAATATTCTCTCCGAGTTGAAGCTAAACGCGAATGAATGTTCTTGCAATTGAGCCACATACAGCATAGCGAGCTCGAAGCAGGCCGTAAATAAGGGAGTTTATATCGCGGAAGGAGGATAAGGCGACGAACGCGAGCAAGGATATGCGAAAAAGGCAATTTCAGAGTAGTAGTCGACAGACAGCGCACGTACACACTCCTCGGCCGGCGACGACTAGCTGCAGTGCTCTCTGGCTAAAAATGGAAAGTTCAATGCTAGCCACTAATTCCGGCCAGAATTGATGCGAAAACTCGACGTGTATATGTAGTACTGGTTTCCTCAATGTTTCCAGTACTATACTAAGTACGGGACAATTGGAACGTATTTTATCGAGGAGGTGTATCTTCCGACCTGCGAATCAGATTATTTTTCCCTAGCTTCTTCCTTCTTTCCTTCGATTGCCTTCGAACATTTATGATGTCATGTTCTATCCGCCGGCCGGCCGGACGGATCGCAGGAACCGAACAAATCTGGAGGAAGGCCGGGATCGATCCTGGAGAGCGAGCGACAAGCGAGCGAACGCGAGCGGTGGCTATGAAACTTTGATTCCCTTGACCGGATCGAGTGTGTCGTACGGATGCTATAGTATACTACTAGAGAAACTGGCATCGGAGTTCTTCCCATGGTTCCGATTGGAAATAAATGTTTCAGGGGGCCACTTATCCTATTTGCTAGATGCTATCGAAAACGCCGAAATGCCAAAAGCGCCGTCGCGAGCGAGCGACTCGTGGAAGCCAAACGCATATAGCGGCAATTGTCCGGAAGGACGGCCAATAATGATGTCGACGTTACGGCGAAATTTGCTGCGTGGATTGTCCGGGAAAACGCAAGAAATGTGTCGAGAATGCCGCTTCTAATAAGCCCATCTCCGACGGCCGGCCTTCTGCATGTCCACGTAGTATACGCGCGGCAACCATTGCCAGCCAGCCTCATTTGTTTCTGTCTCTCGTCGTTATCTCAAGGCGGTTTTCTCTCTCGCCGCAAATCCGACTTGCAGGCAGCAGCGTGCTCAACTCCCGCCCATTAAAACGAGAACTGGAGCTAGAGAGAGCGAGCGCGAGCGGCCGGGCTATTTCAAAACGATACATCCGGCCCGAACATATTTCTGGCAAGAAGTTTTATGCATGGCCTTATCTAACTACTCTAGCCTTGTGAGGAAGCTAGCTGCTGGCTGGGATTGAGCGAGCAACAGGAAATTGTGACTCTCAGTCAACGTCGTCGCTCCGCCTCGCCTGCCTTCTCGCTAGTTCTCTCTCGTGGTACACGTAGTGTAGCGCCTCAAGGCCGAATTTGCATGGATGTGCAGTACGCACTTGGGCCGAGTCGGAGAAATAAATCGACAATCTCAGCGTAGAAATTCCGATTCCTGGTGTCGCGAAATCAGTCCCCTGCTGTTTGTCAACACGTCGCCAAACCGAAACCGAATGATTAATATTACTTTGATCGACCTCACTTTCACTCCAAACGCTTTGCGCATGCAACAGACTAGTTTTGTATACGTACATATGTACTCTCCCTTCTGTGGCGCCTAGCTTGCTGCTCCGTTGGCATTACGAATATCCGGAAGTCTTTAATATAGCTCGAGGTCAAGATCCTCGGGGGCTTCCTGACTGGCTGGATGGACCTACTCGCTTTCGATCCTGCCCTCCTTTGTCCATTTGTGTTTGGCAGTCATCCACCCGCCGCGCCGCATGCCCTCTGGCTTGCCGGCGAACCCGGCCGGCGGCCAAGCAGGCAACAATGTGTAATGGCTTCCTTCCTTCCTTCCTTGCTCTCTTTGTGCCGGAGCTAGGCAAGCGGGCCTTGATCGATTCGGACAAGTCACTCTAGCTCCGCTCGCCCGTATAGAGAGGCTGAGGCTGTGATGGCAATGGGGCCGGACTTCAACATATTCTACAGCTACGTGGCGTGTCCACATCTATTAAGCCGGAGATTACACGATTACTGCTCTCTCTCGGTAGCTACACATTTCTCGTACGTACACTACATGCACTTGTATGTGCGTACTATGCATATTAAGGTATCTTTAAGGTACAGGAAAATGATGAGAAAAGTAGGGAGCGAACTTTAATTGCCCAAATCTGTAGTCCCCCCAGAGAGTGGAGATAGGCGGCAGCTGGGCCTGCGTTCGACGGAAGATTGAAGTTAAACTTTTTTCTATATTCAAATTCCTGCGCACCTGGAATGTAGAAGAATTTTACATATTACACAATTCTGTTCAGTTAACCGCAACCGCTCGCTTTCACGTTCCTCTTTTCTTATCAGAGCATTCACTTGATCGTGTTCTCCTCCAGCGCGATCTCTCCGTCCCGCCCACTCCTTCTCAGCTACTTTCACAAATGGGCGCCACTCGAGAGCCACTCGATCAGGGGACGAACGTGCTCACGAGGACATAAAAATTCTCTAGCCAACCGAAGCGTACTCCCAATTAGGTATAGCATGACGATGGCATTACACGGGGAACGCTACTGAGGCGGGCACCGCGCTAATTAAGGCCGTGATTAATTGCGAAGAAAAGCTATTCAGGGTGAAGGAGGCCACCGCCGTGCCCTCAGAGGAGACAGAAAAATTAAGGTCAATTTTGGGAGATTATTTTGCGGGTGGGAAGACCAAAGCGAGAAGAATATATATTCTTCGATCGTTATAGCTTTAAAGAGCCTCAGCTTACTCTCATTCCTTGATTGCATAATTGGCGAGAGTGGTGCGAGCGGTTCATCTCGCTTATAAAGGAGATATCTTGGGTGGTCTATATGTACTCGTAATTGGCGCACGAGCGGGATTTTATGACCTCCGAAAGAAATAAAAGCAAATGAGCGACGCGACGTAGGGAGTCCGTATGAGAAGCAATTGGCGCGGCGAAACCGCACACTCAATTAATCACGTCGATTTAGACATAGGCCGACGTCCGTCCGTCCGTCCGCCCGTCCGTCAGTCAGTCAGTCTGCTGAGGTCATTCTGCGGCTGCAGAGAGGGGAAATTGGCCAAACGGCCGGCAAAAACCGCCCTCAATTACAAATACTTGTTTTCCCCACAGAGCTATACTTCTGCTATGTAAAAAATAGGGGAAAATCTCTCCTCTATCTAAGTCGACGATGGCCGTTGTACTTAACTGGCCTCGACCTCTGTCTGTAGTATGTAGTGAAGCTTCGTCTAGCTAGCGTTTCTCGCTTTCTTCCTTCCAACCGGCAGTGACAAAAACGATAATGAAACTCAACCTGAGCTTGGCGCTCGTTCGTTCGCTCTCCCTCTAGCTGAGCTGCTACGAGACGGACGCGGACGGACGCAAAAAACAATTTCGTCTAGTAGCTTGTTCCCTGCCTATAGCTGTCCGGTTCGTTGGTCGGTCGGTCGGTTGCGCCACGAGCAGTGCAGCCGGTGAGGAAGAATCTAATTCAGCACATTTGTACGGGACTAAGATATTAATTACGTGTGTAATCTGCTATAATTACACACATGACAGCAAAGCAGTTAAGCAGGATCCGACTTCCCTTGCCCTTCTTCTCTTACTTCCTTCCTTCCTCCCTTCCTTCCTCTCCGGCGGATATACACGACGTGCTGGGAAAGCGTGGCGAAAATTTAATTTCGCTGCTAATCCCAGCAGCCATGCAGGCAGAAACTCGGGACATGTGTCGTGTTATTTCAGCCACGTAGTACGTAGGCAGCCATTCGGGCAGGCGGGCGGGCAGGCTACTTACCGCCAAGAAACCGACCGACCGACCGACCGACCGTTCAGCTAGGGAAGGAGGGCGTTAGCAGCTGCTTATTACGACTCCCTTAGGACGGCCCGAGGTTGGAAAATTAGGACCCGCGCGCGTCGCGTTTTTGCTCTGCCTCGCGTGCATACATATACACATACGTACATATACGGAATTATTTACCGCGCTGCTAACTACGTACGCTCGATTGTTTAATGGTTTTTAGCCGGGCATGTAGCGAATAATTTTCCAATACTTGGAGGCCGATGGCACACGTTAACATAAAGCGGCCTCCGGTTGACGGACGTACGGACGCGGATGGTTGTACGTATGTTAGACAAAGCCTGCAATGAGGACGAATTGCGGCACCGTAATTATCTGGATTTGGCCTCACTTTTCTGTCCTACTTCGCAGGTGACAAGACAAATACTGAAGGAATTCGATCTACTATAGGCGTCATAAACAAGGCGGCCAGCAATTTTCGCCACCAATCGGTGAATCTGAACCTCGCTCGTTCATTTCTTGCTTTCACCTCGGGGATCTTGGCACTCGGTCGGCAGCAGGATGATGATGAGCGCCGAACCGTGAAAAAACATGCCAGCAAGAAAGTGAGCGAGCGAGCGAGCGAGCGAACGTAGCTAGAAGCCAGCCAGCAAGCCAGCCATCGAAGCGTTCGTCAGACACTCTGCCTTCCTGGCCGCCGCCGCCGCCGCCGCCGCCGCCGCCGCCAGCCCTCCTTCCCCAGCTCGCTGCGATCGATCCTTCGCATGACGAACGGAGGCAGCAGAAAGAGAAGAGGAGAGAAACCTTTGAGGAGAACATTATCTTGTTCGGCGAGTAACTACACTATACTGTACACTGCTGACGCTCTAGACCTTTCCAATGATCTGCCTTTGTTTCATGCCCGAGCATACTTAACGTCCTATACGTATGTATACTACAACTGACCGGCCCCGGTCATCTTATCAGCATCAAGAAAACGATACTATGAACATTTGTTGCTGCCTACGTGCCGCCGCCGCCGCCGCCGCCGCCCTCCGGCCGTTTTCTTGTGCGCAGTTTTTTGTTGTTTCCAACTCGCTGCGGCCGGCCGTCCGGGAAGAAAAAGAAACGAACAAGATGAATTCTCCGGACAACCGGCCCCAACAAAATTTTTCGATATTTTAGTTTTTCTTCTGTTTATCTACGTATACAGCGGCGGCGGCGGCGGTGGCCGTCCCGTACGTTAGATAAGAGAGTGGAAAACTTTCATGCCCGTACAACCAGGGGAGAGCGAGTGGGCGATACGCAGCCAGAACTTTCATGCAGTGGTTGCTACCTGATCGAGAATACTCTTTCCATTATACTGGCGTAGGAGGTTCCTCCAAAATTTCAGAAAGCGGTTTAAGCATCCGATTGATCGGACGGAAGACCAGCTGGCCTCTTTTTCCGTACCTCCCTCCCTCCCTGCTGCTCCCTCTCTCTCTCTCTCTCTCTCTCTCTCTCTCTCTCTCTCTCTCTCTCTCTCTATCGACCTCTGGCCCGCTTTGCTCTCGCTTTCCGATAGCGTTTTCTTCCTTCGTCGTCTGCAATTGACAGGTGATAACAGGCAGGCCATTCGGATAGAGTCAAGCAGGGCAGCTACGCCAGGCAGGCATGAAAGAAGATAGCCTTCACTCCGCTATAAGAGTGGCCATGCATCAGAGGTTGCTTTTATTGTTGGAATTGCTGAGGAAAACCTGTGAATTTTTTATAAGAATAGTATAAACGGCTGCATAGCATTTTAAGCTGCAACCACATATGTACTGAATTACAAGTGACCCTGCCTAATACACCACACGAGGCATCTGCGACGTATGGCGTACGTGCATATTATGGTCTATATCTAAGCGGCATGTAACACGCAACATGGATCTCTCGGCTGGCCAAATGACGCTGAAACGCGACGCTAGTTAGCTCGGATTACTTGGACTAAAGAGAGAGCGGCGAGGAAGGAAGAAATCTATTGGCTTTCAAAGGAGAGAGCTAGGAGGAGGAGTGGGCCGGCCGGCAGGGCGGAGCAAAAAGAGAAGGGGCAAAAAGCAGCGCTAGTCAGTCACTTCATGGGAAAAGAAAGGAAGGATTTTCCCCTCTCCGGCTGGTCGGCCAGCGGAAGAGGAGAAGGAGGGGGAGGAGGAGGCCTAAAGAGCCTCGTGAGTCGTACGCCAATCTTTTCCTTCTCCGCACTCTCTCTCTCATTCTGGTCCTGCCAGAAAAGAAGATTGGCGCATTCCGTTCCGCGGCTCGATCTTCCCGGACCGGAGATGCTTCAAACTGCTGTAGAGAGTGCGTATAGCCACGCCAGATAATCGATATTCGCTTATGCTGAAGTCACATCGGAAAATCTGCCAGCTAGCTAGGGTACATACTGCCAGTTTGGAAGTCGGTTGGTGGGTAGGATGGCCATTTCCTGAATCATGAAAGCCTAAATGTACTGTATCTACTTAAACGCAAACTTAGTACATGGCATACACTTCGAGAAATATACATAACTTTCCAGCACTGATAAAGGCTATTGCACTTTCTCGATACATATTCCTAAATCGGAATGCTGCGTAAATGTAGGTCGCATATTTATTTCGCTCCGGATTGAGCTTTCGCCACTTTGCGAATCCCGGAAGCACTCGATAGCACTTCAAAGCGCCGACCAACCTGTTCAGCAACCCGCGGCCTCGAGCCAGCCGGTCAATTATGCATGACAGGTTGTGTACTTAACTGAAAGCTCGCCGCTGCCCGCGCAAATCGTCCCCTTAAATCGCACTCCCGACGCTGTACGCAGTTAAATTTCCAATCGAAGCCGGTGGCAGTACACTTAAAAATTAAGAACTATTTCTTCAGAAGCCGAGTATATGGCCTCCCCTAAACTAAAATAGTCCAATTTTACTTACAGGGGTCAAAGTCGAAAGCATGAAAATGAGATTAGGATTTTACGTACCGAGCTTGGTAGTATCAAAACTCATGCACCGAGTTGGCATTCTATGCTCTCTCAATCTTTCCTCCTCCTCCTCCTCCCCGACGAGTGGAATACATTATTTATCTGTCGATCCGTGCCATCAGCAGTCTAGTTAAGCTTCGGCCAGGATGGAGAAAGGCGAGCGGGCGAGCACGCGAATAGCTAGGAGAGGTCATCCAACTCCAGGGATCGAGCTAGTCTCCTCATAAGACCCGACAGGCAGTTGCCACTTTGCACTAGAGTATTAGTACGTCTATCGAAATGTTTCTTCCCTAGGCGCAATTTGCTAATTTCACCTGTTTTAATCTAACTTGCGTAACAAATGGTGTCTGCCCGGCCAGCTTCCTCGTTAGCGTCGCCAGTCTGCCGATAGGAATCTTCCTCGCTATAGCCAGCTCTTGCCGACCGACCGGCCGATAGTCAAGGCCAGCTATGGGCAAGCATGCACGCCGCGCCGGCGGTTGAGTCGAGACGATCGACGTACGTAGAGTACGTATACTCTACGGCGGCGTGCGTATACTCACTGGCCAACGGCTAGCATAGCAACCGAGATCAATATGCACAATCGATACTTGGTAGTAGGTTGGAACTGCAATGGGATTCCGATCTGAAATTGCTCCAATTCCCTAGCGAATAGCAATAAACTAAATATTTAGGTCTTTCGGACGTGAGCACGCTGTATGTACCGGTTGTTCTGAACTGGATCACCAAACTTTTTTCCGACTGGCATCGGGGTAAAAGCTCGGCTCAGAGGTGATTACAATTCGATCGGCTTTCATTCTTGTTCCGCATAGCTACGATTCCCTTGGCGACTTCATCTGGCTCGCCAGTCGATACGAGGAAAATTGAGGCCACATGGTCTGGCTTGCTGTCTTGAGCAGCCGCCGCTGAAATGGAAGCGTTCAATATAGCGACCTGAGTTCAGCAAAAATTCAATATGAAGGATTACTCCTTGCTAATTCTTTTCTCTGCCTAAATTTTTGCCGCTCTGTGATCGTCCTATAGGTCTGTCGCGCAATTTTTGCGCACACAAGGGATCGAGAGGCCGTGCATAATTGGATTATCAGGATACACATGTATAACCCTCCGAAGGGACCGAGCAAGCGAGCGCACCTGCTACCTCTTGTCTTGATCGCTACCTCTCGCTCCCCTTTACTTAGAGCTTGGATGCAAAAAGCAGAAGGAGCACTCGCTACGTATATTCGTTGCAGCGAATTTCGTGCCAAATAGAAAGTGCAATCATGAAGGAGAGCACAGAAAATATGCTGCAGCTTTTCTTATCGTCAGCTCATGACCCTCGCTCGGAACGGCCCGGCCTGCCTGCTGCCTGCAGGCAACTGGGAATTAGGTAATTCGGGGGTGCCAAGTGTAGCGCAGTCGGAGTAACGTACGCGCTAAGGTATGCCGTAAAATTGGCAGAGGAAGTATTCAGAACTTAAAATCAGCTGTCCTAGCAACTATTTGCGAATTGTGAGTCATGCTCGCTCTGACGGTCACGAGGAAGAGGAAAGAAAAGGAAGAAGCTGGCTGCTACTCGATCCTTTGAGAATTCCGGCATTGCATTTCCCATCTCGCTCGCTCGCTCGCTCGCTCGCTCGCTCACTACTCCGGCCGGCCAGGCCACCAACATTCGTCACGTTCGCGGACAAGCTGTACGCACATCATTGCGTGGTGAGGGAGGCATACCACCTTCCCCTTAAGTGCGCAAGAACAATCTAATTTTTCGAGCGAGCGGCGCTCGACCTTGAACCATAAAGGGTTTAAAAGAAAGCAGATAGGAAAGGCCCAAAGAAGGTTAAAAGAGGTATTCACGTATATACACATATGTATTTCTTCACATACGTATGCTACCCCCCAACATACGCACAGCAGTATCTTTGAAGCTCTAGTAGAGTGGCCATATGGAAATTAGATTTATCTTCCCGTCCGTCCGTCCGTCCGTCTGTCATGAGAGCCTTTTGTGCGCACGAGTCAGGCTCAGCTAGAATGCAATTTGACATCAAATCCCTTGCGGGAAGGGGGGAAAAAGTTGAGCCGGAGAGATCTGCATGCCTTTTCTGAAACTGCTA
>JAAUYK010035564.1_pt1 | contig 11916 bp, 10 predicted proteins | sample 7278021 | NCBI WGS metagenome assembly JAAUYK01 (sample SAMN14350223, study PRJNA611818) | marine sediment metagenome | isolation source: surface marine sediment (1.8m) | place: French Polynesia: Moorea | collected 2018-08
CGTCAATAATAAATCCGGTTTGATTGATAACATCGCCGCCGGTTTCCATGGTGCGGTGCAGGGCGCAATCTACCTCACACATACTGGCGCGAAATACTTCGGAACAACGTCGACCGATGGCTTCTTGGCGTGAAATGCCTGTAATATTTTCAGCGGCGCGATTAAAAGAAGTGATCCGCCAATCACTGTCAACGGTAAAGACACCATCGGAAATACTTTCCAGAATAATAGACGTAGTATCATCCGGTAGCGGGCCTAACATGTTTTTATTATGCTTATTTGCCGGTTGCATGGTCTTCTTGGACACGCCGCAAGGATTCAAAGTAAATATAGCGATACAAAAATTAGTTAAAATTAATCACACATGTCGACCATTCAATTTTGTAACGGAAAAACGGGGAAGGATCAAAGGAAATAAAACATTACCCTGGAAGGCGGATAGTAATTGTCGTGCCGTTACCCTTTGCAGATATCACCTCGATGTCGCCACGATGCTGATCGATGATCTTTTTAGACATCATCAAACCGATTCCGGTTCCTTCGGTGCCTTTGGTTGAAAAAAAACCCTGAAAAATACGCTTTTGTACATCGGCTTCCATTCCGGGACCATCATCGCTGATTTGATACGCCACCGCCCAGCCCTTTGCTTTAGAAGTTTTGAGCGTAACTGTTTTTAAAGCACTGGCTTCTTTTTGATAGGCGCAGGCATCAAGGGCATTAGAGACAATATTCATCAAACAGCGGTTGATGGCCTCAGGATCAAAATGACATTTGCCCAGCTGACTATCTAATTCTATTTGCATCAAGATATCCTGTTCGGCTGCCACGGCGGACATGATCTCAGCCACGGCATGCATCGGCTGATTGGGGTCTGCTAATTGCGGGCGAATATTGGCATATTTGCCATAATTTAATAAATCCAGCGATAAGTTTCTGATTTTGTCAACATTGCCGCGCACCATTTGCCAGCCCTGCTGCATATAGTGCTTATCATCGGTATCAATGCCCTCTTTTAGAACAAAGATACTGCCCTTGAGACCATTGGCGATATTTTTAATAGCATGCGAGAGCCCGGCAATGGTTTCACCAATGGCAGCCATCCTCTCGGCCTCAACCAGCTGGGCCGATTTTTCAGCCACCAGCCGCTCAAGATTTTCGGTATATTCTTTAAGCTGCCGGCGCATCCGAATACGCTCTTCCGCACTTTTCAGCGCAATTTCCAAGGCATCCAGATTAACTGGTTTGGTGATAAAATCATTGGCCTCGTTTTTAAAACTGCGTATGGCAATATCCATATCGCCATGACCGGTAAACATAATAACTTCCACATCGGAATTCAGTTGCTTAATTTTCCTGAGCACTTCGATGCCGTCCATGCCCGGCATTTTAATATCACACAGCACAATGGCGGGCTTCTGACTTTCAAACAGTGCGATCGCCTCAGCGCCGTTTTCAGCGGTAAACACCTCATAGCCGGCATCCACCAATGAAAGACTTAATACTTTGCGGATGCCGATTTCATCATCTACCAGCAGCAGCGTCGGTTTCATCACTCATCTCTTGCCTTAGGAAAATTGATCGTAAAACAGGTTCCCTGCCCATCATGGGAAGTGGCCTGAATATCGCCCCCGCAGTCTTTGATGATACCATAACTGATTGAAAGCCCCAAACCGGTGCCCTTACCGACTTCTTTGGTGGTAAAGAAGGGTTCAAAAATCTTATCTCGAATGCCAGCGGGTATGCCGGTGCCGGTATCGCATAGCTCCACCGTAATAAACTCGCCGGCAGCTAATGTTCTAATCGTAATACGTTTTTCTCCAAGAACGTCTCCCGCACAATTCTCCCATTTTTCTTCGATGGCATCGCGGGCATTAATAAATAAATTGACAAACACTTGCTCCAAACGATCCGGGTCAACCATTATATCGGGCAATCTCTTACTCAAATGCCATGCCACCGCAATACCTCTGACTTTCAACTGTTGGCGGAAAATCTCGAAAGATCGTTGCAGCAAGTCATTGACATCGACCCGCACCAGCGTCATATCGGATTTGCGACCAAATTGGCGCATGTGGCCGATAATTTTTGTGGCTCGATTGACATAGCTATCGATCTCCTCTGACATGGTGTAAAGGATATCATCCTTGATTTTTTCCTTGTTGCGAATTTTTTTCATAAAAAAGGTGCTGGCGGTTTTTATCACTGACAGCGGTTGATTAAGCTCGTGAGCTACACCGGTGGCCATCTCGCCCAAAGTAGCCATTTTGCTGGCCTGGATGAGCTGTTGTTCGGCTTCCAGCCGTTTGGTAATATCAGTGGTAGTGACCAGCAGAACCTTGCGGTCGATATACTCAAACGGAGAAATGCGGGCACTGACAAAAAGCGGCGTTCCGTCCTTTCTAATATGCTTTACCTGATCGATGGTCGTGCTTTCGGTTAGATTGTCAGCGAACTGTTCTTTTTCATCATCAGCAAATAGATCCAAAAAAGTGCGACCCACCATTTCACTTTCATCATAGCCGTATACCGGCCGGACACTTTGGTTGCATTCGATGATCTTTAAATCATTTTTTTCCAAAATGAACACCGGATTTGGTATGGTGTTAAATATTGTCTGGTATTTCTTTTCGGTTCTTTTGAGTTTTTCTTCCAGCAATTTGCTCCGGGTAATATCCAAGACCATTTCCATGGCAGCCACAATTTCGCCGTCAGAATCTTTAATCGGAGCGGTCTTTACTACCCAATGGGTGGGTGAGCCGTCCTGTTTAAAACCTTTTTCCTCAGAGTAATGCGATTGGCCGTCGGCAAACGTTTTTTCCACCGGACAAATTTCACATTTTTTATCCCGGCCTTTGTAGGCCCGAAAACAATGCTCCCCGGGCATAGGACTGAACCGATCTGAAAATTCTTTATTATACTGAATGAGACGGTAATCTTTATCCTGCACCGTAATGATACAGGGTACCATTTCAAAAAGATTCTGGTATTCATCGCGCTGGCGATTCAACTCCGATTGTTTTTCGCCGATCTCTGTGCTCATCTGGTTGATGGCTTCCGCCAAACGGCCCATCTCTTTTTCGTTGCCCACTTCAATGGTGCTGGCGTAGTCACCCTTGGCAATCCTTTCTGTTCCATCAATCAGGTTTTTAATAGGTCGGCTGACAAATCGCATGACCAGAATCAGTATAACTGTGGAGGCCACGATAAACGCCACCATTGCCAATGAAATGACGCCTTTTTCAAAAAACACAATCTCACGATCCGTTTTATCCAGCGGCACGACGACATCAAGGGCCCCTAGTATCTTTTTTTCGGCCGGGTGCACATGACAGGTGCTGGCGGCACAGCCGGGTTCATTGTGAATCGGTGAAATAACCCCCAGCATTCGATGACCATCTGCCGATTCAAAGATACGGATCCGGCCGGCCAGCGGTATATCGGTGAGAGGTGGCTCCGATTTATGGCATATGTAGCAAGCCTCGGCGTTGATGTTGGTGGTCTGATCTACCTCTGATAACTGGTTTGAATATTTGATCTGTCCGGCCTTGTTATAAATACGAATATGTTCGATTTCCTTATGCCGGCCAATATTTTTGATGATTTCGTAAATATCTTCACGGGAGTTGAGCATCATGGCGTAATGGGTACCGAGCTTAATGGTGGTACTTAAACGGTCGGTTCCTTCAACGATTTCATTGGTCATGCGATTTCTCTGATAATCAATGACATAATAGGCCCACGCCGAAATACTAATTAAGAGCATAGCCCCCACGCCGATAATGAGCTTGGCAATCAAGCTAAAACGAATGGCTGCAATGCGTTTAAACATAACCTCACCCTTTGATACGAAAGCAATATTTATTGTATTGCCGTTGGCGACTCCAAAATTGATTGATATATTAATAGCATAACATTATTTGCAGGAAAATAAGCCTTCGGCATTCGAAGCTTGCCAATAGCGTGTATTACCGTCAATAACCAAGACCGGCAATAAAGAAATGCATGCGAAAAGTGGGTGGCAAAAACGTCAGCGTGCCAAACACACGGATCAGGCGCTATAAATCGGTTTTTGACTGTGTTTGGCGCGTTTTGTTACGTCAGCATCGGGCAGTTTTTTAGGAATTTTGATAACAAATCGAGAACCTTTGCCCGGCTCTGAATGCACGGTTAATGTCCCGCCATGCTGGGTTATGAACTTGTTGGCGATATACAGTCCAAGGCCGGTGCCTTTATGGCCCTTGGATGAGAAAAAAAGATTAAAGATATTTTCCCGGGTTTCTTTATCCATTCCTTGACCGTCATCAACAATTTCAAAAAGAATATGGGTGGCATCTTGTTGTATGGCAAATTGGATCTGATGGGTAGACTTGCCGGTATCTTCTTTACAAGCCTCCGCCGCATTTTCCAGCACATTGACCAGCGCGGATCTGGCCATGCGGGCATCCGCTTCTAATTCATCCAAACCTGCCGCAACAACTGTGACCAGGTCAATGGCATGACGGCTGAGTTTCGGTTGAATGATGGCGGTAATCTCATCCACAAATTTATGGATGTTAATGCTTTCCGCTTGGACTTGCCGCTCCTTGGCGTAAAAAAGGATATCCAGTACCACATTGCGGATGCGGCCGACCATGAGCTTCAGTACTTCAAGTCCTTCTTCCACCTGTCCGTCCTGATCCTGATCCAAGCCGGTAGTTAGCAGGTACAGACCAGCATCCAGGCCGGTTAAAATTCCCTTGATGCTGTGTGAGACTGAGCCGACCATTAATCCCAGCGAAGACAGATTGTCCTGCAGCTGTCGAATTTCCGTAATATTGGTAGACAATTCCATCACCTGGGTAATCTCACCAGCAGCATTGCGAATCGGGGCGGTGGTCACCAGTACATTATATTTCGCACCGGATTTGGCCCTCACCACCATTTCGGCCTGATGTGATTGACCATTTTCAAAGGTTTTGGCCACCGGGCAATTCTCGCAGGGATTGTTGTGATCTTTGTACACCTCATAGCAATGTGAGCCCGCCTGGTAATCAAAATCCTCTTGAAATTGACGGTTGGCGGCCGTCAGCTTAAAAGATCGATCCTGCACCGTAATATAACAAGGCACTTCATTGAAAAGCTGCTGATACTTGTGCTGGGTATTTTGCAGCTCTTCCTGGAGACGTTTGACTTCAGAAATGTCGGCAGCAATTTCCAACACCAGCTCGATTTCACCGTTGCGGTTTTGGATCGGGGCTGTGTGCACCATGACCGGATATTCGCTACCGTCTAAATATTCAATGACAGCTTTGCGGCGCTGCCCTTTTCCACTTTGAAACGTAAGCGCGGCCGGGCAGGAATCGGCCCCTTTTTCCAAATCTTGATAAATTTCCCAACTGGGATGCCCCACCTTATCGCCCAGGCGTTTCCGGTAAAGCGCATTGGAGGCCACGAGTTTAAGATCATGATTATGGACCGAAACAAAACACGGCATTTCATTAAAATAAGCGATGCCGCCTTCTAAACCGGCCGCAATATCACTCATGGCCGCAGAAAGCCCATCCACTGCTTGACCAACCGCCACCAGTCGCTCCATTTCGATTAAGCGATCCGATTTTTCTTTTACCAGCCGCTCCAGGTTTTCGGTGTAATCCTTTAGCTGTTGGCGCAGGGCGATTCTCTCATTCGCCCTTTTCAGGGCAATTTCCAGGGCATCGTCGTTGATCGGTTTGGTAATAAAATCAGTGGCCTCATGTTTGAGGCTCTTGATAGCCAGATCCATATCCCCATGACCGGTGATCATAATAACCTCGGTATCGGGATTTTCAGCCTTAATTTTCTTGAGCAGTTCGATACCATCCATAACCGGCATTTTGATGTCACTGAGAACAATGGGTGGCAGCACCTCTTGAAACAATTTAAGCGCTTTGCGACCGTTCTCAGCCGTTAAGACCTCATAGCCGCTGTCAGCCAGAGATATTCCCAGAACTTTGCGGATACCTTCTTCGTCATCCACCAGCAAAATCGTTTTATCTTGATTACCCATGCATTGTTTCTCAGTATAAATCGCGTTTTATAATGAAAAAACCGGGGCAACCGCTAACAGGCTTCACCGGTTACACCCGGAGATTGGATTGTGGCAACCATTGAAAGTGGTTCCCGTTGCGATGCATTGCTGCGGCGCCCTAAACGCGTTGCTGAAAATACAGAATCATTCAATATCGCGATACCGAATCGGCTCAGCCGATGATCGCCTTGACACGCTTAATCAGTTTTTCAGCGTCCAGGGGCTTCTCAAAATAGGCGTTCGGCAATGGGATCGGATCCGGCAGCTTTGCGTTGAGCATGCTTAAATAATGATAAAATGTTTTGGGGGCCACGGCCGATACCATGAATATCGGGATACGATGCAACGCCTCATCGGTGCGCAGCTCTCGATAGGCATGCGCCCCGCCTTCTTCGGGCATCATTACATCTAATATAATGAGGGCCGGCGGATCCTTGCGCGCGCGTGCAATTCCCTCACGGCCGTTTTTAGCCTGAATTGGCTCATAACCATATTTCTTCAGCAGAACCGAGGTAAAAATACGCGAGTCAAGTTCATCGTCCACCACCAGCACATGTTGCTTGATCTCTTGCGGGGCCATCGCCCTTGCCCCTGCCTAAACCGCATCAGCAACTTTATCCGGATGATTCACACTAGCCACCGGGCAAGCGGCGCGCAAAACCACCTGCTCCACGGTGCTGCCCAGCAGCGCGAGCTCCGGATCAATCTCACGTGTATGATGGGCCATCACGATGAGATCCGAACTGCGCTCACGGGCAAACTTCAAAATCTCAACGTACGGAATGCCTTCCCAAATGGCGATATCGTAATTGTCGAAATCCTTCATTTGGGAAATGTATTCTCTTTCAATGCGCTTGCGGGCCTCGGCCACCCGTTGTTCAATTTCCGCCTGAGCTTTAACCTTCACGGAATTGCCAAGATCAATATCAATGGCGTGGAAAATGTGTAATTTGGCATTTACCTCTTTGGCCAATTTATAGGCAAATAGAAATGCCGAACGCGATGCCTTCGAAAAATCTGTGCCGATGACGATATTGGAAAACAGTTTCCAGCACGTCGTACAGGGGCGGCTGACAATAACCACCGGACAACGCGCGGCCTTGGCCACCTTTTGCATGGTACTGCCCGCCACCGCCCGATGACGGGTCGCACCCACATCTTCTTCACGGGTATGTGCGCCCATAATGATCAGATCCGCATCTTCTTTGCGGGCCTTGCGCAAAATTTCACGATGCGGCATACCCACTGCCGTCTCCAGTTTGGAATTTTCGCTGTCGGCCAAAAACTTGTCGTAGGTGTTTTTCATTTCTTCAATCACCCACTCCTCATAATCGGCATCCTGGGTCTCGGTTTCGCCGGTGCGCACATCCTGCATCACTTGGCTAAATCCGCGCGTGGGAATACCCGCAACATGAAATACCATCAATTGGGCATCCCATTTCAATTCTAGATCAAACGCAACTGCGGCGGCGTAATCACAGGCCGGCGAGGCAGTCGTGGCAAATAAGATTTTATTAAACATGGCTCATCTCCTCAGTTCACACGCCTGGGGAGCTCCACGGAAACTAAGCTCCCAAACAATTCCGTCGACAAATTCAAACAATGAAAATACTGTGTCAAATATAAATTCATCTACCTGGTCGCCGAAAACAACATGTTTTAGTTTGCCAAGTGTCAGTGGTAGATCCAGCAGACAATCCAACCGATCAGTGGTCAACTTGGACTCCGCACCATCAATCACCGCACGCAATGCGTGGTAAATATCCAGACGCGGCTTTCCTGGAAATCCGATCATCTCTATCGTTTTACTGAACTGCAAATGGTTCACATCCGGCAGCAGGCAGCTATCGGATGGGCTTTGGCGAAACTGCTCCATATAATGCGGCAGAAAAGGACTTAAGCGCGCCAGCACCGGATATTGCTCCAGCATCTGAAAATAGCTGCGCAGGGTATAATTTTTTGTCAGCGCGACTTGATAACCCAGAAAAGGCAACAGATCGGATGTCACCGTTTGATTGCTGTCGGCGATCAATCCATCTGGTTGCAAAATGATCTGATTCATGGACCCCTGCGACTGATTGGACGATCGTTCTTTTAAATCAGCATCCCTACCAACCAGTTTATGCTATTCCTCCTTGGGTTTCAAGTCATCCGGTACAATTACCATATTCAGCAGCAACGGTTTTAAGAAAGACCACTTGATGCCGATGTGATAGATTTCCTCCATATCCCGAATTGCATCCCAACAATTATGGCAGGGTGCGATGACCATTTTGGCGCCGGTCGCCAATATCTGATCGCGTTTGACCTGCAAACCAATGTTGCGTTGCTGGCGATAGCGGCCAATACCATTAAGCCCACCGCCGCCGCCGCAACAAAAATTATGCTCGCGGCAAGGACTCATTTCACGAAAATCCTCTGCGATATAGCTCATAATTTCCCGGGCAATATCACCCAATCCGGCATTGCGGATATAATTGCAAGAATCTTGGTAGGTTACCGGCTCCTTGATTTTTTTGGCCGGATCGATTTTGAGCTTACCGGTACGCAGCGCTTCGGCCACCCACTCTACGTAATGAATACTTTCCACCGGCGGCTGTCCGCTTTTCAAACCGGCCCAGTAGGGTCCTTCGATGACCGTGGCCCGATAGGCATGCCCGCATTCCGTGACCACCATTCGTTTAGGCTTCAAGCGATCCATGGCCGCATAAACGTGTTCCACCTGCATTTTGCACGCAGCCCAGTCGCCGGCAAACATGGCCAGGCTGGTTTCTTCCCAGCCCTCGCTGGGGACCGTCCATTTTTCACCGGCAATATGAAACAATACCGCCGCTTCGGCTAAATCATCAGGGTAATGTTTGGGTTCCCGCGCGTTTACCGTATACATGATATCCGCATTTTTTTCGTCGATGGGAATCGTCAATTTGGGCCAGTCATCCTCATATTCTTCCACCATCCACTCACAGGTCTCAACCCAGTCTTCGGTGGTCACATCCATCTGGGCTCGATAAATCCGGTGCATCCCTGTGCCGATTTTCATTTCCCAAGGTGTAAATCCTTGGGAAAACAACAATCCCCTCAAGTAGCCGAACATGATGCCCATATCGATGCCAAAGGGACAATACAGGCCGCAACGCGTACAGCAGCTGCATTTGGAGTAGGCTGTATCCATGCACATCTGCATGAACGCATTGTCCACATTGCCTTTGCGGCGGATCAATTCACCCAGGGTTGATTGGATTTTGTAGGAAGGTACCTGTCTCGGATCACGATTGTTAGCCAAATAATAAAAACAGCTATCGGCGCACATGCCGCAGTGGGCACAAATTTCCAGCCAGGTACGCAGCCGTGATTTACAGCTTTTCTGGATAAGTCCCCAGAGCGCTTTGGAATCGACATCCAAATGATTCATCTCTTCGTAATACTGCTTGCCGCTTTTATCATTTAACAAAGCACTTAACAGCTCTTTAGTATCTACCGTTTGTTTGTTGCAAAGCTTTCCTTCAGGCATTGTTAACTCCTGCAATCAAATTAATAGATCAACATCACCAGGCTAAACCTTTGCCCTTCATGCCCCCACGCTTGATACCATAATCCATACCTAATTGCGCGCGGGTTAAAAAGAACAAGATGAAATGTGAAAGCTTGGTAAAAGGAATGGCTACTAACATTATCTCGCCCGCCAGAATATGGGCAATCAACCAAAAATTGTAGGTCGGCGCTTGGTGGTAAGCAAGAAAACCAGTAACAAAAGGCGCCAAGGCAATGGCCAGAATCAGGGAATCATAAGCAGTGGTAATGATACGCACTTCCGGCAGGGCAATTCGCCGTAAAATCATAAAGATACCTGCGATAATCACTAACACCGTTAAGGTATCAGCCACTGCTTCGGGCAACGTCGGTAAGCTGAATCCCCAGCTCTCCTTTAGCAGGATATTATGGCCCAGTAAAAATATTGGTGTGATCAACAATCCCACATGAAAGGTAAAAAAGATCAGGGTAAACACCTTATAATACCGCCAGCTATGGGTGCCATACGGGATTAACCAGTAGAAAATAGATCGCAAGGCGCCTTTTAAACCGTAAGAAAAATGAGCGGTATATGCCACGCGATCAGCCTGCCAATCCAGGCCTCGAATGTACTTAATGGTCCGGTAAATCATACCGACAAAAAAGATCAGAAACGCGATCAAGGCCAGGGGGCCGCGCACAAACTCATACATGATTTACTCCTTCGAAGAAGACAATCGATTAAGCACCCATGCCGGGTGGCTTGTTCCGTTCCCTTCCGATAATGCTTAACGATCACCACTGATTAATGGTTTAGGTATCGCTTTCGTCATCACGTCCGCTTAAAAAAGTCCAGAAACCACCGATACCAATCAAGGCCAGTACAATCAGGATATAGGTAATCGATTTGGTATGTTCAAAAAAATCGTGCAGGGTATAAAAAACGCCGTCCATTGGTTCGTTCCTTAAAACGTTAATTAGTGTTCCCCTTCATAATCGGGATGCTCATAGAAAATCGGCATTCGTGTGACAATGAACCGAAAAACGATGAGTCCCAGGGTGACGATAAATACGGAAATAACAATCTCCATCCAATGCGGGACATAGCGTTCACTGGAAGGAAGCTGCCAGTTAAAGGCAATCAGGCACACATTCAATCGATTGAGAATAACGCCCAAAACCGTCCAGACCGCCGTCCACTTGATCAGCAGTAAATTTTTATCGCGGGTTCCCACAGCATATAGAAAACTCGGCAGCGCGACAAAACCGATCAGTTCCACTAAAAACCAAACCCCATAGCCGGTGGAAAGATAATGCCAGTTATTGTCGGCCGATATACCGATAATTTTGATGATTAAATAGCCGGCTAACACCAGTGAGGCGGCTTTGCCGAAACCTAAAACAATGTCGTCTTTTTCCTGAAGATGGGTTTCATCCATTTTATCTGCGAAATAACGGTGTGAAAGGGTTCCTTCGAATATCACCATGGAAAGCCCGGCAATAATACTCGTTATGAAAAAGTAAATCGGTATATAGGATGAATACCATAAGGGATGCAGTTTAGAAGGTGCGATTAAAAACAAGGCCCCTAGAGATGATTGATGCAGGGTGGACAGAATCACACCAAAGATGGTCAGCACCATGGTGAGGCGCACGATATATTTACGTAGGCGTTGCAAACCGAGCCATTCAAGGGCTGCGGGTGAAAATTCTAAAAACAACACCGTTAAATAAAGTGCCACACAAGCGGCCACTTCAAACAGCAGTGATGTTGTGCCCGGTTGCATAATGAACGGATACGGCAGTCGCCATGGCTGGCCGACATCATAGTGCAAGGCCAGCACTACCAGGGCATAGCCTAAAAACCCGGTTAAAATAGCCGGCCGCACGGCGGAATGATATTTTTTAAACCCAAAAATATAAACCGCCGCCGACGTAACATAACCACCGGCCGCCAGGGCCACACCGACCAGCAGATCAAAACCAATCCAGATACCCCAGGGGTTGTAGTCGGATAGATTGGTAACTGTTCCCAGCCCTTTGGTAAACCGTAATCCCGTGACGATCAGGCCCAGCACAACGATCAAACCGGCCACAACATTGAAAGGGGTCAAAAGTGATTGTTTAGCTGTGGTAGCATCACTGGACATTAGGCTTCCTCCTCACTTTTCGGCTTGGCAGCCTCTTCAAGCGCTTTTTTCACGGCTTTATCAATCGCCGTTTCTTTTTCCTTCTGGGCCTTGGCCATTGCTTGCTCCAGCTTAGAATCCGCTTCTGACTGGGCTTTTTCCAATGCTTCGGTCACGGCCTGCTGTGTTTCTTGCTGACTAATTTTTTCTTTGCGTTTGCTCATGGCGTAA
>JAAUYK010019235.1_pt1 | contig 11913 bp, 8 predicted proteins | sample 7278021 | NCBI WGS metagenome assembly JAAUYK01 (sample SAMN14350223, study PRJNA611818) | marine sediment metagenome | isolation source: surface marine sediment (1.8m) | place: French Polynesia: Moorea | collected 2018-08
GGGTGGACGTCCTGCAGGAACTGGTTGCGCAAGCCCGCCTTGAAGAGCGCGGTGCAGAGCGTCGCGGTCGACACCTGCATCAGGGTTTCGCGAGTCTCCGCGGTCAGCGAGTCGGTGGCCATGGCCAGCTCCGTTGCCTGAAGCCCCTCACCCCGACCCTTTCCCCAGAGGGGAGAGGGAGCGTGAGGGGCGTGTGCTTCCTAAAAGATGTCGGGCTCGCCCACGGCGGCGCCGAACTGGGTTTCCAGGTAGTCGAAGTCGCAGCCCTCGTGGGCCTGCTTGATGTGGCGCGAGAACATCCAGCCGAAGCCGCGCTCGAACTTGGGCGGCGGCGGCGTCCAGCGGGCGCGGCGTGCCGCCAACTCCTCGTCGCTGACCAGCATGTCGAGGCGGCGGTTCGGGATGTCGACACGGACGGTGTCGCCGGTCTGGATCAGGGCGAGCGGCCCGCCGACGTGGGCTTCCGGCGAGACGTGGAGCACGCAGGCGCCGTAGCTCGTGCCGCTCATGCGTGCGTCGGAAATGCGCAGCATGTCGCGCACCCCCTGCTTCAGGAGCTTCTTGGGGATCGGCAGCATGCCCCACTCCGGCATTCCCGGCCCGCCCTGGGGACCGGCGCCGCGGAACACCATGACGTGGTCCGGCGTGACATCGAGGGTCTCGTCGTCGGCGGCAGCCCGCATCTCGGGATAGCTGTCGAACACCAGGGCCGGCCCCTCGTGCCTGGTGAACTTCGGGTCGCAGGCCGAGGGCTTGATGACGCAGCCCTCGGGCGCCAGGTTGCCGCGCAGGAGGGCGAGCGAGCCCTCGTGGTAGACCGGGTCGTTCAGGCTGCGGATCACGTCGTCGTTGTAGACCTCGGCGCCCTCCAGGTTCTCGGCCAGGGTCCGGCCGGTCACGGTAATCGCGCCCAGCTTCAGCTTGCCGCCCAGGCGGGACATCAGGCCGCGCAGGCCGCCGGCATAGAAGAAGTCCTCCATCAGGTAGGTGTCGCCGCTCGGCCGCACGTTTGCGATGACCGGCACCTCGCGCGAGGCCGCGTCCATCTGGTCGAGCGTCAGGTCGACGCCGGCGCGCCTGGCCATGGCGATCAGGTGGATGACCGCGTTGGTCGAGCAGCCGAGCGACATGGCGACGGTCACGGCGTTGTCGACGGCGGCCCGCGTGATCACCTTGTCCGGCGTCAGGTCCTCCCAGACGATCTCGACCGCCCGGCGCCCGCAGGCCGCGGCCATGCGGATGTGGTTGGCGTCGGCCGCCGGGATCGAGCTCGCCCCCGAAAGGGTCAGGCCGAGCGCCTCGGCGATCGCGGTCATGGTCGAGGCCGTGCCCATGGTCATGCAGTGGCCGTGGGAGCGGGCGATGCCGGCCTCGACCCCGAACCACTCCTCGGCCGTGATCGTGCCGGCGCGCCGTTCCGCCCAGTACTTCCAGCCGTCAGAGCCGCTGCCTAGGGTGCCGCCCTTGTAGTTGCCGCGCAGCATGGGGCCGGCCGGCAGGTAGACGAAGGGCAGGCCGGCACTGACCGCGCCCATGACCAGGCCGGGCGTGGTCTTGTCGCAGCCGCCCATCAGGACCGCGCCGTCGACCGGATGGGAGCGCAGCAACTCCTCGGTCTCCATGGCCAGCAGGTTGCGGTAGAGCATGGTGGTCGGCTTGACGAAGTTCTCCGAGAGCGAGAGCGCCGGCAGCTCGATCGGGAAGCCGCCGGCCTGGAACACGCCGCGCTTGACGTCCTCGACCCGCTGCTTGAAGTGGGCGTGGCAGGGGTTGATGTCGGACCAGGTGTTGATCAGCGCGATGACCGGCTTGCCCTCCCAGTCGGCGGGGCCGTAGCCCATCTGCATGGTGCGCGAGCGGTGGCCGGAGGAGCGCAGGTCGTCGGGCGCGTACCAGCGGGCGGACCTGAGGTCCTCGTGCTTCCTGGTCATCAGGTGAACCCCGTCGCGAGCGCGAACATCAGCCAGACCACGCCGAAGCCCAGGGCCATGCCGACGATCCAGGGCCAGGGGCCGTAGGTGTCGTCCTTGGTTCTTTCCGGTGCCTTCACGGTCCCTCTCCTATCCGCTGAGCGCCTTGGGCAGGAAGAGCGCGATCTCCGGGAAGAACATCACCAGCAGCAGGCCGATCACCTGGAGCACGATGAAGGGCAGGACGGCGATGAAGATCTCCTGCAGGGTGATGTCCGGCGGCGCGACCGACTTCAGCCAGAAGCAGGCGGGCCCGAATGGCGGCGAGAGGAAGTAGATCTGGATGTTCATCACGAAGAGCACGCCGAACCAGATCGCGGCCCAGGCCGGGTCGAGGCCGAGCTCGGGCGCCAGGTCGACGATCACCGGGGCGAAGACCGGCACGGTGATGAAGACGATGGCGATCCACTCCATGAAGGTGCCGAGCACGACCAGGATCGCCATCATGACGAAGATCACGCCGAAGGCCGGCAGGCCGAGCCCGGTGAAGAGGCTGCGCATGAAGTCGGCGCCGCCGATCAGGTTGTAGATGCCGACGAAGGAGACCGCTCCCAGGATCAGCCAGATGATCGTCCCGACCGTGTTCATGGTCCCGGCCAGCGCGGTCTGCAGCAGGCCCCAGTTGAAGCGGTTGCGCACGGCGGCCACGGCGATCGCGCCGAACACGCCGACGCCGGCCGCCTCGGTCACCGAGGCGATGCCGGCATAGATCGAGCCGAGCACGCAGGCGATCAGCAGGATGCAGAGCGCCACCGCCGTCTTGCGGTGGCCCGAGAGGTTGGTCGACCCGCCGCTCATCTCGGCGACCTCGGCCGCGGTCGGCGCCAGCGAGGGATTGAGGTAGCAGCGGATCAGCACGAAGCTGGCGTAGAAGCTGGCCAGCATCAGCCCCGGCACGGCGCCGGCGAGGAAGAGGTCGCCGATCGCCACGTCGGCCGAGAGGCCGTAGACGATCATCACGATCGACGGCGGGATCAGCGTGGCGAGTGCCCCCGAGGCACAGATCACGCCGACCGTCAGCTTGCGGTCGTAACCGAGGCGCAGCATCTGCGGCAGGGCGACCAGGCCGAGCATGACGATCTCGCCGCCCATGACCCCCGACATGGCCGCCAGCACGACGGCGACGGCCACGGTCTGCACGGCCACGCCGCCGCGCAGGTTGCCGGCGAAGATCGACATGGCGTCGAACAGGTCCTCGGCGATGCCCGCCCGCTCCAGGATCGAGGCCATGAGCACGAAGAGCGGCACCGCCACCAAGGGATACTTCTCGAGCAGTCCGAAGGCGTTGGTCGAGACCAGGTAGAGCCCCTTGGGGCCGAAGAAGAGGACCGCGCAGATCACCGAGACGATCAGGGTGACGATGCCGAGCGGCATGCCGGTCATCATCAGGAGCACGAGGGCGGCGACGATGATGATGGTGACGGTGCCGGTGCCGACGGCGCGGGCGTCGATCACCCGGGTCGGGTCGAGCGCCTCGCCGATGCCGACGAAGAAGAGGTCGAGGCCGCCGCCGAGGCTGTCCTCGCCGAAATAGTGCGCGGCGACCACCGAGAGGATGCGCAGCGCGATGAACAGGCTGACCAGGACCACGCAGGTCTTCAAGAGGCGGTTCTCGAAGTGGCGGTGCAGGTTGACCAGGAGCTGGGCCAGGTAGAGCGCGGCGCCGACCACCAGCACCGTCTTGAGCAGCATGGGCTGTGGCGAGTTGAAGCCGCTGCCGGCCCGCTCGATGATATCGATCGAGGAGAGGGCGTGGCTGGTCGCGTCGGCGATCAGCAGGAAGAGCGCGACCACCCCGACCGTCATGGCGAAGAGGTCGAGGATCCAGCGGGTCCGGTCGCGCGCCAGGACGTAGAAGACCGTGATCCCGATATGGCTCTGCTTCAGGGTGACGTAGCCGGCCGAGATCATCCAGGCCGAGGCGCAGAGCACCATGACCACCTCGAAGGCCCACTGGGTTGGCGCATTGAAGACGTAGCGGGCGACCACCTCGTAGAGCGTGACCGCCGCGCAGAGGATGTAGAACTGGGCGACCGCCAGCCCGGAAAAGTGGCTTAGATGGTCGACGATGTTGTAGCGCGACCGCTCGACCGCTTTATGGGTGTGATCCTGCAGGACCTCGTCGACCGCGTCGGCGATGTTTCCGGCCGGTTCGCTGGTTGTGGTGGCCATCGCGTCCCTCTAGGGCCTTGGACGATTACGGCACGCTCCCGGCGAAGGCGAGCGGCGGCGCCCCGCTGGGTGCCGCCGTGCCGGGTAGGCTACTGCAGGAGACCGTAGGCCCGCATGAACTTGACGTGAGACTCGTAGGCTTCCTTGGCCAAGGGCGACTGCTCGGCGAAGTCCTTCCAGGCGCCTTCGGCGATCGCGCGGAACTTGTCGCGCTCCTCCTGGTTCCAGTCGACCACTTCTTTGACCGGGCCCTCGCCCGCGCGGTGCTTGGCCGCCAGGATACGGTCCTGCATATCGGCGTGACGGCGCAAGTCGGTGTAGGCCGCGATGTACCAGGTCTCGAGGATGGTCCGCTCGGCGTCGCTCAGCTTGTCCCAGGTGCTCTTGTTCACGATGAACTGCAGCACCGCCTGGCTGTGGATGCCGGGATAGATCGGATAGTGGGCGATCTTGTGCATGCCCTTGGAATCGTTGTTCACGTAGGCGCTGGCGTCGGCCGCGTCGACGATCCCCTTCTCCAGGGAGGTGTAGACCTCGGAGAACGGCAGGGCGACCGGCGCGGCGCCGACCCGCTTGAAGACCTCGGCGGCCAGGCCCTCGGGCGAGCGGATCTTCACACCCTTCAAGCCGTCGACGCCGGTGATCTTCTTCTTGGAGACCAGGGCCTCGCGCGCGTAGGGCCCGCAGCCGATCACGTGGACCCGGCCCTTGGTGTACTTGTCGTAGGCCTTCTGCAGGATCTCCTTGCCGCCGCCGTTCATGCACCACATCTGGACCTGGTCCGGATTGTCGTAGCCGGCGATCAGGTCGCCGATGATGGCGAAGACCGGGTCGCGGCCGGAGAAGTAGGAGACCGCGTTGAGGTCGCCGTCGAGGATTCCGGCGCCGACCGCGTCGATGGTCTCTCGGTGCGGCACGACCGACTTGGTAGGCATCAACTGCAGCTTCAGCGAGCCGCCGGACATGGCCTCGACCTTGGGCGCCCACTTCTCGGTCAGGTACTTGAAGGTGAAATCGCCGGCGCTTTGACTGGTCTGGAGCTTCAGGGTCCTGGCCTGGGCGCCGGCCGCGAGCGCGCAGGCGAGAATGCCGAACGATACGGCGATCAGAGACTTCCGCAACATGACTGCAACCTCCCGTATGGCTTTTGTTGTTCGCTATCCCGATTCATAGCCCAAGGAGCGAAAAAAGAACACGGGGGGGCGCGCACGACAATCAAGATCGGGCGAGAACAGGGGGTGGCGGGCAAGAGGGGCGCCCCGGATCAGCCCGCCCCCGAGGCCGCGCCCCGCCGGACTGAGGTCAGATCCAGCCTTGCCGCTTGAAGAACCTGCCCAGCTCGGCGGCCAACTCCTTGCCGGTGCGCTGGGTGTCGGACAGGACATCGGGTCCGACCGCTTCCGAGACGACCGTGGCCGTACCGCCGATGATGACGCTGCGCTTCATCTGACCGGTCGCGCCGCCGATCCCGAGGGGCATGATGAAGCCGGGCTTGGAGCCGCTCGTGCCGACCACCTCGAACTGCTTGATCTGCTCCTCTCCCTCCGGCGTGGCGTAGCGGACCTGGCTCCGGGTGACCACTTTGGTCCGCCCGGCGCCGAAGCCGACCAGCATCCGCGCCGCGGCACTGCCTTCGTCGACCGAGATAAACTGCCCTTGGATCAAGAGCGCGGTGCCCTCCGCCCCGGCCAGCTTGCCGGCCGGCTCGGTCGGGATGCCGAAGGCGCCGATCTCCTCGACCAGGACGGCCTGGAGCACATCGGAGATCGACTTGCCGAACTCGACCTGCTCCGGTGTCAAGGCCGGCTGGCCCGCGGCGTCACCAGCGGTCCCTTGGCCTGTCCCCTGGCCCGCGGCCCCGCCCTGGCCGGGCGCGTAGGCGAAGCCGTAGACCACGACGCGGTCCGGCTTTGCCAGCGTCTCGCCCTTGTAGGCCTCAAGCTTCGTGACGTTGGCCGAGGCGCAGCCGGCGAGGAGAGCGGCGGCCAGCAGCGCCGCGATGCTGCCGGCCAAGTGCCGGGCCATCGCCCGTTCGGCTACGGACCGCCTGTCGAAACTGAAGGTGTCCATGCCGCTCGGCTCCTCTCTCCTCAAGATCCCAGCTCTTGCGCGACGCCGTCCCGGCGGTGGGCACGCCGTCGAAGGGTTCCCCTCATTCTGCAGGTTGATGACCCGCTGCGGCAACGTCTTGATCGCCGGGTCGACGCCGCTCGCCGTCCTGCGGCAAGGGTAGAGAAGAGGGCCGCTCGGGCGGGCAAGTCTTGGCAACCCCTAGTGCGCTTCGACTAATAATCATATCGAATTTGTGACAATCTCAAGAATCGGCTTGGGCGATGATTAATTTCCGGTTAATCTTCCACCAGGGACAGCTAAAATTTCAAATGGAGTCAGGGCTATGCGTTACTTTCTAGCGGTTTTACTTCTGGTCTTTCCCCTCGCGTCGGCTTCCGCTCAGTCGGCCGGGAACGTGACCAAGGAGCTGATCGGCTACAATAAGATCGCGGTCAACTTCTCCGCGAACGCCGCCAGGTGCAATCTCACGGACGCGTCTGTCCTCGAGAAGCATCTGGTCGAGAAGCTTGACGAGATCGGCCTCAAGCAGACCGACGAAAGCCAGTCTGTGGTCATCCTCAACGTCGCCGGCACGACCCTGGGTCTGCTCGGCGCCCAATGCTCGACCTATACGGGCCTGCAGATCCAAACCCGCCTGCGGGGGGATCAGGTCACCACCGACAACCCGCGCGTCCGGGCTGCGCTCGACCGCCTGGTCGAGATCCCGATCCTGCTGTGGAGCCATGGGGCCTTCTCCGTGACCACGTTGCCGCAGCCGTCGGCCGGTGGCCCGAGCCTCGCGGCCTACGATGCCGTCAAGAGCAACCTGAGCGTTATCATCGCGCGCTTGAAGGAGCAGCGGAACGAGTAGTCTTCTAGTATCGGGCGGCGCGGCGGAGGGCAGGTAGCCGGCCGGGCGTCGCCAAGGGTTGCAACCAAACGGGGTGCCCCTCGCTGGGAGGGACACCCCGTTTCGCGTCTAGAGGGGCTCACGGCTCAGATTGACTCAATCTGAGCCGATCTTCTTTCGCTGCCTACTCCGGCGTAGAGTTCAGCTGATAGAGCGCCTTGAGAACCCGAGGCGGGTTCTGCGCGACCCGCCCGAACCAGCGCTTGTAGATCTGGGCGATCCGGCCGCTGCGGTTCAGCTCAGAGAGCGCCCGGTTGGCGACCAGCTGGAAGTCCGCGTCGCCCCGCGCCGTCGCGAGCGCGAAGGGCTCGAAGGAGAAGAGCTCTTCGGACAGGAAGAAGATCTTGGGGTCCTTGCTCGTGATGATCTGGCCGATCAGCACCACCTGGTCCGACGAGAAGGCATCGACCTCGGCCTTCTCCAGCGAAGCTATGCCCTCGCTCGCCGAGGCGACCGGAACGACTTCGGCGTCGACCAGGGAGCTCTCCAACGCGCCCTTCAAGGCTTGGATGGTCGTGGTGTTGTCGACGACGGCGACCCGCTTGCCCTTGAGGCCCATGATCCCCGGGACCGGTTCGGCGCTGAGGCTCATCAGGGAGGCCCCGGTGACGAAGGTCAGCTGGGTGAAGCCGACCCGCTCGGCGCGGCCTAGGGTCTTGGTCGTCGCGCCGCACAGAAGGTCGATCTTGCCGGACTCGATCGCGGAGAAGCGGGTCTCGGCCGTGACCGGGACGTAGTTGACGGTGATGTCCGGACGGTCCAGCTGCCGCTTCACTGCCACCGCGACGTAGTTGCAGAGGTCGATCGAATAGCCGATCGGCTTGCCCTCCTTGTCGAGGAACGACATGGGCGGCTCCGCCTCGCGGAAGCCCAGGTTGATCTTCCCGGTATCGCTGATCCGCTTGAGCGTGCCGCTGAGGTCGGCGGCAGCCGCCGCCGACAAGGGCGCGCAGGCCAGAACCACCCCCACGATGAGGTTACGCATAACTCTTCTCCCTGTTTCAGTGCCCAGCCCGGGGCCAGCCCTTCGGCCATCGCCCCGGGCCCTAATCCTCTGTCTGTTAAGGATTTCCCCGGGCCAAGCCCGGGATCTTCCCCTGTTCCCTGTTCGAACGCGCCAGAGGGTAATGCAACCGAACCGTGAAGGCGAGTCCGGCCTGGGGAAGCTCTGTTTGGGGACTTCTGGGCGGTGGTCAGCGGCGAGATCCGGCTCTAAGATCGCGGGCGCGCGGCGCGGGCGCCGCCGGGGATTTCGAATGTGGGGACGGGGACCGATGAGCGAGTCTTGGCAGTATCAGTTGCGGGTCGATCTGACCGACGCTGGCGCCGAGATCGCCCGGCGCGACCCCGCCGACCCGTCTCTGGCGCCCCTGCCGGCAGTCCTCGGCCGCCACGACGCCGTCCTGAAGTGCCAGTACGACGCCTTCGCGGACTATGTCGCCGAGGCCGAGCGGCACGGTGTTGACGGCTATCCGCTCTACGAGTGGACCAAGGCGACGATCGAGAATCCGGCCAAGAAGGCCAAGTATCTCAAGTCTTTCACGCTCTACGTCGGCGGCGATCAGGTCTACGAGCGGACGGCGGCCGAGGCGCTCGAGGCGGAGCTGCAGCCTCTGGTCGGCGGCGGCCTGATTACCCGCCTCGCCAAGCACGACACCAACCCGGCCAACAATCCTCAGCCACCGGCCCGATATCGCAGGTAGGATCGCCATGGAACAAAACACCCAAGCCCCCGGCGCCGGCGCCGGAACCCGCCCGGCCCGCGGCCCCTTCGGCGCCGTTCTCCGCTGGACGGGCATCGCCCTCGGCGGCACGCTGGCCACCCTCCTCGCCGTCGTGGTCGTCTTCGTCGCCTTCGGCATCACCGTCGATCTCTCGGGCCTGCGGCCCCGCATAGAGGCCGCTGCCTCAACCGCGCTCGACCGGCGCGTCCTGCTCGAGGGCCCCATCCAGCTGGTCCCGACGCTTCAGCCGACCCTGCAGGTGGAGGGCATCCGCGTCGGCAACCTGCCCGAATGGCCCGAGGCGGACTTCGCGACGCTGGCGCTCGGGCGCGCGCAACTCGCGGTCCTGCCGCTGCTGCGGGGCGACGTTGAGATCGTGGAGATCACGGTAGAGGGCGTGAGGCTCAACCTGGTGACCAACGCCGAAGGCCAGCCGAACTGGCTGCCGACGGACGCGGGCGAGCGGGCCGAAGCGGCGCCCGATCCCGAGCCCGAGCCGGCGGCCGAGCCGGAAGCCGCGCGCTCGCCCACCCTGCGCTTCATCGAGCTGAAAGAACTGTCGCTGACCGATATCGAGGTGACCCACAGGAACGAGGCGATCGACCGCACCGTGGCGCTGAGGCTCGACACGATCACCGGGGCCGCCGAGGACGCCAAGCCGATGAACCTCGCGCTCAAGGGCTCGCTGCAGGACGTGCCCTACGAGGCGACCGTGACCGCCGGCAGCCTCGAGACCCTGGTGGGCGGCGGAGCACCCTGGGCGCTGGACTTCGCGGCCGACGCCGCGGGCACCAGCCTGACCCTTGCCGGAGAGATCGCCGAGCCCCTGCGCGGCCAAGGGCTGGCGCTCGATTTCGCCCTCACCGGGCCCGAGATGAGCGAGCTCGAGGCGATCCTCGGCACGGCCCTGCCGCCGGTTCGGTCGATCGAGATCAAGGGCCGCATCGAGGATTCCGAGGGCGCCTACCGTATCACCGGCCTCGAGGGCGTGCTGGGCGGCACGGATTTTTCCGGTGCCCTCGAGCTCGATACCTCGGGCCTCCGCCCGCGCGCGACCGGCAGGCTGGAGGTGCCCCGCCTAGACGCCGGTCCCCTTGCAGCCGCCGTCGCGGCGGCGGAAGAAGCCCAAGCAGCCCGCGGGCAGGAGGCGGAGGCGGAAACGCCAGCGGCGGACGAGGCGGGCGCGGCCCTCGATCCCGACGAACCGATCCTGACGCTCGACGCGCTGGAAGCCTTCGAGGCCGACTTCATCTTGGCCATTGGAGAGGTCGTCAACTCGCAGTTTGCGATCAGCGACGCGTCGCTCCAAGTCCGTGTCGCCGAGGGCGCGCTGACCGGACCAATAGGGGCGACCGTCGCCGAGGTGCCCTTCAAGGGCGAATTGCGGCTCGAGCCCCGGGACGGCGAACCAGCCGCCAGCGTGACCCTCTCGGCCACGGGCAGCGATATCGGGCAGTTGCTCTCGCTGATGGCCAGCGTCGAGGGCGTCGAGGGCGCGTTCCAGAGCGCCGACCTCTCGTTCTCGGCGCGGGGCGAAACGCTGCGCTCTCTGGTCAAGACCGCCGAGCTGCGCTTCGCCATCGCCGGAGCCGCCCTGTCCTACGGCAACAAGCCCGGCGAAGAGCCCATCGAGTTCACGCTGGAGAGCTTCGAGATGGACTTCCCGGCGGCGGCCGAGTCGCGCATCGCCGCCAAGGGCACACTCCTGAAGGAGCCCTTCTCCCTGGAGATCGGCGGCGGAACCTTCGTCGAGAACTACGTCCAGCGCGACTGGCCGCTCGATCTGAGTGCCTCGGGCGGCGGCGCCGAGCTCCGCGTCACCGGCCGCGCCTCGCGCGACCCCGAGCGCGCCGGGGCAGGCATCGAGTTTTCCCTGGCCGGCGAGCGCATCGGCGGCCTGTCGCGCTGGATCGGCATCGCGCCCGAGGCCGATCTGGCCTACGCCCTGCGCGGCAGCGTCTCCCTGGCGCCCGGCCGGCTCGGCGCCCGGATCGACGAAGGGCGGATCGGCGAGACGACCCTCGCCGGCGACCTGGGGATCAGGGACGAGGACGGCAGCCGGATTTCCGTTCTCGCCCTCAAAGTCGGCAACGTCGACCTCCGGCAGCTGGCCGGCCTGGCGCCGCCGAAGCCCGAGACGCCGGAGCCGGAAGCGGAAGGCGAGGCCTTCACCATCGACGTCCCGATCCTGCCCCAGGGCCTCGAGCTGGCCGACTCCGACATCGATATCGCCGTCGAGCGGATCAGGATGGACCCGAGCGACGTTACCGACCTGGCCTTCTCGGCCCGGATCAGGAACGGGCGGGTCGAAGAGGCCCCCCTTCGCGCGGTCCTGGCCGGAGCCGTCATCGAGGGCAACGCCTCGACCGACCTGCGGGGCGAGGTGCCGAGCATCAACCTGGCGCTGCTCTCCAAGGACCTCGACGTCGGCGGCCTTCTGGCGCAGCTCGGTGTCGCCGAAGGGCTGGAGATGACCGCCGGCCGCTTCGATATGGAGCTCGCCCTGCGCGGCGCCACCGCCCGCAGCATGATGAAGGCCTCCAGCTTCTCGTCCACCATCACGGACGGTCTGCTCACGCTGCGCGACCCCAACACCCAGGGCAGCCTCGACATCGAGGTTCCGGAGGGCCGGATCGAGGCCCCCGTGGACCGGCCGATCGCGCTGACGCTCGACGGCCGCATCCAGGAGACGCCGATCGCCATCACCATCGAGACCGACAGCCTGGCGAGCTTCGCCGAGCCCAAGGACAAGCTGGGCGCCACGCTGAACGCCAAGATCCTCAACGCCGAGCTGACCTTCTCCGGCTCGGCGCCGCTGCCGGTCGACAAGCAGAATCTCGACTTCGCGCTCGACATCACCGGCGACCGCTTCAGCGACTTCAACCAGCTGCTCGACGTCTCGCTGCCATCCTGGGGCCCCTACAAGCTGGCCGGCGCCTTCGGCAGCCAGAACACTGGCTACTACATCAAGGATCTCGAGCTCGGCGTCGGCAGCAGCGCGCTGACCGGCGCGCTCGACCTCGACACCACCGGGGCCAAGCCGCGCCTGACCGCCAGCTTCACGGCGCCCAGCGTGCAGCTCGAC
>JAAUYK010187595.1_pt1 | contig 11906 bp, 11 predicted proteins | sample 7278021 | NCBI WGS metagenome assembly JAAUYK01 (sample SAMN14350223, study PRJNA611818) | marine sediment metagenome | isolation source: surface marine sediment (1.8m) | place: French Polynesia: Moorea | collected 2018-08
CGAGTTCGGATTGCACGTCGACGGCGAGTTTGCGCTCTCGTTGGCCATGGCCTCACCGGAGCTTTCCGCGTTGCTTGACGTTTCGGCGGACTGAAGGAGAAATAATTATGAAATGACTAGACGCGTATACATATATATAACTATAATTATCGAGCGTTCATGAGTGCAAAGACGGCGCACACGTACCTCATTGGGTGCCTTGATCGTGCTGAATCGGATTTGGATCTTGCTGAGGATGTCGGATAGCTTCACGTTTGTGCCCTTGATCCGGATCCTAGTGACCATGGTGATCGCCTCGACGCATTTTGCCGGGAGTCTGTTCTTCTTGGACAAAGTGTTGCGTTGTCCAGGCCACGTGATATCTCGTCTCATGCACCTGGCAGTGAGAAATGCGCGGGGTAGGTCGGTCGGGTAATATCGGCCGTTGGACTTGAAGGGAACTTCGAGGAGTCTGAAAGTAAATAAGAATTATACTTAAGTATAATTATATATATCGCTGCTCGAAAATGGGAAGCATTGGGAAAGCAGCCTCGAGCAGCGTTCCGACCAAGTGGATAGGCTTGGGGTGGGTGGGCGCTTAAATCAAGTTGCCTGCGGTTCGGAATCGTTGCTCGAAAATCAGACGCATTTAGAAAGCAGCCTCGAGCAGCGATTCCGACCAAGTGGATAGGCTTGGGGTGGGTGGGCGCTTATCAAGTTGCCTGCGGTTCGGAATCGTTGCTCGAAAATCAGACGCATTTGGAAAGCAGCCTCGAGCAGCGATTCCGACCAAGTGGATAGGCTTGGGGTGGGTGGGCGCTTATCAAGTTGCCTGCGGTTCGGAATCGCTGCTCGAAAATCAGACGCATTTAGAAAGCAGCCTCGAGCAGCGATTCCACCGGAATGTAATTATAGTAGGCCATGGAGGCAATCGGATTTTAGCGCCTTTCTGAAAAGCAATTAAATCATTATATATGTTAATTATAATTTATAGTGGCAAACAAATATTCTTCGTCGATATATACGGAAATCGGATTTTCGCGCCTTTCTGAAAAGCAAATCATTATGTAAATTATTTAAAGTGGCAAACACATTCTTCGTCGATCGAGCAGTTCGATAAAAATTAGCGTCGAAACTGGAAGGAAAATTTGAGCTCCCCATGGTTTGCGTCCTCGGAGTCGGCACCTGCAAGGTGGAGCGGGTGAACGCCCGGTCCTTGGAGGACTTCCAGACCGAAGTAAGCCGCATCGCTGTTGAGCATGGATTGAGAGGATCAGCGGCGAACGCGTTCAACTCCCTGACGAGGTGGAGCTTGACGGTGGAGGGGCCTATGAGGAACGTCAACAGGTACCTGGAGGCGTTAGAGATGTCCGGAGTTGTCCACACAGTGACGGAGAAGGACGTCAAGGAGCTTGACGCGTACACAACGCCAGACAACTTTTACTTCATAGTATGGGAATACCTCGCAAATTAGACGGAATTCCGACGTTCGAGTGCAAGAAGGATCGAAATAGACTTACCGTTCTATGAGTAGCGTCATTTGCGGGTCGTCTTCGAGGTACGCTTCAAGGGCTTGGAGGCTGTCGAAGGGGAACGTGTGGTGACGCGCGGACATCTTCTTGACGATGCTGTCCCCGATGACGTCGTCGAGCTTCGACGCGATGCCTTTGTACTCTTCGCGAAACTGCTCCACTTCCCCCGTGAGATAGAGGATGCCCTTGTGGATGCGGGCCAAGCTTGAGTTGACCTGATTTTGTACGTTGTCGATCCTTTCTTGGAGAGCCTTGATGTCGTCATTGTTGATGCGTCGAACTTTCGCCGGAGGTTCCTTCACAGAGACGTGTTCTTCCACCGGGATCGCCGGGACTTCAGCTCCTCTCGTCTCGGGTTCATCGACCAGGGTTACCTGTGCCCCTAGCACGTCCATTAGGTCAGGTATATCCACATTCGAGCTGCCCCCTGGACTGGGCGCAATGACCCTGAAGGGCATGGTGGGGTCGCCGTTGTGGGGGAGTGCAACAACACGTTGCTGTGGCGGATCATTCTCCTTTTTCTTCTTTGCCGCCGCTTTCTTCGCGATCGTTTCGTGGTGGTTGGCCTGAACTCCGTCCGTGTCCGAGGACGAGAACTGCGTGTTGATCTTCCGGCGGGAAGACGTCCCGAACTTGGAGATTGGTTCGTTGTGGGCATCATAGTTCAGCCCCTTCACCACCCGGCTGGGAAAGGTTTCCACGACTGACTGGAGGACGGCGTCCATGGTCATGTTGGCCTTCTTTGCGTTCCGTATATGCTCATTTACCGAGCGCGTTGCGTTCTGCTTGTCCGACGTGGTGCATCGCGTGTCAATCTTGGCAATGACATGGTGGAAGTGGGCATGCTCATAGATGGGCAGGCGAATGGCGCGCAGACGGAAGTTCCGCGAAAGCTTGAGCTTGCCCTCCTTCTCCAATCCGAGTCGGTCGATTGTGTCGTACGACGCATGCGGGTAATTCTGCGGCGGGTCCAGGTCCACGATGATGACAGAATCATAGGAGGTTGAGTCATCCATCTTGCGCCGAACTTGCGCTGAAATATGTTTGTAACAATCGTCAGCTAAGGAGGATTCATGGACAAGATTTGAGGTAACTGCAGACACATCATGCCTTCCTCGGCAGCGACTCGGAGGAGAAAGCGATTAGCCAACGTGCGTAAGGAGTTCGTGGATCCGTACCGGCACACCGCGGAGCCCTACGTTTCGGCGGACTGCGGTGGCGATGTCTCCGGCTCCGCCGCGCAGCCGGCCGACGACGCCCAGTTCGAGTGGGAGGATGAAGACGAATGGAGAGAACCTGTTGGAACGGACACCTACGAAGCTGAACCCGACTCTGTTGTGAGAGAAATTCAGGTGGCCATGGTCCTCAATGCCGCCGACGACAATGTGTTGATTTCTCGCACCCCTGATGCGGTCAACTTGGACGGAAATGCGGGGAACAATGTGACCGTCTCGGACATCGAAAACTTCTTTGTGGGGTTGCAGTGCAAACGCGACGTGCCGCAGAAGGTACTAACTGACATCATCGAGTATCTGCGCAAGAACGCCGTTGTTGTCTCGCGTGTCCTTACCGCCGGAGAGCTGGTCGGCTTTCGCTCGATGCGAGAGCACGCCATGAAAAATGCGCCACAAGTGAAAGTGGACGTTCTGTGCACGGACAGGCATGGAGAAGAAGTTGCGTTCAACAAACGCGACAGATTTCCACGAAAAGTTATAGGAGAGAAGGACCTGCGTCTCGTTTATGCCCTTTACTACGTGGCACTGGATGATATTTACGCCTGGCATTGCAAAGCCCATCCCACCACAGTAGGTTCGCGAATTATCGACGTATCCGTGGACGGAGTTCCCGAGTCCAGATCGTCGGGACTGTCCATCGACGTGCTTTGCGTCAGATTCACCGACTGCAGGAACCTCTACTGCGTCGCCATCTTGCAGCCGTGGCAGAAGAAGCTGGCCGGGAAGGACGCCCTCATTCTGGAGCCATTTCTCCGAGACTTGCCTCAAAGTGGCTTAAGAGTTCGTCGAATTTTGGCGGATGCGCCCAAGAGAGCGCCCCTACAGGGCCTGAAAAGCCATGCGGCCACGAGTGCGTGTCCTTATTGTGCAGCTAAAAAGGTTAACGGCAAATACCCTAGCAGCACGGCAGGTGAACCGCTTCGGTCGGACGGAGAGCTCCGGCGGAAAGCAGCAGCTGCCGAAGATGGTGTCTCCAACGACGATGGCGTTAAGGGACGCGGTCTAGCGGCTGACATTCCTGGCATCGACTTGATCATGGACATTCCCTCCGAGGTTATGCACCTAGGGTTCCTCGGGGTTGTTCGCAAAATGCTGAAACTGATGTACCTTCCGAAGCCAGGCCAACCGCGGCACGATGTCCGCCACATGCCTGCCGACGACGGCCAGTTCAATGCTTACCTGCGCGATCAGAAGGCATTCACGAACTTCTCGCGCTGTACCCGGCCCTTCGACAGAGCCAACTACAAGTCGGAGGAGTATCGAAACCTAATCCTGTGCTATTGGCCAATCGTTATGGACACGGCTCCCGCGGGAACGGTGAAAGCGTGGCTACTAACAATGTACATTTTGCGTGCCGTTTCCCTCCCGGATGCTCTCTATGTGCCCCTAAAAGAGAAAGTGAAAGCTGCACTGGGCCAGTGGTACGTAGAATATGAGCGTGCCTTCAAAGCGGAGAACTGTACGTATAACACTCATGTGTTTCATCACATCGACCTCGTTCGCGACCTCGGTCCACTGTGGGAGACGAGCGCCACTGCCTCTGAGGATTTCTACGCAATTCTCAAGAAAAATTACAGAGAGGGAACGACGGCCACCGGTTCTCAGGCGCTAATGAATACGAACTTGGCCAGGATGTGCGGCCACCACTGCGAGCGGCCGCGGCTCGTCACCCAGACGGCCACGTCTCGCCTGGAGGACAGGTACGTGTACACGAATGACGGGCGAGTTATGAAGATCACAAACCTGTCCAAAGACGAAGTGCGGGCGTACCACGTTCCCGTGTATCCAGTTGCTGGTCTTCTCACCGGAGTCGACCTCAGCGAAGTCCTCGTCTTCTCCGTTGATTGCGGGCGAATCGAACCCGTTGAGTACAGCCTCCGGCCCGCGGAGATCACGGGAAAGGTTGCCGTCAGCCGGAACTACGCGTCCGTCATGCTGTGGAAGATGTTCGACATCTAAGGCTCCTCCTTTGCACCAAACTTACACCGAATTTGCACGGAACTTACACCGCGTCAACTTAGTCCTCGATTCCTAGTCTCCTGTCCGTTATGTTTTAATTTGCATGCAACTGCCCAGCCAAAACAGCCCGCTTGTTTACGTGCTGCCAGGAGACGCCACGTTGAAGAGCCGCCCCGAACTGTATGCGAAGCCAAACCAGCCCGCTAGTGTTAGCTCAGCCAGCAGACGCCACTGGCAATGCTGGAGATAGAAGAAGAAGAAGTATTCTCTCTGCGAATTAGTTCCGTCCGATTTGAGTCCAATTGAAGTGCAAAATGGCCTCCGCCGAGTACGTCACCTCGGACGACGCGACGTCCGAGGACAGCGTCGACATTGAGTCGCCCACGAAGCTCGCCGTCGAGGAGGCCGAAATCGACAGGCAGATCGAGATCTTGGAGACGAAGAAGAAGTTGCTGCAGGACAGGAAGGAGTCTGCTGAGAGGTACCTCAAGTTTTGCGCCGAATCCAAGATGCCGAAGGCTGCCACGCCGACTAGCGGTGGGTGCGGATCGCCGGGCAACACCGAGCAGAGGAAGAGGAAGGCCGCGCTTCATGATGACAAGTTGGCTAAGAGGAAGACGCTTGGCCGCGCGCCGGACTGGCCCGAGTCGACTGGAAGGAGACCGTCTCCAATTCGCGCACCGTCGCCTCTCGACGAACCGAAGCCGGCCCCAACGCTCAAGGGTCTGAAGTTCCACGACGTCAGACTCGATCCCGACAAGGCCTTCGACGCGGCATCCAAGAGCATCGCGAGGGTGGTCGACCACATCATGCTGAAGGACGGCGTTAAGGTGATGGAGGACAACTTCCAGTTCGGGTTCAAAGGTGTCAAGAGGCCCGACCGCGTTGGCCGTCCCCTCCTCCCCCACGAGAAAGAGCTGGAGTCGATTGTTTTGCCCGAGAACCTCCGTCTCAAGGAGTGGACAACCGTCTGGCAGAAGTGGGACGGCGCCACCTCATCGGATGAGGAGGCTCCTTTGTCCGAAGTTCTGAGGACGATCAACGACGGACTGAAGGCGGCCCACTGCAAGATAGACATGATGAAGGAAGTGTTTCAGCTGCACAACATCGCCTCCATCCACATTATCAAGGCGACCAACGTCACGAAGATGTACTGCGTCACCGACGCGCCGGAGAAGCAGGCAATGGCGGCGAAGCTAGTCAGCTCCCTTCGTTCCGTAATCCTGGCCTCTGACCCGGAGCTCAGACAGCTGCCCTTCAAGGATTTGGCTGTGCTCGGCGACTTCTTCATGGCCAACAGCCGCGTCAAGAAGCTCGCCCTCTTCATGCTCCACTACGTCGAGTACACTCCGGCCTACAACGCGACCGTGCTGAACGTGCTCCTCGGCTTGGACTGCCAGAAGAAAGTCTACTGGAAGGGCGTGGGATTTGAGTGGTAAGTACGTATACGAGTTGCGTGTGCTGCGTGTTACAATTGCGTCCAATGCAGATTCAATTAAGTTGACCTTAAACCCCCTTCTCCCAATTACAGCAATCTCCCCAACGGTGCCAGGTACCTGCCTCGCTACTTCCAAGAGTTCCTTCTTCGCATCGCTCGCTGCGCCCACGACTACAAGCATGCCAACGACGATGCTACATTCAACGAGAACAAGTTCCGGTCGGACATGCAACGGCTCCTATTCAATACCGCCCAGAATATCGTCGCGCGTGATCGCCGCGCTTCGCAGGATCGTCAGCGCAAGAAGGGCGAAAAATCAAAGCAAACTGAAACGGTCACGACGAAGGAGACCAGCGCGGTGGCAGGCAGCGGCGACTTTAACCCTCCGGCGGCCGGCGAAAAGGACAGCGACAGCGACGACACCTGCAGCGTCGAGGAAGTTACTCCGACCAGCGAGACTCCGGCGCTTACGAGGGCCAAAGCTGCCATCCCCAAGAACGCTAACGCGTACCAGCGCGCGAGGATGCTCATCGATGCCGGGGCCAAGCTCCATGAGTTCAGGGACGACTTGCAGACCATGCTCAACATTTGGATGCAGTCGAAGACCCTCCAGAAGACGAAGGAGAAGGTTGAGGAGCTGCTCGTTCTCCTCGAAGGCACCCAGGAGGGCGGACCCTGGTCTGAGTACGTCGACGACTGGAAGTTACACCTTATGAAGCTGCCCGCAAACTTTTAGAGACATACGTGTGAGAAAGTGAGCAATTAAAGCGAAGATTAAGTCAAGAAGCAAAGAAGAGAAAGAAGAAAGTCATGTAATTTGGGTGCAAATTCGAAGCAAATACAGTGCAAATTTTTTTGTCATCAGCCTGAAAGAGGGCTAACTCGTCTATGAAAGGTAAAATTCCGATATCTTCTCCATTACAGCTAGAAATCGCGTCCCACACTTTGGAGCGGAAGCCAGGAGGTAAGCAGGAACAATTGAAATTACCGCTTGAAATTACCGCCAAAAAAAATTATTTCGCGCCACTTCCATCTGTAACTACATTAAGTTTCGGAATTTCGCCGGTTTTCCGTCCTGCCCCCCAGTCTGCCCAAGCCGCTTTCATTTCATATTTCACATTCCATTTACTTCAGTTCAGTCCGGATCGGTGAGCAAGCACGATGGCGGATCCAAATCCGACGACATCGACCGCTTCGACCACCACTTTGACCACGACAACGACCGCGGCCCCCTACGCCTCTGCGACGGCGTACTTCCACCGCACGACGGACGAGACCGGCGTCTCCAGGGTCACGCAGCCTCGCGTGCGAGTCGTCGAGCAGGAGGACAATCCCGGGAACTACAACTACGTGGGTCCAGGTTTCGTTGGCCCGACGTTCACGGGCCCTCCGGGGATGGCCGCTGCCTACAACACCCCCCCGCCGCCCCCTCCCGCGCCCGTTGCGCCGGGATTCGGGCAGTACCCGCCAGGGGCGTACTTCGGACCGGCTCTACTGACAGGTATAATTGTCAGAAAATCAGACGCAAAATGCCCGAACTCGACCATGAACCCCCTCTTAGGCCAGCTGCCCCAGCCCCAATACTCGCAGCCGAGGCCGGCGACACCAACGTTTCAAGGCGTCCCGGCTTACGCAACTGGATCGTTCACCGGAAAACCCTCAACCAGCGGCGCAGGTATGCTGAACTAATATAAAGATACGCGACGCAATACGCTCATAACTGTTTTCCAGTTGGCGAGCAGCAGCAGCCCCAGACTCCCGGCAAGGAGAAGACGCCCACCGCCAAGGAGAAGACGCCGGCCAAGGCGAAGACGCCCGTAAAGGAAACGAAAGGCAGCGAGGACAGTGACTCCGGTAAAGCTTAGCCTTGCGCTCAATATGCCCTTAATCGCATTAGATGTACGTACTTACCTAGACGAGCACAAAGGCAGAAAGACTGCAAAGTCCGCCCGCATCAAGATCTTCCGGGAGGCTTACCGCGCGCTTCGCCGCCGCGGCGTTGTTAGCCCGAAAATGAGCGGAACGCGCGCGGAGTGGGTCGACGAGCAGGGAGTCTCCCAGCTGGACGAGAACATCATGCAGATGGAGTTTAGCGACACCGATGACTACCACGACAGGTCCTTCGGCGGCACCATGACGAGCTTCGCCTTTAGGCCCGACTCAGCTACGTCCGACAGCGGCTCCGACACATCGGTAAACTCGTCGGAAGCCAAGGCACTGTGGCTTGCTTCGGACCCCGGCTACATTGACATTTCCGACTCCGACGTGGACACGGAGGCTTCGACGGACAGCGACGAGAAGACCGAAACTCAGCGCAAGTCTCAGCGACAGGAGTGGGAGGCGACGCCGAGGAAGTCCAAGTCCCCGATACCGTCGACTTCGAAGGGACTGCCGTCGCAGACGCCGACAAAGTCTACCCCTGCCAAGTCCGATTCGCAGAAGCCTGGGCCGCTGTCGGTGGACTTCGACGACCCCGAGGTTTGCACGAAACTTTGTCATAAATGTTACCCATGATTAGACACTCATTCACATATTCATGCAGGTTGCCCGAGAATCAAAGGAGCTGGCTAAGAAGATAGCGGCCAAGGACGAACTGCCATCCACGTCTAGAGCTATTCGCTCCGGCGACTGGCAGGAAACGGAGGCGATTCTGTACGCCAGGGCGCAGCTGCAGAAGCCAAGGCCGCACAGGATGGCTCCCGCCGAGAACACAGTCCGCGGCTTGGACTTCTCCGCCATGAGCAAGGATACGTTCCAGGACAAGCTCGCCCGCACAGTCCAGACAGGGTGCGTTGCATCGCTGCGCGCGGTGCGCATGATCAAGGATCTTACTGACGTTGTCCACCTTCTGGGCCACACCTGCCGCGGACTGCAGGATCAGGTATGTTTGCTCGGAAACACGGCGCTCCAACGGCGATGCGTTATTATACTTATATATATATCTCTTTCAGGTCGCCAGTCTGAGGAGGACTGTCAAGGCCATGCAGACGGCTCCGATCAGCAGCAAGGAGTACGCCCACAACGTCCGCCTGAATCCGCTGCTGTCAGGTTTCGTCCCATTTGACAGTCAGGAGTCCGTCAACACGTTTCTCGAGTCGCCGGAAAGAATCGTGGCGCTTCAACGCTACGTGAAGGAACACGTCCCGTGGGACCAGGCATCCTTCGGCCGCGACATGATCCGACTCATCTGCACCTTGGAGTACAGGCTGGCTCACGCCTACCCCGGTGGAAAGACGTACAAAGTGAGTTCCTTGCGTGTGTATAGATAGTCCGAGCAATTACAACGCAAATTGTACATATATATTCTAGGACACCGTCTACATACCGGAGGCATTCAAGGACTTCCTCACGAGCACAGCAGCCTTCATCGCCGACCACGCCGGATACGTCGCGAACATGGCGAACATAGAGAAGCAGTTGCGCGAGTATTTCCAAAACAGCAACGTGAGGAGGGAACTCATCATGCAAGGAGAGAAGTCCGTGCGGCCGGAAGCCCGCAAGAGACCGTACGAGCCCTTTTCGCCCAGCGACGACGAAATTGAGGAGAAGACGCCGAGGAAGAAGGCTAAGAAGACACCCAAGAAGAAGACTCCCAAGAAATACGAGGAGGAGACATCCGATGAGTCGGCCGAAGTCAAGAAGAAGTCGTACATGACAAGGAGCAAGGCCAAGCAGAGCGGCGAGGACGAGAAGGGCGAGAAGGAAGGGTCGAAGGGAGAGACGAAATCTTCCGAGAAGAATGCAGGCACCGGCGAAGATTGGGAGCAGGACTCGGACTAAAGAAGCCGGACGGAGATATGCAGTAGATCGATTTTATCTTTTGATGTGCATGAAATTAGGTACGTTGCTTTTTAAAGTCTAACCAGGCCATGTGTGGTAGTTGGCCAGATTTCAGTGCACTACGCGAGAAAGCCCAATTCTAATCAAGCCTATCATAAATCAACGAAGTGACAACCAGGCCGTGAAGGATATGTATATATGAAACGGTTTATATGCACGTAACGACGTACGTACGCGGACGAGAAGTAATACACGGAATTTTGGGTTCGCACTCTTTCCGTCTTTTATTCGCCTAGCATCGGCGAACACGACTAAGAATTGATTGACTTTGTTCTTCCATCGCTTGACCTTCCTGTAATATCGACTCACTATCTTGGAAGAGTGACTGACTTTCCTCGAAGAGGGCTTGACTATCTTCATAATGCTTCTCCATGGGTTCATGGGTCGCCTTGTCTTCGTCGGCCTTACCGCAGCCGGCTTCGTCATCGGATTCCTCCGTCGGATAGACACCTCCTTTCGCCGCCTTGTCTTCAGCAGCTTCCGTCGGATTGCTGGTGCACCAGTGTTGGACGGTAAAGTTGCCGTCGTCGGGGCTGATCGTAATGCGAGGAGGGTCGGCGTCCTCCCACGACAAGCTGGAGATGTCCCCGATGACGACACTTACAATCTGGACGTAACTCCAGTACTTGTTCAAATTGTCGGGCGTGCCTTCCAATTCCACGTAAAATGCACGATTGGATACGTCACCTTCAGCGGGGAGCATGCGGCCGCGTATACCAAGGCCGCCGCCAACACGCACAAGGTCGGTGAACAATTTGAGTGGCACCTCCTCTTCGCGGTCGATTTGGAATATGACGCGCTTCTCATCAGCGTACTTGTACTTCGCCGGGGAGATGCGCCACTTCGAGGAGGAGGAGGAGGACGACGAGTTATCACGGGCGGCCGCGGGGATGTCTTTCTTGGGAGAAACGTTCCATTTCGTCGAATTTCGCACCACAGCTTTTCCATTCTTGGCGCCGAGCGTCTCTTTCGTGGGCGAAACGCGCAATGGCTTGGCTACTTCCTTTCTAACGGGCCGTACCCTCTTGCTGAGCCTCCAGTCACCGGCAGGCTTCTTTGTGCTTATCCAGCCGTCGGACTCGGCCTTCTCCGTACCCACCGTCTTCCTCTTGGCTTTAGGCATGCCGACAGCATAAACTCCGCAAATGTTTCGCGCAACAATCGGGGAGGATATTGCGTGACACTTGCGCATAAAATGAAGCCCTGCTCCGACTTTTATTTTTAATTGCGCCCAACGTCGTCCCACCCGCGCCGTTCTTCCATACCGCTGCCTCAATTTCCAGCTCCGCACTTGCTCCGACTTTGCGCCCATCGCCGTCCCACCCGCGCCGGCCGCCAGATCCGTGGCCAAGGCCAAGTCTATAATAGCCTTTCCTAACCTGCCTCATTTTCGAGCTCCGCACTTGCTTGCGAATTGCGGCGACCGCGGCATCTCTATTTTTTCTCCGCAAATTCGCCGACCGCCGACGAGGCCATCAGCACGCCGCCAGGCCTAGATTCGGCCGGTGTATAGCCTTCGCAATAGCCGCCCAAGCTGCATCTCTAATTTTGCTCCGCAAATGCGCCGCCCGCCGACGACGCCATCAGCACGCCGCACTTCCATGTTTATATATATATCTATATAAATATATATATACGTACGCGCTAGGCCTAGCCGCGTTTCCTGTGCGCCATTTCCTTGTCCGTACCGCGGCTAACTGTATATGCAAGCAGTAGGAATAAGACCGTTCAAGTATCGAGATCTTAAGACCGTTCAAGTATATCGAGATCTTATCACCATGGCACTTTCATACGGCTGGATCTGTGGTAAGGATTACCCTTCCGCTGCTATCAGCGTCGCTAGGGACTGGATTTCCACGGCTGTTGCCACGCACGGCGGCACCGGCTTCATGTACAAAGAGCAAAAAGACACTGGCGAGGAAG
>JAAUYK010216623.1_pt1 | contig 11906 bp, 12 predicted proteins | sample 7278021 | NCBI WGS metagenome assembly JAAUYK01 (sample SAMN14350223, study PRJNA611818) | marine sediment metagenome | isolation source: surface marine sediment (1.8m) | place: French Polynesia: Moorea | collected 2018-08
CGCGCCGGACGTGGTGGTCTCCCGGGCGCGGCTCGGGGAGGCGCTGACCCGCCTGGCCGAGGGCGCCGCGGGCGCGCCCCTGGCCCGCTTCAAGGGGATCTTCCGCACCCAGGAGGGCGTGAGCCGGCTGGAGGTCTCGGGCGGCATCGTGCACGACCGCCTCACCGCCTTCCGCCGGGACAGCCGCGTCGACGCCATCGTCCGCGCCGACGACGACGCTGCGCTCGACCTGGTGGGAACCTGGATCGAGGAGGCGATCCTCGACGAGTCGGAGCTGCGGCTCGACGCCCAGCGCATCGAGCTGGTGCTTCCGGATGGACGCGTGTTCGGCGTCGAGCGAGAGCTGCTGCTCGCGCTCCCGGACCCGGTTCCCGACGTCTCGGCGCTGTTCCCGAAGCGCTCCGGCAGCGCCGCGCGGGTTCGCGCCCTGTTCCGCCGGCTCGACGTCGCCGAGGCGGGGGCCGCGGTCGTGGTCGCGGGCGATGGCTTTGCGAGCGAGCCGGTCCCGGCCGGCGTGCTGTGCGAGGGCGTCCTGCTCCACAGCCTCGAGGGCGAGCCGCTGCCGGCCGCACAGGGCGGCCCGTTCCGCCTCCTGATCCCGGAGTCCGCCTCCCCCGAGCCGGTCTCCTGCGCGAACGTGAAGGGCGTTGCGAAGATCGTGCTGCGGGGCTAGCCCGCAGGAACCGCTGCCCCTCCGCCTCCGGGGCGCGTCACCTGCCAGGACACCCACGGCACCCACCCTAGGAGCGTTGGAGCCACGGGCTCGTGGAGCCGAGCTGGAAGGCAATCGCTCGGGGGTGGGCCTCATGCAATCCGAGACCGGCCGATCCGGGACCCTTCCGGGCGCGACGCTGCTGCTCTCGGTGGTGGCGCCGGCCCACGACGAGGAGCGGACCGTGGGGCCGCTCGTCGAGCCGGTCGAGGCGGCGCTCGAGCCGCTGCGCATCGGCTACGAGATCGTGATCGTGGACGACGGCTCGGGAGACGCCACGCCGAGCGTGCTGCGCAGGCTCGTCCGCGAGCATCCCCGCCTGCGCGTGCTCCACATGTGCAACACCCCTCCCGGTCGGGGCCACGGGCAGTCGGCGGCCTTTCTGGCGGCCTTCCAGGCGAGTCGGGGCAGCCTGATCGCCGTGCTCGACGCGGACCTCCAGAACGATCCGGTCGACATCCCCGCGCTCCTCCGCCACCTCCAGGAGAGCGGAGCGGACATGATCCAGGGCGACCGCTCCCGCAACCGCCGTGACACCCGGGTGCGACGGCTCTCCTCCCGGGTCGGTCGCTTCTTTCGCAGGGCTCTGCTCGGCGACACGATTCGCGACACGGGATGCTCGTTGCGCCTGATGCGCCGCGAGGTCGCACTCTCGCTGCCGCTCGAGTTCGCGGGCCTCCACCGCTTCGTCCCTCTGATGGCGCGGCAGATGGGCTTCCGCGTGCGCGAGGTCCCGGTCCACCACCGCGAGCGCGCCACCGGCCGCAGCAAGTACGGCGTCTGGGACCGCGCGCTCCCCGGCCTGGTGGACTGCCTGGCCGTGCGCTGGATGGCGAAGCGCCGCCGGCCCCTGGCCTTCGCCGAGGTCGTGCGCGAGCCCGCGCGGCTCGACTCGGCCGATCGCGCCGATCGAGTCGCCTGAGCGCCTTCCTAGTTCGTGGCGCGGACGTCCTGACGCCTGTTCTCGGCGCGGAACGAGAGCAGGGTCTGGACGCAGGAGACGCAGAGCCCCGCCGTGAACAGCAGGGCCAGGAAGCCGAACGCCAGCGCGGCGGCCGTGCTCTCCGCGTCGCGAGCGCGCAGGGTGAGGTTGAGGAACAGCATCAGCAGCGCCAGGTACATGCCGCAGGTCGCCAACCACTCGAGGCGGACGCGCCGCGGGCCCGGCGTGGTGAACGAGACGGCGAGCCAGCCCGCCAGCAGCACGCCCAGTCCGGCGAAGCCGACCCATGCGACCGTCCCGAAGCCCTGGAACCACTCCACGCGAGCTACCCCGCCGACTCGCGCAGGTGCTGCTTCACCCGTGCGGCCAGCTTGTCCGGCGTGTAGCCGAAGTAGTCCGCCAGCTTGTTGTAGGGAGCGGAGGCGCCGAAGCGCTCGATGCCGTACACGAGCCCGCGACCGCCGACGAGTCGACGCAGGCTCTCCCCGCGCGCGGCCTCCACCGCCACCACCGGCGTGCCGTCGCTCGGAACCAGCGCCTCGCGGTACGCCTCGGGCTGGGCGAGGAACAGCTCCAGGCTCGGCAGCGACACGACCCGGGCTGCCACGTTGTCACCGGCCAGCTTGTCGGCCGCGTCGCAGGCGAGCGAGACCTCCGAGCCCGTCGCGACGAGGACCAGCTTCGTCTCGGCGCCGGGCTCGCGCACCGCGTAGCCGCCCCGCAGCACGTCCTCGCGCCGGAACGCGGCGGGACGGGACAGCGCCTTCACCTTCTGGCGGGTGAGGGACAGCATCGCGGGACCGTCCTGGTGGCGGGCGATCCAGGCCCACGCCATGGCGGTCTCAAGCCCGTCCGCCGGGCGGAACACGGTGAGACCCGGGATCCCCCGCAGCGCGTCGAGCTGCTCGATGGGCTGGTGGGTGGGACCGTCCTCCCCCAGGTAGATGCTGTCGTGGGTGAAGACGAAGACCGAGGGGATGCCCATGAGCGCCGCGAGCCGGATCGACGGCCGCATGTAGTCGCTGAAGATCAGGAAGGTCCCGCAGTAGGGACGCAGGGTGCCGTCGAGCGCGATGCCGTTGGTGAGCGCCCCCATCGCGTGCTCCCGGATGCCGAAGTGGAGGTTGACGCCGGCGAAGGGGTCGGCGCCGTCTTCACGCGATCCGATGTCGCCCCGGTCCTTCAGGAGCGGCGGTGCCGCCGATCCGGCCAGGTCCGCCGAGCCGCCGATCAGGTAGGGGGCGTGCTCGACGAGGCGCGAGAGCGCCGTCTTGCCGTGGTTGCGCGTGGCGTCCTCGGCGCTCTCCATCCCCTCGCAGAGCTGCGCGTCCAGATCCTCGGGGAGGCTGCGGCGGCGCGCCGCATCCCAGGCCGCGGCACGCTCGGGCTGCGCGCTGCGCCAGGCGTCGAGGCGCGCGTCGAGCGCCTTGCGCTCGGCCCGCTTGGCCGCGACCCGCTCCTTCAGGTAGGTGCGGACGTCCTCGGGAACCAGGAACTCGGGCTCGAGGGGCCAGCCCAGGTTCTCCTTGGTGCGCTTCACCTCCTCGGGTCCGAGCGGCGAGCCGTGCGCCTTGCTCTTGCCCGCGACACCCGGGCTGCCCCGGCCGATCACCGTGCGCGTGACGATGAGCGAAGGACGCTCCACCTCGTCGCGCGCCCTCGCGAGGGCGGCGCGGAGCCCCTCGGCGTCCTCGCCGTCGACGGACTCGACGTGCCAGCGCTGGGCCTCGAATCGCCGCGGGACGTCCTCGCTGAACGCGAGCGAGGTCGAGCCGTCGATCGTGATGCCGTTGTCGTCGTACAGGTAGATGAGGTTGCCGAGGCCCAGGTGCCCGGCCAGGGAGCCCGCCTCCGCGGAGATCCCTTCCATCAGGTCGCCGTCGCTGACGATCCCGTACACGAAGTGGTGTCCGGGCCCCTCCCCGTCCGCGCCGTAGCGCGCGCGCGTGGCCCGACCGGCCAGCGCCATGCCCACACCGTGGCCGAAGCCCTGCCCGAGCGGGCCGGTCGTCAGCTCCACGCCCGGAGTCTCACCGTACTCGGGATGACCGGGCGTCCTCGAGTGGAGCTGACGGAACCCCTGGAGGTCCTCGAGCGAGAGATCGAACTCGAACAGGTGCAGCAGGGCGTAGAGGAGCATCGAGGCGTGCCCGTTCGAGAGCACGAAGCGGTCGCGCAGCGGCCAGCGCGGATCCGAGGGGTCGAAGTGCAGGTGTCCGTCCCACAGCTCGAACGCCGGGCGGGCGAGACCCATGGGAGCGCCCGGGTGACCGGAGTTGGCGCGCTGAACGGCGTCGACCGCCAGGAAACGGATCGTGTTCTCGATTCGCGCGCGCAGTTCGGGAGTCAGGGGTGTGGTCATCTTCTCTCCGAGGCGATTCTCTCCGAGACGAGAGAGGGACGGAAGTCGCGAAGAGGTTACTCCGTCTCGGCGACTGTAGCCGCACGGCCCGGCGGGGGCGCCGATCACCTACATCGTGAGCACGGCGGCCCCGCGCAGCGCGCCGTCGCGCAGCCGCAGCAGTGCCTCGTTGGCCGCTTCCAGCGGAAAGGGCACGGTCTCGGTGCGCACCGGAACCCGCGGCGCCAGGGCGAGGAACTCCCGGGCGTCGCGACGCGTGAGGTTCGCGACGGATCGGATCGCGCGCTCTTCCCAGAGGATGCGGTAGGGAAAGCTCGGGATGTCCGACATGTGGATCCCGCCGCAGACCACCACGCCACCCTTCTCGACGGCGCGCAGCGCGGCCGGCACCAGCGCGCCGACCGGCGCGAACAGGATGGCGGCGTCGAGCGGCTCGGGAGGCGGCGCGTCGGAGACGCCCGCCCACTCGGCGCCCAGGTCGAGGGCGAAGCGCTGGGCCTCGGAATCCCCCTCGCGCGTGAACGCGAACACGCGGCGCCCCTCGAAGCGGGCCACCTGGGCCACGATGTGGGCCGCGGCGCCGAAGCCGTAGAGTCCGATGCGCTCGGCCTCGCCGGCCATGCGCAGGCAGCGATGGCCGATCAGCCCCGCGCAGAGCAGGGGCGCGGCCTCGACGTCGCTGAACCCCTCCGCGAGCGCGAAGCAGTAGCGCGCGTCCGCGAGCGTGTAGTCCGCGTAGCCGCCGTCGAGCTGGTAGCCGGTGAAGCGCGCCGCGTCGCACAGGTTCTCCCGGCCGCTCGCGCAGAAGGCGCAGCACCCGCAGGTGCTGCCGAGCCAGGGGACGCCGACGCGCTGGCCACGCTCGAAGCCGGAGACGCCGGGTCCCCAGGACTCCACGCGCCCCACGATCTCGTGCCCCGGGACGATGGGCCGCGCGGCATCGGGGAGCTCCCCGTCCACGACGTGGAGATCGGTGCGGCACACTCCGCAGGCGCTCACGCGGATCAGGAGCTGGCCGGGACCGGGCTCGGGGCGCGGACGCTTGACCAGGGTCAGCGCCTCGCCGGGCGCCGCAAGCTGCATCGCGCGGAAGGCCGCTTCGCCCACCCCTCGGTCCTCAGTCGGCCTTCACGCGGCCCTCCGCGAACAGCCTCAGGAAGTCGGCGCTGGTGAGGATCCCCACCAGCTGATCGCCGTCCACCACGGGGAGCCGGTGGATGCGCCGCTCGAACATGCGCTGCGCGACCTCGCGAAGCGCCTCGTCGGGCGACGCGGTGATGAGTCCTTCGATCATCACCTCGCGGACCCGGAGCGACTCCATCCGGCGGCCCACGTGGGCCGCGATCACCTCGAGCGACTGCGCGGGCGCGCTCTCGCTGAGGTCGCGGTAGTAGTCGGAGATCATCTCTCCCATGCTCTGCTCCACGGAGAGCTGCCGCACGATGTCGGAGCGCGAGACGATCCCGATGAGCCGGCCGTGATCCACCACCGGAAACCCGCTCACCCGCGCCTCGAGAAAGGCGCGCTCCAGGTCGGGCAGGGTCGTGTCCGGACTCACCGTCTGCGGTTCCGGACGCATCACGTCGCGCGCCGTCAAGCTCATGGGTCCTCCGACAGCACCTCCGCATGGTGGCGGAGCGGTAGCTCGGGTATATCGGGACGGCGGGCCGGGTGCCAACCCCCCGGCGATCGGGAGGGCCATGTCCGAGTCGTGCAGGGCCGAGCGCCCGCGGCGCCGGCGCATCGTGATCGCGGGCGCCGCCGGCCGCGACTTCCACAATTTCAACGTCGCCTACCGGCACGACGCCGATGTGGAGGTCGTGGCCTTCACCGGGACCCAGATTCCGGGAATCAGCGAGCGCCGCTACCCGCCTTCGCTGGCCGGGCCCCACTACCCGGACGGCATTCCGATCGTGCCGGAGGCGCAGATCGACGCCGTGTGCCGGCGTGAGGCCATCGACGAGGTGGTGTTCGCCTACAGTGACGTGGCCCACGCCGACGTCATGCACCTGGGGTCCCGCGTCCTGGCGGCGGGCGCGGACTTCGGCCTGCTGGGTCCCCGCCGCACGATGCTGTCCGCGAGGCGGCCCGTGATCGCGGTCTCGGCGGTGCGAACGGGCTGCGGGAAGTCGCAGACGGCGCGCTGGCTCACGCGGCGGCTGGCCGGACGGGGGCTGCGCACGGCGGCGCTGCGACACCCGATGCCCTACGGAGACCTGGCGCGCCAGCGGGTCCAGCGCTTCGCCACCCGCGACGACCTGACGGCTGCGGCCTGCACCAACGAGGAGCGGGAGGAGTACGAGCCCTACCTCGAGGCCGGCGCCGTCGTCTTCGCCGGCGTGGACTACGCGGAGATCCTGGAGCGCGCCGAGGCCGAGGCGGAGATCCTCGTGTGGGACGGGGGCAACAACGACTTCCCCTTCCTTGCACCGGATTTCCACGTCGTGCTCGTGGACGCGCTGCGCCCGGAGCAGGTGGCGACCCACCACCCGGGGGAGACGGTGGTCCGCATGGCGGACGCGGTCGTGATCAACAAGGTGGATTCGGCGTCGAACGCCGACGTCCAGCGCGCGATCGACGCCGTGCAGCGGGTGCACCCGGACGTGCCGGTTCTGCGCGCGCGATCGCCGGTCGCGCTCGAAGACGCCGAGGCGGTGAGAGGTCGCCGCGTGGTGGTGGTGGACGACGGACCCACGCTCACCCACGGCGGGATGGCGTACGGCGCCGGCTACGTGGCCGCCGTGGCGGCGGGGGCCGCCGAGATCGTCGATCCGCGCGACACCGCGGCCCCGGAGATCCGCGCGGTGTTCGAACGCTACCCGCATCTGGGACGCGTGCTGCCGGCGGTGGGCTACGACACCGATCAGCTGGAGGCGCTGCGCGCGAGCCTCGATGCGGTGCCCGCCGACCTGGTGGTCTCCGGGACGCCCCTCGACCTGGCCCACCGGATCCCGCTCGCCAAGCCGGTGGTGCGCGCGCGCTACGACTACGAGGACGCCAGCCGCCCGGGACTGGGCGAGCTCGTCGACGCCTTTCTCGAGCGCCGGGGGCTCGCGTGCGCGTCGTGATCGCGCTCGGGGGCAACGCGCTGTGGCGCCGCGGCGAGCCCTTCGATCCCGAGCTCCAGCGGCGCAACGTCTCGGTGGCCGCACGATCGGTGGCCGAGCTGGCCCGTGAGCACGCCGTCGTCGTCACCCACGGCAACGGGCCCCAGATCGGCTTGCTGGCCCTCCAGGCCGCCGCCTACGACGAGGCCAGCGCCCCGCCGCTGGACGTGCTGGGCGCCGAGAGCGAGGGCATGATCGGCTATCTGATCGACCGCGAGCTGGCGGGACTGCTCCCGCAGCGGGAGGTCGCCACCCTGCTCACGCAGGTCGAGGTCGATCCTGCGGATCCGGCCTTCGAGCGACCGGACAAGCCCATCGGCCCGCTCTACGACGAAGCCCAGGCCGAGGCCGTGACGGCGCGCCGGGGCTGGCGGATGGCGCCCTGCGGAGAGGGCTTTCGTCGGGTCGTCGCCTCCCCGACGCCGCAGCGTATCCGCGAGGCGCGGACCATCAGACTCCTGGTCGAGGCGGACGTGATCGTCGTGTGCGCGGGGGGCGGAGGCATCCCGGTCACCGCTTCGCGCGACGGCAGGCTTCGCGGCATCGAGGCGGTGATCGACAAGGACCGCGCCTCGGCCCGGCTGGCCACGGAGCTGGGCGCGGAGGCGCTCCTGATGCTGACCGACGTGCCCGCCGTGTTCCGGGATTGGCCCGAGCCGGCCCAGCAGCCGATCCGCCGCGCCAGCCCCGCCGCGCTGCGCAGCATGGACTTCGAGCGGGGCTCGATGGCCCCGAAGGTCGACGCCGCCTGTGCGTTCGTCGAGGCGGGCGGTGCGCTGGCGGCGATCGGCGCGCTGGAGGATGCAGCCGCGCTGCTCCGGGGCGATCGCGGCACACGCGTGACCGAGCCCGCCTCGCAGGCCTGACCCTCCTCCTGGGCCCCGTCTCGGGGATCGGGAGGGGGGATCGGGCCGGGGCGTAGCGTGGGGGCGTCGCGTGCCGGCCTCGAGTTGGGGCATCGTGCCTCATTGCGGCGGGGTACTGCGACCGCCATCCTGCGAACGGCACGACACCGGGAGGCGAGATGCAACTCGAACTGACGGAAGAGGAGAGAGAGCTGCTGCGCGAGGTGCTGGACAGCGCCCTGCGCGAGCTGCGCGTCGAGGTGCGACGGACGGAGACCTCGGACTTCCACGACTCCCTCGCGGCCCGCGAGACGAAGATCCGCGAGCTGCTCTCCCGGGTCGGCGGCGGGAGCTGAGCCTCGGGCAGCGACCTCCCGCCGCGGCGCTCAGCGTCCCGCGTCGAGCGGATCGTGCCGCCGGTAGTGTCCCGCGCACTCGGCTTCGCGACCGCGCACCACCCGAAGCCCGCGTTGCGGGCCGCGGAACTCGTCCACCACCGTGCACTGCCCCTCGTCGCCGTCGCGCTCGAAGTAGATCACCACCCAGTCGCGGGTCCGTCCCAGCTCGTGGGCGCGCGCCGAGTTGGAGAAGAGCGCGGTGAACGACCAGCCGTCGCGCTCGTCGTGCAAGACCGGCAGCCAGGCGCGGCGCTCCGGATTGAAGCGCCGCGGCGCGATCGTGGGCAGCGACCCGTCGGCGGCGCGCCGTCGGTAGGCGGCGTCGACCTCGAGCAGGGTCGCTACGTCGGGAGAGGGCGTGGGAACCGGGCCCGCTCCTTCCCCCACCGCCGGCCCGCGACCGCGGCGGCGCGCCGAGCGCGACAGCATCGCGGCGAGCGCTTCCTGGACCAGCAGCACGCGCCGCCGCCCGAAGCCCGGAACGCGCTCGAGGCGCCCGTCGTGGGCGGCGAGCTCCAGGTCCTCGAGCGTCTCCACCCCGAGCTGGTCGTGGACCCGGCGGGCCAGGGTCTCTCCCATGCCCGGGACGGTGGTGAGGAGGTCCTCCGGCGACACCTGACCCGCGAGCCGATCGAGCAGTCCCAGTCGGCCCGTCCGGAGCAGCTCGCGGATCGCAGCGGCCAGGCTCGGGCCGATCCCGGGCAGGCTCTCCAGCCGCTCCCCGACCCGATCCGGCTCCTCCGCCCAGCGGACCAGCGGCTCGGGATGGGCGCGCACGCTGCGCGCGCCGACGCGGTAGGCGCGCACCCGGTACGGACTCGCGTGCTGGACCTCCAGCAGATCCGAAACCCGCTCGAGCACCTCGGCGATCTCGTCGTTCGTGAGCGGCGGCACGATGCCTCCCCGCCGGCGATCGAAGGAGGGTATCCTGGGCAGGCCGTCACGGGAGGCGAAGGCGGCGCGAGGGCGAGGGGATGAGCGAAGCCCCGGCCTACGAGTTCGTCGACGCGGGGACCAGCCACGTCACGTTCGCGGCGCGAGGGAGCTCCCTCGGTGCGCTGTTCACGGCCGCAGCCGACGCGCTGCTGGCCGCGGTCGTCGCGGAGCCCCATGCCGTCGAGTCCCGGGTACGTTGCACCGTGGCCCTGGAGGAGCGCGATCTCGAGCGGCTTCTCCTCCGCTTTCTCAACGAGCTCGTGTACCTTCGCGAGACGGACCGGCTGCTGCTGCGCCCCCGCCGCGTCTCGGTGTCGCACGAGGGACACTGCCAGCTCCAGGCGGAGCTCGCCGGCGAGGCGATCGAGCGGGATCGCCACGAGCTGGTGGGGGAAGTCAAGGCCGCCGCGGCCCGCGGGCTGCGCATCGCGCACGGCCCGGACGGCTGGGAAGCGACCGTCACGCTGGACACCTGAGGAAGTCGCGGGAGGACGACATGACCGTCGGAAGGATCTGCGTACGGAGCACGGTTGTGGCGAAGCCCGAGGAGTCGGTGCGTCGCGGCGCGGAGCGCATGGTGGGCTCCGAAGTCGGAACGCTCGTCGTGATCGACCAGGCGGATCGTCCGGTGGGCATCGTGACCGACCGCGACGTGATGGCCCGCTGCGTCGTGGAGCCGCGCGACCCGGACCAGACCCGGCTCTCGGAGATCATGAGCCACCCGGTCCTGACCGTGCGGGAGTCCACGCCCATCGAGGACGCGGTGGCCCAGATGTCGCGCCGCCGGATCCGCCGGCTCCCGGTCCTCGCGGACGGGGGCGAGCGGCTGGTGGGAATCCTCGCGCTCGACGATGTCCTCCAGCTCCTCGCCGACGAGGAGGCCTCGGTCCGGAAGCTGCTCGAGAGCCAGTCCGGGCCCGACGATCCCCAGGGATGACACCCCCGAGATGAGGGCGGGCGCGCCTCAGTCGTAGAGGCGCCCCAGATCGTCGGTATCGGGTGGGGTCGTCCAGTGGTCGTGTGCTTCGTCGTAGCTGCCCCCCCGGCGCAGCGCGCAGTCGAAGCACAGCGCGCCGCGCTCCCCGAAGGCGTAGACGCGATCCACGGACGGGCGGATCTCCGCCCCGCAGTCGGAGCAGCTCCCGATCTGTCGGGTCTCGGAACGATGCATGGTGTCCTCCTCGGAAGGAGCGCGGAGGCGACTCCGCTTCGGCGATGGGCGAGGCGGGAACGCGAGGCGCGCCGTGCGGAGCATTGCACCCTGCGCGACCCCTTGCCGCAAGGGCACTGTGGAGGGCGGCAAGGGCCGCGCGGCCGCGCGGCCCTTGCATCCTGGCTCAAGTGCGTATAATCGGAGGGCTAGCGCCACGCGCCGGATCCTCCGGCGCAGCCTCGTTCACCCGGACCCGCAGAGCGTCGTCTTCCGCGCACTGGACATCGGGCCGTAGGGGTGCGGAGGCGTGGGGGGAGGCCGCAAGGCCAGGGCGCAGCAAGCGAAACAGATGGACTTCGAACGAACCTCAGTGTGCGGTCGAGAGGCCGACACCACGGCGGCGCCGCGCGCCCGCGAGCAGAGCCGGGCCGGAGGCGGCCCCGCGCGACGCGAAGCGCGGCGTCGGGTACCCGACACCCGGACCTCTCGCCCGCGGCCGGCGGAGCTGCCCAGCGCAGCGAGCGGATTGGACCGCTACCTCGGCTCGATCCGCGCGATCCCGGTACTCGACCGGGAGGAGACCTACGAGCTGGCCCGCGAGATGGAGGCCGCCGAGCGCGACTTCCGTCAGGCGCTCTCTGCCATTGCCGGCACCGCTGGCGAGCTGGTCTCCCGCTGGCGCGCGCGCCGGGAGGCCGGCCGCGTGAGCGGAGCCCTCTGCGAGCACTACCGGGACGGAACCGGACGCGATTGGAGCGCCCACGTGGACCGGCACCTGGGCCGACTCGAAGGCCTACTGCAGGAGCGCGATGCGCTCGCCGCGAAGGGTCGCGGAAAGCGGCGCGTCGCCCAGCTCGAGCCGGAGATCGCGGAGGAGCTGGAGCGCACCGCAGTCGCCCTCTCGGTGCTGCGCGAGATCCACGCCGAGTTCGCGCGTCTCTCGCGAGCCGCGCGCGCTCCGGGCGCGTTGGCCGCGCGACGGCGCCTGGGCCTCACCGGCGCGGCGGCCCGCGCGGAGCTCGCCCGGGCGAGCAGCGCCCTCGAGGCGCTGGACGCGGTCAAGCAGACCTTCGTCGCCCACAACCTGAAGCTCGTCGTCAAGCAGGCGAAGCGCTACCGCAACATGGGCGTGTCCTACCTGGACCTCATCCAGGAGGGCAACCTGGGCCTGATCCGCGCGGTGGAGAAGTTCGATCACCGGCGCGGCTTCAAGTTCTCCACCTACGCGGTCTGGTGGATCGACCAGGCGCTGGTGCGGGCCGTCCAGAACGCCTCGCGAACGGTGCGCGTGCCCTCTCACATCTACGAGCTGCGCCTGCGCCTGCGCCGCGTGGAAGACGAGCTGCGACAGCGCCTCGGGCGACCCGCGCGCCGCGAAGAGCTGGCCCGCGAGCTCGAAGTCACGACGGAGGTGCTGGATCGCGTCCGCGCGAGCGCCCGGCCCATCGCC